>Ga0302283_1002386_pt1 | contig 15188 bp, 9 predicted proteins | sample III_Fen_E1_4_FD_198770 | JGI IMG/M metagenome (GOLD analysis project Ga0302283, IMG submission 198770) | Peat permafrost microbial communities from Stordalen Mire near Abisko, Sweden - III_Fen_E1_4 | ecosystem: Environmental > Terrestrial > Soil > Wetlands > Permafrost | place: Sweden: Abisko...
CGCCCGCGCAATCGAGATCCGCTGCCGCTGTCCGCCGCTCAGCTTCACCCCGCGCTCACCCACAATCGTGTCGTAGCCCTCCGGAAACTTCTCCGCAAACTCATCCACCCGCGCAATCCGGCACGCCTCCATCAGCTGCACCTCGGTCGCCTCCGGCCGCGAAAACTTCACGTTCTCCCGAATCGTCCCATCGAACAGAAACGTCTCCTGCAGCACCACGCCCAACTGTTGCCGATACGTGCTCAGCTTGATCGTCGCCAGGTCCACGCCGTCCACCAAAATCGCACCCTTGCTCGCTGTATGGAATCCGCAAATCAGGCTGATGATCGTCGACTTGCCAGACCCCGACGAGCCCACCAGCGCCGTCACCGTTCCAGGCTTCGCCTCGAAGCTGATGCCGTGCAGCACCGGCTTGCCCGTCTCGTACTCAAACTCCACCTGGCCGAACGCCACGTCGCCTACGATCTGCCCAGCGGCATTGGTCCGCCTCGGTTCGGAGTCCTCTTCCGGCTCATTCAGAATCTCGTTCGTCCGGTCCAGCCCAGCCATCGCCTCTGTCAACTGCGTCCCAATATTCACCAACTGCGCAACCGGGGCAATCATAAACGCCAGCAACATCGTGAATCTCACATAATCGCCCGTATTCAGCCGGTTCGCCATCGACTCATGCGCGCCCATGTACATGATCAGGCCGCCCACTACGCCCAGCACCATCGTCGAGGAGAGCGTCATCAGGCTCTGAGCCTTAAGTGAGCTGATCACATTCTGCAGCAGCCGTCCCACGCCGCCCGCAAAAACCCGTGCCTCGCTCTCCTCGGCATGATATCCCTTCACCACGCGAACCCCGCCCAGCGACTCGGTCAGCCGCCCCGTCACCTCGGCGTTGATCTTCGCCCGCTCCCGGAAGATCGGCCGGATGGTGGTAAACGCCCGCTGCAGAATCAGCCCGAACACTGCCACAATGCAGAACGTCATCAGCGTCATCCGCACGTTGTAGTGGATCATAAGGACGAACGCGATCACCGCCGTCAGGATGCCGCCCACAAAGTCCACCAGCCCCGTTCCCACCAGGTTGCGCACGCCTTCCACGTCGGTCATAATCCGCGCCACCAGCGTGCCCGTGCGGTTCTCGTCGTAGAACGCCACCGGCAGCCGCCCAATGTGCGACTGCACCTGCATGCGCAGTTCAGAGATCAGCTTCTGCCCCTCGGTCGATAGCAGTTGGGTCAGCGCATACGATGTCACTCCCTGCACAAACGTCGCCCCCGCCACCGACGCAATAATCCTGGGCAGCAGCCCCATATCGTGCAGATTCATCACGCGGTTGATGAACGGCCCTGAAGACACAGGCAGCACGAAGCTGCACAGCCGGTTCACCACCATCAAACAGAAGCTGCCCGCGATCAGCCACTTCCGTGGCCGCATCAGCGCCCATACCTCGGGCAGCACCTTTTTCAACGGCGGCTTCGGCCGGCTCTTGGTCAACTCTGCGCCCACAGCGCGTCCCGTGCCACGGCTCGGCCGGTCCGCCGCGTGCATCCCATGCCCGCCACTCATTCCATGCCCACCAAACGAACCCATCTCACCAGTGTACCGCGACCGGCCCGGCTCTCCGCGCCGCAGCACGCACTTACGCGTCCAGCTTCCCACCCCGCCGCGCCGCGATAAACGAACGCACGCACAGGCCCACGAACACCAGGCATATGCCCGCCATCGCCGCCTGCGCCTCCACGGCCACCGGATGCGCCAGTGGCCCGCCGTGCGCTTTCACGTTCTCCACCACCACCATCACCGCCGCCCCGATAAAGCCCAACAGACCCACCGTCACCGCAATATGCATCCACAGCATTCGCTTCTTCGCGTCCGGCGTATTCGCCAGTATCCCAGACCACCCCATCACCAGCCCAAAGTACGCCGGGATCAGCGCCGTCGGATGCGCAGCTCCCGTGCCGATGAATCCCCATGCGCCCAGCAGAATCAACGCCGCTCCAAACCCGATCGTCAGCTTCGCCATCTCGCTCCCTCTTCTCAGTTGCCTGTTTGACTCTACCCTACGCGGCTGCGGCGGTCTTCATCGCCGCCAGCACATCGGCCGGCGCCCAGTCGTTCGACGGATACCACGCCACCACCTTCCCGTCCTTGCCAATCAGCACGGTCGAGAGCGAATGCGTCAGCGTGCCATCTCCCCCGGACGTGATCCCCACGTCGAAGTACTGTGTCACCGCATCCAACTCGCTCACTGGCGGTACCGCAAACTCCCAGTGGTCAAACTTCGCCGCCGCGCCTGCGTAGGCCTTGCCGTACGTCCGCAGCGCCGCCGCCGTATCGTTCTTCGGGTCAAAACTGATGCTCACCAGATGCGTCTTCGCGTACATCGCCGGATCGGCCGCCAGCCCCTTCTCGATCTCCGCAAAGTTCTTGTTCATGCGCGGGCAGTAGTCCGGCATGGGGCATCGCGTGTAGATAAACGTCAACAACACCGCGCGTCCCTTGAACTCCGCAAAGTGAATGGCGCGCCCATTCTCATTCGTCAGCTTGAAGTCCGGCACCGCCTCGCCCGCGGTCGGCACGTGATACTGCACCGCCGGCTTGTAGTCCGGCTTCTCCTGCGCCGTCACCACAATCTCATCCAGCATCGGGTCGGAGTAGTCATCGCCATCCTTCCGCACCAGCAGCTTTGCCGTAATCCGGTCGCCGGGGTGCAACTCGCTCGCAATCCCAGGATCCTTCAGCTTGTAGGACATCGTCATCGCGTCCATAAAGCCCGGAACCGCCTCGTGGTCCAGCACAACGCTACCCTTCGCCGTGTCCACGCTCACAATCTTTCCGCGGATCGGAAACGTCTTCACGTCGCCAGCCGCACTGCCGGGGCTGGTCGGCCCCGCCGCACTCTCCGAGCGCTTGCAGCCCGTAACCAGCAGTGGCACTACTACCAACAAAATCGCCGCCCGCACCGCAAATCTCACAGGGAACCCTCCGTCCCTATGATACTGCTGACTGCTGCAAGCAACCTCGCTGGCGCTCCACGTTTTCCATAAACGCGAGGCGTATAAAAGGCGTATGGACTTCAGCGCCGCGTTGCACCCAGAGATACAGCAGGCACTCGCGCGCGGAGCCACCGTTCTCACCGCCAATCAGCGCGCCGCCCGCACCCTCCGCCGTGCCTTCGACCTCCATCAATGCAGTTCCGGCCGCACCCATTGGCAGCCGCCGTCCATCCTCGCATGGGACACCTGGCTCACCAGCCTCTGGCGATCCCTGCTGCTCGACGGTCACGCCACCCAACTACTGCTCAGCCCAACCCAGGAGCACACCCTCTGGCGCGATCTGGTTGCGCCGGACACCGCCGCCACCAGTCTGCAACCGGCGGACGCGCTTGCCGAGACCGCCGCCGGCGCCTGGCTGCTGCTGCACGCCTACTGCGGGCGCCACCGCCTGCGCAACTATGCCGGCAACACCGACACCAAGGTCTTTGCCCGTTGGGCCGCAGCCTTCGAGCGCCGCTGCGACCACGCTGGATATCTCACCCAGGCTCAGCTTCCCGGCACGCTTCGTGCCGCCATCGCCGCCGGTCACATCGCCCTGCCCTCCGGCCTTCTGCTGGTCGGCTTCGACTCCCAAACCCCAGCGCAATCCGCCCTTCTGGACGCCGTCCAAGCCGCGGGCACCGTCATTGAATCCCTCGCACCCGCAAGCCCCGCGCCCGCCTGCACGCTGGTCACCGCGCCCACGGAGCACGACGAACTCGCCGCCTGTGCCCGCTGGCTGCGCACGCGCCTGACCCAGCAGCCTGCCGCGCGCCTCGCCGTCATCGTTCCCGCCATCGAAACCTGCCGTCCCGCCATGGACCGCGTCTTCCGCCACATCCTCGCGCCGGAGCTCGCCGACATCGCCGCGCCCACAGGCTCCTCCCCGTACGAGTTTTCGCTCGGCATCCCACTCGCCCACACCCCCATCGCCGCCTGCGCCCTGCATGTCCTTCGCTGGGCCGGCGCTCCCTTGCCGCTCTCCAGCGTCTCCGCGCTCCTGCTCTCTCCGCACTTTGCCGCCTCGCCCTCCGAGTACCTGGCCCGTGCAGAATTCGACGCATTCGCCGTTCGCAACCTGCACCTCCTGCAACCGCAGATCAGCTGCGAAGGGCTCCACCGCATCGTTGCCAGGTCCAGCCAAGCCCGCAGCCTGCCCATCCTCCTCCACTCCCTCGCCGCACTGCGCACGCTGACCAGCAACAAGGTCCTCGCCACCGCCAAACGCAGCTACGCCGAGTGGACGACCACCATCCACGAACTGCTGCAAGCGGCCGCCTGGGCTCCCCTCAGCCAACTCGACAGCATCGAATTTCAGACCCGCCGCAAGTGGGAGAGCGCACTCGACGAACTCGCCACACTCGACTTCGAGGGCGACCGCGTCACTTTCCCCGACGCTCTCACCGCACTTGAGCGTATCGCCTCAAACACCCTCTTCGCCCCGGAGTCCTGCCACGCTCCGGTGCAGATCGTGGGGCCGCTGGAGTCGGCCGGATCCACCTTCGACGCCGTCTGGTTTCTCCACGCCAACGACATCGCGTGGCCCACCCGCCCGGCGCCGAATCCCCTGCTTCCCTGGCCGCTGCAGCGCGATCTCGGCATGCCTGGCTGCGATCCAACTCTCGACTTCGCCCACGCTCGCCGCATCACGGAACGCATCGCCGCCAGCGCACCCACCGTCCTCTTCAGCTACGCAGCCGAGTCCGCCGACGGCTCCCAGCGCCCGTCTCCCGCACTCTCCAGCCTCGCCCTGGAAACACTCCGCGCCGCCGTCGAACCCGCCCCCGCGCCCGTCCTGCTCGACACCCTCCCCGACAGCACCCCGATTCCGCCGCCGCCCGACAGCATCCTCCAGGGCGGAGCAGCAATCCTGCAAGCGCAAGCCGCCTGCGGCTTCCGTGCCTTCGCGGAGAAGCGCCTCTTCGCCTCCGCTCTCGACGGCGCCAGCCTCGGCCTCGATGCACGCGAGCGCGGCAGCCTGGTGCACACCGTGCTCGAAAAGTTCTGGGCCCAGGTCCAGACCCAGGCCGCGCTCAAGGCCCTCCCCACTGCCGAGCGCGACGCCCTACTCGCCCGCTGCATCGAGTCCACCCTCGACGACTTCCCTGCCGCCGTCGAGCCCGGTTGGCCCCGCGCCTACGTCACCACAGAACGCCAGCGCCTGCTCAATCTCCTTCGGCCGTGGCTCGACTTCGAGGCCAACGTGCGTCCCCCCTTCACCGTCAAGGCGCGCGAAGAGACCCTGCGCAACGTGACCATCGGCCCCCTCCACCTCAACATCCGCGTCGACCGCGTCGACACCGCAATCGTCGGCGGCGAACCCTCCGGCGAGATCATCCTCGACTACAAAACCGGCGATGCCCGCCCCGCCCAATGGCTCGGCGATCGCCCCGACGCCCCCCAGCTTCCTCTCTACGCCGTCGTCTCGGATATTCCTCACCTCGCCGGAGTCGCCTTCGCCAACGTCCGGCCCGGAACTGGCCTTGGCCTCAAAGGCTATGCGGCCAGCGCAGGCATCCTGCCCAAAGCCTCCAAACTGCAAGCCGACAGCCTCGATACTCAGGTGCGTCAATGGCGCAATGTCCTCACCACCCTCGCGGACCAGTTCCACTCCGGAGATGCCCGCGTCCAGCCCAAGCGATACCCCCAGACCTGCCAATACTGTCAGCAACGCCTGCTCTGCCGGCTCAACCCCGACACCCTCGATACCCCGGACGACCCGGACGACCCAGATCCCTCCGACCAGCAATTCCGGGAGGCAGAGCTTGGCTGACGTTCTTCCCTTCCCACCTCAGCCGCCGGACACCGCTGCCCGGCTGCACGCTCTCGACATCCGCCGCTCCTTCATCGTAGAGGCGCCCGCCGGGTCCGGCAAAACCGGGCTGCTCATCCAGCGCTTGCTCTCGCTGCTCGCAGACGACTCCGTTACCACACCGGAGCAAGTGCTCGCCATCACCTTCACCCTCAAGGCCACCGCCGAGATGCGTGATCGCGTGCTCCAACACCTGGAAGCCGCCCGCGCCGGCACGGCCACCTCCAGCGACTTCGACGGCCAGACCCGCACCCTCGCCCTCGCCGTACTCGAGCGCGACCGGCAGCTCGAATGGTCGCTCCTCGCCCAGCCCAACCGCCTCAACATCCGCACCATCGACTCCGTCTGCGGCGAGATCGCCCGCACCCTCCCCATCCTCTCCGGCAGCGGCGGCCGCCTCGCCCCCATCGAAGATGCCGGCCCGCTCCACCACGAGGCCGCCCGCCGTACCCTGCTCCTGCTTGGCGCCGGCGACGCCGCCTTCGACTCTGCGCTACGCGACCTGCTGCTCCACCGTGATGGCAACCTCGCCGACTGCGAATCCCTCATCGCCGACATGCTCCGTCTGCGCGACCAGTGGGGCGAACTGATTCCCCTCTCCCGGCAGCAGCTCGACGACGCCTACCTCGACGCCGAGGTACTGCCCCGCCTGCAACGCGCGGTCGAGCATGCACTCTGCGAAGAACTCGAACAACTCGAACAGACCTTCCCTCCCTTGATGCTTGCCGAACTCGCTGCCCTGGCCGCGGAATTCGCCGACGAGGCGGACACGCGCTCTCCCCTCGCAGTCTGGGCCGGCCGCAGCTCCCCGCCGGAGGCCGTCGCGGCCGACCTGGACCACTGGCTCGCCCTCATCCACATGGCGGTGACGCGGACCACCGGCGGCTGGCGCAGACGATTCACCGTAAAGGACGTGGGCGTTGCCCTGGACAGCGGTCAGAAGGCGCGGCTCAGTGCGCTCGTCAATCAGCTCAGCGGCCGCAACGACTTGCGCGAAGCATTGTGCCGGGTGAGAGATCTTCCCCCCGCCCAATTTCCCACTGACCAGTGGGCCCTTACCAAGTCCCTCTTCCGCGTCCTCAACCGCGCGCTGGTCGAACTCCAACACGTCTTCGCGAGCCGCAACCAGTGCGACTTCACCGAGTTCAGCCTGCTCGCCCGGCATGCGCTGGATCAGGACTCCGGCGCGGAAGACCTGGCCAGCGCGCTCGGCGCCAGCCTCCAGCACCTGCTGGTCGACGAGATGCAGGACACCTCCGCCGGCCAGTACGAGATCCTTCGCCTCCTCACCCAATCCTGGGACGGCCACTCGCAGACCGTCTTCCTGGTCGGCGACCCCCGCCAGTCCATCTATCTCTTCCGCCAGGCCCGCGTGGAGCTCTTCCTCCGTGCCCTGCACACTACCCGCCTCGGCGAGCTTCCGCTTACCCACCTCCAGCTCACCGCAAACTTCCGCTCCCAGGGCAAACTTGTCGCCGCCTTCAACCACCACTTCCAGCGCATCTTCCCGCCCGCGGACGCCCTGCCCTACAGCGATGCCGACGCCATCCTTCCCGCTTCGCCCTATGCCGCAGACATCCGATGGCACGTCGCGCCCATCCCCAACGCGTCTTCCGACGACTCCAACTCCGAACCTTCCGCCGCCCAACTGAAACACGCGCAGCGCGTCCAGCACGCGCAGGAGATCGCCGCCATCGCCCAGGACTGGTTTTCCAGACCACTTCCCGCCACACGGGAACCAACGCAGGACGAGCACGGCCACACGATCCCCAAACCCTGGCGCATCGCCGTTCTCGTGCGCAGTCGCACCCACCTCACGGAAATCGTCGCCGCACTACAGGCCGAAGTCATCCCCTACCGTGCCGTAGAGATCGACCCCCTCGGAAAACGCCAGGAGATCCTCGACCTCACCGCCCTCACCCGCGCCCTGCTCCATCCCGCCGACCGCGTCGCCGGACTCGCCATCCTGCGCGTGCCCTGGTGCGGCCTCTCCCTCGCCGACCTCCACACGCTCACCGGCGCGGACGATCCCACACTGAAGAACCACTCCATCCAGCGCCTGATGGACGAGCGCGGCCATCTGCTCCCTGACGACGCCTGCCAGCGCCTCGAACATGTCTGGCGCGGCCTCCAGTCCGCCACGGCCAGCCGCGCCCGCCTCACTACCGCGCAACTCGTCGAACGCGCCTGGCGTACCCTCGGCGGCGATGCCTGGCTGCGCGCGAACGAACTCGCCAACGCCCGCCGCTTCTTCCAACTCCTCGACCAGATCGAGGCCGACGGCCTCCGCCTCGACACCGCCCAGTTGGCAGACCGCCTGGATCACCTCTTCGCCGAGCCGCAGTTCCTCCCGGCGGACTCCCCCTGCGTCGAGCTGCTCACCATCCACAAGGCGAAGGGCCTGGAGTGGGACGTCGTGATCGTCCCCGGACTCGAACGCCAGCCCAACGTCAACAACGCGCGCCTCCTCACCTGGTCCGTTCTGGAAGACACCACCCCGGCCAACCCCGCGGACGCCGTCCGCGCCCACATCCTGCTCGCCCCCATCGCCGCCAAAGGCGAAAACATCGACAGACTCACCCGCTGGCTCAACGCGCTGCACCAGGCCCGCGAGACCGCGGAGACCAAGCGCCTCTTCTACGTCGCCTGCACCCGCGCCCGCCAGGAGCTTCACCTCTTCGCCTCACCCGCGACCAAGGCCGACGGAGGCCCCAGCGTCCATCCCAGAAGCCTGCTCAAAGCAGCGTGGCCCGCCGCCGAACCCCACTTCGCCGCCATCGCCAACATCGAGGACGACCTGGAGATCGCCGCCGCAGAGGGAGTCATAGCCTCAATCAATGGAAACAATGACCTGCTCGAATACAGTGACTTGAAAGCTTTTACAAATGTTACACATGAGGTTCATACGGCCTCGATCCTCCCCGCCATCCAGCGCCTCCCACTCGCCTTCGACCCATCCGCTCGACTGGACGCCGCCCGTCTCCATATCCTCTCCTACGGCGAACCGGACGCCGCCACCAAGCCCAGCGAAGTCCTCTTCTCGCGCCCGGAGGGCTCTTTCGCTGCTCGCTCCTTCGGCAACGCCGTCCACGGCTCGCTCCAGATCCTGGCCGATCGCATGGCAGCGGGCGAACTACACGCTCAGCTACTCGCCACCCTCCCCACCTGGCTCCCCCGCGTAGCGGCACTCCTGCGCGCAGACGGCCTCCCACAGACCACCGTCGAGCGCCTCGCCCACGAAGCCCTCGCCGCACTCCAACGGGTCCTCCGCGATCCCGACGGCCTCTGGCTGCTCGCGCCCCACCCCGGCGCCGCCAACGAGTTCGCCCTCACAGCGTGGACCGCGCCCGCCCCCGGCGCCGACCAAACCGCATCCCGGCCTGCCTCAGTCCGCGCCGACCGTATCTTCCACGCCGGCGCAGAACCCCATGCCCCCGGGGACAGCACTCTCTGGATCATCGATTACAAGACATCCGCTCACAGCCCCGCAGGCATCGAGCAATTCCTTCGCGACCAGCGCACAGCATACGCTCCGCAGCTTGAGGCCTACGCCTGCCTCCTGGCCCCAACGCAATCCAAGTCGGCCGAGCAGGTCCGCCTGGCGCTCTACTTCCCCGCCATCCCGCATCTACTCTGGTGGACCGCAGGCAGCGCGCCAACCCACGAACCTTGAACCCTGACCCCTGAACCTCAAAGCCATCAAGCCCGCGACGGGTTGTTGTGCCGAACGTCCTTGCCCCGCACCCAGAAGATCACGTCCTCCGCAATGTTCGTCGCATGGTCGCCCACCCGTTCCAGGTTCCGTGCAATGATCAGTGCGTTCAGGCTCTGCGGCGTCAGTTCCGGCCTCTCTTTGATCAGCGTACTCAGCGAGTAGAACGCCGCGTCGTTCATCTCGTCCACCTGGTCGTCCAGCTTCAGCACGCTCTGTGCCATCTCTGCGTCGGCCTCGATAAACGCCTGCAGCGCCTTGCGCACCATCGCCGCCGACAGCGAAGCCAGCTTGGGGATATCCACCGGCAATTCGATATTGGCGAATGCGCCCATCTCGCGGATCCGCACAGCGATGTTCACGGCCTGGTCGCCCACCCGCTCCAGGTCCGCGTTGATCCGAATCACCGACAGGATGAACCGCAGATCGATCGCCATTGGCTGTTCCATCGCCAGCAGGTCCAGCGCCATCTGGTCGATCTCGCGCTCCAGGCGGTTGATCACCGGCTCCGACTGGAACACCAGCTCGCAGATCGAAAGATCCCGCGTGCGATACGCCTCGATCGAGCGCTGGATGGCCTGTTCTGCCATACCCGCCATAATCAGCAGCCGCTCCTTCAGATCGTCCAGGTTCTGTTGAAATTTTATTCGAGTGGCCATTATCCAAACCTGCCCGTAATGTAATCTTCCGTCCGCTTGTCCTTCGGGTTGGTAAAGATTCTGTCTGTCGAATCGAACTCCACCATCTTGCCGTTCAGAAAGAACCCGGTATTCTCCGCGACCCGCGCGGCCTGCTGCATATTATGGGTCACAATCACAATCGTATACTGGCTCTTCAACTGGAAGATCAGGTCCTCGATCTTCGATGTGGACACGGGGTCCAGCGCGGACGCCGGCTCATCCATCAGCAGCACCTCGGGGTCCACCGCCAGCGCGCGCGCAATACACATGCGCTGCTGCTGCCCGCCGGAGAGGCTCGCGCCGGACTTCTTCTTCAGGTCGTCCTTCACCTCTTCCCACAGTGCAGACGCCTTCAGGCTCCGTTCCACCGTCTCGTCCAGAATCGCCTTGTTGCGAAACCCGTTCAGCTTCAATCCGCTCGCCACATTGTCGTAGATGGACATCGTCGGAAACGGGTTCGGCCGCTGGAACACCATCCCCACCCGGCGCCGAATCGTCACCGGCGACGCATCCTTGTAGATGTCGATGTCGCCCATCTTCACCACACCGGTCGCGCGCGCAATCGGGTTGGTCTCGTGCATCCGGTTCAGGCAGCGCACAAACGTGCTCTTGCCGCAGCCGGAGGGACCAATCAGCGCCGTCGCGTGGTTCGCGGGTATGTTCAGGTTGATGTCCTGCAGCGTGTGCGTCGTTCCGTACCACGCGTTCAGGTGCTCGACGTTGATCCCGACTCCCACTTAGCTTGCCCCCTTCAGAACGCCGCGGCTTGCGTAGATGCGCACCAGCGTCACAGCCACCATAATCATCACAATCAGCACCAGAGAGCCGGCCCATGCCAGCCTATGCCACTCGTCGTACGGCGACATGGCATACACGTAGATCTGCAATGGCAGCGCCGCAATCGGCTCATTCAGCCGGAAGCTCCAGAACTGGTTGCCAAACGCGGTAAACAACAGCGGCGCCGTCTCTCCCGCCACCCGCGCAAACGCCAGCATGCAGCCCGTGATGATGCCCGGCGACGCCGTCTTCAGACTCACGGAAAGCACCGTCCGCCACTTGGGCACGCCCAGCCCCAGCGCAGCTTCGCGGATCGCGTGCGGCACCGTCGCCAGCATCTCCTCCGTGGTCCGCGTAATCGTTGGCACCATCATGATCGCCAGGGCCACCCCACCGGCAAAGGCAGAAAAGTGCTGCTGCCGCATCACAATCAGCGAGTAGATCGCGATGCCCATCACAATCGACGGAACCCCGTTCAGCACATCCGCCGTAAACCGGATCGCCGACGCCAGCGCCTTGCCTCGTCCAAACTCCGCCAGGTATACCCCGGCCGCAATCCCCACCGGAATCCCCATCACGCTGCATAGCCCCAGCACGATCCCCGACCCCAGAATCGCATTCGCCATGCCTCCGCCCGTCTCCCCCACCGGAGCCGGAATCTTCGTGAAAAACGCAAGATTCAGTGAACTCGAACCCATATAGACCAGGTAGATCAGGATCGCTACCAGCGGCGCCACCACCAGCAGCGTACTCAGCACTGCCAGCCCGGTCACCGCATGGTTCACGGCATAGCGCCAAGCGGAGTTCAGCCGCATACGCCGGGACTGGAAGTCCATCGGAGCCCGCATCTCGCCTTCGCCGTTCGGCGGTGGCGTGTGGAACGCGTTTGTGCTCATCCGATCCTCGCCGGGGCGCCGCGCGTCACCGCCCATACCAGCGCGCGCGCAATCGCGTTCACCACAATCGTCACCAGGAACAGTGCCAGGCCGATCTCAATCAGCGCACTCAGGTACAGGTCACCCGTCGCTTCAGAGAACTCATTCGCAATCACACTCGCAAGCGTATACCCCGGAGCGAACAAGCTCTTTGAAATATTCGGATGGTTGCCAATCACCATCGTGACCGCCATCGTCTCGCCCAGTGCCCGCCCCAGGCCCAGGATCACCGCGCCAACAATGCCGATGCGTGCATTCCGCAGCACGCCAGTGCGAATCATCTCCCAACGCGTCGCACCCAGCGCCAGCACCGCCTCACGCTGTGAGTTTGGCACCGCCAGCATAATGTCCCGTGTAATCGAAGAGATGACCGGCAGAATCATGATCGCCAGAATAATGCTCGCCGTCAGCAACCCTTCGCCAAAGTTGAAGCCGTCAAAAAATCCTGTCCATCCCAGGTACTTCACCAGGAACGTCCCAAATTGGTCGCGCATCAGCGGCACCAGCACAAACACGGCCCACAGCCCGTACACCACGCTCGGAATCGCAGCCAACAGCTCTGTTACGAACGAGATCGGTGCACGCAGCTTCATCGGGCACAGCTCAGTCAAAAAGATCGCAACACCCATCGCCAGCGGCACGGCCATCACCAGCGCCAGCAGGGACGTAGCCAGCGTGCCAAAGTCACCGGAGACCGGGTCCCAGTCGCTATGTGTAAAAAAATGAAGCCCAAACTGCGCAATGCTCAGCTTCGACCGCACCACCAGGATGGAAAAGATAAAGATGACAATTGCAAAGATGCTGAGTCCACATAGCAACATCAGCGCGGCAAACGCCTTGTCCGCCGCACCGCCGCTGCCCCGCTTGCGCAGGAATAGGCGAATCGGCGAAGGTGGCCCCTCATCGAGGATGGGCTCCGCCGCGCCAACAAACTGCGTCACTGCCGGAGCGGCCAGCAGCGTCGACGGTTCCGGTTCTTGCTCAAGGGACATGGACGAAGGAGTCACTGTTCTATTTTGGAATGCCGTTCAATCGATTCGCCCGCAAACAGCTCAGTCCGGACAACGTAATTTGCTGTGCCAGTTCGATACTAGCTCTAAAAAGGCATGTGCGGCCCCATCGTGGGGGCCGCGCATCCCTTCCATTTACTGGATCTTCGCTATCGTCTTGCGTTCCATATCCTGCACCTGCTTCGGCAGTGGAGCATAGCCCATGCCGCTGGCCTCGCCCTCACCCTTGTCCAGCATCCAGGTCAGGAAGCCCTTCACAGCCGCTCCCTTGCTCGCATCCGCAAAGTGAACCGGAATCAGCAGCCAAGTAAAGCTCGATATCGGATACGAGTCCGGCCCTGCCGCATTCGTAATCGACACCCGGTAATCCGCAGGCATCGTCTTTGCAGAGGCCGCAGCAGCCGCCGTCGCCCCATCAGGCGTCGCCTTCAGAAACTTACCCGCTGCATTCTTTACGCTGCCGTACTCGATGTTGTTAGAGGTCGCATACACTAACTCAACATACCCAAATGCTCCAGGAGTCTGCCGAACCATGCCCGCAACTCCCTCACTCCCCTTCTGCCCGATCCCTGTTGGCCACTTCACTGAAGTCGCCTTGCCAACCTTACCCATCCACTCCGGACTCACCTTCGACAGATAGTCCGTAAAGATATACGTCGTGCCGCTGCCGTCTGAGCGATATACCGGCAGAATCGACTTGTCCGGCAGGCTCACGCCAGGGTTGTCCTTGGCTATGCGGGAATCATTCCATTTGGAGATCTTGCCCAGATAAATATCGGCAATCACATCGCCGGAAAAATTCAGCGTCCTGATGCCCGGGAGGTTATAAATCGGCACCACCGCGCCCAGCACGGTCGGGACATGCATCACCTTTACCTTCGCCTGGTTCATCTGATCATCCGTCATCGGACCATCGCTTGCGCCGAAATCAACCGTGCCGTCCGAGACCTGGCGTATGCCGCCGCCGGAACCAATCGACTGATAATTAATCTTCACGCTTGGATGCGCTGCCGCGTACTCGGTGAACCACTTGTTGTAAATCGGATAAGGAAACGTCGCTCCCGCTGCATTGATATTCTGCGCGCCCGCCACGCCCGCCACCATCGCCGTCAATACTGCCGCTATCCAGTTCAATCTCACGCTTCTCTCCAGTGACCCAGGGCTCACAGCCTGTCCGGCATCGACTTGCTCGACGCGTCCGGACTCGCTGTTCGCTATTGGATGTCCTAGATAGTGTCCCGCGAGTGTGTTACGGGAACGTTACATCGCCGTAAACGAGCGAATAAACCCTTTCCCCACAAGCCCGGGCCCTACGATTGAGCCTTCGGCAGCGTCACCAGAAAGTTGCTCCCCGCATTCAGCTCACTCTCTGCCCGGATCGTCCCCCCCTGCGACTCCACCATGTGCCGCGCAATCGACAACCCCAGCCCGGTACCGCCAGACTCCCGCGATCGCGCCTTGTCCACGCGGTAGAATCGCTCGAAGATCCGGCCCAGGTGTTCCGATGCAATCCCCTGGCCAAAGTCGCGCACGCTGAACTCCACTCCGGTCACCGGGCTATAAACCTCCCGCACGCTCACCACCACCCGGCTCTCCGCCGCTCCCCGCGCCCGTCCGTACTTGATCCCGTTCTCAATCAGGTTTCCCAGCACCTGCAGCATGGAGTCCGTGTCCACATCCACCTCTGCCTCCGTCGTCTCGCCAATCTCCAGCTTCGCCTCTTCGTCCTGCACCAGCCCTCGCATCGCCGCCACCGCATCCCGCACCAACACATCCGCGCGCACCGTCGCCGGCCGCAACTCGGCCTCCGGAGACTCCACCCGCGCCATGGTCAGCAGGTCCTCCGTCAGCCGGTTCATGCGGGTCGCGTTCTTCAGGATGGTCTTCAGGAACTCTTTGGCCTGCTTGCTCAGTCCTGCTTCGTGGTCCAGTAGCGTCTCCACATACCCGGAGATCGAGGTCAGCGGCGTGCGCAGCTCATGCGACACGTTCGCCACAAAGTCGCGTTGAGTCCGCTCCACCTGCTCAATGCGCGTGATGTCGTGCAGCACCGCCACTGCACCGCCGCCAGGCATCGGAGAGGCAGCAATCTCAAAGATCCGTCCCGGCGCCATCGTCGTCGTCCGCCGCTCGCATACCACCCGCTCGTCCAGCGCCGCTTTCACGCACTCCAGCACCTCTGGGTCGCGCACCGTCTGCACCAGCGCATGTCCCACCCGCACCGGGCGATGCATGG
>Ga0302283_1002395_pt1 | contig 15166 bp, 15 predicted proteins | sample III_Fen_E1_4_FD_198770 | JGI IMG/M metagenome (GOLD analysis project Ga0302283, IMG submission 198770) | Peat permafrost microbial communities from Stordalen Mire near Abisko, Sweden - III_Fen_E1_4 | ecosystem: Environmental > Terrestrial > Soil > Wetlands > Permafrost | place: Sweden: Abisko...
AGGCCGCAGCGTCGGGTGGTGACGCCGGACACCGTATTCCATGAGGTAGCGAACGACGCAACCGACAGCGCCAGCCAGCGTGACCAACAGCAACGTCATTTCGACCAGCTTCGTGCGCCGAGCCACGCAGCGGCGACCCCGCTCAGTACCGCTGTGAGGCCCGTAAGAATGGCTCCAGGTACTGAGACATGCCAAATCGCTCCTAAGGAGACGAAGAGGCTCGAGTACGACGTGAAACCCCCGAAGAAGCCCGTGATGATGACCAAACGGGTCAGATTATTGGGATCGTGACGAACCAGGGGCCCGCGCAGAGCTTCGGTGGCGAAGTAAACACCCACGATGTTGACAAGTGCGAGTATCCACGGCACGCGGCTGGCCCAACCGGTCGCACCGACGAGAGTGACGTACCAGTGCGCCGAGTCGATACGCAGTGCCAGATCTCGCAGAAGAGTTCCCAGAGCACCGCCAGCGGCGACGACTAGGACGGCTAGTGCCAGCTGGCGAGGAGTGAGAGTGGTGTGAGGAGCCATCGCTCCAGAAAACCTAGCGGACGGGGTTCTGCGGTCTCTGTATTCTCTACTTTACATAACGTACATTATCGGCGGTAGGGGGAGCAACCAGTGAAATCTGACTCAGCTGGTTTTCTAGTGAAATGTCCGTCGTCATACGCCTTCAGTCGCTCCAGTTGGTGGTCGTCGCCTGGTGGCGGTCTTAGGACTGCGGACGGTTCCTCTTGAAGTGGGGGTCCAACACGTCACGATCGACGACGTCATTGGGCTGGTTGACGAAGGATGTAGCGACGTCCACGACGTGGTTGGCATCGCTGGAGCGCACCTCTTCTTACAGCTAGCCCTTAGGCGCGGTGCCAAGCGTGACGGACTTGGTGAGGGTCTTCGAGCCTCGAACGATTTTCACCGTGACGACGTCACCGGGATGCAACGTCGAGATGACGCTCGACACGTCCTGGGCGCTGGTTATCGACGTGCCGTTGATTTTCACGATGACGTCACCCTGCTTGATCCCTCCGTTCGCCGCTCCCGAACTCGGTACGACGCTCATGACCACGGCCCCACTGTTGACCGTGAATCCGTATTCTGCCTGCAGAGTCGCGTCCATCGACGAGATCTCGACGCCGAGGAAGGCGCCGTGGTTGACGACGCTCTGTCCCGCCTTCAGGGACTTGAGAAGGGTCTCAATGGTGGCCACCGGGATGGCGAAGCCGATGTTCTGCGCGCTGGTGCCGTCGGGCAGGGTTCCCGCGACGGCGGTGTTCATGCCGACCACGTCACCCTGGGCGTCCAGTAACGGCCCACCGGAGTTCCCCGGATTGATGGCCGCGTCGGTCTGGATCATGTTGTTGAGTGTCTCTGACGATGAGGTGGATGACGCCGTGACGGTTCGGCCAAGAGCTGACACGATGCCGTTGGTGACGGTGGGCGTGCCCGCGGCGAGTCCCAACGCGTTGCCAATGGCCACCACGCTGTCGCCCACCACCAGGGCGTTGGAGTTACCAAAGGTGACACTGGGCAGATTCGAGGCGCCATTGATGCGGATCAGTGCGACGTCGTTGACCGGATCGGTGCCAATCAGTGTGGCGGGCAGTGCCTTCGTCGAGCCGGTTCGCGTCACGGTGATAGTGCCCCCCGGCACCGACGCCGCGATCACGTGGTTGTTCGTGACGACCAGGCCATCGTTGGCGATGATCATGCCGGTACCTTGATCCTCAGTCCCTTGTCCCTTGACGTCGATGGAGACCACTGAAGGCTGTACTTTGACGACGAGTTGAGGGATCGTCAGACCACCGTCGCCACCCGAAGAAGCGGGCGCGACGTTGGTGGTGGTCACCGGCAGGTTCGCATTCGATGAAGCATTCGATGAGGAGTAGTGGACGGTGAGTCCACCGATGAGGCCGCCCACGAGTGCGGCCACGAGCACAATGGCGAATTGGCCAGTCCACGACGGCCTCTTGGATCTCGCGGCAACATCAACAGTCGGTTGACTCGTCGTTGCACTAGCGCCGGGAATCTCGAGTTGCTCCTCTAATGGAGTGCTCGACACCACGTGTGGAGCACTCCCCTCCCCCAGCGGAGCATCGTCGGTTACGAAGGGTTCCACCACGGGTGGACCCTGCGCATCGTCGATGCCGGGGGCCGGATCAACCGTTGTCACCGGGGGCGGGGTGATCAGCGGTTCTTGCGCATCATCGATTCCCGGGGCGGCATCGATTGGCGCTTCGTTTGTCGAGGAGGATGTCGATTCGGTCGTGTCCTTCGGTGCGTCTGACGAAGCGTCGTGCTCGTTGTTTTCACTCATGGGACCATGCTAGAGATTCGTCGGACGCTCTGATCTCGGGCCGCGTCGAAAAACCACAGTGAGAAAACGGCTAGATTGTTCTCCTATGTCTCGTCGCATTGAGATCGAAATCACCAGTCTTAACGGAGAAGTCGCCACCTGGCGCGCCGCGGGAGCGAAACTGCCCAAGGGGGTGCTCCAGGCGTCGCTGGTGCCGGGCGGCCCGGTCGTGGGTTCGGTCTATCGCGCTGACATCGAACAGTTCATGGAGGGCATCGAGGTTCTTTCCGTCATGCCCCCCAAGACGGCATCGCCTCTCGACCCCCGCAAGGAACGAATCGAACTGATCGTGTCCGAGAAGGCTGTCCCTGACGTGACGGTCACCTACGCGTCCAAGGGCCGTGGTCCACGCCGTGACGGCGAGGACCGTGGTGAGCGTGGTGAAGGACGTCGTGATGGCGCCAAGCGAGGCGCTCGTCCCGGCGCCAAGGAACGCTCGAGCGAGCGCGGACCGCGTCCCGACCGTCCGAGCGGTGACCGACCAGATCGTCCCGTTGGCGAACGCGGACCCCGCACGGAGCGACCCGCTGGTGAGCGCGGACCGCGCACCGAGCGTCCACGCACCGACCGAACGGGCCGTCCGAGCCGTGAGCGCAGCGGTCCCCCTGGCGCCCCCCCGATCACGACCACGTTCCGTAATGCGTTCTTGGCGACTCTGTCGCCCGAGCAGCTGCCAGTCGCCGAGCAATTGTTGCGCGGTGGCATGCCCTCGGTACGCACGGCGGTCGCCGACCAGAACAAGAATGCCGCGGCCCAAGGCCGTCCGACGATCGACCCTGGCACCATTGATCGCATCGCCGAGGATCTCTTGCCCAAGACGACGTTGGCGATGTGGAAAGACCGCGCTGCCGGCGCGCTCGGTGCGGGAAAGGAACTGCGTCTTCGTGACTTGCGTGCGGTAGTGACCTCCGCCAAGACGACTTCCCTCGACGACGAGGCTCGAACCCAGCTCAAGGAACTTCAGACGGCCCTCACGGCGCGCCTGGAGATCCTGCGCACCCAGTGGACCGAGAAGCTCGATGCGGCCATGAAGTCCAACAACGTGGCCGAGGCCTTGCGCCTGGTGGCGCGTCCCCCCGACATGTCAACTCGCGTATCGTCCGAGACGGCCACCAATCTTGTCGCTGCGGTGTCAGCGGCGTTGACGGCGGATCTGGACGTGGCCAAGTGGACCGAACTCGTCAACCTGACGGTGGAGACGTCGATCCGTCGCAATGTGAAGCCTCAGGGCATCCCCGCTGACGAGTCCGCGAAGGCCCTGGCGATCAAGAACGCCGGTGCGATCCCGGAGTTTGCGAAGTTGCTCGGGATGAGGGTCCCGCCGCCACCGCCGCCGACACGCGCACCGCGACGCCCGGCTACTCGCCGCGCATAGTCAACAGTCGCGCCTTCCAGCCCACTGATTCGTAGAGCGACTTCGTCGCGCGATCGCCCGGTAACGCCCACGCGTCGTGCGGTGGATCATCACTCTTCAAGAGTGCGTCGAGCAACGCCGTGGCGATCCTCTGTCGACGATGCGCCGCCTGCACCCAGATCACTCGGACGCAACGATCCCGTACGAGAACTCCCGCGATGATTTCACCAGCGTCCTCGGCGACCCAGACGAGTCCAGCGTCGACGTCGGCGGCCAGGGCGTTCCTGACCCGGTCAGAATCGACGTCACTCCCCCAGAGTTGCTCGAGGAGGGCGCGCCCACCTCGAGCCACCTGAGCGCGCGAGAAGGCGGCCTGGCTCAGGTGATCGAGCGAGTCGTGAGTCGTGGCCCTTCGAATGGAGACTGCAGCGCCGTTGTCGGTCATGACGCCGTCAGCGTCTCCTAGACGCAGTCGCGGCAGAGAGTCTTGTCCGGGTCGGCCAACTGACTCATCTTCTTGAGCAAGCGACACGACTTGCACCGGAACTCGTCGTCCTGCTTGGGCAAGATGGCCTCGAGGGGGTCCACCAACGGATCCACCTCGATGGGGCCATCGTCATCGTCCTCGGGCGCGGTGGTTCGACGTATGGTCTCGGCGAGGACCTCGTCGAGCGCTAGCTCGACGTCGGCGTCATCGGCCAAGTCGTCGTCATCCTCAGCCACCGCCGTCAGGACCGGGGCCTCCTCGTCGATCTCGTCGTCGGGGTCCGCTTCGTCGTCAGACTCTTCCACGGTGACGTCATCGAGATCGGCGACCACGTCAACGTCCAGGTCATCGGCATCGTCGATGACGTCAATCTCTTCGCCCAAGACTTCTTCGTCGAAGCCCTCGGCGAGTTCCTCCTCGTCGAATACTTCGTCGTTCTCGCCATCAATACTCATAGACTTCCTTCTCTGTAGCGCTGGAAGTGTAGAGCCTTTTGATGGCGATTACGGTCATTTCTACCTATTTTTTGCTTAATAATCCTTTTTCGCCCGATTTCTCTCGGCTGCTCGTTCTGCTTCGAGGCGTTCGAGGTCGGTCTCGGAGAAGTCTACGTACGTCATTGCGTCCGCAATAGTGCTGTGACCAGCCTCTTCACGAATGAGGCGAGCCATTTCGTGTGCGACGCGGCGATAACTGGGGTGCCCCTGGGGTCCCGAACGCAATTCGATCAGGTGCATCGCCTCACGCGCGTTCATCTGCATGACGTAACGGATGCGAAACGCCAGGGCCACGGCGTACTGGGCCTGATCCGGGAACTCCTCGTACATGTCGTGGTAGAACTCGGCGGAGCGCGCGAGTGACTCCTCATAGGTCGCCGCCAGGCCGGCTTCGCGGACGATCTCGGGTACGTCATAGCCCAAGTCGACGGTGAGTGGCTGCCACTCCACGGTCAGCATCCGGTGACGTTGCAGGTCGCGGAAGGCTCCATAATCGGTAATGAGTTCGAAACGGTAGTCGGTGCGTTCAAAGGCTCGACCAGGCCGATGACGGCGGTTCTTTCGCTGCCCGACGTAGGCGCTCATCAGCTTCGTCCGTCCGGCGTCGTCCAGGGAGGCAACGCGCGCGGCGGCGTCATCGGCACTGAGCGAGGTGTTCGCGAAGACAATGGCCTCCAGGACGCGCTGCTCACCCTCGGGGTCGAAGGCCAGCAGACGGACCCGTTCCTCGGGCTCGACGCTCGTCAGGTCGTCGAAGAGTGACGCAATGACCTCGCGAGTGGCGCTTCTCGTCTCCTGCAGGTACTTCGTCCAGGCGAGTCCACGCTCGGGGACGTCGAGTCGCTTCAAGAAGCTGGGGATCACCTTGCGCAGTTCCTCGAGCATCAACTGGGAATACTCTCGGACCTCGGGTAGGGGGTGCGCGCGCATGCGCAGCAGCAGCGATTCGTACGCCTGTCCCGAGGCGTAGATGCCGAGGTTGGACAAAGCGCTGGCCGGTAATAGTCCGCGAACGGCGTCCAGGGCCTTGGCGCGAATGGCCTGACGGTAGACGAAATCGGTGTCCTCGGGCGTCTTGGGGTATTTCTTGGACAAGAAGTCGGTGAGCCGTGGCAACATCTGGGCGTAGGTGTCGAACATCCGGTCCATCTCGCCCACGTAGCGTGCGCCGAAGCGCGACTCGAGAACGTCATGGTCGCGGTAGTAACGGTAGAGACCATTCTCGAGGCGTCGGTCATAGCCCAGGTAACGGGTCGACTGCTCGAGGTAACTCATGATCCGACCGCGCTCCACGACCTTGGTCAAGATGTTGCTCGCCTGTTCACAAGCCAGATGCACTCCCCCGAGTTGGGCCACGGAATCGTCTCCGTACTCGAAGAAGATCTTCTGATACAGGTCGTCGGCGCGGTCGAGTCCCACCGTGGCGTCGACTCCCATGTCGCCCGTCAGGTCGAGGTCACCGACGAATTCGTCGAGAAACAGGCGCCGCAAGCTCTTCGAAGATCGCGAATAGCGCGCGAACAGGGCGCCCTTGACGACTTCGGGCAGGTTGACCAGGGCAAAGACGGGCCCTTCCAGATTCGTGAAGTACCGCCGAAGCACTGTCTCTTCCGCGTCGGTGAATTTTTCGACTACGTAGGGGTGCATGGAACAACGACACTAGGGGCGATTTCAGCCCCGCGGGTGGACGGTCGACGCGCCGGCGACGACTGATCGCAGCACCGCGTCGCGGGCCTCGAAGGCCGTGTCGGCGAGTTCACCCAGGTCACTCAGGCGCGAGAGTTGCTCGCACAGATCGGCGACCTGCTTGGCGTTTCTCACGAAATCGCCGGGTGACGTCTGACCGATTTCGACGTCGGCGAGGTCGAGCACCGTCCCCAGGGTGACACCTCTCGCCCACGCCGCGATCACTGGCGCGAACTTACCATCGGGTTCCTTGGGGTGTGGCACGCGGTAACGGTCCTCCACCTCGCGCACCGTGGCTGACAGGACCGAGATCTCGTGCATGCGTTCGCTCAGGTTGAGGCGTCTTTCGGGCCCGAGTCGGTCGTGCAGATTCTTCTTGCGCTTGATCGGCGTCTGGGGTTGCTTGCCGGTGCGCGCGCCGCGCTTGGCTTCGAAGACGAAACTCGACAACAGTCCTGCCAACTGCGCGGGTTCGAGGTCGTTGAAGATGCCCGCGGTGACGCATTCGGCGATCAACAGGTCGCACTCGTGATAGATGGAGCGCAGTAGTTGTCCCTGGTCGTTGAGGCGCCAACCGTCGGCGTAGCCGAGTTCCTCCAGGACGTGGTGTCGAGCGCGCATCTGGTCGCCCAGTGACCGGCGCGAGCCGGCGGGGCGGTGATCGGCCTCGAATTGGGCGTAAGAGCGCTGCACCACTTGCAGCGCGGTCTCGATCTCGAAGTGATTGATGAGATTCGCCGTGAAGTTGTACGTCGGTCGAAACGACGAGTGCAACTCCGAGGGGTGCGAGATGGCAACTCGCCCCACGTCCATCAGGGCGACCTCTTGGGCGAAGCATACGATGGCGTGGCCTTCGTCATCGAGGCCCCGGCGCCCGGCTCGTCCCGTCATCTGGGCGTACTCACCGCTCGTCAAGAAGCGTCGTCCGGCGTCGGAGTACTTGGAGAACTTCTCGATGGCGACCGACCTCGCGGGCATGTTCACGCCCAGGGCCAGCGTTTCGGTGGCGAAGACCACCGCCAGGAGGTTCTGCACGAAGCAGGTTTCGACGATCTCGCGGAACGCGGGCACCATGCCGGCGTGGTGCGCGGCGAGGCCCCGGCGCAGCGAATCGATGAAGTCCGCGTATTCCAGGGCGTGCAGGTCATCGTCGGAGAAGTCGAGGAGACGGGCTTCGGCGATGCGCTCGATCTCGCGTCGTTGCTCGGGCGTCGTAAACAGCAATCCGTCACGTCGGCATTGACGCACCGCGTCGTCGCAGGCCGCGCGAGAGAAGATGAAGACGATGACCGGCAACAGGTCGTCTCGTTCGAGGGCCTGGAGGAGTTCGCTGCGTCGCGGCGCGCGAAAGGGCGCGGGCGGCGCGGTGGACTTGGGACCCTGCCAGCGCGGCCCCGGGCGGAAGCGTCGGGTGGCTTTCATGGCGTTGTCGATACGTCGCGCTTCGTCCGAGAGACGATCGCCGTCGAGGAGTTCGAAGACGTCGGCGGTGGGCTGGCCACGGCGCACGACGGCCAGGTGCTGATGCAGGGTGATGGGCCTTGTGGTCTCGGTGATCACCGTCGTCTCGCCGCGCACTTCGCCGAACCACTTCCCGACAAAGTCCGCGTTGCCAATTGTGGCCGACAGCGCGACGAAGCGCACTGCGGCGGGCGTCAAGATGAGCACTTCCTCCCATACTCCCCCGCGGAAGGGGTCTTGGAGGTAGTGGACTTCGTCGAGGATGACGAGGCCGAGCCTGGTCAGCTGGTCGGACTCGGTGAGCAGCATGTTGCGAAGGACCTCGGTGGTCATGACGACGATGTCGGCCAGTCGATTGACCGACGTGTCGCCGGTCAACAGCCCGACGCGCTCGTCACCGTACTGGTCGCAGAGTTCGGCGTACTTCTGGTTCGACAGGGCCTTCAAGGGTGTGGTGTAAAAGGCTCGCTGTCCCTGCGCGAGTATCCGCCCGATCGCGTAGTTGGCGATGAGCGTCTTGCCCGATCCCGTGGGTGCGCTGACCAATACGTTGACGCCCGCGTCCACCGCGTCGAGCGCCTCGTCTTGAAAACGGTCCAGGCCGAATCCCTGGGCTTCGATGAACTGTCGGCGGTAGTCGAGACTCATCGGTGCAACATCTTGCCGAGCCCGATGGCCATGAAGTAGAAGACCACCAGGGGTACCATCAAGGCGAACATCGAGAATGGGTCGCTCGAGGGCGTGATGACGCCGGAGAACACGACAATCGCGATCACGGAGTATCGCCAGGATCGTAGTAGTTGCGCCGGTGAGACGACACGGGCGAGCTCGAGGGCGACCAGTACCACCGGGAATTCGAAGGTCAGTCCGAAGAGCAACATCATGAGTAAGAACAGAGTCAGGTACTGGTTGGGGTTGTAATAGTTCGTCAAGGAATGACCGCCAATGCTGACCAAGAATTGGATTGTCTTCTTGAAGACCAGGTACGCCGTGACGACGCCGCCGAAGAAGAAGATCAGTGAACTCAGCACGAAGGGCAAGGCGTAGCGGCGCTCACGTGCCTTGAGTCCCGGGGTCACGAATCGCCAGATGTGCCATAGCCAGAATGGCGCGGCGAACAGCAGTCCGCCGAACAATGAGATCTTCACTCGCAAGGTGATTCCGTCGAGGGGGTTGGTCGCGAGGAAAGTGCAGTGCTTGGGGTCGACCTGGCAATAGGGATGCTGCAATATATTGAGCAGACTGGGATAGATCACGAACGAGACGATGGCGAGCGCCGTGGTGATGGCGAGGCAAATTAGGAAGCGTTGGCGCGCCTCGGCGAAGTGTTGGGCCAGGGTCATCCCCGCCGCTGCGTCGCGCGTCGTGGGCATGGTTAGTTCAGTGACGGATCGGCACTGGAGAGGCCAGTGGTGGGCGGGGGCATGGTCGGCGGATTGACCAAGGGCGTGATGATCGGGTTGGGGTGTGGCGCCGGGGCGTCGGCGTCGGCGTCGGCGTCGGTCTTGTCCGACGGCGCGTTCTCCACGCGGTCGGCCAGCTGATTGAGCACCGAGACGGGACTGCGCACCATACGAGCCAGGTCGTTGGTGCTGGGCAGGTCCGGCAGCGCACCGCGCACTTCGCTCTCGACTCGCTGTTGGAAGCGACGCAGCGATTGCCAACTGGCACCGATCTTGTGGGCGACCTCGGGCAGCTTGTCGGGACCGAGCAAGATCACCACCACCGCCACGATGATGAACAACTTCATCGGGCTGAGACTGAGCATGCTCCTAGTGTATGGCCCGAAATTACCGAGGAATTACAGGAAGCCGATGCGGTTCAGTGGCCAGACCCTAAAGAACGCCTTGCCGATGACGTCCGAACGTGGGATCGTCCCCCACATGCGGCTGTCGCAGGAATCCGAGTGGTTGTCGCCCATCATGAAGTAGTGGTTGGCGGACACCACGACGGGATCGTTCGCCGGAGCGATGGCGCTGCCCAGGGGTTCGGTGTGGCTCCAGTTCTCGTCGAACTTCTTGCCATTGACGTAGATGGTGTTGCCAATGGAGTAGATCTTGTCCCCGGGCAGGCCCACGACGCGCTTGACCAGGTCGACGACCGGGTCTCCTCCGCAGTCCTCGGCGGGCGGTGCCTTGAAGACCAAGACGTCGCCACGATGGATGCTGCCCCAGTCGACGGCGAGCTTGTCCACGATGATGCGGTCACCAATCTGCAACGTCGGCTCCATCGAACCCGATGGAATGTAAAAAGTCTGAAACGCGAAGGTGCGCAGGCCCACCGAGACCACCAGCGCGACCAGCAAGATGACCCCCCATTCGAGCAGGAAATGGTGGCCCTTTTTAGGCGGTGTCACGACTGAATTGAGCGGCGCACCTTCGTCCAAGGATTCATCGGTGCCGATTTCGCTCACTGGTCAAGGCTACTCGCCGACGTGTTCGCCACTCTCGGCCGTCGCGGCGTTAACACCAATGCACTGACGTCCGCCGAGCACTCTTAAGAAAGATTTACAACGAACCGATGCGACTCAGGGGCCACACGATGACGAATGCCTTTCCGATCACGTCGGATCGCGTGATCGTGCCCCAGTATCGGCTGTCGCAGGAATCGGCGTGGTTGTCACCCAACATGAAGTAGTTGTTGGCGGCGACCACGATGGGATGCGCCTTCGGGGCCACTGCGGGGGGTCCGAGGGGCTCGAAGTGGGGCCAACCTTCTTTGAGGATCTTGCCGTTGACGTAGATGGTGTTGCCCACCGAGTACAACGAATCGCCGGGTAGCCCAATCACCCGCTTCACCAGCACCGGATCGCGTGTCCCCGAGCAGTCTTCGTTGGGCGGAGATCGGAAGACCAGGATGTCGCCGCGGTGGATGGTGCCAAAATCTATCGCGAGTTTGTCGACGACGATTCGATCTCCCACTTGCAGGGTGGGGTTCATCGAGTCCGAGGGGATGAAATACGTCTGGAAGACGAAGGCGCGAAGTCCGAAGGTCAGGCCGAGTGCCACCACCAATAACAGGACCCATTCGATGAGGTGATGGTGCAGACGCTTCGCCGGAGCGACCACTGGTGGCGCCGGTGGTTCGGCGTCGGGCGTCGGTGTATCGTCGGGCGGCACTGACTCACTCACTGCGAGGACCTACTCGCCTTTGGGCTTGCGCTCGAGGGAGATGAGCAACTTTTGGAACCTCTCGTCGGTACTGCGAAACGGGTCCTTCAACAACACGGTGCGCTGCATCTCGTCGTTCAACTTCAGGTGCACCCAGTCCACGGTGTAATCGCGGTGCCACTTCTTCGCCTCACGGATGAACGTGCCGCGCATGTGCGCACGGGTGGTCGTGGGAGCGACCTGGGACGCAGTATTGACCTCATCACTGGTCACGATCTGTTGGAAGTGACCGCGCGCCTGGCGTCGGTAGTACAGGCCGCGCTCGGTGTTGGTGTCGTGGTACAACAGGTCGATCAGGGCCACCTTGGGGTCGCTGAGGGGCACCCCCGAGCGCTCACGCTCACGTTCGATGATCTGCAACTTGGCGATCCAGTCGACCCGGTCCGCTAGGCCCATTGGGTCCGATCGGTACTGTTCGATGCACTCGCGCCACAATTTGACCGCGAGTGCCTGGTCCGAGGGGACGTCGCGGGTCAGGACGAACTGCTCGGCGCGCTCGCACAGGTCCTCTTGGAGTTCGAGGGCGGTCATGTCACGTCCCGAGACCAGGCGGATGGGTTCCTTGCTCCAGAGATCGTAGGAGACCTCGCGCAGCGCGTTGATGGGCGACACCATGTTGTAGTCGCGCAGCACGGTGGTGCGGTCCTCGATCATCGCGAGTACCACCGCCGCGGTGCCCACCTTCAAGAACGTCGCGTACTCGCTCATATTGGAATCACCCACGATGACGTGCAGGCGCCGGTACTTCTCGGGATCGGCGTGGGGCTCGTCGCGGGTATTGATGATGGGGCGAGAACGCGTGGTGGCCGAGGAGATGGCCTCCCACATGTGTTCCGCGCGTTGGCTCATCGCGTAACTGGTTCCCTTGGCGTTCGTGACGACCTTGCCGGCCCCGGCGAATATCTGGCGCGTGACGAGGAAGGGGATGAAGACCTGCTCGAGGCGCGTTAGGTCCTCGATGCGCTCGATGCAGTAGTTCTCGTGGCATCCGTAGGAGTTGCCCGAGGAGTCGGTGTTGTTCTTGAACAAGAAGATGTCGCCACGCACACCCTCCTCGTCGAGTTGCTGTTGGGCGTGCGTCACGAGTTCGCGCAGGATCGACTCGCCGGCCTTGTCCTGGGCGACGACGTCCTTGAGCGTGTCGCACTCGGCGGTGGCGTATTCGGGGTGGCTTCCCACGTCGAGGTACAAGCGGCTGCCGTTCTCTAAGAAGACGTTGCTCGAACGGCCCCACGCGACGACTTTACGAAAAAGGAAGCGCGAGACTTCGTCGGGACTCAGGCGGCGCTGACCTCGAAGGGAGTACGTCACCCCGTACTCGGTCTCGATGCCGTAGATCCGCCGCAACATGGCCTAGACCCTAGTTCTCGTTCAAGTCAGGAGGCTGGCAATCTGATCATCGCCGAGACGCGCGAACGTGCGGCGGTCGCCGCGGTCCTCGAGAACGCCTACTTCGAGGTCGCTGACGGGTAATTCACGATCTGGCCCGGCCAGCGCCGCGACCGCGTTCTTGAGCGTCTGCGAGAGCGACAGGTGCCCGACCTCGAGGTCGGCGAAACGCCCCTTGATGGTCTCGGCGTCGCCACCGAGCACCGCGTAGTCCGCCTCGTCCGAAATAGTCCCTTCGTAGGCGATCCGATAGAGCTTCGTCGGACGAAACTTGTTGCCCAACTGCGCCACAAGGATCTCGACCTCGAGGGGCTTTTGTCCCTCGGTAAACATGTCACCGAGATGTTGGGCGTAGTAGTTCGCCAGCGCGCGCGCGTCGACGTCCTCGCGCGAATAGGTGTAACCGGTGCCGTCGGCCCAACGGATGCCCGCCTCGCGAAGGCGGTCGAACTCGTTGTACTTGCCCACTCCGGCGAAGGCGATGCGGTCGTAGATCTCAGAGATCTTGTACAGCGAAGCTGACGGGTTCTCCGCCACCATCACGACGCCCACGTCATAGATGGCCGCGACGATCGATCGTCCACGCGCGATTCCCTTCTGGGCGAATTCGGCGCGGTCCTTGATGAGCTGTTCGGGCGCGACGTAGAAGTAGTTGCTCATCGCAGCGTTCCCCCGGCCACGCCGCCGGACTCCGCACGGCGGTCATTGATGGAACGGAAGGTCGCGGCCGCGGTGTCCTGGTCGAGTTCACGGAAGCCCTCGGCGGTCAGCGTCACGATCATCGGGAAGATGTTGCGCACGAAATCTGGTCCTCCGGTGCTGGGGTCATTATCGGCGGCCTCGTAGATAGCCAGGGCGGCCAGGGCCAGGGCGTCCTCGCGCGACATGTCCGGTTTGAAGCCCAGTCGCAGTGTCGAGTCGGCGAAGGGAGTGCCCGAACCGATGACGGAGAAGTCCTGGCGCTCGTAGCACCCGCCAGCGCCGTCGTATTCGAAGATGCGCCCGCGCTGATGCGCCAGGTCCCAGCCAGCGAGCAACGGCAGGACGACGAGGGTTGACGTGAGATTGTTGCGTTGGATGAGTGGCGAGAGGTAATTGGCCTTGCCCTCGAGACTGAGGGCGGAATCGCTCATTTTCTCGTAGTGCTCAAAGGAGAGTTGCGCCAGACGGATGAATTCGAGTCCACGCGCCGCTGACCCCGAGATGGCGAGCGCGGTGTATCGGTCGGCGGCCTCGATCTTTCGCACGTCACGATTCGCCACGTAGTAGGACGTGGCTTGGCGGTCCCCCACCATCACCACACCCTCGGCGAAGCGCACGGCCACGACCGTGGTGGCGTGAGCCGAGAGGTCCGAGGTCGCCGGCGGGAGGGTGAGTCCGGCCATCTCGGCGAACCGCACGAACGACGGACCCGGATCGCTCTGGGCGTCGAAGAGCGGTAAGCCCATTACTGGCCACCCTTTTGGACGTAGTTACGCACGAACTCCTCGGCGTTCTCCTCAAGGACCCCATCGATCTCGTCCAGCAGATCGTCCAGCTCCGCCTTCAGTTGCTCGCCCTTCTTGGTGACGACCGAGACGTCCTCGCTCTCCTCGCGGGTTCGTTCGGTTCGCTGTTTTTGGATTCGCTCTTGTTCTGTCACGTAATAGTTCTACCCGTTGAGCGCGGCCACGAGCGCAACCGCCGTCAGATTTTCATCAAACAGTCGCCCGACGAGTTCTGCGGTTCCCCTGGTCGGATCCATCATGGGAATGCGCTGCAGGGGCCCGTGGCCGACGTCAAAGACGATTGAGTCCCAGTTTGCCGAGACGATGTCGTCGGGGAACCGGGTGACGCACTCGCCGCGAAAGTAGGCGCGAGTGCTACGTGGCGCGTGCTGGACCGCGAGGCGAATATCCTCTTCAGAACCCATTTCACGAAGACCCACGCGCGACGCGAGCGACTTATCACGTCGCACATCGTGGTACTGCAGGTCGATGGCGCGCAACTTGGCGTCGCCGGGGCGAAGGTCGTAACGAGATTGAAATCCCTCGACGACGCGACGTTTGGCCACCCAGTCCACGCGGTCGGCGACGTCCTCGGGGTGGTCACGGACGCCGTCGAGCATCTCGCGCCATTGGCGCATGATCATGTCCACCTCGTCGTCGCTGGCCACCGCCGTGGCACCGTGGCGTTCGACGTAACGCTGCGCGAGTTGCCAGAGAGCGTCTTGGTAGTCCCAAGCGGTCCTCGTGTGGCCTTCGTCATCGGTGACGGCCACGTGGAGTGAGGGATCGAAGGAGAAGTCGCGGATGGCGCGCACCGGTCGTGCGGGCGCTGGTGGGAATGCGCCCACTCCGTCGTCTTCGAGCGCGGCCAGCAACAAAGCGGTGGATCCGAGTTTCACGAACGTGGCGACGGGCGACATGTTGGCGTCGCCGCAAATGACGTGCAAGCGGCGAAAACGCTCGGCGTCGCTGTGCGGCTCGTCGCGAGTATTGATGATCGGGCGCTTCAGGGTGGTCTCCAGTCCGACGACCTCTTCGAAGAACTCCGCGCGCGAACTGATCTGGAAGGCGGGGTCCGCGGCCATTCCGACGTCGGTCTCGGACCCCACTTTGCCAGCGCCGACGACCACTTGGCGTGACACGAAGTGCGGCACCATGGCGCGCACCACGTCGGCAAAATCGACGTCGCGAGCAACCAGGTAGTTCTCGTGGGTGCCGTAGGAATTGCCCTTGCCATCGGAGTTGTTCTTGTAGAGCGAGATCGCCAACTCGACTGGCAGGGT
>Ga0302283_1002398_pt1 | contig 15154 bp, 14 predicted proteins | sample III_Fen_E1_4_FD_198770 | JGI IMG/M metagenome (GOLD analysis project Ga0302283, IMG submission 198770) | Peat permafrost microbial communities from Stordalen Mire near Abisko, Sweden - III_Fen_E1_4 | ecosystem: Environmental > Terrestrial > Soil > Wetlands > Permafrost | place: Sweden: Abisko...
GCGCCTGGACGGGCTTCGGGTCGCAGTAGGCGCCGTCGAACCTCAGGTGGTGGCCGGCGAAGGTGACGGTCTCCTCCGACCACAGCCTCCGGACCACCTCGAGGGTCTCGTCCAGCACGGCCAGGCGCTGGCGGTCCGGGGGATACTCGAAGCCGTAGGCGTGGTACTCCTCGTCGAACCACCCCGCACCCAGTCCGAGGATCAGGCGGCCGCCGGAGTACACGTCGACGCAGGCCGCCTCCTTGGCCAGGAGGCCGGCGTTGCGGTACGAGGCGCACGTCACCAGCTGGCCCAGACGGATCCGCGACGTCCGCTGCGACAGCGCGGCCAGCATGGTGAAGGCCTCGAACACGTGGGTGGGCCGGCGGCGGGGTACCGTCTCGACGTGGTCGTAGACCCACAGGTGGTCGTAGCCGAGCTCCTCGGCCAGACCGGCCAGCTCCACCGACCGGTCCCAGGCGTCGGAGCCAGACCAGCCGGTGTACTCGAGCTTCCACCCCTGGGGTACGAACACCCCGACCTGCAGTCCCCCTCGTCCGACCGGTGCCGGAGCCGTCCGCTTCACCGGGGGAACTCCCACCACTGGACCTCGGCCATCATCGGCAGCAGGAACCGCACGTAGACCGAGTGGATGCGGACCACGCCCTGGTCGTCCACGGCGAGGTCCACGAGGTCGACCCGGTCATCGTGCTCCCGGTAGGCCACGGCCCGGTCCCGCACGCCCTGCAGCTCGTCGAGTGACCCCACGGCGAAGCCGAAGTGGTCCAGCCGCGGGCAGCGCATCGGGTCGTCGTCTGCGATGAGGAAGAGGAACTGGTCCCAGTGGACACAGGACAGCACCAGGCGGTGGCGGTCCTGGGTCATCACCTCGAGCTCCTCGAAGCCGAACACCTGGCCCCAGAAGTCGCAGAGGTCCGCCCGGTGGGTGGCATCGAGGAGCCCGGGGTCGAGGCTCAAGGCCACGTGGTTGAGACGGGGATTGCCCGACGGGTAGTAGGGGTGCGCCATCAGCGGGGTCCCCCGGCCCGACGGGGGGCGACCATCACCTTGCCGGCCAACCGGCCCTCGGCCAGTCCCACCAGCGCCTCGGAGATGCCCTCGAGCGCCACGTCACCGGCCTCGATGAGCAGGTCGGTGGGGAACGACGGGTCGGCCAGGAGGGCCAGGGCGTCCCCGAACCCACCGTCGTCGTACACGAACGAGCCCACCACCGAGAGTTCGTTGAGGATGAACCGGTTGGGGTCGAAGCTCGGCTGGTCCACTCCGGCACCGACGAGCGCCAGTGTGCCGCCCCGCCGGAGCTGGTTGAACCCGGCCTCCATCGCCGACTTGCGCCCCGAGCACTCCAGCACCACGTGCACCGCCCGCTCGGCCATCCGCTCGGGCTCCCAGGCCGGGAACGTCTGGAGGTCGTCGGGGTGGAGCACCTCGGCGGCACCGAGGTCCCGGGCCAGCTGTTGGCGCCGCCCGCCCGGCTCCACGGCCACCACGGGTCCGATGCCCCGGGCCACCAGCGCGGCGATGGACAGGGCACCGATGGGCCCGGCCCCGACGACCATCACCGAGTCGCCGGGGGCGACCCCGGACCGGGTGATGCCGTGGAGCGCCACGGCCAGGGGCTCGGCCAGTGCCGCCTGCCGGGACGTGAGCTGCGGGGGCCTGGGTACCAGTGACGCGGCCCGGGCCAGGACGAAGCCGGCGAAGGCTCCGTCCGAGTTGTCGACGACGGAGCCCTGCTGCTCGCACTGGGACGGTTTCCCCTCGAGACACCGCCGGCAGCGGCCGCAGCGGGGCGACGGCCCCCCGACGACCGGGTCACCCGTCGTCCACCCGTCGACCCCGGGACCGAGGGCCGCCACCGAGCCCGTGTACTCGTGGCCGGCCACCAGGCCCGGCCTGCCGGCCCATCCGTCGAGGAGCAGGTGGATGTCGGAGCCGCAGATCCCGCAGTGGTCGACCTCGACCAACACTTCACCGGGGCCGGGCCGGGGCACGGGTCGCTGCTCCACCTCGACCACTCCGGGCCGTCGGTACACCGCGGCCGGCATCGTGTCGGGCAGTCCGGACAGGACGACACCTCTTCCCCCTAGGGCCCGTTCCGGTACGCCGTCCGTCGGGGCGCTGCAACCGGCGTCACTATAGGTCGACCCCCCCTCCGGCGCATCCCTGCGGTCCCCCTTGGCCACTCCCGGCGGGACGGACCGGGGAGGGGCCGATGTCGTCGTCGTCGACGTTCCGGGCACCGGGTCCCACCTCCGGACCCGGGAGGTGACGGGCCCGCGACAGTAGGCTCCGGACGTGGCCCCGGACGCTCTGCTCTACGTCACCCAGGTGGCGCCCTACCGGGACGGGCCGGCCGGGGCGCACGGCGTACTCGACCAGTCCGCAGCGGCGGTGGAGGAGTTGGCCGGCATGGTGGGACTCGGGTTCGAGCGGGTGACCGACGTGCGCCGCCTGTCCGACACCGACCTCTCGTCGGCCGCCGTCGTCGCCCTCTTCACCATCGGCGAGACCCCGTGGTCGGACCACCAACGCACGATGCTGATGGACCAGGTCGGGTCCGGCACGTCCTCGGTCCTCGCCGTGCACTCGGCCACGGACGCGTGCCACGGGTGGGCCGAGTACGGGCGGCTCGTCGGGGCCCGCTTCGCCGGCCACCCGTGGACCACGACGGTCACCCTCGACGTCCGACGGCCCGACCATCCGGCCGTGGCCCACCTCGGCCCCACCTGGACCTGGCACGACGAGGTCTACCTGTTCGCCGGCCTCCGCCCCGACGCGGACGTCCTGTTGACCGCCCGGCCCGACGAGCTCGGCCCCACGGAGACGGCAGGGGGCGGCACGCCGGCCACGGCCCAGGGCGGCTACCCGCTGGCGTGGTGCTTCACCGAGGGCGCGGGACGGGTGTTGTCGACGTCGCTCGGCCACTTCCCCCACGCCTGGGAGGACACGGGCTACCTCACGCACCTCCTCGGTGGACTCCGGTGGCTGCGAGGACTCGACGGGACGTAGCCGGACGGCGGCCATCATCCGGCGGGAGGCCTGGGCGGACCCCACGTGACCGCCCAACGAGTCCAGAAGTGCCGACCGTGCCTGCCGTACCGTATCGTCAGGCCCTGACGCGGACACGTCGTCCGTGCCGGGCCCCGTTCCATCAGGAGCCCGGTCGGCCAAAGGAGTGCACCCGGGGGATGAGCACCGCACCTCGCCAGACCGCCGCCGGCGCGCCGTCCGGCCCCGGCGTCGAGCCGAGTGACCGGGGTACGGCCGTCGAGGTCCGGGACCTCGTCAAGCGCTATCCCAAGGCACCCGTCGACTCGCTGGCCGGGGTCAGCTTCGACGTACGCCGGGGCGAGGTGTTCGGGTTCCTCGGACCCAACGGGGCCGGGAAGAGCACCACCATCGGGATCCTGACCACCCGGATCCGACCCACCGGTGGACGGGCTGTCGTGGCCGGCGTGGACGTGGTGGCCGACCCGGTGGGGGCCCGGCGGGTGCTGGGTGTCGTGCCCCAGCAGAACAACCTGGACCGCTCGCTCTCCGTCCGACAGAACCTGCTGTTCCACGCCAGCTATCACGGGATCCCCCGGGCCCGCCGCAACCAGCTGGCCGATGCCCTGCTCGAGCAGTTCGGCCTGGCCGACCGCCCGGAGGGCCGGCCCGACGACTTCTCCGGCGGCCAGATCCAGCGGATGATGATCGCCCGAGCCCTGATGCACGCGCCGTCCGTCCTCTTCCTCGACGAGCCGTCCACCGGCCTCGACCCCGCGGCCCGGCTGTTCCTGTGGGAGAAGGTGGCCGGGTTGAAGGCGGCGGGCACCACGGTGGTGATCACCACCCACGACATGGACGAGGCGGCCGAGCTGAGCGACCGGGTGGCCATCATCGACCACGGCACGGTGCTCGCCCTCGATACCCCGGAGCGGCTGGTGCGGGACATGCACAGCGAGCGGACGCTCGACTGCACCGTGGAGGCCGGACCGACCGGTGACGCCAGATCCCTCGGCCTCGCACTGGCCGGGCTCGTCGGGGTGCGCGCCGTCGACCAGCTCGACGACCCGGCCGGGACGGGCTGGCGGTTCCGCATCGACGTCGACGGGGAGGCCGCACCGTTCGTGGCTCCGGTGGCCACGTTGGTGGCCGACGCAGGCGCCCGGCTGACCGACGTCCGCCTCGGCGAGCCCAATCTCGAGGACGTATTCATCCATCTGACCGGGAGGGCACTCCGATGAGCCCGGACGGGGAGGGCACCCCGATGGACACGATCCCGGATCCCGGGACGGTCGGGCCGGACGTGGCGCCGGCCACGGCCTTCGCTCCCGCGGCCCGCTGGGGCCCTTGGCGCACGGGACTGGCCATCTTGCGACGCGACCTCTTCGTCACCGGACGGGAGTTCCCCATCTTCCTGGCCCAGGTCATCCTGCAGCCCCTCTTCCTGCTCTTCGTCTTCGGGAAGGTCCTCACCGACCTCGGCTACGCCCGGCCCGGCTACCAGGAGGTCCTCTTCCCGGGGTTGGTGGCCCTGGCCGCAGTCCTCACCGGGCTGCAGAGCACTGCGCTGCCCCTGGTGATCGAGTTCTCCTACAGCAACGAGATCGAGGACCGCCTCCTCGCCCCCCTGCCGGTCGGAGGCGTCGCCGTCGAGAAGGTGGTGTTCGCCGCCATGCGTGGGTTCGTCGCCGCGGTGGTGATGTTTCCGATCGGCGTCTGGATCCTCGGATCCATTCCCTGGCAGGCGTCGACCGGTGTCGCCGTCGTGATGATGATGGTGCTCGGCTCGATGCTCGGTGCCGCCATGGGCCTGATCCTGGGTACCTACGTGCCTCCGCACCGGATCAACGTCACCTTCGCCCTCGTGCTGACCCCGTTGATCTTCACCGGCTGCAGCCAGTACCCGTGGCCGTCGCTCGGTCACCTCCGGTGGTTCCAGGTCGTGGCCGCCCTCAACCCGCTGACCTACGTGAGCGAAGGGCTCCGCGGGCTCATGGTCCCCTACGTCCCCCACATCGCCACCTGGGCGTGCTTCCTGGTGGGTGTGATCTACCTGGTGGTGCTGATGGCCGTCGGCATGTACGGCTTCAACCGACGCGCCCTGAGCTGATTCCCGGGCGGGACGCTTCCCGACCGTTCCGACGGCCGGCCGGTACGCTCGTCACATGGACGAGCGGCGCATGTGGGGCTGCCTGGACGACGGGGAGCTCGACCGGGTGGTGGTGGTGTCCCCGCACTTCGACGACGCCGCCCTGGGCGCCGCACACCTGTTGTCGTCGCACCCCGGGAGCACGGTGGTGACCGTCCTGGCCGGACGACCGCCGGCCTATCCCGACACCGTGTCCGAGTGGGACGCCGCCGGCGGGTTCACGGCGGGCGACGACGTGGTGGCGGTCCGCCGGGAGGAGGACCGTGCGGCCATGGCATCCCTCGGCGCCCGACCGGTGTGGCTCGAGTTCGCCGATCACCAGTACCTGGAGCCCGACCAGCGGCCGGCGCCGGGTGACGTCGCCGCAGCCCTGGCCGAGGCCGTCGCCGGGGCAGACGCCACCGCGGTGTTCCTGCCGATGGGACTGGCCAACCCGGACCACGTCCTCACCCATGACGCCGGACTCGGGGTCCGTGACGCACTGGGCGCCGACGGTGGCGGACCGAGCTGGTTCTGCTACGAGGACGGTGGCTACTCCCACCTGCCCGGGCTCCTGGCCTGGCGGGTGGCCAAGCTCTTCCGGAGCGGCCTGTGGCCCACGCCCGCCATCGTCCCGGTGGTCCCCGACGGTGCGGCCAAACGGGCGGCCATCGAGTGCTACCGGAGCCAGGTGGCACCGCTGCGACGCGACCACCTGCTGGCCGAGCGCCTGGAGGCCAATGTCCCCGAGCAGTACTGGCGGCTCGACCACCCGCCCGCCGGATGGGAAGGTCTATCCTCGGCCGATGACCTCATCGGCGGCTGACGGCCCGACCGGGACGGTGCCCTCGTGACCACGGTCCTGGTGACCGGGGCCTCCTCCGGGATCGGGGCGGCCACGGCCCGCCTGTTCGCCTCGTCAGGGACCACGGTCGCCCTGGTGGCCCGCCGGGCCGACCGGCTCGAGGAGGTCGCCGCCGACTGCCGGGTGGGCGCACCCGGCTCACGGTGGTGGTCGGCCGACCTGTCCGACCCCGGGGCCGCCGCCGAGCTGGCCCTGCACGTGTGGGACGAGCTGGGGCCGATCGACGTGGTCGTCAACAATGCCGGCATCCCCCTGCGCCGCCCGGCGGACCGTCTCACCCTGGCCGAGGTGGATCGGGCCATGACCGTCAACTACCTGTCGCCGGTGGCCGTCACGCTGGCCCTGCTCCCCCGCCTCCTCGAGCGCGGAGCGGGCACCATCGTCAACGTGTCGAGCCTGGGTGGGCGGCTCGGGATCCCCCACGAGGCGGCCTACTGCGCCTCCAAGTTCGCCCTGGCCGGCTGGAGCGAGTCGCTGGCCGCCGACCTGGTGGGGACCGGGGTGCGCGTGCGCCTGGTCCTGCCCGGCCCCATCGACACCGAGATCTGGGACCAGCCCGGCAACGACCCTGCCGACTACACGGGCCCGCTGGTCCCGGCCGAGGAGGTCGCCGCCGGCATCGTCGACTGCGTCGGCAGCGACCGCTTCGAGCACTACCTCCCGGACATGAGCGCGGTGGTCGAGATGAAGACCAAGGACTTCGACGCGTTCGTCGCCGCCATGCGGTCCATGGGCGACCCGCCGCCGGAGGGTGAGCGGTGAAGGCACCCGTGTTCGGGAGGCGCCCGGCGTCCTGGCCCGCCCCGGTCTAGGAGGGCACCGGCCGGTCCGGCCCCAGGGCCTCGAATCGGCGGTAGCGCCTGTCGGCGGCGGCCGCCCACGCCGGATCCGGCTCGATTCGCCCTCCCGTCCGGGCCCACGCTGCTGACGCGTGGAAGTCCGACTCCAGCCCGGACGACATCCGGGCCAGGAACGCCGCCCCGAGGGCTGCCCCCTCGGGCACCGCCACCGTGTCGACGGGGAGACCGGTGGCATCGGCCACCGCCTGCATCCACGCCACCGAGCGTGACCCCCCACCGGTGGCCACGACCCGGCGGGCGCGCACCCCCGAGCACTCCACCAGGCGACGGATGACGAACCCCGACGCCTCGTGGGAGGCCCGCACCACGGCGTCGGGCCCGTGGGCGATGTCCAGTCCGTGCAGGCTGGCCTGCAGGCTCGGGTCGTGGAACGGGGTCCGCTCCCCCCGCAGGTAGGGAAGCCAGACCGGGACCCGTGCGGGATCGCCGGGGCGGCCCTCGGCGTCGTGGCCGGTCACCCGGTGGCGCCGGCCCACGGACGCCGTCCCTCCGGTGAGCGCCCGCGCCCAGTCCACGAAGAGGGCGCCGGCGTTGCTCGGTCCCCCGATCAGGAACCGGTCCGGCACCCAGCTCGGGAACGAGGTGAGTCCGGCCACCTCGACCCACTCCTCGGCCACCGACCACACGATGAGGGTGGCGCCGAAGATGGCCAGCACGTCGCCCGGGTGGACCGCCCCCGACACGATCTGTTCGCAGAAGGCGTCGATCGACCCGCCTCCCACGACGGTGGGTGCGTCCGGGAGGGTGCCCGCAGGCTGACCCATCGGCACCACGGTCGAGAGCTGCCCTTCGGACACCCCCAGTTCGGCCAGGACGTCACCGTCCCAGCGCCCCCGGCGCAGGAGACTGCCGAAGGAGGTGGCCGTGGCCGAGTCGACCGCCGGCACGCCGCACAGCGCGTGGGTGGCCACGGCCTGGCACGGCCAGTAGCCGGCCGCACCGGGCCGCTCGGCCACCGCCCACTCGAGCATCCGCCGTCCCTCCTCGCGTTCGCCACCGTGGTCCCCGGGTCGGGCCGTCGGACCGTCGGTGCCGTCCACCCGGGCCCGGACGTCCCCGTACAGCAGCCCGGGGAGCCGGGGGATCCCCCGTCGGTCGACCGCCGTGATCGACGGGACCATCGCCGTGACGACCACCCCGGCCGCCGGCCCGTCGAGCGCCGCGGCCACTTGGGCCAGCGCCCGTCGCGGTCCCCGACGCCAGGCCTGGGACGCGTCGTGCTCCAGGACCTCCGGTGTCGGCGTGATCACCCGGTGCGGCACCCGGGCACGGGCCACCACCCGCCCCTCGGCATCGACCGCCACCGCCTTGACCGACGTGGTGCCCACGTCGATCCCGATGGTGCACCGGTCCCCCGCCGGCGGAGCCGCTGCCCTCGGTGTCTGCCCGACTGCGTGCGTTGACTCGTCTGGGTGCGATGACATCGGTCCGTCTCCTCCGGTCGGTGGTACTGTCCCGGTCGGTCAGCACGCTACCCAGGGGAGAGGGCGAACGTATGACGCAGGCACGACCCAAGGCGCTCGTCACGGCCGCTGTGCGCGGTCCCGGTCTCGACCTGCTCGGCGAGCTGGCCGACCTCACGCTCGACTCCTGGCTCGACCAGCCGAAGCTCCGCATCTACGACGCCGATCAGCTGGCTGCCCGCATGGAGGCCGACGGCGCCACCATCGCCGTGGTGGAGAGCGACCGGTGCGCCGGACCGCTCTTCGAGCTGCCCCTCGTGGCCGTGGGCAGTTGCCGGGGCGACCCCACCAACGTCGACGTCGCCGCCGCCACCGAGGCGGGGGTGCCCGTGCTGCGGGCACCGGGGCGCAATGCCGACGCCGTGGCCGAACTGACCATCGCCCTGCTGTTCAGCGCCACCCGCCAGGTCGTCGACGCCGACGCCGACGTGCGCAACGGGGACATCTACAAGGACGGCACGATCCCCTACCAGCGGTTCCGGGCGTGGGAGCTGGCCGGACGGACGGTGGGACTGGTCGGCCTGGGTGCCGTGGCCCGGGCCCTGCGGTGGCGGCTGCGCGGGCTCGGCATGGAGGTCATCGCCTACGACCCCTACTCCGACGAGCCCACGGTGGGGCTCGACGAACTGCTCGAGCGCTCGGACGTGGTCTCGCTGCACGCCCCGGTGACCCCCGAGACCTCGGGCATGATCGGCAGTGCCCAGTTCGCCGCCATGCGACCGGGCGCGGTCTTCCTCAACTCCGCCCGGGCCGCCCTGCACGACACCGACGCGCTGGTGGCCGCCCTCACCTCGGGACAGGTGTCCGCCGCCGGGCTCGATCACTTCGAAGGGGAGTTCCTGGCGCCGGACCACCCGCTGTGCCAGCTCCCGTCGGTGGTGCTCACGCCCCACATCGGCGGCGCCACCTACGACACCGAGGCGAACCACACCCGGATCATCGCCGAGGACCTGTGTCGACTGCTGGCCGGGGCACGGCCCCTCCACGTCGTCAACCCCGACGTACTGGGCCGCTGATGCCGGACCAGCGGGGATGATGGCGGGTGACGCCGGGTCGGCCACCGTCGGTACCGGTCCGCCGGCCCGTGGACCGGCCCTGCGCCTGCTGCCCCGGCTCGAGCCAGAGAACGAGTTCTTCTGGACCAGCGGTGCCGACGGTCGGCTCCGCTTCCTCCGTTGCCGGGCGTGCCGCACCTTCGTCCATCCCCCGTCACCGCGCTGTCCGGACTGCCTGTCGTCGGAGCTGGCACCCGAGGAGGTGAGTGGACGGGCGACCGTCGTCGCCCACACGGTCAACGTCCAGGAGTGGATCCCGGGCAGCGGGCCCTACCTGATCGGCCTCGTGGCCATCGAGGAGGACGAGCGGGTGCGCCTCACGACCAACCTGGTGGACGTGGGCGTCGCCGACGTGCACGCCGGCATGGCGGTCGAGGTCGTGTTCGACCACCACGACGACGTCTATCTCCCGCTCTTCCGTCCGTCGACCGGGAACCGGGGATGAGCGCACCGTCGGGGACGCCACTCGAGCGGCAGGCCGTCATCTCGGGCATCGGCCAGTCGGCCGTGGGCCGCCGGCTCGGGCGGACCGGCCTCGATCTGACCCTGGACGCCTGTCTGGAGGCGGTGGCCGACGCCGGTCTGACCCGTGACGACATCGACGGGCTGGCGACGTACCCGGGCATGGGGGTGGGGACCCCGGGATTCGCCGGCCCCACCACCCCCGAGGTCCAGGACGCCCTCCGCCTCCGCCTGGACTGGCACGACGGTGGTGGCGAGGGCCCCGGGCAGATGCGGGCGCTGATCGCCGCCTGCCTCGCCGTCGGTGCCGGTCTGGCCCGCCACGTCCTGGTCTACCGGACGGTGACCGAGTCGACGGCCCAGGGCACCGGCGGGCGCCAGGGCATCGGCGGAGGGGGTGGAGCGGCTGGCGGCATGCCCCGGTTCTCCGGGTTCCTGCAGTGGACGCTCCCGTTCGGGGCGGTGTCCGCCGTGAACTGGATCGCCCTGGTCGCCCAGCGCCGGATGGACGAGTTCGGTCTCACCCGCGACCAGCTGGCCCAGATCGCCCTCAACGGCCGGCGCAACGCCGCCGACAACCCGAAGGCGATCTACCGGGACCCGATGGCCCTGGCCGACTACCTCGACGCCCGGATGATCTCCACCCCGCTGTGCCTGTTCGACTGTGACGCCCCGAGTGACGGGTCCACCGCCCTGGTCGTGTCCCACCGCGACCACGCACCCGACGTGCCCCATCCGGTGTGCCAGGTCAACGCGGTCGGCACCGCGCTGCGGGGCCGACCCAGCTGGGACCAGTTCGACGACATGACGACGATGGCGGCGCGGGACGCGGCCGCCTCGATGTGGGAGCGGACCGACCTCCGGCCGGCCGACGTCGACGTCGCCCAGCTCTACGACGGGTTCTCGATCCTGGCCATGGTCTGGCTGGAGGCCCTGGGGTTCTGCGGTCGCGGGGAGAGCGGTCCGTTCGTCGAGGACGGGTCGACCATCAGCCGGGCCGGATCGCTGCCGATCAACACCGCCGGTGGACAGCTGTCCGGGGGGCGCCTGCACGGATTCGGGCTCATCCACGAGGCGTGCGTGCAGCTGCGCGGCGACGGCGGCGACCGCCAGGTGGTGACGGCACGGGGCGGGCCGCCCGAAGTGGCCGCCGTCAGCAACGGCGGGGGCCCGATCGCCGGTTCGCTCCTGCTCACCCGCGGCCTTTCCTGACGGGGCGGCCGCGGGCGCCACCGGTCCGGTCAGACCAGGTGGTGGGCGGCACGGGCGGCCAGGGTGGCCAGGGTGAGCGTGGGACCATAGCCGGCGGAGGTCACGAAGACCGAGGAGTCGGCCACGACGACGTTGTCGTAGGCGTGGAGCCGGCCGAACGGATCGGACACCGATGTCGCCGGGTCCGTCCCCATGCGCACCGTGCCCATGTTGTGGCGGCTCTCCGGCACCGAGTCCGGGGTGAAGCCGGCATTGCCCCGTCCGGGCGACGAGGTCACCGCCGTCCACTGCGCTCCCATCTCCTTCAGGATCTCCGCCAGGCGTGGCCCGAAGTGCTCGTGGGCGACCAATTCGTGACGGCCGGGACGGTAGGTGATCCGGGCCACCGGGAACCCCCGGGCATCGCGCACCGAAGGGTCGAGGTCCACCCGGTTGCCGGCGTAGGGCAGATCCTCGCCCTGCATGGTGAAGGCCCACAGGCGCTTGCGGATGGGTGACTCGGCCATCAGCCGGTTGTGGGCCGCCCCGGGCGGGTAGTGCTTGGCCTCCATGATGGGCATGGCCGCCCCCGCATGCTCGACGAGGCCCCCGCGGACCCAGGGCAGGCCGGCGTCACGGGCGGCGGTACGGGACAGCTCGTCACCGACGATCATGTCGTCGTGGACGTGGGTCACCGACCGGCCCCGTTCCGCATAGGTCCGGTACGGCATCCCGCCGGCCACGATGGTCTGGAAGTGGACCATGAGGTACCGACCGAGCGCCGGGTGCTCCACGTCCGACAGCAGTAGGAGCCGGGGGGTCTCGATGGCGCCGGCGGCCACCACGACGTGGCGGGCGGGCAGGAAACGGGTGCTCCCGTCGGCCTCCACCAGATCCACTCCGGTCGCCCGCCGGCCCTCGAACCGGATCCGCGACACGAAGGTCTCGGCCAGCAGCTCGGCCCGGCCGGTCGCCATGGTCCGGGTCAGCAGGGCCACCGGGTCGCCCTTGGCGTGGATCGGGCAGCCGAAGAAGGAGCAGAAGCCGCAGTTGTTGCAGGCCGGTCGCCCGTCGTAGGGGACACTGTTGGCCGCCGTCGGCGCCGGGTACGGGTGGTAGCCGAGGCGCTCGGCGGCCGCCGTCGACCGGACGGCGCCGAACATCGCCGCGCCGGGGGGCATGGGGAACGGTCCCGACCGGGGTCCGGCGAACGGGTTGGCCCCCTCCAGCCCGGCCACGCCGATGGACCGCTCCACCGCTGCGTAGAACGGCTCGAGGTCGTCGTAGGTGACGGGCCAGTCGGCAACGGCGGCCCCGGGCTGCGGGCCGAGATCCGAGAGCAGGCGGAAGTCGCCGGGCATGAAGCGGGGCACCTTGCCGTCTGCGTGGGTGCCCCCTCCCCCCACCGTGGACGGTACCGAGTTGACCTCGCCCACGTGCACCCGGTCGCCGTCCTCCTCGCCGGTCCGGAAGGTCCGGGGCTCGACCAGCGGGTCCGGGCCGAGGAAGTGGCGGCTGTGGAACTTGATCTCGTCGTTGGAGTAGTCCGCGGACGGCCGGGTCAGGTCGTCGGGGTCGAGTAGGTGGTTCCGGCCCTTCTCGACGATGGCGACCGTCCACCCGGCCCCGGTGAGCACCTCCGCCGCCGCCGAGCCGCCCGGCCCGGAACCGATGATGACGGCGTCGAGGGTCACGGCTCGGACACCTGGGCATCGGTCCAGCCCCGGGGTTGGACGTCACCGGCGAAGTCGATGGCGGCCCACGCGGCGCCGTCCCGGTTCCCCCCGTATTCGGGGGCGCCGTAGAGACCTTCGCAGCAGTGATGGAAGAGGAGCTCGGGGAACCCGTCCACGGCTGCCATACGGGCGTCCTGCTCGTCGGGGCCGGCACTGCAGAAGTCCGGGCCGAGCGAGGCCAGTGCCGACCGGTACCGCTCCTGGAGCCCGACGACGGGGCCGTTGAATTCCCGTTCGGGTCGACCCTGCGAACCCTCGATCCGGATGCGCCACGCCAATTCGTCCAGGGGCGAGAGCGGATGGAAGTCGCGGAACGCCTCCTCGCCACCGAACCGGCCCGAGGTGGGCCCCCGGGCCCAGATCCGGGGAGGGTCGACCGTGAAGGCACCGAGCAGGCCGTCGATGTAGTCGGGCACCCCGGAGGCCACCGCCCCCGGCCCGTCCCCGCTGACCGGCACGGTGCGGTCGCAGGCGGCCGTCAGCACGGCGAACTCGGCCTCGGTCAACCAGGTCGGCATCCGCCCGACCCTACTCAGGCCGTCGCCGGCGGGCCGGTACCGCCACGCTCCGGACCGGCACGCTCAGGACGGGGAGAAGGCGACAGGCAGGGCGATCGGCGAGCGGAACGCCATGCCCTTGATGTGCAGGTCCTGGCCCGGGGCGGGGGCCAGCGCCAGGTCGGGCATCCGGTCCAACAGGGCGTTGACGGCCACCCGGGTCTCCATGCGGGCCAGGTGCATGCCCAGGCACACGTGGACCCCGAAGCCGAATCCCAGGCTCTGACGCGACTCCCGGAAGATGTCGAACTGGTCGGGGTGCTCGTACTTGCGCTCGTCCCGGTTGGCCGAGCCCAGCAGCAGCCCGACGTCCGCGCCCTCGGCGACGGCCACACCGGCCAGCTCCGTGTCGACCATGGCCCGGCGCAGGATCACCGTCACCGGCGGCTCCCACCGGATCGTCTCCTCGAAGGCGGCGGGAAGCAACGAGCGGTCCTGTCGTACGGCCCGCAGCTGGTCGGGGTTGGTGAGCAGGCCGTAGAGGAGATTGCCCGACGCCCGGTAGGTGGTCTCGACCCCGGCCGGCAGCAGCAGGCGCAGGAACGAGAAGATCTCCTCGTCATCGAGCCTCCGGCCCTCGACGTCGACCGCCAGCAGATCGCTGATCAGGTCGTCGGCCGGCCGCACCCGCCGCTCCTCGACGACCCCGGCGAAGTAGTCGCGCAGGGCCTCGGAGGCGGCAATGCCACGGTCCCAGTCGGTCGTGACGCTGGTGATCTCGATGGCCCACCGCTGGAAGCGGGGGAAGTCGGCGCGGGGCAGGCCGAGGATCTCGGCGATGACCTGGACCGGGAAGTGGAACGTCAACTGCTGGACGAGGTCGGCCGACCCGTCGGCGGCGAAGTCGTCGAGGAGCTCGTCGACCACCCGCTGCACGAGGTCACCCTCCCACCGCTCGAGGACCTTGGAGCGGAAGGTCGGCGACACCAGCGCCCGGTGCACCCGGTGCTCGGGCTCGTCCATCTGGAGGATGGTCCTGCCCATGACCAGGCCCATGATCCCCTCGTATACCGACGACGAGTACGTCTCGTTGTCACGGAGCACCTGGACCGACTCGTCGAACCCGAAGACGGTGACCGGCGGGGGCCGGGTGGGGTCGGGGTCGGACACCCCGTCACCCAGGTCGACCGGGCCCACGTGGACGGGGTGCTGGCGTCGCAGTTCGCCCATCCGCGGGTACGGATCGCGGATCTCCCCGGACACGGTGTCCTGCAGCTCGAAGGGGTCGAACCTCTCCAGAGCCGGTGCCGTGCCGACAGTGCGCTCGTCCGTCCGTGCCATCGTGGTCCCCGTCCCGGACCGGTGCGGGCCGATCCTCCCCCGGTCGTCGGCCACTCCGGCCGACGCTCTGTCCGGCACTATAGATCAAACGTTCGTTTGGGACGCGGGGCACCCCCTCCGGCGGCCCGTCGGGACCGCGTCGCCTCCCCACCGGGTCCCCCCGGCGGGAGTGGGCCACAATGGGCCGGTGCCGACCCCCACGCCCGAGCCCACCGACCGGGGCGGGGCCCCCAATCAACGCGAGCGGATCCTGCGCACGGCACTGTCGCTGATGTCCCAGCACGGCGTGGACGGGACGAGCATGCGCAGCCTGGCCGCCGCCACCGGGCTCAACGTGGCGACGCTCTACCACTACTTCCCGTCCAAGCGCGACCTGCTGGTGGCGGTCCTCGAGGAGCGGGGTTTCCTGGACAGCCCCGACCTCGCCGAACCGCCGTCGTTGGTCCGCGACGCGGCCCCGACACTGGCCGATCTCCTGGTCGACATCCTGGAGTCCATGCTCGAGGTGGAGGACTTCATCCGTCTGATGCTGGGCGAGGTGATGCGGGGGGACCAGACGGCACGG
>Ga0302283_1002406_pt1 | contig 15139 bp, 12 predicted proteins | sample III_Fen_E1_4_FD_198770 | JGI IMG/M metagenome (GOLD analysis project Ga0302283, IMG submission 198770) | Peat permafrost microbial communities from Stordalen Mire near Abisko, Sweden - III_Fen_E1_4 | ecosystem: Environmental > Terrestrial > Soil > Wetlands > Permafrost | place: Sweden: Abisko...
CGGCCACGGTCTGGCCGAACGGGAACAGCTCGCGATAGATTACCCGGTCGCGCAGTCCCTGCAGGGTGCGGAAACCCACCCTCCGCGACAGCGCCTTCACCCGCTCGTCCACCCGCTTGCGGTTCCGCGGCTCGGACGAGGACAGTCGGTTGCGCAGCACCACCCAGTCGATCGAGCGGCCGCGCTCGGCGGCCCGCAGCTTGCGCGCCTCCCAGACGGTCTCGGAATAGAGGCTGGGGCGGACCAGATCGAGACTGACCGGATCGACCACCCCCAGCATGTCGAAGTCCATGAAGCTGTCGTTCATCGGCGTGACGATCAGATCGGCCCGCTGGTGGGCCGCGCGGCTGAGTTCGGTGTCGGCCCCGGGCGTGTCGATGACCAGATATTCGATCCCGTCCAGGCCATCCAGCGCCGCGCCCAGGCCGGCGACGTCGCTGACGCCCTCGACCAGCGTCGGCTGCGGCAGCGCCGCGCCGTTGGCGGCGATCCAGCGGGCCCGGTTGGCGAAAAAGTGGGCCATCGACTGCTGGCGCTGATCCAGATCGAGCACGGCGACCTTCGAGGCGTCGTGCGCCAGGGCGACAGCCAAGTGCACGGCGATGGTGGATTTCCCCGCCCCGCCCTTCTCATTGCCGACGACGATGATGCGCATGAACCGCGCCCCTTTGAGCGTTTGTCGACGGGAATCACTCCCCGCCCGATGGGGGGCTACGAGACACCCGGCCCACGGAGGCGTCAACGCGACCGATGCCGCACCCGAGGATGCTGGACATCGCCCGCCCGGGGCGGCCATAAGCCGGCTCGCCGATGACCGAACCCGCCCTGCCAATCGTCCGCACCGTCGCCGACATGCGCGCCGCCGTCCGCCGCTGGCGCGGGGCCGGTCAGAGCGTGGCTCTGGTTCCGACCATGGGCTTCCTGCACGAGGGCCACCTGTCGCTGGTGCGCCTCGGCAAGGCGCGGGCCGACCGGGTGGTCGCCAGCCTGTTCGTCAATCCGACCCAGTTCGCCCCGGGCGAGGATTTCGAGGCCTATCCCCGCGACGAGGCCCGCGACGCCTCCCTGCTGGCCGGCGCCGGCTGCGACCTGCTGTTCGCCCCGGACGCGGCGGAGATGTACCCCCAAGGCTTCGCCACCACGGTCAGCGTCGCCGGCCTGACCGAGCCGATGGACGGCGCCGCCCGGCCGACGCACTTCGCCGGCGTGGCCACGGTGGTCAGCAAGCTGCTCGCCCAGTGCCTGCCGGACGTGGCGATCTTCGGCGAGAAGGACTACCAGCAGCTGTTGGTGATCAAGCGCCTGGCCCGGGATCTCGACCTGCCGGTGGAGGTCCTCGGCGGCCCGATCGTCCGCGACGCCGACGGCCTCGCCCTCTCATCGCGCAACACCTACCTCACCGCCGACCAGCGCCGGATCGCCGGGCAGCTCAACGCCATTCTGCGCCAGGCCGCCGAAGACCTGGCCGGCGGCGTGTCCGTGGAAGCGGTCGAGGCCGCCGGCCACGCCGCGCTCACCGCCGCCGGCTTCGGCTCCGTCGACTATCTCGAGGTCCGCTGTGGCGACGACCTCCGCCGCCTCGGCCCCGGCAAGGCCCGCGCCCCCGCCCGCGTGTTCGCCGCCGTGCGGCTGGGCAAGACGCGGCTGATCGACAACTGGGCGGTTTAAGCCCCTACCCAGGCCGTCATCCCGGTTTCGGCCGCGAAGCGGCTGAAGACCGGGACCCAGCATCCCTGGCCTGCGCTCAGGGGCCCCGGACATCCGCTGCGCGGATTCCGGGATGACGGAGGTCGGATAGGCGCGTCGCGCCGGCGCTGACGACGAGCAGCAAGGCGGCGACGCCGAGGAGGGCCGTCGGAAGACTCGTGGCTCGGGCCACAAAGCCGATCGCCGCCGGCCCGGCGAGAATCCCTGCGTAGCCGAGCACGGATACGGCGGCGACGGCGGCGTTTTCCGGCATCGCGGTCTGACGGCCCGTGAGTGTGAACAGCGCCGGCACGATGTTCGCGCAACCGGCGCCTAGAACGGCGTAGCCTGCGATCCCGACTTCCCAGCTCGGCGCCAAGGTCGCGACCGCAAGGCCCACGGCGGCGATGACGGCGCCTGCCACAATGGTCCGGCGCAGACCCGCCCGCGCCACCAGGCGGTCGCCGAAGATCCGCCCGGCCGTCATGGTCGCCGAGAACGCCGCATAGGCGAGGCCGGCTTCCGCGGCGGGCGCGCCGCGAACCGTCCCCAAAAAGACCGCGCTCCAGTCCAGCGCCGAGCCTTCGGCCAGGAAGAGGATGAAGCACCCGACACCGATCAAAACGACGACACCGTGCGGGAGTCTGAAGGCAAGGCCGCCTCCCGGGTCCCCGCGGGCCAGCAGGCCCGGCCAGGCGATCAGGGTCGCCGCCAGGAGGCCTGTCGCGACGATGAGCGCGGCGACCGGCGCGCTGAGGCCCAAGGCGACCATCCCGCTCACCGCTCCGGCGCCCACCACGCCGCCGAGGCTGTAGAGGGCGTGGAAGCCGGACATCATCGGGCGCGCGCGCTCACGTTCGACGGCGATCGCCTGGATGTTGATGACGCAGTCCATCGAGCCGATCGCGGCGCCGAAGACGATGAGCGCTGCGCCGAGCAGGATCGGCGAGTACGCCATGGCCAGCCAGGGAAAGGCGCCGGCGGCGGCGAGCCCGGCGCTCAGCAGCACGCGGCGGCAGCCGAACCGTCCCGCAAGCGCGCCAGCGAGCGGCATGGCGAAAATGGAGCCCGTTCCGAGGCACAAGAGCAGCAGCCCGAGCGCGCCGTCATCGAGGGCGAGGCGCGCCTTGGCGAACGGCACCAGCGGCGCCCAGGCGCCTGCGGCGAATCCGAGCGCGAAGAAGATCAGCCGAGTGGCGCGCGGCTGCCGCGGGTCCGGCGCCCCCAACTCGGTCGCGCTGTCAGTCACCATGTCGGCGCCCCACGGACCCCAAACTCACCAAGCCCCGATCTCCCTCAGCCTCCGCGCCAGATCGGCGGGCATGTCGCCGCCCGCGGTGAGGGCGGCCAGGTCGGCCGGGGCGTCCTTGGGGTCGAGATAGCGCCAGCCCTGGAAGGCGCGGCGGGGCTGCGGCGCGGTGGGGATCAGCGGCTCGTCCAGGAATATCTCGCAGCGCTTGGCGACGCCCTCGCCCACGGTGTCGATGGCCAGCACGGTCTGGCGGATCAGGATCACCCCCTTGAACACCCAGTAGAGCGAACCGCCATCCAGGATTTCCGCCGCGCGCTTGGGTGTCTGGCGGGTGTGGACGAAGAGCCGGTGGCCGGCGGCCTTGCGGGCGGCGCGCCAGTCGCGCAGGTCCTCGGGCGTGTCGGCGCCAACGCAGAGCTTGATCAGGTTCAGCGCCACGCCGGCTCTCAGCCCGCCGGTTCGAGCCGGGCCAGCAGCGCGCCTTCGGTGACCTGATCGCCGACGGACGCCCGCAGCTCGGCCACCACAGCGGCGAAGGGCGCGGTCAGGGCGTGCTCCATTTTCATCGCCTCCAGGGTCAGCACCGTCGCGCCCCGGGGCAGCCGATCGCCGACTTTCACCGCCACCGAGGCGATCTTGCCGGGCATGGGCGCGAGGACCTGGCCATCGCCGGCGGTCTCGGCCTGGGCGTCCCGGGCCAGCGGCCGGGTGACCGCGAAGGCCTCGCCGCGCTCGAACACCACCGCCTGGTCGCCGGCGCGCAAGGTCGAAAGGTCGGCGGACGCGTCCAGCGGCGCGGCCAGGGCGGTGTCGCCCCACTGCAGCCAGGCCGGCGCGGTCGGGGCGTTGAGGCGGAAGCCGGCGTTGGCGGTCCATGGCGAGCCGGCGCCGGCGGGGGTCAGGGCGCGGGCGGCAGCGGCCAGGGCCTGCGGCGACGGCGCTGGCGGCGTGGCGAAAGCGTCCAGATGCTCGTCGATGAAATTTGTATCGACCTCAGCCGCCGCGAAAGCCTCGGCGCCGGCCAGCCGGGCGAGGAAGCCGGCGTTGGTCTTCACCGGCCAGACCTCGACCTCGGCGCAGGCGTCGGTGAGCTGATGGATCGCCGCCGCACGGGTCGGCGCATGGGCGATCAGCTTGGCGATCATCGGGTCGTACCAGGGACTGATCTCGCCCCCCGCCTCGACCCCGGAATCCACCCTCACCGAGTCCGGCAGGCGGAAGTGGGTCAGCGGTCCGGTCGACGGCAGGAAACCCCTGGCCGGGTCCTCGGCGTAGAGCCTCGCCTCGACCGCGTGGCCGGTCATGACGATCTCGCCTTGAGTGAGCGGCAACGGCTCGCCGGACGCGACCCGCAGCTGCCATTCGACCAGGTCGAGGCCGGTGATCGCCTCGGTGACCGGATGCTCCACCTGCAGGCGGGTGTTCATCTCCATGAACCAGATGCGCTCGGCCGACAGCCCGGCCGATGCGTCGGCGATGAACTCGACGGTGCCCGCGCCGACATAGCCCACCGCCTTGGCGGCGCGGACGGCGACGGCGCAGATCGCCTCCCGGTCCGCGGGCCCCAGGCCCGGCGCCGGCGCCTCCTCGATCACTTTCTGCCGGCGGCGCTGCAACGAGCAGTCGCGCTCGAACAAGTGCACGACGTTTCCGTGGGCGTCGCCGAACACCTGCACCTCGATGTGCCGCGAGCGGGCGATGAACTTCTCCAGCAGCACCCGGTCGTCGCCGAAGGACGAGGCGGCCTCGCGCCGGGCGCCGGCCAGCGCCGCCTCGAACTCGGCGGCGCTCTCCACCTTGCGCATGCCCTTGCCGCCGCCGCCGGCCACCGCCTTGATCAGCACCGGCCAGCCGATCGCCGCCGCCTCCAGCGCCAGCCGCTCGGGCGACTGGTCCTCGCCGAGATAGCCCGGGGTCACCGGCACGCCGGCCTCGGCCATCAGCCGCTTGGCGGCGTCCTTCAGCCCCATGGCCCGGATCGCTGACGGCGGCGGCCCAACCCAGACCAGCCCGGCGGCGAGCACCGCCTCGGCGAATTCGGCGTTCTCGGAAAGGAAGCCGTAGCCCGGATGGATCGCCTCGGCGCCGGTGGACCGGGCGGCGGCCAGGATGGCGTCCGCGTTGAGATAGCTTTCCCGCGCCGCCGGCGGGCCGATGGCCACCGCCACGTCGGCCTCGCGCACATGCGGCGCGCCGGCGTCGGCCTGCGAATAGACCGCCACCGTGCGCACGCCCATCCGCCTGGCCGTGCGGATGATCCGCCGGGCGATCTCGCCCCGGTTGGCGATCAACATCGAAGCGATCACTTGCCCACCTCGTAGAGCCCGATCAGCACCAGGCCGGTCATCAGCACGGTGAACCCGACCAGCGAGCCCAGGTACAGACCCAGCATCCGGACCAGTGTGCCGAAGACGCCGATCCGATAGGCGCCGCGCAGGTGGACGAAGAGGTGCACCGGCGAGGCGAAGATGAGCAGGCCCGCCCAGTCGGTGAGGCTCTGCAGCACCATCACCGTCGAGAACAGCGCGCCCTGAAACGACAGGGTGTGCATGCTGAAGATCAGGTGGTCGAACATGAAGACGCCCCGCCGCCAGAAGAACATCAGCCCGAGCAACGCGGCGCTCATCGGCAGCGCCAGCACGGCCAGGCGCTGGCCCCAGGTGACCATCGAAGCGGCGAAGGCGGTCGGGTTGGCGGAGGCGGCCTGTGCTCTGGCGGCGAACCATTTCTCGGTCGGGTTCGCCGAGCGCGTGTCGAGGTCGACCAGCCTGCTGGTCCCGACGCCCGTCGGCCGGACCTTGACCACATTCACCTGCCCAACCTGGGCTCCACCGAACCCGGCGGTCAGAAACACCAGCAGCACCACGATCAGGAACATCCGGAACGGCGGCGCCTGCGAGGCGCGGCGGCCGTCGAGATAGTCCCGGGTCAGTCGTCCCGGATTGACGACCAGCCTGGGCAATGTGCGCCAGAGCTTGCTGTCCAGGTCGGTGAGGCCACCGACCGCCTCCTTGGTCAGCCGCCAAAGCGAGCGGTGAAACTCCTCCGCCGACTGGCCGCAGGCGTGGCACCAGGGCCCGGCGAGTGGGGTCGCGCAGTTGGGACAGGGCGTTCCGACCGGCAACAGATCGCCGGGCGCGCGGCGCAGCACCGGCGTCACGCTGTCGATGACCGCGGCCTCCAGCTCGTGCGACATGCCCCCCTCGGCTGCTAGAACGCCCAGGGCGCCTTCTTGCGGTCCAGGAACGCCCGAACCCCGGCCTGGCCCTCGTCGCCGACCCGCTGGGCGGCGATGCGATGGGCGGTGTGGCTCATCAGGCCGTGATCGATGGCCACGCCGGCGACCTCGGTCACCAGCTTCTTGGACTGATCCACCGCCCCCGGCGCGCAGGCCATGATGTCGGCGGACAGCTGCTCGCGCACGGCGTCGAAGCCGGCGGCGTCCGGCACGATCTGATCGATGAGCCCGATCTCGCGAGCGTAGGCGGCGTCGAACACCTCGCCGGTGGCGAACAGCCGCCGGGCTTTCCGGGGGCCGATGGCGGCGACCACGTAGGGGCTGATGGTGGCCGGGATCAGGCCGAGCTTGACCTCCGAGAAGGCGAACTTGGCGTCGGCGGTGGCGATGGCCAGGTCGCAGGCCGCCGCCAGACCCGCGCCGCCGCCGAACGCCCCGCCGTCGACCAGCGCCACCGTCAGCGCGGGGATGTCGTAGAGGTGCTTCAGCATCAGCGCCATCTGCATGGCGTCTTCGCGGTTGTCCTGCTCGGTGTGATCGACAGCGTCGCGCATCCATTCCAGGTCGGCGCCGGCCGAGAACGTGCCGCCGGACCCGCGCAGGAAGACGATGCGGATGGTCTCCTGGTCGCGCAGGGTCTCGAAGGTCTCGCGCAGCGCCCCGATCAGCTCGGCGTTGAAGGCGTTCTTCTTCGCCCCGCGGTTCATGGTCACCAGCACCACGCCGTCAACGGTGGCCTCCAGGGTGACCAACTCGGAGGTGGCGTCGGTGTCGGGGTTCTCGACGAACGGATCGGCGATCGGGTTGGGCATGAAAGCTCCTTGGGCGAACTACATCCGGAACACGCCGAAGCGCGTCGGCGGGATCGGGGCGTTGAGGCTGGCGGCGATGGCGAGGCCGAGCACGTCGCGGGTCTGCACCGGGTCGATCACCCCGTCGTCCCACAGCCTTGCGGTGGCGAAATAGGGGTCGCCCTCGGTCTCGTAGCGCTCGCGGATCGGGGCCTTGAAGGCGTCTTCCTCGGCGGTGGGCCAGTCTTCGCCGCGCGCCTCCAGGCCGTCGCGGCGGATGGTGGCCAGCACGCTGGCGGCCTGCTCGCCGCCCATGACGCTGATGCGGCTATTGGGCCAGGAGAACAGGAACCGCGGGGAATAGGCGCGGCCGGCCATGCCGTAGTTGCCGGCCCCGAAACTGCCGCCGATCAGCACGGTGAACTTCGGGACCTCGGCGCAGGCCACCGCCATCACCAGCTTGGCCCCGTCCTTGGCGATGCCGCCGGCCTCGTATTTGCCGCCGACCATGAAGCCGGAGATGTTCTGCAGGAAGATCAGCGGAATCTTCCGCTGGCAGGCCAGCTCGATGAAGTGCGCGCCCTTCAGCGCGCTCTCGGAAAACAGCACCCCGTTGTTGGCCAGGATCGCCACCGGGTAGCCCCAGATGCGGGCGAAACCGGTGACCAGGGTCGAGCCGTAGAGGGGCTTGAACTCGTCGAACTCCGAGCCGTCGACCAGCCGGGCGATCACCTCGCGCACCTCATAGGGCGCGCGCACGTCGGTGGGCACGATGCCGTAAAGGTCGGCCGGGTCGTAGGCCGGCGGCCGCGGCTCGGTGACGTCGAGGTCATGCGATGGCCGAGGACCCAGGCGCCCGAGAATGGACCGGACGATCTCCAGAGCGTGCTCGTCGTTGGCGGCGACGTGGTCAACGACGCCGGAGCGGCGAGCGTGGGTGTCGGCGCCGCCCAGCTCCTCGGCGCTGATCACCTCGCCGGTGGCGGCCTTCACCAGCGGCGGGCCGCCCAGGAAGATGGTCCCCTGCCCGCGCACGATGATCGTCTCGTCGCTCATCGCCGGCACATAGGCGCCGCCGGCGGTGCAGGAGCCCATCACGCAGGCCACCTGGGCGATGCCTTCGGCGCTCATCCGCGCCTGATTGAAGAAGATGCGGCCGAAGTGGTCGCGGTCCGGAAACACCTCGGCCTGGTGCGGCAGGTTCGCGCCGCCGCTATCGACCAGATAGACGCACGGCAGCCGGTTCTGCAGGGCGATCTCCTGGGCGCGCAGGTGCTTCTTCACCGTCATCGGGAAGTAGGCGCCGCCCTTCACCGTGGCGTCGTTGGCGAGGATCATGGTCTCGCGACCTGACACCCGGCCGATGCCGGCGATGATCCCGGCGCCCGGCGCCTCGCCGTCATAGAGCCCGTTCGCCGCCAGTTGGCCGATCTCCAGGAACGGCGAGCCGATGTCGGTCAGCCGCTCGACCCGCTCGCGCGGCAGCAGCTTGCCGCGGCCGGCATGCCGGGTTCGGGCCGCTTCCGGCCCGCCCAGCGCCGCCTCGGCCACCCGCCGGCGCAGCTCGGCGGCCAAGGCCAGGTTGACCTCGGCGTTGCGGGCGAAGGCGTCGCTCTTCGGGTCGGCGGCGGTGGCCAGGCGGGGCATGCGCCCTGCCATACACCGGGCTTGCCGCGAACGGGAGGGCGGAGGCTTCACCCAGGCGACTTCCGATGCTACAAATGTAGCACTGGAGTCGTTCATGGACGTTGTTACCCTTCGCCGCGCGGGCGGTTCGCTCACACTGACGATCCCGAGGGCGCTGGTGCGCCTGCTCGGCTTGTCGGAGGGCGCGCGGCTCGGCGTCACCGTCGAGGACGGGAAGCTGATCGCCGAACCCGCGGCGGTGGACCGGCCGCAGTACACCTTGGAGGACCTTCTCGCTCAGTGCGATCCCGACGCGCCGCTTACCGAGGAAGATGAAGCCTGGCTGCAGGACGCGCCGGTCGGATCCGAACTGATCTGATGCAACGCGGCGATATCTATTTCGTCGACCTCGATCCGACGTCGGGACGGGAGCAACGAGGCCATCGCCGCGTCATCGTCGTGACGCCCGAGCCGTTCAACCGACAGAGCGCGCCGCTCGTAGCGCCGATAACCACCGGCGGCGCCTTCGCGCGACACCGAGGATTCGCCGTCGATCTGACAGGACGGGCCAGCGCCATTCAGGGCGTTGTCCTCTGCAATCAACTTCGCACTGTTGACCTGATCGCCCGCAATGCGCGCTTCGTCGAACGCGCGCCGGCGCAGGTCATCACCGAGATGCTGGCGCGGATCGCGACCCTCATAACCTAGCCGAAAACGCCGGCCTCGCCGTTGTAATCGTCAAGCAATGACTTCGCCGTTAGTCTTAACCCGTGGCTGGCCTTACCGACTCGCTTCCGGATACGAGCCTGACCCGCCTCTTCGCCAGGGAGATCGCGGCCGGCAAGGCGTCGTGGTTCTCGCTGCCGGGCGGAGTGCCGCTCTATGAGGCCGGCGAGGAAGCCGATCATTTCTACCTGCTGCGCGCCGGGCGCCTGGGCGCGTTCCGCCGCGAGGAGGGCCGCGAGCCGCAGTTCCTGGGGGTGATCCGTCCCGGCGAGCCGGCCGGCGAGATGGCCCTGGTCGCCGGCGCGCCGCACTCCGCCACCGTGGCCGCGCTCAGGGACTCCGAGGTGCTGGCGCTGACCCGGGACGAGTTCTTCCGCGCCGTCGAGACCGATCCGAAGGTCATGACCGAACTCGCCCGACTGATGATCCTGCGCACCCGTCAGAGCGCCGGCGGCGGGGTGATGGGCGAGCCGCAGGTGTTCGGCTTCATCGGCGTCGGCCCGGGCCTGGAAGTGCGCCCGCTGGTCACCGACCTGGCCACCCGGGTCGGCAAGCTCGGCTATCAGGTGACCGTCGTCGGCGCCGAGGCGCAGCAGGCGCCCACCGAGTGGTTCTCCAACGTCGAGCGCGACCACGACTTCGTCCTCTATGTCGCCGAGCACGACGAGCTGTCGTGGAAGGCCTTGGTCAGCCGCCAGGGCGACCGGCTGTTCCGGGTCGCCGACGCCCGCCGCCAACCGCCGCCGATCGCCGACCCCCTGGGCGACGAGCCCTTGCAATCGCAGCAGCTGGTCGACCTGATCCTGGTGCAGCCGGTCGACGCGATGATTCCGAAAGGTTCGGAGGTCTGGCTGGACGCCCTGCGGCCGGCAAGGCTGTTCCACCTGAGGCGCGGGTTTGCCGCGGACGGCGACCGGATCGCCCGGGTGCTCACCGGCCAGTCGGTGGGACTGGTGCTGTCCGGCGGCGGCGCCCGGGCCTACGCCCACGTCGGCGCCATCCGGGCGCTGCACGAGCACGGGGTGCCGATCGATTTCGTCGGCGGCGTTTCCATGGGCGCGATCATCGCCGCCGGCCTGGCGATGGGCTGGGACGATGCGGAGATGAGCCGGCGAATCCGCCACGCCTTCGTCGAGACCAACCCGCTTGACGACATCGCCTTCCCGATCATCGCCATGACCCAGGGCCTGAAGGTCAAGCACCGGCTGGCGGAGAATTTCGACGACCGCGACATCGCCGACCTGTGGCTGCCGTTCTTCTGCGTCTCGGCGAACCTGACCACCGGCTCCTACTACCTGCACCGCCGCGGGTCGGTGCGCGAAGCCCTGCGCGCGACCATTTCCCTGCCCGGCATCCTGCCGCCGGTGACCATCGGCAACGATGTGCTGGTGGACGGAGCGGTGGTGAAGAACTTTCCCTCCGACATCATGCGCTCGATCCAGCTGGGCCCGATCGTCGGCGTCGACGTCAGCCGTGGGCGCAGCATCGACGCCGACGACGTCAAGTCGCCGCCCTCGTTCTGGCGATGGGTGCTCTCGGGCGAGTGGCGGCGCGGCCCGCCGATCGTTTCGGTGCTGATGCGCTCGGCGACGGTCTGGTCGGGGGCGGAAATGGCCCTGACCCGGGAAGCCACCGACGTCTTGATCCTGCCCGAGGTGGACAACATCGAGATCCGCAACTGGAAGGGCTTCGAGCCGGCGGTGGAGGCCGGCTATAGGGCCGCCAATGAGGTGCTGGACAAGCTCACCCACCCGGTGATCGACCTGCGTCGGCGCGCCGCCCTGGCCGACCGGCCGCCGGTGGCGACCCGCACGCTGATCTCCGCCGGCGGCGGATAAATTTGAATCCGGGCGAATCGATCCCCAGATTGCGTCAGAACGTCGCGGACTGACCGACACCGCGGCGGGTTGGCGATAGACTGTCGGCAGGTGAGTCGTTTGGCGCGTCGAGTCCAACAGCTGCGTCTGGGATTGAAGCGGCCGAGTTCGTTCGCCCGCGCCGAATTCGTGTATTCGCAGACCAACCGCGAGGCCATCGAGGCGCTCGACGCCTGGCCGGCCTGGCACGGCGGCTGCCTGGCCCTGATCGGCCCCGAGGGCGCCGGCAAAACCCATCTGGCCCGGGACTGGGCGGATCGCACCAACGCGCTGATCCTCGATGCGCGCCAAGCCGACCCGGCCGACGCCCACGGACGGACGGTGCTCGTCGAGGACGCCGACCAGGCCAATGCCGAGACCCTGTTCCACCTGATCAACATGGCCGGCGCCGGCGAGGGCCTGCTGCTGACCGCCCGCACGCACCCCCGCGGCTGGCCGGCGGAGCTGCCCGACCTCCGCTCGCGGCTGAACGCGCTGCAGGTGGCGGAGATCGGCGAACCGGACGACGTGGTGCTGGAAGGGGTGCTGCGCAAGTTCTTCCGTGAACGGAATATTCGCCCCGCCGAGGACGTCTATCCTTATCTTATGCGGCGCATCGAACGGTCGGTGAGAGTGGCGCGGGAGGTTGTCGCCCGTCTTGACGAGGCCGCCGACGCCGAACATCGGGAAATCACCCGCATCCTCGCGAGGCAGATTCTTGAATCGGACGAACAGACTCTCAATCTCTTTGAGTGATGTCTTGTTATTGACCAGGATCGGCGCCAGAAAACGATCCAACCCCTCTTACACATGAGCCTCCCCTTGGAAGCCCGCGTTATCGACCCGTCCCCGCCCGGCGAGCTGGCCGCGGCGCCCATGCCGTCCGCCGACACCCCCGACCTGATGCGATCGCCCGAGCGGTTCTTCAACCGCGAGCTCTCGTGGCTGAGCTTCAATCGCCGGGTGCTGGAAGAGGCCGAGAACCCGCGCCATCCGTTGCTCGAGCGCCTGCGCTTCCTGTCGATCTCGGCCAACAACCTCGATGAGTTCTTCATGGTCCGGGTCGCCGGCCTGAAGGGTCAGGTGCGCGAGGGCGTGCGGGTGCTCAGCCAGGACGGCCTGACGCCGACCCAGCAGCTGGTCCGGGTCAGCGCCGCGGCCAACGATCTGATGGAGGATCAGCAGCGCATCTGGCGCTCGATCCGCGCCGAGCTGGCCGCCAACAACCTCACCCTGCTCGACGCCAAGGACATCACCGCCGCCGAACGGCCGGCCGCCGAGGATATCTTCCTCAGCCGCATCTTCCCGGTGCTGACCCCGCTGGCCATCGACCCGGCGCATCCGTTCCCGTTCATCCCCAACCTTGGATTCTCGCTGGCGCTGAAGCTGCGGCGCCTGGCGGACGGCAAGCAGCTCTACGCGTTGGTGCCGGTGCCGACCCAGGTGGACCGGTTCTGGGAGCTGCCGCCCAGCAACGGCCGCCGCAAGCCGGCCCGGCGCTTCTTCGCCCTGGAAAGCTTCCTGATCCTCTTCCTCGACAAGCTGTTTCCCGGCTGCGAGGTGCAGGGCCAGGGCCTGTTCCGGCTGATCCGCGACAGCGACGTGGAGATCGAGGAAGAAGCCGAAGACCTGGTGCGCGAGTTCGAGGCGCGGCTGAAGCGCCGGCGCCTGGGTGAAGTGGTCCGGGTCAAGGTGCAGGCCTCGATGCCTGACGATCTGCGCCACTTCATCCTGGAGGGGCTGCAGGCCGAGCCGCAGGACGTGGTCAAGGTCGATGGCAAGCTCGGGCTGGCGCAGCTGGAGCAGCTGATCCCGCCCGATCACCAGGACCTGAAATTCCCGCCGTTCCTGCCCAGGTTCCCCGAGCGCATCCGCGACCACGGCGGCGACTGCTTCGCGGCCATCCGCGAGAAGGACATCCTGGTCCACCACCCGTTCGAGAGCTTCGACGTGGTGGTGCAGTTCCTGCGCCAGGCGGCGCAGGACCCCAACGTCATCGCCATCAAGCAGACGCTCTACCGCACCAGCAAGGACAGCCCGATCGTCGCCGCGCTGATCGAGGCGGCCGAGAACGGCAAGAATGTCACCGCCCTGGTGGAGATCAAGGCCCGCTTCGACGAGGAAGCCAACCTCAAGTGGGCCCGGGACCTGGAGCGCGCCGGCGTGCTCGTGGTGCTGGGCTTCGTCGAGTACAAGACCCACGCCAAGCTGTCGGTGGTGGTCCGCCGCGAGGGCGATGGCCTGCGCAGCTACTGCCACTACGGCACCGGCAACTACCACCCGGTCACCGCCAAGGTTTACACCGACCTGTCGCTGTTCACGACGGACCCGGCGCTGGGCCGGGATTCGGCGCGGCTGTTCAACTACATCACCGGCTACGCGGTGCCCGAACGGCTGGAGAAGCTCAGCTATTCGCCGGTGACCCTGAAGAGCGACCTCTTACGTCTGATCGCCCGGGAGGCCGAGCACGCCGCCGCCGGCAAGCCGGCCGGCATCTGGGCGAAGATGAACGCCCTGGTCGATCCGGAGGTGATCGACGCCCTCTACCGCGCCAGCCAGGCCGGCGTGCCGATCGACCTGGTCATCCGCGGCATCTGCTGCCTGCGGCCCGGCATCCGCGGCCTCTCGGAGAACATCCGGGTGAAGAGCATTGTCGGCCGCTTCCTCGAGCACGCCCGCATCATCGCCTTCGCCAACGGCGCGCCGCTGCCCTCCGAGCAGGCGCGAGTGTTCATCTCCTCGGCCGACTGGATGCCGCGCAATCTCGACCGTCGGGTCGAGGTGATGACCCCGGTCGAGAACCCCACCGTCCACCAGCAGGTTCTCAACCAGATCATGGTGGCCAATCTCAACGACGAAGCCCAAAGCTGGCGACTGGACAGCGATGGGCGCTTCCATCGAACGCCCGGATGGGATCGCAAGCGCGCCTTCTCGGCGCACGACTACTTCATGACCAACCCGAGCCTCTCCGGCCGGGGCCACAAGGTGAAGGATCTGCCGCGTGCGTTCGACCATGTGGGAAGCGGGAGCTAGCACTCCCCCGATCGACGCCGCCGTCATCGACGTCGGCTCGAATTCCGTACGCCTGGTGCTCTACCGCGTGGAGGGCCGCGCGGTGTGGACGGTGTTCAACGAGAAGATTCTCGCCGGCCTCGGCCGCGACCTGGCGGTCACCGGCCGCCTGTCGCCGGAGGGGATGGAATCGGCGATGGCGGCGCTGCGCCGCTTCGCCGCCCTATTGGCCGCCAGCAAGCCCGACCGCATCTTCGCCGCCGCCACCGCCGCCGCCCGCGACGCCGAGGACGGCCCGGAGTTCTGCCGCCAGATCGGCCTGGAGACCGGCATCGATCTCAGGGTGCTCAGCGGCAAGGAAGAGGCTCGCTATTCGGCCCTCGGCGTGCTCGCCGGCGCGCCGTCCTCGCATGGCCTGGTCGGCGACCTGGGCGGCGCCAGCCTGGAGTTGATCCGGCTCGACCGCGGCGCCCCCGGCGACGGCGTCACCCTGCCGCTGGGCCCGTTCTCGTTCAAGGACACCGGCCGCTTCGACGCCGACCGGGTCCGCTCGCAGGTGGAGCGCAAGCTGAAGCCGCATGCGGGTCGCCTGCAGACGCCGGTGTTCCACGCCGTCGGCGGGGCCTGGCGGAACCTGGCGCTGCTGGCCATGCGCATGTCCGGCTATCCGCTGGAGATCGTCCACCAGTACGAGATGACCCGCCGCGAGGCGCTGGAGACCGCCAAGGTGATCTCCCGCCAGTCGCGCGGCTCGCTGGAGCGGATCGAGGGCATCTCCCGCCGCCGCCTCGACACCCTGCCCCACGCCGCCGCCGTGCTGGAGACACTGGTCAACAATCTGGGCGTCGAGCGGGTGATCCTGTCGGCCTATGGCCTGCGCGAGGGCCTGCTGTTCGACGCGATGACCACGGCCCTGCGCTCGCAGGACCCGCTTCTGGAGGGCTGCGCGGCC
>Ga0302283_1002409_pt1 | contig 15132 bp, 8 predicted proteins | sample III_Fen_E1_4_FD_198770 | JGI IMG/M metagenome (GOLD analysis project Ga0302283, IMG submission 198770) | Peat permafrost microbial communities from Stordalen Mire near Abisko, Sweden - III_Fen_E1_4 | ecosystem: Environmental > Terrestrial > Soil > Wetlands > Permafrost | place: Sweden: Abisko...
TTTGCGTCGAGAGAGAGCACACCTTTGGCATCGAAGGCCGTAACTTCAATGGTGACGACGTCCTTGTCGCGGGCGATCTGCGCCAGGGCAAAACTCGCCGGCTTGCCCCACTTCGCGATCTGGTATTCGAGATCAATCTCATCGCTCACCGTAACGCCATTCCTGCTGGCGACCACGCGAAGATGATTTTTACCCGGAGCGAATTTCACGATCCAGCGCAGGCCGGCGGCAGGAAAATCCTGGCTGTTGCGCTGCCGCGTGCCGGCGGATGCGCCGTTCAGGAAGAGTTCTGCGGTGGGGCAGTTGGAATAGACCTTCACGATGCGCGCCTCGCCCTCCGCACCCCAGCGCACCGGCCACGTGTGCCCGTAGATGTGCGCCATGGGCTCCTCTGCCCAATAGGACTGAAAGACAAAGTAGCCTTCCTTCTTCGTCATGTCGCGCTCGATCACACCCTTCTGATTCACGCGCGGCACGGGATTTTCAACACGCAGGGGCGTGGTGAAATCCTTGAAGGCCCACTGCGCGGATCCAGCGAGCCACGGCAAAGTCTCCTGCACCTTGAGATACCAATCGAAGAGGTCGCAGGCGTAGGTTTCGGACCAATCGCTGTCGCGCGACACCGCGGCCCTGGCTCCGTTTTCGAGCGAGTCCGGAGTGTTCTCAGAAAGATCTGCGCCAAACGGAGCCTTCGCTGCCGACTCCGGCATTTCAGCGTGGCGGCGTGCATGGCTGTCGGCGCCCCACTCAATGTGCACGAAGCGCTTGACCTGCATGCGCTGTCTTTCGAGTGCGCTTTCATACTCGGTGTAAACGCCGCTGTACCAGCCGGCCCAGATCGACGGCGAGTACACATCGGGGATGTCGCGCGCGAAATCGCAACGGCGCAGCGAGGTGAAGCGCGACGGATCCATCTCGTGGGCGAGCGAGTTCATCTCTCGCATGAAGCCGCAAATGGCTGCCTGATCGAGAGCCGGATACTCGCCCGGCCAGTCATCTTCGTTGCCCAGGCCCCACATGATCAAACTAGGGTGGTTGAAGTGCTGGTCGATCATGTTGGCAAGCATCAGGCGCGTCTGGTCTTGCCACTTTTCGTCGCCAACGCCTGAGCGGCACCACGGCGCTTCTTCCCAAACCAGCAGGCCGATCTCGTCGCAGAGATCGAGCACGAGCTTGGATTGTTGATAGTGACCGAGGCGGATGAAGTTGGCGCCCATGGCCTTCACCAGCTCCATCTCCGTGCGGATCAGCGCATCGGGCTGGGCAGCCGCGAAGCCTGCATGGTCCATGTGGCGCTGTGTGCCCCGAAGCAGCAGCCGCTCGCCGTTGAGCTTGAAGGGCCCGTAGTCCACAAACTCCGCGCGGCGAATGCCGAAGCGCTCCTTCACAACACTTTTGCCGTAGGCGGTAGTCAGCGTGACGTTGCAGGTGTAGAGATGGGGATGCGCAGGCGACCAAAGCGCCAGCGAGGCAATCGTGGTGGATGCGATTTCCGATTCGCCGTCCCATGCGGCGAGAGATTTTTCGGTCCGCGCGATGGTTTTACCGGCGGCATCGGCGATTTCCACGATGAGCGCAGCGCTGCCAGAAAATTTCACGGGATTATAGAGGCGGGCCTTCACCTTGACCGTGGCCGCCGAATCGGGAATCGCGCCGGGGACGAACGATGGCAAGATGTGAACCGATTCAAGAGAGACCGCGGGCACATACGCCAGATGCACGTGACGGTAGAGCCCACCATAGAGACTGAAGTCGCTCAAGTCGGAGGGCGGCCGCTCGAGGTTTTCGGAGTTATCGCAGAGCACGGCGAGGGGAACGCTACTCTTGCTTGCAGGCGCGGCCGCAACGGCGTCCGTAATGTCGAATACGAATTCGTCGTATCCCCCCACGTGCGAGCCGACCATCGTGCCGCCGACGTACACATGCGAAGTCTGTCCGGCGCCCTCAAAATAAAGCAGTACCCGGCCATCCTTGATGGGGTTGGCAATCGACAGGCGGCTGCGATACCACCCGTGACCACGGTAGTACGGCGTATCCGGATCGCACGCGTCGTAGTCGTTGAAGCAGTGCGGCAGTGAAACTTTTTTCCAGACCGCGATTTCGTCGCCGCGCCAGACCTCCCACGGGCCGTCGAGCGCGCCGCGATAATACTCCCACCCGGAGTCGAGGCATCGGGAGGCCGAGCACGCCTCGGCATTGGCGAGCACCGGTCGCACCAGCGACGCCGGCAGCGCCAATTTCGTCTGGCTAGCTGCCGCGACTGCGGCCATCGACTTGATAAAGCGCCGGCGTGAAAAATTGCATGAGTGCGGCATAGATTTTCTATCTCGTGCTTCAAGGCCATGGGAACTGCTTATTGGTACAAAACTGCCATCGGCCAGAGAACTGTTGCAGCAGCCTTTGCGCCGGCTCGTCCGGCGATAGCACTCTTCCCTTTCGGGGCCCCGCTCTCCGGTTTCTTCGATGCATGGAGGCCCTGCATCAAAGTTGGTCACAAACCGGCGAACGGAGCCCTCAGGGGGCACACGCCAAGACCCGCTAGAAGTTGAGCCGCAGCGAGAACTGAACCATGCGAGCGGATTTGTTGGAAGTGGTTGTGAGGTTCTGCGTACCGTCGCTTCCGCTCGGGGCCACAGATCCCTGGTTGTTAAACAGATTGAAGATGTCCATGTTGAAGCGGAAGTTGACCCGCTCCGTGATCGGAAAGACCTTGAACAGCGAGGCGTCGTTGACAAAGTTGAACGGCCCATCGAGGACGGTCTTTGAGAACGGGTTGGCGCCCGCCCAACTGCCGCTGCTCGATGTATTGGGGCTGGGCTGGTAACCGATCGACACTGCTGTCGCCTGCGAAGCGCCCGGAACGATGATGCCCACTTCGTCGCTTCCGTAGTACTGGTCGGTCACCGTCTTGCCGCCGACGGGCGCGGAGCAACCAACGTCCATCGGCGTCTGATACGGCTGGTAGTTCGATGGCACGGTTGTAGTGGGATTTCCGGTTATGCCGGTGCCGCAAGCATTGCTGGCGATCTGCGTAGGCGGAATGTATCCGTTCCACCAGAGGTAATTGGTGTACACATGGCCGTTGCGGTTATCGGTGATCGGATATTTGTGCTTGTAGACCTGGAGCGGGTTGGTCGGTCCCCAGTGCGTGGCGGTGATGGTGAAATCGCTGGAATAGAGATTGGCGTCACCGGCAATCTGGTAACCGCCAACAATCTCGTCGACAAGACGATTGGCAGTGCCGAAGAATTTCTTCCCGCGGCCCATGGGCAGGTCGACAATGTAGGTGTACTGGAGCTGCTTTTTCGGCGTTGCTGTATCCACCGTGCCGTAGTTCTCGAACTTGTCCAGCGCATGGTAGAACGCCCAACTGGGAGTGCCCGTGGGCGGCTTGGGTGGCAGAGCCATGGAAATGGGCGTGCCCGCAAAAGTGTCCGGTGCGCCCTTGGTGCACACCACGCCGGTGGTGCAGATGGGATAGCCGAAGGTGGTGTTGGCCGCAGCGGTGGTCAGATAGTTCTCGTAGGGATCCACCTGGTTATCGCGACTCCAGTTTCCACCGTTGCGCAGGTTCTTCTGCCAGTCGAACATGACCTGCCAGGCGATGCCGTGGTGATAAAGCTTCTGGTAGCTGGCTTGCAACTGGTTGTCGTTGGACCAGCCGCTCTTCTGGCTCATGGAATTGCCGCCCCAGGTGGTCTGGTCGTAGGGTCCGGTGGCCGTGCTGGAATAGGTGTTGGCCGCCGAGGTTCCGATGACCGAAGACCCGCCGCTGGGCACCGCATTCACGCCGTTCTGCATCTCCCACACGAAGTTCGACGGGTGATTGTTGTAGTAGAAGTACTGATCGAGCCGGCTGCCATGCGAAAACACATAGCTGATGCGGATGGCCGAGTTCCACTTTGTCGGCTGCTCGATAGTGAAGTTGATGTTGGTGGCGCGGTCGACCGGGTAATCGGGATTGATGGCAAAGTTCCCGAAGCCCGGCAAGATGGAATTGGTGGAGCTGCTGTTGACCGCGTTGCTGGAATTGACGCCCATGATCGGCATGGTGCCCACGGAGCTGGAGGGAGTGCAATTCTGCGGATAGGTTGAAACGCCCGATGCCCCGCTCTGCACCGCACGCAACTCGTAGCTGGAGATGCAATCGGGCGACTGCCCGGCGGAGTTGAACTGCATCTGGTAGTTGATCTGGTAAGGATTGTTGCCTGCAACGTTCTTGACGGAGCTGCGGAACGGAACCGGGAAGGCATAGATTCCATAGCCGCCGCGCAGAACCGTTCCCCAATGGCCAAACGGCTGCCAGGCCACGCCGACGCGCGGCAGGAAGACAAGATTGTCGTCGTTGATGAGCTTGTCGGGCAGTCCCGCCTGTGAAGCCGTTTCGAACTTTGCGCCGTCGTTCTCGTCGTTGCTGATGGCCGCCTGGGTGGTGAATCCCTCCGAGATCAGCGTCGCAATCGGAGCGCCCAGGACCATGGCGTCGTTCTTGAGATCGAAGCTGGTCATCAGGCCGTATTTCTCCCACATGGCCGGATGCGCTTCATAACGGAGTCCCAGGTTGAGGGTCAGGTTCCGCGCGATGCGGTAGTTGTCCTGCACGTAGGCGTCGAATTCCATGTCGTGCATGTGCTGATAAGAAGCCTGCTTGTTCACGGAATAAATCTGCGGCGCGCCGATGAAGAAGTCGGCGTTCAGTTGCCCCGTGTTGGTGACGCTCGAGTAGGCGCTCGGGCTGCTGGACGAGTTGAGCAAAGCCGTGCCGTAGCCGTTGAACTGGATGTTGTCCTGAGCTTCGTCGGGCCGGGAGCCGAAGCGCTCGTGACGGTAGCGGCCGCCGAAAAGCAACTGGTGCTTGCCCATGGTCTTGACAAGGTTTTCGTCGAGGTTGTCGATGATCTGGGTGACGCCGTAGATGAATTGCGTTCCGTCCACCGGGAAGACAATGTTTTCGAAGTACGGGAAGCCGGGTTCGCCAAAGTTGTTGGGCAGTCCCATCTGCGATTCGAAGTTCGCCAGCGGGGTACCGCCGGCATTGTTCTGCTCCTGGAACCACTGCTGGCTGGCAACGGTCTCCGAGTAGAACGTGGGTGAGAAGACGTGGGTGTAGCCGACGGAGACGGGAAGCATGAAGTACTGGTAGAACGTGTCGCCGCTGGCATTGGCCGGGTAATTGACGCCATTGACTGTGGCGGCAATCGTCGCCGGCTGCGCCGATGGCTGGTTGCGCAGCACGGTCTGCGTTTCCGGCGTCATGGTGAAGCGCAGGTAGGCGCGGTTGTTCTCGTTGAACGCGTGATCAAGGCGGAAGGTGTAGGTGGGAGCGCGTAATTCAGTGGGATTGTTTGCGCTCAGGTTGGTTCCCAGCAGCGGATTCACGCTGGCATATTGCGGGCTGGGAAGAGGCGAGATGGCATTCACGACTTGCGCGGTGGGAGACTCGCGGTTGAGCGGGATGCAATTGGTGTCGCCGTTGCAATTCGTGGGGCCGGCGCCGGGCCCCTCAGAGAACTCCTGCGTAAACGTCTGGCGGGTCCAGGTGCCGCCCTTGTAGACCGTAGTGTTGGGGTCGTAGAGGGTCTGCAAGGCGCCCGATGAGCCGATCATGGTGCTGAAGTCGCCGTTGCGCCACAGAGTCGATGGCACAGTAGCGGTTTCACCCGCGATGCTGGCCAGCGAGTAGCGCTCATATGCGAAAAAGAAGAACGACTTGTCTTTGCCGTGGTAGACGTGTGGAAGAACAATGGGTCCGCCAACCGATCCGCCGATCTCGTTGCGGATATATGGCGGAGAAACGTAGTTGGACGGGCTCTGGCGCTGCTTTGCCGTGCCCCAGTAGCTGTTGCGCGTGGTCCAGAAGAGCGAGCCGTGCAGGCTGTTGGTGCCGGACTTGGTCGTGATAACGCCCGTGGCCGGCGTCGCGTATTGCGCGTTCAGGCCGGTCGTCTCCACGCGCATTTCCTGAATGGAGTCGGGATCGGGAAACTGCGCCTGGCCCACGTGGCCGCCGCCAAACTCGCGGCCTTCCAGGGTGACGCCGTCGGCCACGTACTCCATGCCGTAGCCCATAAGCCCGTTGGCGCATTGTCCGTTCGAATCCTGGTTGCAACTGCCCAGTCCCGGCGTGGTCTCGGCCGCCAATTGCAGAATGTTGCGCCCGTTCATCGGCAACTGATTGATGCGCTGATTCTCCAGCGTCGACGCGATGGTGCCGTTGTCGGTGGTCGTCAATTGCACCGTGTCTGCCGTGACCGTTACCTGCTGGGTCACGTTGCCGGCGGTCATACTCGGGTTGATAGCCGCGTTCTGCGCTACCAGCAGTTCAATGGTCTGCTTGTAGGTCTTCATACCCGGCGCGGTGATGGTCACCACATAAGTTCCCGTGAACAGATCCGGGACCTGGTAGAAGCCGACCGCGTTCGATTTGGTATCGACCGCAATATTGGTGCCCTGGTTGACGACGTGGATGATAGCTCCGGGGATCACCGCCCCTGTGGAGTCGGTAACCGTGCCCTGGATGGAGCCGGCGCCGCTCTGCGCCATCGCGATGGAACAGCACAGGGCAATTCCGAGCACGACAACAACTGCGAGGAAAGTGTGTTTCCGATAACTGGCTAAGTCGTTCATTTCTACTTTTCCCTCCCGAACCTTTTCCTGTTGGTTGACTTGGTTTTTGGGTGTGAAATCGGCAACGAATTTGTGCGTTCAATACCCTTCTTCCGCCTGTAGCAGACAGCACAGGTGCATACGAAACGGAGCTTTCAAGCGACCGGCTGGTTCTACCTAGGTTGAAAGGGGGTTGACAAGTGACTCACCGTTTGCACCCGTCATGATTTGAGTTATCTATTGCAGATATAGCTATTTAGAGCGCAGACCAATTCCTGTGACAAACGTCCCGATCAGGGCGCTTATGCGGCTTGAGCTTCATTGGAGAACTGAATGGAACGGAAATTTAGCGGAGGATCTTGAAGGAGCCGGGAGCCGGCGCGGGCGCGCCAAAATCGGAGTCGAAGCCCAGATGCAATTTGGCGGCCTCGGACATGCGGCTCTTGTCCCAGGGCGGATCGAAGACTACCTCGACCTTGACCTCGCGCACCTCGGGCAGTGCGGCGAGCTTGCGCTCGACCTCGGCCTTGATCACGTCGGACATGCTACAGCCGGGAGCGGTCAGGGTCATGCGCACCTCGATGCGCTTGCCGCCGTTTTCGGCCGGCAGCGCTGCGGCCGCGTAAATCAGGCCCAGGTCGACGATGTTGACTGGGATCTCGGGATCGCGGACGGTCTTCAACTGCTTCCAGATCATTTCCTCGCGGAAGGGTTCCGGGGCGGAAGCGGGCTGCCGGTCGTCTTCAATACGCGTCATCGTATTCCCTTGTGCGGGCCAGGAGACCCGCAGTCGCCGCAGCGACCCGGCCTGGATAGGTTGCGGAAAAACTTGGCCGCCGAGAAGTCTTGTATCAGGGCGCAAATTTATTCGCGCCGCAAGCTGCACAAAATCAGTGCGGGGCTTTAGCCCCTGCCAATCCATACTTGGCCGAATCCGCTTCTCATTCAGGCCTTTCCACAACCTCTGGAGGCCTGCGCCACTTCCCTACTCGGTCGAAACGGCTTCCTGTTTTCTTTCGTCTTCGAGCGCGGATTGCAGCGTATGCCACGCCAGCGTGGCGCACTTCACCCGCGCCGGGAACTTGGAAACGCCTCCGAAAACCGCCATCTTGCCGAGATCGTCGGCTTTGGCTGCTTCGTCCTTGCCGGTGACCAGGTTGTGGAACTGCTCGAAGAGTTTCACAGCCTCGGCCTTGGTCTTGCCCTTCACCATCTGCGTCATCATCGAGGCCGAAGCGCGCGAAATGGCGCAGCCGGAGCCCTGGAAGCCTATCTCGTTAATCTTGTCGCCTTCCATATCGATGTAGATCGAGCAGTGGTCGCCGCACAGAGGGTTATATCCCTCGGCTTCGTGATTTGCGGACGCGGGGCGGCGAAAATTGCGCGGCGCCTTGCTGTGCTCGAGAATCACTTCCTGATAAAGATCGCCCAATTCTGTTGTCACGCGAACACCTCTTGCGCCTTGCGAATTCCTTCCACCAGCGCATCCACATCTTCGCGCGTGTTGTACACAGCAAAAGAGGCGCGCGCCGTGGCGGCGATTCCAAAACGATCCATGACCGGCTGCGCGCAGTGGTGGCCCGTGCGGATGGCAACGCCTTCGCGGTCGAGGATGGTTCCCAGGTCGTGAGGATGCACGAGGTCCATCACGAACGAAAGTACGCCTGCGCGTTCGCGCGCGGTTCCGATGAGATGCACGCCGGCGATGGCGCCGACTTTTTCTGTTGCGTATGTGAGGAGGTCGTGCTCGTGCGCCGCAATTTTGTCCATGCCCAGCTTGGAGATATACTCAAGCGCCGCGCCCAGGCCGATAGCGCCTGCAATATCGGGAGTGCCCGCTTCAAACTTGTAGGGCACCACATTGTAGGTGGTCTTCTCGAAGGTGACGGAGCTGATCATGTCGCCGCCACCTTGGTACGGAGACATCTCCGCGAGGATCTCATCTTTCCCGTACAGCACGCCGATGCCCGTGGGCCCGTAGACTTTGTGCCCGGAGAAAGCGTAGAAGTCGCAGCCGATGGCCTGCACGTCCACAGGCATATGAGGAACCGCCTGCGCACCATCGACGAGAACAGGCACGTCGTGCGCGTGAGCAAGCTGAACGATTTTGCGTAGCGGGTTCACCGTGCCCAGCGCATTCGACACATGGGTCACGGCCACGATACGCGTGCGCGGCGAGATCAGCTTTTCGAATGCGTCGAGCTCGAGCTCGCCGGCGTTGTTGATGGGCGCCACGCGCAGGTGTGCGCGCTTTTCCTCGCACAGCATCTGCCACGGCACAATATTGGAGTGGTGCTCCATGGCGGTGATGAGCACCTCGTCGCCTTCGCCCACGTTGGCGCGGCCATAGGTCTGTGCGACGAGATTGATGGCCTCGGTGGCGCTGCGGACAAAGATGATTTCGTCGGCGCTTGCAGCCTGGATAAAGCACCGCACCGTCTCCCGCGCCTCGTCGTGCGCCTCGGTGGCGCGCATGCTCAGCGTGTGTACGCCGCGATGGATGTTGGCATTGTCGTGCTCGTAATAACGCACCAGCGCGTCGATGACCGCGCGCGGCTTTTGCGAAGTGGCTGCGCTATCCAGATAGACCAGCTTGTGGCCGTGGATCTTCTGGTCAAGGATGGGGAAATCGCGCTTGATCCGTTCAATATCCAGCGCCGCCGAACCAGCATGATGTACCGCGGTGCTCATCCCAGTTCCTCCCAATTCTGCGCTCCATCTTCTTGCGTGGCGGCCAGCGTGGCAGCCTGTACAGCGCTTGCCAACTCCTTCAGCCGCTCGCCGATCAGGCCTCCGGCGAACTCGCGCGCCGCCGCATCCTTCATGCGATCAAGGCACTCTGCCGCGAACGCGTAGAGCAGCAGGTTGCGCGCATCTGCCTCAGCAATGCCGCGCGCGCGAAGATAAAAGAGTTGCGCTTCGTCGATCTGCCCGATGGTGGCGCCGTGCGTGCACTTCACGTCGTCAGCGTAGATTTCCAGCTGCGGCTTGGTGTCGATGCGCGCGCTATCGCTGAGCAATAAGTTGCGATTGGTTTGCTTGGCGTCGGTCTTCTGCGCGTCCTTGTGCACCACGATGCGGCCGTGAAACACGCCGCGCGCGTGATCGGCAAGGATGCCGTTGTAGAACTGGCGGCTGTTGCAGTGCGGCCGCGCGTGCTCCACCAGCATGTAATTGTCCATATGCTGGCGACCCTCGCCGACGAACAGGCCGTTGATCAAACACTCCGCGCCTTCGCCGTTGAGGACGGGGTGCACGTTGTTGCGCACCAGGCCGCCGCCCAGCAGGATGGAGTGCGAGTCGACATTGGCGCCGCGCGACTGCTCAATGCGCAGCGTCGAGACGTTGAAGGAGGCCAGATTTTCGCGCTCGATGAGGAAGTGCGAGATGACGGCATCCTGGCCGGCCGCGAGCTCGGTGACGGCGTTGGAAAATGCGGCTTCGCTGCCGAGTGAAACGTAATCCTCGATGATCGCTGCCTGGCTCGCGTCTTCCGCGATGATCAAAGTGCGGGGATGGGTGGAAATTTCAGCGCCAGTGCCCGCAGACACATATAACAGATGAATCGGCTTATCGAGTACGACGCCGCGATGGACGCGCAGGTACGCGCCATCTTCCCACAACGCCGTGTTGAGCGCGGTAAAGACGTCGCGGCTCATGTCGGCATAGCGGCCGAGATGCTGCTCGATGCCCTCGGGAGCGCAACCTTCCCTGCCGCAGTCGATGGCCTTGGCCAACGAACACACCAGCAAGCCTTCGGGCAGGTTGCCGAGATCGGAAAGCTCCGGCGCAAAGTGGCCGTTGATGAAAACCAGTTGGCAGGCTGCGCCCGCTACGCGATACGCCTCAAGCTGCGCGGGCAAAACCGCAAACTCACCCTTGGCCGCGCGGAGGAAGGGGGTCTTCGCGAGCGCCGCGAGATTGGTGAAGCGCCAGTCTTCGTCATGCGTCGAGGGAAATCCCTTGGCGCTGAATCGCGCCCAGCCGTCTTCGCGCAGTTGCTGGAGCCACACCGGCTCGCGTTCCAGGCCCTGTGCGCGCACGTCTTCGTAGGCTTCGAAATATTTTTCCAACTTCGAGGTTGTCGTTGCCATCGTTCTCTCGTTTCCCATTGTTCAGCTTGCGATCCCGTGCCCCATCCATTCGCGTTCTTTGCGAATGGGTGGGTTACCACTATCGTTTACGCCGGCAACGCCTGCTGCGCATCGGCTTCAATCTGGCCGTAGCCCTTCTCTTCAAGCTCCAGCGCCAGTTCCGGCCCGCCAGAGCGTTCGATCTTTCCGTCCACCAGCACATGCACGAAGTCGGTCGCGATGTAGTCGAGCAGCCGTTGGTAGTGCGTGATCACCAGGAACGAGCGATCGGGGCTGCGCATGGCGTTGACACCCTGCGCCACAATGCGCAGCGCATCAATGTCGAGGCCGGAATCAGTCTCGTCGAGAATGGCGAGCTTGGGCTCAAGCATCGAAAGCTGCAGAATCTCGTTGCGCTTTTTCTCGCCACCTGAAAAACCTTCGTTGACAGAGCGGTTCATGAACTTCTCATCCATTTCGAGCAGCTTCATCCGCTCCTTGTAGAGGGGCAGAAAATCCATCGCGTCCAATTCTTCCTGGCCGTGGTATTTGCGAACGGCGTTCATAGCCGAGCGCAAAAAATACGCATTGCCGATGCCGGGAATCTCCACCGGATACTGGAAGGCGAGAAACACGCCCTCGCAGGCAGCTACTTCGGGAGCCATCTCGAGCAGGTCCTTGCCGTTGAACAGAACCCTGCCGCTTGTGACCTGATAGGCATCGCGGCGCGCCAGCACCGCAGCCAGCGTGCTCTTCCCCGAGCCGTTGGGGCCCATAATGGAGTGCACTTCGCCCGCGTTGATCGTCAAATTCACGCCCTTCAGAATCTCGTGACCATCCACCGAGGCGTGCAAATCTTGAATCTCTAACAATGCCATTGCTTCTTCTCTCTCCTCGTAGCGCCGGTCTCCTGACCGGCTGTAGTGCGGACCTCCAGGTCCGCGCTCTCGCACCTGACCTCTGAAACCTGTCTTACCCAACGCTGCCTTCCAGGCTCACGCCCAGCAGCTTCTGCGCTTCCACGGCAAACTCCATGGGCAGCTCCTTGAAAACGGTCTTACAAAATCCGTTCACGATCATCGAAACCGCATCTTCGGTCTTGATGCCGCGCTGGCGCAGGTAGAAGAGCTGATCTTCGCCAATCTTGGAAGTGGACGCCTCGTGCTCCATGCGCGCCGAGCCGTTGCGCACATCGATATACGGAAACGTGTGCGCACCGCACTTGTCGCCAATCAGCAGCGAGTCGCACTGCGTGTAGTTGCGCGCGCCCGTTGCGCCCTTCATGATCTTCACCTGGCCGCGATAAGTGTTCTGCCCGAAGCCGGCCGAGATGCCCTTGGACACAATCGTCGAGCGCGTGTTCTTGCCGATGTGAATCATCTTGGTGCCGGTATCGGCTTGCTGGCGATTGTTGGTCAACGCCACCGAGTAGAATTCGCCCACCGAGTTGTCGCCCTGCAAGATGCAGCTCGGATACTTCCACGTAATCGCGGAGCCCGTCTCCACCTGCGTCCACGAAATCTTTGAATTGCGGCCCAGACACTTGCCGCGCTTCGTCACAAAGTTGTAGATGCCGCCGCGCCCTTCCTTGTCGCCGGGATACCAGTTCTGCACCGTGGAGTACTTGATCTGCGCATCGTCGAGCGCGATGAGCTCGACCACCGCGGCGTGCAACTGGTTCGTGTCGCGAATCGGCGCAGTGCAGCCCTCTAAATAACTCACCGACGCGCCTTCGTCGGCAATGATCAAGGTGCGCTCGAACTGGCCCGTCTCCGCGGCGTTGATGCGGAAGTAAGTCGAAAGCTCCATCGGGCAGCGCACGCCCTTCGGCACGTAAACAAACGAGCCGTCGGTGAACACCGCAGCGTTGAGCGCCGCGTAGAAGTTGTCGGTATGCGGCACCACCGTGCCCAGGTACTTCTTGATGAGGTCGGGATGCTTCTGCACTGCCTCAGAGAACGAGCAGAAGATCACGCCCATCTCGCCGAGCTTGTCCTTGAAGGTCGTGGCCACAGAGACCGAATCGAAGACCGCGTCCACAGCCACATTCGAGAGCCGCTTCTGCTCATCGATCGGAATGCCCAGCTTCGCGTACGTCTTCAGCAGCTCCGGATCGACCTGGTTGAGGCTGTCGAGCGACGGCTTCTGCTTGGGCGCCGAGTAATAAACGATGTTCTGGTAGTCGATGGGCGGGAACTTGACGTTGGCCCACTTGGGCTCGCCCTGCTCCCGCTCCATTTGGAACCAGTGACGCAGCGCGTTCAGCCGCCACTCCAGCATGAACTCGGGCTCGCCTTTGCGCGCCGAAATCAGGCGCACGATGTCTTCATTCAGCCCTTTGGGCACGCGATCTTCGTCGATCTCGGTGATGAAGCCCCACTTGTAATCCTGGGCTGCCAGATCGCGAATGGTATCGACACTTGAACTCATTTATCCTCCACGGGAATCCGCGCTCGAAAAGGTTGAACTGGGCGCCTGCGGTACCGATCTATTTGGTCCCGGCGCCTACCACTCTATTAAGAGAGGGGAAGTAGCTTTACTCGGAATCCCGCAATATAGGACTTAATTAGTCCTATATTGATTTAAGTGTACCCTGAGAGCCTTCTGTTTTCAAGGGAGGCGGCAGGCCTGTGCAGGTTTTTGAGGCCTTTTCCGCCATCGGAGGCAGACTTGCACGGCTATCTTGATGATTTTGTGTGAGATAGGTTGCAGAAATCTTTTCGGGAACGGGGCAAGACCTTAGTGGAATTCGTTGCGCTTGTGCGGGCCGGTCCGGACGTGGCTGGCTTCAACGCTCACGATCTTCCACACACCGTGAGCATCGCGCACGTAAACGTGCGTATAGCGGTAGGCGCCCGTCACCGGGCCTTCGGGGTTGGTGGCATCAATGGTGGCCAGCGAGGTAACGACGGCGGTGGCTCCGTAGAAGCGCACCTTGCGGTCGCTGATGGTGAGCGAAGTGATATGCACGCGGCGGGAGCGCAGGTTTTGCAGGGCCTCATCGCGCGATTGCAGCGTGCCCGCGGGAGTGATGGCCATGTAGTCGTCAGACAGCAGGGAGTCCAGGGCTTTGGCGTCGGAGTTGAGGACCGCGTTGCGCCACCTGTCCTCGAGCTGATCGATCTCGTGGCGGCTATCGTGCTTCTGCGCCAGCGAGAAGCCGCCCGCGAATAGAGGGACGGCTCCGACCGCGAATACGAGAGCTGCGGCCATGGCTAACCCGGGGTTCAACCGGCGAAAGCGAATGGGGCTCAACGCGTCTTTCGATAACCCCAGCATACGCGTCCACGGTAGTACCGCAATGGGGTGATGGTCAAATGGAATTCCCATGAACAGGCGCCGGCAGTCACATCCGGAGATTACCGATTGGTGAGTGGACGCGCCCATTGGACGGGAAAGGAGAGGAAAAAGGGAGCGGAGGACAGAACGGCGCCAGGTTTCAGGTGTCAATGAGGCGGTGCGCTGTGGAAATGAACGCCTGGGAGGCTGCGGAAAAAGTCGTGGTTTTGAAAGGGCACGACTTCAGTCGTGCCGTAATCGGCACAAAATCAATCGGGCCTTTAGGCCCCGAGGGATGTTCTTAAGGAGGTTCGTCCTCTGCTCCCCATTTTTCCGCGGCCGCCTAGCTCCGCTAACACCGCCAGCCCCGCCAACCCCGCTGCTTTTACGCGTGGATGCAGTCCAGCGCCGCCGCGAACTCCGGCAGCACGATGGTATGGTCGCGGTCGGGACCCGTCGAGATCATGCCGATCTTCGCCCCGCTCTCGCGCTCCTGGAAGGCAAGATAATCGCGCGCGGCCTGCGGCAGCTTGTCGTATTCGGCAATGCCCGCGGTGGACTGGCGCCAGCCCTTGAGCGTGGTGTAGACAGGCTTGATGGCTTCGAGCCCGCGCACATCGGCAGGAATCTCGTCGCTGACCTTGCCGTCGATCTCGTAGCCGATGCAGACGGGAATTTCTTCGATCTCGTCCAGCACGTCGAGCTTGGTGACCACCAGCCATTCCGCACTGTTCACCTGGTTGGAGTAGCGGAGCAGCGGCATATCGAGCCAGCCGCAGCGGCGCGGTCGGCCGGTGACGGCGCCGTACTCGTTGCCGCGCGCACGCAGTTGTTCGCCAATGGCATTGTGAATCTCGGTGGGGAACGGTCCCTCGCCCACACGGGTAACGTAGGCCTTGGTAACGGAAATAACCGTGCCGATCGCGGTAGGCCCCACGCCGGTCCCAATGGACGCGCCGCCGGCCGTCGCAGAAGACGAGGTGACATAAGGATAGGTGCCGTGGTCGATGTCGAGCATGGTGCCCTGCGCGCCCTCGAACATCACACTGCCACCCTCGGCCAGAATGCCGTTGAGCAAGCGGCCGGTATCGGCAACCAGGGGCCGGATACGCTCAGCCGCCGCGGCATAATCGTCGTACATCTTCGCGGGATCGAGCGGATCGGTGCCGAAGAG
>Ga0302283_1002410_pt1 | contig 15130 bp, 11 predicted proteins | sample III_Fen_E1_4_FD_198770 | JGI IMG/M metagenome (GOLD analysis project Ga0302283, IMG submission 198770) | Peat permafrost microbial communities from Stordalen Mire near Abisko, Sweden - III_Fen_E1_4 | ecosystem: Environmental > Terrestrial > Soil > Wetlands > Permafrost | place: Sweden: Abisko...
CTCGGGCGTTCCCCAGGGTGGTCACGTACGCTCGTCCATGGGGACGTAGTCGTGGACGGTGGCGCCCGTGTAGATCTGCCGCGGCCGGCCGATCTTGGTCCCCGGGGAGTCGTTCATCTCCTTCCAGTGCGCGATCCAGCCGGGCAGGCGGCCGAGCGCGAACATGACGGTGAACATGGTGGTGGGGAAGCCGAGCGCTCGGTAGATGAGCCCGCTGTAGAAGTCGACGTTGGGGTAGAGCTTGCGGTCGACGAAGTAGGGATCCTTGAGCGCGGCGTCCTCGAGCTTGAGCGCGATGTCGAGGAGCGGGTCGCGGATGCCGAGCTTGGCGAGCACCTTGTCGGCCGCGGCCTTGATGAGCCGGGCGCGCGGATCGTAGTTCTTGTAGACCCGGTGGCCGAAGCCCATCAGCTTGAAGCCGCTGGACTTGTCCTTGGCCAGGTTGACGAACTTCTGCACGTCGCCGCCGTCCTTCTGGATGATCTGGAGCATCTCCACGACCTCCTGGTTGGCGCCGCCGTGGAGCGGACCCCAAAGCGCACAGATGCCCGCGGCGATGGAGGCGAAGAGGTTCGCCTTGGAGCTGCCGACGAGGCGCACGGTCGACGTCGAGCAGTTCTGCTCGTGGTCGGCGTGGAGGACGAGGAGGAGGTTCAGCACCTTCACCACGTCCTCGTCGATCTCGTAGGGCTCGGCCGGGACCGAGAACATCATGTTGAGGAAGTTCGCACAGTACGAGAGCGAGTTGTGCGGGTAGACGAAGGGCTGCCCGATCGACTTCTTGTACGAGAACGCCGCGATGGTGCGCACCTTGGAGAGCAGCCGCGCGATGGTGATGTCGATGAGCTCGCGGTTGCCCACGTCGAGGGCGTCGGGGTAGTAGCTCGAGAGCGAGCAGACCATCGCCGAGAGGATCGCCATGGGGTGCGCCGTCGACGGGTAGCCGTCGAAGAAGCGCTTCATGTCCTCGTGGATCATCGAGTGGCGGGTGAGCAGCGTGGAGAAGCGCGAGAGCTCCGCCTTGTTCGGCAGCTTGCCGTAGATGATCAGGTACGACGTCTCCACGAACGTGGACTTCTCGCCGAGCTGCTCGATGGGGATGCCCCGGTAGCGAAGGATGCCCTTCTCACCGTCGATGAAGGTGATCCCGCTCGGCGTCGAGGCGGTGTTCATGAAGGCCGGGTCGAGCACGACGTGGCCCGTCTTGGCGAGGAGGCTGGAAATGTCGATTCCTCTCTCCCCCTCCGTACCCGTCACGACCGGCAGCTCGATCGTCTGCTCCGTCCCGTGAATGTTGAGCGTGAGCTTGGCGGTATCCGACACGTTTTCTCCTCCAAACACAGTGCGCCGCGGTGCGGCGTACGCTACCACGACCCCCGCGAGCTTCCGAGCGGGATGTGCTGCGGCACTCTGCAGCGGGGAGGCGATGGTTCGCTGGAGCGTCGGTGCTGGCAAGCGTTTTTCGTGCGCGGCGATTACGCTTCGTCCCCCCGATGAGCCGCGAAGCCCCGCCCCGCGAAAAGTTCTCGCCCGCCGCAATCGTTCTCGACATGGACGGGCTCATGGTCGACTCCGAGCCGCTCTGGTTCGGGGTCGAAGGCGCCTTCGCCGCCACGCGCGGTGGCCAGTGGACACGCGCGCTGGCACGACGTTGCGTCGGCCGGGGCACGGCGTACTCGCTGGGCGTCATGAGCGAGACCTTCGGGTTCTCGGTCGACCTCGTCCGCGACACGGGCGAGATCATGGACGCCTTCCTGGCGCGGGTAGGCGAGCTCGAGCTCAAGCCCGGCTGCCGGGAGCTCCTCGATGCGGCGGCGGGCCGGCTGCCATTGGCGGTCGCCTCGTCCTCGCCGCGCCGACTGATCCGCGCCGTCCTGGAGCGCTTCGAGCTCGGCCCGCGCTTCGGTGTGGTTGTCTCGGGAGAGGAGGTCCCTTCCCCCAAGCCCGCGCCGGACGTCTTCCTGCGCGCCGCGGCGGAGCTGGGGACTGCGCCGGGAGCCTGCGCCGTCCTCGAGGACTCGCTGGCCGGGGCGACGGCGGGGCGCGCCGCGGGGATGTTCGTGATCGCGGTGCCGGAGGGGCCGTGGGAGGGCCGCGGGTTCGAGTCGGTTGCCGATCGGATCGTGGCGGATCTCTTCGCCGCGCGCGCGTCGATCGTGCTGCCATGACGCGGGCAGAAAGGGCGGTGGCCGGATCTTTGTGGCTGCGATCGCCTGCTCGGAGCGTGATAAATTCCCGACGTGGACGACCAAGATCCGAACCCTCGATCGCGACCGGATCCACGGCGTGACGGCTCCGAGGAGCCCGCGTCACGGCCGGGCGTGTCTCCCACGTCCCGCCCCCCGTCGCGCGCGGGGAGCGGTCACCCTGGCGACGCGGGAGGCACGTTCACTCCGGCGCCACCGTCGACCCGACTCGGTGGAGATGGGCGTACGCCGCCCCTCTCCGTGCGGGGATCGCGCGGCGACGAGCTGGCCGCCTCGTACCGGAAGATCGCTGACCTGCAGGCGGCGCTCGCCGACGCCGAGGCCCGCCACGAGCAACTGCGCGCAGCGTCGGCGAGCGCGGACGAGATGGTGGGGCAGATGCTCGCGCGGGTGAGCGAGGTGGAGGCGCGCCTCCGCGGGGCCCTGGCCGACCTCGCGCAAGCCGACGCGCGCGCCGCGGCGGCGGAGGGGCGAGCCGACCTCGGTGCGAGGGAGCACCAGGACGCGCGCGACGCTGCGGCGCACGCGGCGAGCGCCTCCCGCGCCGAGGTCGAGGCGCTCCGCGCCAGACTCTTACGCGAGCAGGTGGAGCGTGAAACCCTCCATCAGCGCGTCATCGAGTTTACCCAGGTCTGCGAGGAGCGTGACAGCGCGCTCCTTCGCGAGGAGCTCATGGGGGCCGAGCTGGACGCCGTGCGCGATGAGCTCGCCGAGGCGAAGCTCCAGGCCCGCGTGCTGCCGCCCGGCCCGGGCTTCGAGGGCCGAGCCAGCACCGGGGAGGTGCGGGGCGAGCTCATGAGCGCCCGGGAGAGCGCCCTCCGGGCCAGCGAACAGCTCCGCCTCGCCCTCGAGGGCATGGGGCGCGCGCTCGTCGATCTCGATGCGCTGGGCGCACCGCAGCCGCCGGAAGTCGAGGGCGCTGCCGCCGCGCCTCTGGTCAGCGACGCCGAGGACGACGAGCCAACGCAGACGTTCGGAAAGATGGCCCGGCAGATGGCCTCCGGCCTGGGCTCGAGGCGCGACTAGCTGAGCGGATGTCGGGGAACGCTCTCGCGCGTTCCCCAGGATGGGTCGGGGAACGCTCTCGCGCGTTCCCCAGGATGGGTCGGGGAACGCTCTCGGGCGTTCCCCAGGATGGGTCGGGGAACGCTCTCGGGCGTTCCCCAGGATGACCGCTCAGCGGATCATGGTCAGCGAGCGCGCCACGAAGTCGTACACGGGGGCCCAGTAGATCCCCAGCACGAGCGTCGGCACGGCCAGCACGATGCTCGTCGCTCCGAAGAGGGGGCGCACCAGCGTGGGCTCGGCGTGCTCGCTCTTCTCGAGGAACATCGCCCGGACCACCCGCGCGTAATAGAAGAGCGAGACGACGCTGTTGAGCACCCCCACCACGGCGATGAGCCAGTTCCACGGGCCGCCCGCCTTCACCACCGCGGCGAAGATGTAGAACTTGCCGACGAAGCCGGCGAACGGGGGCAGGCCGGTGAGCGAGAAGAGGAACAGCGCCATCATCCCGGCCATCAGCGGGGCCCGGTTGCCCAGCCCGCGGAAGGCCGCGAGCGTCTCGTCGCCGTCGCTCTTCTCGGCGACCGCCATCACGATCAGGAAGGCGCCGAGGTTCATGAAGCAGTAGGTGACGATGTAGAAGACGATCGACGCGATCCCGGCCTCGGTGAAGACCGAGAAGCCGAGGAGCATGTACCCGGCGTGGGCGATGCTCGAATAGGCGAGCATGCGCTTCACGTTGTCCTGCCCGAGGGCGGAGAGGTTGCCCACGGTCATGGTCGCCATCGCCAGGCAGCCCGCGACGACCGGCCACGGCGAGTCGATGACTGCACCCGTCGCCGTGAGGTGAGGGGTGAGCGAGTCGAGACCGTCGGTGAAGAAGCGCAGCAGCACCGCGAAGCCGGCGGCCTTGGGCCCCACCGAGAGGAACGCGGTGACCGGCGTGGGCGCACCCTCGTAGACGTCGGGGGTCCACATGTGGAAGGGGGCGGCGCTGATCTTGTAACCGAAGCCGGCCATCATGCAGATGACGCCGACGAAGACGGCCTCGGGGACCTTGCCGTCGACGCGGGTGAGCTCGGTGATCTTTACGGCGCAGTCCCCCAGGTAGAGCGACTGCGTGATCCCGAAGATCCAGCTCATCCCGTAGAGCATGATGCCCGACGCGACGCCGCCGAAGATGACGTACTTCATCGCCGCTTCGCTCGACTTGGCGTCGTTGATCTTGAAGCCGGCCATGACGAAGCTGATGACGCTGACCAGCTCGAGCGAGAGGTAGATCATCAGCAGGTTGCGGCTCTCGGCCATGAGGTTCATGCCGAGGGCCAGCACCATCAGCAGGGTGAAGAACTCTCCCTGATCGCGCCGATCGTCCCTGACGCCGCGGCCTGCGAGGGTGTGCCCCTCGGGGATCGGTGGGATCGAGAAGATGGCGATGAGCCCCGTCACGAACGCGAAGAGGATGCGGAACGTGTTGGAGAAGCGGTCGAACGCGAGGAGGCCGTAGAAGAGGTTCTGCGGCTTGGCGTCACGCGCCAGGAGCCACGCGCTGGTGCCCGCCGAGTAGGCGAGCGCCGCGAGGCTGATGACCACGAGCCCTGTCGTCTTGGTGCGCGGCGAGGAGACCAGATCCCAGACGATGAGGAGCAGGATCGCGGCGATGATGACGAGCTCCGGCGAGAAGTACGCCAGGCTCTCGACGTTGTTGAGGGCTCGGATGTTCACGGTCACTTACCGTTGTTCTGGGCGAGCGCGCTGGAGGTCGGCGCGGCCGGCCCCTGGGCCACCTGGGTCGGCCCCGAGTGATCGATGATGCGGTGCAGATCGAGCGCGCCCTTGTCGACGAGGTTGAGCAGCGGGCGGGGCCAGAAGCCGAGCACCAGCACCAGCACCGCGAGCGGGGCCAGCGTGAGCAGCTCGCGCCCGTTGATCTCGGGGAACTTCCCGCCGAACGGCTCGAGGTACTTGCTCTGGCGCCACTCCTCGCGGAACTTCCCGAGGAACATCCGCTGCAGGGCCCAGAGGTGATACGCGGCCGTCACGATGACGCCCGTGGCCGCCAGCATGGTGAGCGCGCGGAAGCGGGGGAAGGCGCCGATGAAGGTCATCGCCTCGCCCCAGAAGCCGGAGAGCCCGGGGAGGCCGAGCGAGGCCATGAACGCGAACCCGACGAAGGCCGTGTAGAGCGGCATCTCGCTGGCGAGGCCGCCGAACTTGTCGATGTCGCGGGTGTGGACCCGATCGTAGACGACGCCCACCAGGCTGAAGAGCATCCCGGTGATCAGGCCGTGATTGAACATCTGGACGATGCATGCCTGGATGCCCTGCGGCGTCATCGCCGCCATCGCCAGCAGCGTGAAGCCCATGTGGCTGACCGAGGAGTAGGCGACCAGCTTCTTCAGGTCCTTCTGCGCCATGGCGCAGAAGGCGCCATAGAGGATGTTGATGACGCCGAAGACGGCCATCGCTCCGGCGGCCCACTGCGAGGCCTCCGGCAGGAGCGTGAAGTTGATGCGGAGGATACCGTAGGTGCCCATCTTGAGGAGCACGCCGGCGAGGATGACGCTGATGGCCGTGGGCGCTTCGACGTGGGCGTCGGGCAGCCAGGTGTGGAAGGGGAACATCGGGATCTTGATGGCGAACCCGACGAAGAGCCAGATCCACACCACCTTGACCGCCATCATGCCGAGGATGGTCTCGCCCTTGGCCGTCCAGGCGACGCGCGACAGCTCGGGGATGGAGAAGATGCGCGTCACCGAGGAGCCGTCGACCAGGTAGCCCGGGTCGCAGTTCACGTAGAACCAGATGAAGGCGAGCAGCATGAACACGCTGCCAGCCAGCGTGTAGATGAAGAACTTGATCGCCGCGTACTGCCGCCGGGGACCGCCCCAGATGCCGATGAGGAAGTACATCGGCAGGAGCATCACCTCCCAGAACACGTAGAACAGAAAGAGGTCGAGCGACACAAAGACGCCGAACATGCCCGTGACCAGCAGGCTGTACATCGCGAAGTAGCCCTTGAGCTGGTCGTGGACGCTGAAGCTGGCGAGCGCGCCCACGAAGGAGATGAGGGCGGTGAGGAAGACCATCGAGATGGAGATGCCGTCGACGCCGACGAAGTACTCGACGTTGAGCGACCGGATCCACACGGTGTGCTCGATGAACTGGTAGCCGTCGTTGCCGTCGAGCTTGGTGAAGCTGTTGTCGAATTTGGCGAAGAGCCAGGTGGCCAGCGCCAGGTTCACCACCATGATCCCCACGGTGAGCAGGCGAAGGTTCTTGTCGTCCTTGTAGCCGACGAGGTGCGCGATGAAGATCGCGATGACGCCGAGCAGGGGCAGGAACGTCAGGATCGAGAGGACGTGATCCCCGATGAAGCCGAGCCCGTAGCCGCGCTCGGCGTGGATACCGATGGCGGCCGGCCGGCCCGGCTCCGTGGCGCCGGGAGCGATCGAATCGGACTCCACCAGCACGTGCCCGTAGAGCTGCCGCGCCTTGACGGTGGTGGCGGCCCACTTGACCGTCGCCTTCCGGCTCTCGCCGGGGGGGATCACCTGCGGCTCCTTGCCCTCGAGCTCGACGGTCACCCCGGGGGGCGTGCGGGGGTCGGTGGGCGAGGTCCGCACCGCCACCCGGGTGACGCGCAGCGGGCCCCCGCCGACGTTCTGGATCTCGAACGATCCGGTCAGCTCGGCGTCGGAGCCGGTCAGCTCGATCGCCTCGTCGACGTGCCCTCGGCTGCTGTGGACGTCGATCTGCCCGCGGGCGGCAGGGACAGCAGGACCCGCGGCGCGCGCGCTCCCGTACCCGAGCCCGAGCACGAGCCCCAGGGCGAGGAGGAGAGAGCCGAGGAGCTTGACCGACTTGTGCTTGCAAACGTTGGACATCGCGTCTCCACGCTGAATCGGATCGGAGAGTGCTGGAAGCCGGGGGAGAGCCCCGCTTCGAGACCAGGAGTTGGGGCGCTTCACCGGAGGAAGTACTGGAGGATGGTGAAGAAGGCGACCCCGCCCAGGAGGCCGTAGATGTAGTTCTGGATGCGGCCAGTCTCGGCGGTGCGGAGCTTGTTCCCGGCGGCGAGGGTGCCCTCGGCGACGAAGTTGACGAGGCCGTCGACGAGGTAGGTGTCGATGGCCGCGTTGACCCAGGCCACGGAGCGCACCAGCACGGCGATGCCGTTGACGAGGCCGTCGACGATCCAGGTGTCCATGTCCGCCAGGATCAGGCGCAGGCCCATGAACGCCTTGACGATGCTCCCCTGGTAGATCTCGTCGACGTAGTACTTGTTCTGCATGACGGTGAAGCCGGGGAGCTTGCGCTCCGCGGCGGCCCAGTCCGGCGAGCGGTTCGCGCCGTACCGGCTCCGCGCCAGGGCCCAGGCGCCGAGGGCGCCCCCGACCGAGAGCGCCATGAGCCCGAACTCCAGGCCCAGCCCCTCGTGCTCGAAGTGCGTCTGCGCCTTGCCCACCGAGAGCACCGGCGCGAGCCACTGCTCCAGGAGCGGCTCGGCGTGCGGGTCGCCGAGGAGGTGCTTGGAGAACCCGAGGATGAAGCCGGAGACGGTGGAGAGGAGCGCGAGCACCATCAGCACGCTGGTGATGGTGAGCGGCGACTCGTGGACCTTCTTGGCGATGTCCTTGCGAGCGTGCGGCCCCTCGAAGGTGAGGTAGTAGCTGCGCCACATGTAGAACGAGGTGCCGAGCGCCGCGGCGAGGCCCATCACGTAGACGAGGACCCCGGGGACGACGCCGGTGTTCTCGGTGGTGAACGCCTTCCACAGGATCTCGTCCTTGGACCAGAAGCCCGCGAAGAAGGGGATGGGCGCCGCGGTGATGGCCAGGCAGGCGATGAAGTAGGTCTTGGCGGTGGTCGGCATCACCCGAGCGAGGCCGCCCATGTTGCGCATGTCCTGTACGGCGACCTCGTCGTGCTCGACCGCGTGCATGCCGTGGATGACCGAGCCCGATCCGAGGAAGAGGCAAGCCTTGAAGAAGGCGTGGGTCATCAGGTGGAAGACCGCGGCCCAGTACGCGCCGACGCCGACGCCGATGAACATGAAGCCGAGCTGGCTGACGGTGCTGTAGGCGAGCACCTTCTTGATGTCGTACTGGAAGAAGCCGATCGTCGCGGCGAAGAGCGCGGTCGAGGCTCCGATGAAGGCCACCACGCCGCACGCCGTCGAGCTGAGCGAGAAGAGGTAGTTGAGCCGGGCGATCATGTAGACGCCGGCGGTGACCATGGTGGCGGCGTGGATGAGCGCGGAGACCGGGGTCGGGCCCGCCATGGCGTCCGGCAGCCAGACGAAGAGCGGGATCTGCGCGCTCTTGCCGGTGGCGCCCACGAAGAAGAGCAGGCAGGCGAGGGTGATGAGCCCCATGCCGCCCCAGACCGTCTTCTGCTTGAGGGCCTCCTTGAGGAAGGTCTTGCCGGTGGCGTCCTTCATCACGAGCTGATCGTGCAGCTCACGGAAGGTGACCGTGGGGCCGATGGTGGTGATCAGCTTCTCGTGACCGGCGGTGACGGCGACGTGCTCCAGGAGAGCGATCTCGATGCCGTCCCCCGCCACCACGGCTCCGCCGCCGGGGACGATGGTGATGTTGTGTACGCCGGGGGCCAGCTCCTCACGGAGGAACGGCGCCTCGAGGTAGCAGCCGCTCGTCCGTGCCGCCAGGTCGGCCGGGCAGGGCTTGCCGCTCGGCGCGGCGGCGTCGTGCCCGCCGAGGTAGACCCTGGCGCCGGGGTGAGTGGCCATCGTCAGGAAGCCTTTGTTCCCCAGCGGCACCGGCGCCTGCTTGGGACCGGTGCTGACGTCGTGGCTGTGAGGCACCGGCGCGCCGGTCGGAGGGGTCGGCCGGCCCGGGGTGGCACCGTCGACGCGCGCGCCGTGGTCGCCGTGGGCGCCCTGTGCGCCCTTCTCCCCGTGCTCGGCGGAGCCCGCGCGCTCGGCGGAGCCCGCGTGCGGTTCGGCCTCTTCCTCTTCGGCGTCGGCGTAGGGCTCGGCGTCGACCGCGGCGAAGCGGGCGCGGAAGTCAGGGTGGTAGCGGCCCTGCTCGACCCAGGCGCCGCCGAGGCCCCAGAAGAGCAGGCCCAGGCCGCAGATGAAGCCCCAGTCGCCGACGCGGTTGACGACGAAGGCCTTCATGCCCGCCGTCGCCTTCTTGTAGTCCTTGTACCAGAAGCCGATGAGCAGATAGCTGCAGAGGCCGACGCCCTCCCAGCCGAAGAACATGACGATGAAGTTGTCCCCGAGGACGAGGAGCAGCATCGAGAAGACGAAGAGGTTGAGGTAGGTGAAGAACCGCCAGTAGGCCGGCTCCGTCTCCATGTACGAGCACGCGTAGATGTGGATGAGCGTGCCGACCCCGGTGATGATCAGCGTCATCAGCGCGGAGAGCGGATCCATCGCGAACGAGAAGTTCACGTCGAGGGATCCGATGCGGACCATCTGCCACGCGTGCGAGTAGAGGTAGCGGCTCCCCGGCTCGAGCTGGAGGAGCTTCACGAAGTTGACGACCACGAGCGCGAACGCGCCGAGCATCGCCCCCACCGCGACCGCCGAGACGCCGAAGCTCCCGATGTGGAGCCGCTTGCTGAGGTCGCGACCCACGTCGCTCTTCTGCAGCCTGCGCCCGAAGATCGCGTTGACCACCGCCCCGACGAACGGGAGCAGGGGGATCAACAAGAGCGGCGTCACGGACGCCTCGAGGTGCGTTACCTGGCCGGAGAGCTCGGACATCGCTATGCGCCTTGGCGGGCGGGGGTGGGGATCGCTCGCGCGGCTCGCGTGCGAGCCCCGCTCGGCCTCGGCGGGGGCGTCGAGATCCCGAAAGATCTCGACAACTTCGGCCCCGTCCCCCCACGCCCGGAAGGGTGGGGGGTCGCCAAGGCGGGCGAACGTTAGCGGAGCGGTGGACGTGGGGTCAAGGGCTGGGGGTGCCCCGCTCGGCGCGAGTTTTTCGCGATCGGTGCGAAGGCTTGCGCGGAGGAGGCGCGGAAGCTGAACGGGCGAGCCCCGACGCCCCTTCAGCCCACGGCGCGCATTCTCACGGCGCGGTGTCCGAGCCCCCATCGAGGGGGCTCATTTCGCCCTCCAGCGCGGCCCGGAGCGCCGAGAGCGCGCGGGCAGCGCGGGACTTGACCGTGCCCAGCGGCACGCCCTCCCGCTCGGCGATCTCGGGGTAGCTCAGACCCTCGAAGAAGGCGATCTCCAGCGTGCGGCGCTGGGCCGCGGACACCGAGTCGAGCGCGGCGACCACCGCGGCGCGGCGGTGCTCCAGCCAGGAGAGCGCCTCGGGGTCGAGCACCGGGTCGGCGGGCTCGTGACGCAGCTCCTCGTCGGTGATCTGGGCCCGGCGGGTGCGGCGGCGCGCCCGGTCGAGCGCGAGGTTGCGGGCGGTGGTGACCAGCCAGGCGATCAGGCTGCCGCGCTCGGGCCGGAACTGATCGGCCCGCTCGACGATGGCGATGAAGGCGTCGTGGGCCACGTCCTCCGCCTCGTTGGGGTCACGGACGATCTTGACCGCGACCCCGAGGATGAACGGCGCATGGCGATCGTAGAGCTCCGCCAGTGCCGCGTCGTCGCCCGCGACGATGCGCGCCATCGCGGTCGCGTCGAGCGCGTCCCGCTCGGCCCGGCTGCTGTTCTCCCCAGCGCCCATTCAGCGTCCCAGCAAAGGGATTTGCGGGCCCAGCGTCAACCGTTTTGATCGACGGGCTCGGCGGGGGTCTGGGGGGCCCCAGGTTCGACCGGCGCGGCGGCCGTTTGGGGGGCTCCCCCAGCGTCGACGGGCTCGGTGGGGGGGTGGGGCTCTCCCTCAGCTTCGAGCGGCGCGCCCAGCGCGGCGCGGCGGACGGCGCGCCACAGCTCGTCGCGGCCCTCGGCGGTCACCGACGAGAATCCGATCACTTTGCGACCGATCTTTGCTTCCAGCCGGTGGAGCGCGGTCTTGCGGGCGCTGCGCGGCTCCTTGTCGAGCTTGGTCGCGACCAGGACCACCTGCACGGGGCGGCGCGAGGGGGGGCGGGCGGCGTCGATGAAGGTGACGAGCTCGCGCTCCTCTTCCTCCAGCCCGCGGCGAATGTCGACGAGGATGACCACCGCGGCGAGGGTGGACCGCGTCCCGAGGTAGCCCTCGATGAGCGATCCCCACGCGCCGCGCTCGGACTTGCTCCGCCGCGTGAAGCCATAGCCCGGCAGGTCGACGAGATGGAGCGTCATCCCGTCCGCCGCGCGACACTGGTAGAGGTTGAGCTGCCGCGTCGAGCCCGGCGTCGAGCTCACCCGCACCAGACCCTTGCGCGACAGGAGGGTGTTGATGAGGCTCGACTTGCCCACGTTGGAGCGGCCGGCGAAGGCGATCTCGGCCTGGGTCGGGGCGGGCAAGACCGAGCCCGGACCGGCGCCGGCGAGGAACTCGGCGGCGACGATGCGAAGGGGATCCGCCGCGGGGGTGGTGGAAGGCTGGCTCAGGGGGAACGCTCCGGATCGAAGTTGGGTTTGCACTCGTCGCACTGGCAGAGCGAACGCAGGTAACGGAAGGTGTAGATGCCCGAGTCGTGGCGATCGCCCCAGGTGAACTGCAACGCGTAGTTGCCCACCTGCTGGATCTCGCGGATCTGCAGATCGCCGCCGGGCACGTACTTGAGGGTGCCGCCGTGGCCCTGGCAGTGCGCGCAGGGGCAGTAGCCGCGGAGGATCTCGTGCGGGAGCGTGGCGGTGTGCCCGTCCCCCCACTTGATCTCCATCACCTTGGCGCCATGAGGCGCCTTCACGCCGACGGGTACATTCCTGGGATCTTCGGCCATGGGGACCGGCAGCGACTAGCACGCCGCGCCGCCCGCCGCAAAAGCCGCGCAGCGACGCGAGCGCTCTCGAACGCTCCCGAGCGCCCGCCGCGCCGCTTGCCGGACGGGCGCGCCCGGGTAACCCTGCGAGGTCTGTCGTTTGGCGCTCACCGCGGCGACCCCGGATCCATGCGCCGCTTCTGGATTGCCATCTTCGCGTTCACGCTGGCCTCTCATGGGCCGTTCGCCGCCGGGCTCGCCTTCGGCCTCTCCCGTCTCGGCGCGCCCTTCGCCACGCCGACCGCGCTCGCGGTGACCGCGCTGCTGGTCGCCGCGCTCCCCGGTCGGCTCCGGCGGCTGCGCGTCGATCGGCCGCTCGCGCCCTGGCGGGTGTGGCTCGTCGAGGAGCCCTACCATGCGCACTGGTGCGCGACCGTGGCGGCGTGGCCTCTCCTGCTCGTGGCCGGGCCGCTCGCCTGGATCCTCGCCGCGAGCCTCGGCTCCGCCGCGCTCGGCTCCTACCTCCTGGCCCTCGCCGTCTGCCTCTATGGAGTGTTCGTCCGTCGCCGCTGGGTGCGGGTGCGGACGCTCGACCTGCCCATCGCCGGTCTCGGCGCTGCGTTCGACGGCTATCGTATTGCGCAGCTCTCGGATCTCCACATCGGTGGACTCTGGTCCGCGGCGCGCGCGGCGCGGTGGATCGAGAAGGTCGCCGCCCTCGACGTCGACCTGGTGGTGCTGACCGGCGACTACGTCACCCACGGCGACGCCTTTCACGAGGACATCGCGACGGTGCTCTCGGCCCTGCGAGGCCGGGACGGGGCCGCGGTGGTGATGGGCAACCACGACTATTTCGGCGACGGGGAGCGCCTCGTCGCCCTCCTCCGCGCCCGGGGCGTGGAGGTGCTGCGCAACGAGCATCGCGTGCAGCGCCGCGGCGGAGACGCGTTCACCCTCGCCGGCGTCGACGACACCTGGAGCCGGCGCGCCGACGTCGCGCGTGCACTCGAGGGGCGCGACCTCGCGCTTCCGCTCATCGCCCTCGCGCACGATCCGCAGCTCTTCCCCGAGCTGGCCCGGCGCGGCGCCGCGCTGGTGCTCTCCGGGCACACGCATTGGGGCCAGATCGCGGTGCCGTTCCTGGCCACGCGCTTCAACCTCTCGCGGCTCTCGTATCGCTACCACGCGGGCCTCTACCGGGACCGCGACGCCGTCCTCTACGTCAGCCCCGGCCTCGGGACGACCGGCCCGCCGCTCCGCCTCGGAGCCGCGCCGGAGATCACGGTGCTCCGGCTCCGCTCCGCCCCGAGGTGACTCCGAGCACCCCGACACCGGCTCGAGCCCTCGCGAGCGCCGGCCAACCACCCTCATGGATAGTCCATCGACGATCTTTTTCGGCCGCTGGTACTCCTGCTCACCACACTTCGCGATCTCACCCGCTGACCTGGCGTCGTAGTTCAGACCTGAAAGAGACGGTGGATTTTCCAGGCACCGCGTTGACGCGTCGTGATCTTCATGAGATTCGCAGGCGTATGAGCGATGTAGAGAGCCAACTCCGGTCCCGGGTCGAGAGCTTCGTCGGCGAGCTGAGCGAGCTCCTCCGCCGTCAGGCGCTCGCCGCCGTGGGAGAGCGACTCGCTCAGGGCCTCAGCGAGGGAGAGAGCCCCAGCTCCGCCCTTGCCAGCCGGGCCGGTCGGCGCCCCGCGGCACCCGCGGCCACGGAGAAGGCGGGGCGCACCGCCGGCCGAGCTGCCGCCCGGGTGCTGCCGCCGGCGAAGCGCGCCCCGATGGGAGCGCCCCCCCCGAGCCTCCGACCCGGCGAGAAGCGCACGCCGCGGGCGCTCGACCAGATCACCGAGCAGCTCTTCAACTACATCAACTCGAACGCCGGCCAGAGCATCGAGCAGATCGCCACCTCACTGGCCGCCTCGACCAAGGAGCTGAGCTTGCCCATCCGCAAGCTCCTCGGCGGCCAGAGGATCGGCTCCAAGGGTCAGAAGCGCGCGACTCGTTACTTCCCTCGCTGAGGCGTGCCGGCGAGACTCCTGCTCTCGACCTCTCGGATCACGGGCCTCTCGGATCACGGGCCTCTCGGATCACGGTCCTCTCGGATCACGGGCCTCTCGAATCACGGGCCTCTCGGATCACGGGCCTCTCGAATCACGGGCCTCTCGGATCACGGGGAAGACGCCACCCAGCGTACCCGGCCGAACCGGGACGCACGGTGAAAGTTCCCCATCCCCAGGATCGGTGACCAGGCGGTCCCACCGTTGTTCTTCATCGCGTAGAAGTTCATCCGCCAGGTGTCGCCGGGGCGGGGCGGGGCGTGCTGGGCCTTGGTGAACGAAGCCCAGGGGATCCTCGCCTCCACGGTGTAGCCACGATCGGTGTCGGAGTCGTCGTCGACGGAGCCGTGGACGACCACGGCGTGGGTCATGTTGGCACTCCACTCCTCGTGGCCGAAGGGGCCGCGCCCGTTGCCGTTGGGGGAGTTGTACTCGTCGTACTGAGTGTCGAAGACCAGGTTCTGCGGATTGATCTGGATCTCGTAGTAGTCCTTGTTGTCGCCGTCGCCGTCGGGGTCGATCATCACCTCGACGGTGTCCTTCTCCCACAGGTGCGGCTCCCGGGCGCCGGCGTCGCCGTCTCCTCCGTCGCGACCCTGGGGCCACCCGCCGTGGACCTTCTTGTCGGCGACCTCGAAGCCGACGTAGAGGGCCTGGTCGTCCCAGAGAAGGCGGGCGTTGCCTTGTGCGGGCAGGCTGGGGTTCTCGCGCCCGGAGCCGACGTCGACGAACGGACCGGTGCCCTTCGCCGTCTGCCACGCGGGCTCGTCGAGGCGCCCGTCGACGGTGATCACCGCTCCGGGAGCGAGGTGGAGCGCATCGAGCTCCTTGATGGTGGCGCGGGGATCGGGGCGAGCCGCCGTCGGGGCCGGGATCGTGGGCGGCTGGGACGCGCTCGGCGCGGGCGCCTCATGGCGTGAGCAGCTCGCGGCGCCAGCCCCGAGGGCGAAGAGGAGAAGGGTCGCGCTGGCTCTGTCGGAGAACGCTCTCGGGCGTTCTCCAGGATGGTCGAGGAACACTCCGGGGCGTTCCCCAGGATGGTCCTCCACTAGCGCCGGCCCTTCTTGC
>Ga0302283_1002412_pt1 | contig 15128 bp, 15 predicted proteins | sample III_Fen_E1_4_FD_198770 | JGI IMG/M metagenome (GOLD analysis project Ga0302283, IMG submission 198770) | Peat permafrost microbial communities from Stordalen Mire near Abisko, Sweden - III_Fen_E1_4 | ecosystem: Environmental > Terrestrial > Soil > Wetlands > Permafrost | place: Sweden: Abisko...
GCCCGGTCGAGGGCGCGGTCGAGCACCTGCATCGCCCGGGACACCGCCGGGTCGCCGGACGCCGCCAGCCGCTCGGAGGCGATCTGAGCGCTGGTCAGCATGTTGCGCATTTCGTGATTGATCTTGGCCACCGCCTGGCCGAGCGCCGCCAGCCGCGCTCGCGAGGCCAGGGCGGCGCGCAGGTCGGCCTGCATCCGGTCGAGCTCGGCCTCGGCTCGGCCGATCTCGTCGGCGCGGCCGGAGGGGGTGAGCCGGGCGTCGGGATCCTCCGGGTCGGCGCGAAACCGTTCCATCGCCCGGGTGATCCGCTGCATCGGCCGCACCAGGAAGTAGTTCAGCGCCAGATAGACCAGCCCGCCGGCCATGGCCGAGGTGAACAGCGCCCCGATCAGCAGCTCGCCCAGATAGCCCAGCAGCAGCGATTTCAGCGGCCCGTCGGGCACCAGGATCTCGACGAAGTCGCCGGAGCGGTAGCGCGGCCGGTCGATCACCCGCACCATCCGGTCGCCGCCGCTGAACAACGTCTCCAGCGCGCCGCCGAGCAGGCTCGCCGGGTCCTGCTTGCGCAGGTCGATCAGGTAAGGCGTGCGCGGCAGCCTGGGCGGGGCCAGCACCGAGACCATCACCCCGTCCGCCTGGATGGCCACCGAGACCACCCCGGCGCTGGCCAGGATCTGCTGGGTGACTTTGGGCGTGACCTTGCCCGGCGCCTCGTCGACCAGGGAGGCGGTTTCGCCGGCGGCGACCCGGTCGCTCAGCCACTCCTGCTGGCGGATGGCCAGCAGCATCGGCACGATCAGGACGTTGGCCAGCACCACCACCAGGGCGGTGACCAGCAGCAGGCGGCCCGAGAGCCCGCGCGGCCAGAAGACGCGACGCTCGTCCGGTGGCTCAGGGAGAGGCGAGTCATCCGCCATGCTGTCCCGTTACTCGACCCGGGGGCGAGGGGCAATCGAACGGGTCAGGCCGCGACGCCTTTGCCCCGCCGGCGCGCGCGCCAGAGCCGCCACAGAACGGGGGCCAGGGCCAGCAGCGCCAGGCCGGTCAACGGCAGGGCGACGTCCGGGCGGGCGAGCAGATGCGCATCCAGCCGGGTGTGCTTGCGGAAGAGTTCGCCCAGTCCCGATCCCAGTCCGGCATAGATGAACGCCGAGGGCGCCGAGCCGATCAGGGTGGCGATCACGAAGGCGCCCAGCCGCACCCGCGCCAGGCCGGCGGCGATGTTGACCAGGAAGAACGGCGCCACCGGCATCAGCCTTAAGGCCAGCAGGTAGGAGAAGGCGTCGCGGGAAAATCCCGCCTCGATCCGGGCGACCATCGCCCCGGCCCGGTGCGCGGCCCAGTCGCCGAAGGCCGTGCGGCAGGCCAGGAACACCACCACCGAGCCGCTGAGCAGGCAGGTCAGCGCCGCCGCGCCGCCGAGCAGCGGCCCGAACAGGAAGCCGCCGGCGATGCTGAGGATGCTGGGCCCGGGCACGCAGGCGACGATGATCAGCACATAGACGCCGAAGTAGGCGGCGAAGCTGGCGACAGGATGGGCGCGGACGAAGCCGATCAGCTCGGCCCGGTGCTCGGCGAGGTCGCGCAAGCTGAGGTGCTTCAGCACTCCGGACGCGAGCAGGGCCATGAATAGCAGCGGGATCACCGCGATCAGCAGATAGCGCCAGATCGGGCGACGGCGCGGCAGCGGGGCGTCGGTCATGCCGCCCCCACCGCGTCGGCGAGGCGGGCGAACCCGTCGGCCTTCAGGCGGGCGCGCAAGTCGCGGCGGATCGCCATCACCAGGCCGGGGCCGTGGAACACCAGCGCCGAGTAGAGCTGCACCGCCCGGGCCCCGGCGCGGATCTTGGCGTAGGCGTCGGCGCCGCCGGCGATCCCACCCGCCCCGATCAGCACGAAGCGTCCCCGCGCGGCCTGGTGGAACAGCCGCAGCACCCGGGTCGACGGCGCCATCAGCGGCGCTCCGGACAGCCCGCCGGTCTCGCCGCGCCAGCGGGACGTCAGGCTGGCCGGCCGGTCCAGGGTGGTGTTGCCGAGGATCACCCCGTCGAAGCCGAATTCGGCCACGGCTTCGGCGATCGCCTCGATCCCGGCGTCGTCCAGGTCGGGCGCGGCCTTCAGGAACAGCGGCGCATGGCCGGCGAGGCCGCGCCGGGTCTCGGCCAGGCGGCCGAGCAGGTCCTTCAGCGCCTCGCCCTGCTGCAGGTCGCGCAGGCCCGGCGTATTGGGCGAGGAGATGTTGACGGTGAAGTAGTCGGCCAGACCCCAGAGGCGCGTCAGGCCGGTGACATAGTCGTGGGTCCGGTCGGGAGAGTCCTTGTTGGCCCCGATGTTGGCCCCAAGCACGCCCCGCCGGGGCCGCTTCAGCTCGCCGGCGAAGGCTTCCAGGCCGGCGTTGTTGAAGCCCATGCGGTTGATCACCGCCGCGTCTTCAGTGAGCCGGAACAGGCGCGGGCGCGGGTTGCCGGTCTGCGGTAGCGGGGTCACCGTCCCACATTCGACGAACCCGAAGCCCGCCGCCAGCATCGCCGGCCCCACCTCGGCGTTCTTGTCGAACCCGGCGGCGAGGCCGACCGGATTGGGAAGGGAAAGCCCGGCTAGATCGATGGCCAGTGCGGGATCGTCGGCGCTCCGCCTCGGGCCCAGCCCGGCCCGCAGCCCCAGGATCGCCAGCCGGTGCGCGTCCTCGGGGTCCGCGAGGGTGAGGGCCCGGGTGGCCAGGCCGTGCAGGCTGGTCATGGGTCCAGCGGGCCCAGCTGAGGGACGCCGTCGTCGTCGAGCGTGATCGGGGTCACCGACTCGGCCAGGGCGCAATCCAGCGGGCCATAGAGGTGCGGGAACAGCTGGCCGCCCCGGGACGGCTCCCATTTCAGGCCCGGACCCAGCCGCTCGGCGTCGAAGGCGACCAGCGCCAGACCGGTCTGGCCGGCGAAGTGCAGCCGGGCGGTCTCGGGCGCCTGGGCGGCGGTGGAGAAGTGGATGAAGCCGTCGCGCAGATCGATCGCCGCGCCCTCGAACCGACCGGTCCGGCAGGCCGCGTCCCAATCGGCCCGGAGCACGATCTTGTAGATCCGGGTCACGCTCCTCCCCCAAAAAGGGGGGGAGGTGGCGCGCGCAAGCGCGACGGAGGGGCCGGCGGGCTCATCCCTCGCCTTCGCCGCCGTGCTCCTTGGCCAGGAACAGGCCGTCGAAGGAGGCGCGGCCGGCTTCGTCAATCAGCAGGGCGGCGGCGGTGGCGGTGGGAAAGCGGGCGGCGACCCGTTCGATCTCGGCGGCCGAGGCCGCGCCCTCGATCAGCAGCTCCACCGCCAGTTCGTGCAGGCCGGGATTGTGGCCGATAACGATCACCGTGTCGGCGGCGTCGGCGGACTTCTCCACCTCCTCGCGGATGGTCTCGGGGCCGGCGTTGTAGAGGTCGCGGCGGAGCTCGGCCTTGATGGAGGGAAAGGCGTCCCGGGCGTGCAGCCAGGTCTCGCTGGCCCGGCGGGCCGGTGAGACCAGGGCGAGGTCGGGCGTCAGGCCCTCCCGCGCCAGCACCTTGCCGATCAGGGCGGCGTCCTCGCGCCCGCGCTCGGCCAGGGGACGGTCGAAATCGTCCATCCCGGCGCCCCTGGGTTCGGCCTTGGCGTGTCGGAAGAGTATGAGTCGGCGCATGCTTGGCCGTCATAGCCGCTCGGCAAGGGCGTTGACAGTCCGGCGGTTTTGGCGGTCCAAGGCCGCCCATGAGCGACGGCGAGACAGCCAGGAGCATCGAAGAGGCCGGCGGGGTGATGCGCTTTGCCGCGGACAAGCCCCTGCGCCTGGATTCTGGGGCCCGGATCGAGGGGCTGGAGGTCGCCTACCGCACCTATGGCCGCCTCAACGAGGCGAAGTCCAACGCCGTGCTGATCTGCCATGCCCTGACCCTCGACCAGCATGTCGCCGGTCGCCACCCCACCACCGGCAAGCCCGGCTGGTGGTCGCTGGTGGTCGGGCCCGGCCTGCCGATCGACACCGACCGCTACTTCGTCATCTGCTCCAACGTCGTCGGCGGCTGCCAGGGCACTACCGGGCCGGCCTCGATCGATCCGGCGACGGGCGAGCCCTACGGCCTCAGCTTTCCGATGGTGACCATCGCCGACATGGTCCGCGCCCAGGCGATGCTGGTCGAGGCGCTGGACATCGAGCAGCTGTTCGCGGTGGTCGGCGGCTCGATGGGCGGCATGCAGGTGCTGCAGTGGGCGGCGGACTATCCGGAGCGGCTCTATGCGGCGGTCTCGATCGCCTCGGCGGCCCGGCACTCGGCCCAGAACATCGCCTTCCACGAGGTCGGCCGCCAGGCGGTGATGGCCGATCCCGACTGGCGCGGAGGCGGCTATGCGCGGGCGGGGGTGCGGCCGGAAAAGGGCCTGGCGGTCGCGCGGATGGCCGCGCACATCACCTACCTCTCGGAGGCGGCGCTGCAGCGCAAGTTCGGCCGCGAGCTGCAGCGGGACGGACTCAGCTGGGGCTTCGACGCCGACTTCCAGGTGGAAAGCTATTTGCGCCACCAGGGGGCCAGTTTCGTCGACCGGTTCGACGCCAACTCCTACCTCTACATCACCCGGGCGATGGACTATTTCGACCTCGCCGCCCAGCACGGCGGGGTGCTGGCCGAGGCGTTCCGGCGGGCCAGGGACGTGCGCTTCTGCGCCTTCTCGTTCACCTCCGACTGGCTTTATCCGACCTCGGAGAGCCGCCAGGTGGTGCAGGCGCTGAACGCCGCCGGGGCCCGGGCCAGCTTCGTCGAAATCGTCAGCGACAAGGGCCACGACGCCTTCCTGCTCGACGAGCCGGTGCTGCACGCGGCCCTGGCCGGTTTCCTGCGCTCGGCGGGGCAGGTGCGGGGCCTTTCGTGACCCAGCGCGAGGACTTCCGCGAGATCGCCCGCCTCGTCCGCCCCGGCTCGCGGGTGCTGGATGTCGGCTGCGGCGAGGGCGAGCTGCTGGAGTTGCTCGGGACCGAGAAGACCGTCGACGGGCGCGGACTGGAGATCAGCGCCGAGGGCGTCTCGGCCTGCCTCGCTCGGGGCCTGGCGGTGGTGCAGGGCGACGCCGACAGCGACCTCGACTATTTCCCGACCCGGGCTTTCGACTACGCCGTGCTGTCCCAGACCCTGCCGCAGGTGCGCAATCCCCGGCACGTGCTCTCCGAGCTGCTGCGCATCGCCGACCGGGCGATCGTCTCGCTGCCGAATTTCGGCCACTGGCGGGTGCGGCTGGATCTGCTGCTCTCGGGCAAGATGCCGGTGACCCACTCGCTGCCGCAGCCCTGGTGGGCGACCGGCAACATCCACCTGTGCACCGTCCGCGACTTCACCGGCCTCTGCGACGACCTCGGCCTGACCATCGAAGCCTGCGCGGCCCTCGCGGAAGATGGCCCCGCCCGGCCCATGGACCCCAAGCACTGGCTGGAAAACTGGCGAGCGGCCTCGGCGCTGTTCCTGCTGACTCGCGGCGGCCAGCCGCCGGTCGTGGCTGCGCCGGCGCCGGCCGCCAAGGCCGATCTGTTCGGGTGACGCCGCTGATCGAGGCGTTGGTCCGGCGCGAGCTTGGCCTAGAGGCGCGGTCGGTGACACCCTTGGTCGGCGGCCAGGTCGGACATGTGTCGCGGGTCGACACCGACCAAGGCGCCTATGTGGTCAAGTTCGTCGGTGCGAGGGACGAGGCGAGCGAACCGCGCGACGACCGGGTCTATGGCGCGCGCTGGAGCAATCTGAAGCCGGCGTACGAGCTGCTGAAACGCGGCGGGATCGCCACCCCGACGCTGCACGCCTCCGGGACGCTGGCCGACGAGGGACTGCATTTCGCCATCCTGGATTTCGTCGCCGGCGATGCGGACGACCATTCCGACGGCTGGTTTTCGGCCCTGGGCGAGCGCCTTGCGGCGCTGCACCGGGTCACCCGGTCGTTCCAGGGCTGGGTGGCGATGGACCGGCCGTATCGCGAGCCATGGAGCGTGGCTTTTCCAGCCAGCTTCCGCTCTGTGCTGGCCCAGGCGACGCCGATCATCGGCGACGATCTGGCGCGGGCGGTCGAGCGGCGCGCCGCCGACGACCTGGCCGCCTTCACCGAGCCGCCGCGCTTCGTCTTCTCTCACACCGACGGCTTCCAGGGCCTGTTCCGCAAGGGCGGCGACGGCTGGACGCTGGCCGGCGTCATCGACATCGAGGACCACCAGTTCACCGACCCGCGCTTCGTGCTGGCGGGCCTGGAGCTGCAACACGCCTGGGCGGGGCGGGCGCTGCCCGCAGCCTTCTGGACGGCCTATGGCCCGACGGCGCCGGATCACGAACGGTTCCGGGCGCTGTTCCAGCTCTACTACCTGAGTGTCTGGACCCGGGTGCTGCAGGGCGAGCCGGGGGCGTTCGCAAGGTGCGTGAAGCTGCTGGAGACGTTGGTGGGGTAGGGAAGGAAATGGTCCACGAACCTCACGAACCACACGAACGGAGGTTGCTTCCTCATGCCGACAATCCTGTCATCCCGGCTGGAGCCGCGCAGCGGCGGAAGGCCGGGAGCCCGTTGCGCCGGCTGTGCTTAGGGGTCCCTGTAAGCGGCTGCGCCGCTTCCGGGACGGCGGTCAGTTTGAGCGTTCGTGTGGTTCGTGAGGTTCGTGGACAAATCCCTTGGGCTGACGCCACGTTCCGCCCGTTTGCCTGGGTTTACCCAGAGATCGCGGCCACGTCCTTTTCGCCGGTGCGGATGCGCAGGGCGGTCTCCAGGTCCATGACGAAGATCTTGCCGTCGCCGATCTTGCCGGTGTTGGCGGCGCGGGTGACCGCCTCGATCACCGCCTCGGCCATGTCCTTGGAGACGGCGATCTCCAGTTTCACCTTCGGCAGCAGCTTCACCTCGTATTCGGCGCCCCGGTAAACCTCGGTCTTGCCCTTCTGTCGCCCGTAGCCGCGCACCTCGGTCACCGTCAGGCCGGTGACGCCGGCCTCGGTGACCGCTTCCAACACCGCGTCGAGGCGGCTGGGTTTGATGACGGCGACGATCATCTTCATGGAGTTTACGAGCCTTCGGCGCGGGGAATCTTCGGCGCCGGTTCGAATTTAGGCGCAAAGCGCGCCCGGCCCAAGTCCCGGCTCGCCGTGGCCGACCGTCCGCTCAAGGATGAGGCGCCTTGCCCACCGGCGCCGGGGTCGGCCGCGGGCGCAACGCGCCGGGGGCGTAGACCCGGGCGCGGGCCCGGGCGCCCTTGGGCTTGACCGCGAAGGTCTGCTTGACCGCCTCCATCAGAATCAGCCCCGCGAACGGCGGCCAGAGGATAGCGCCGGCCTGCTCGAACGCCTCGGCCCAGCGCGCCGCCCAGCCGAACGGCGGGGCGTAGAGGGCGCGGGTCCAGCCGGCCGGGACCAGGTCGGCTTCGCGCAGCAGTTCGTCCAGCTGCGGGCGCGAGAACGGCCGGCCGTGGCCGAACGGGCTGGATTCCGCCTCGGTCCATAGGCCGTGGCGGGCGGCGACCACCACGATCACCCGGCCGGACGGGGCCAAGACCCGGCCGATCTCGCGCAACAGCGCCAGCGGGCTGTCGCTCTCCTCCAGCGCATGCACCGCCAGCACCCGGTCGAACAGGGCGTTGGGGAAGGGCAGGGCGGTCTCGTCGACCAGGGCCGCGGCGTTGGGCCGGCCCACCGGCCAGGCCTCGACCCCCTGGGCGGCCGGCATGGCCGCGACCGTGCGGCGGGCGCCGAGGCTTAAACTCTGCACGAATGGCGTCGCATAGCCCAGCGCCAGCAGATCCAGGCCCTCGAGCCGGCCCCACGCCTCGCCGAGTTTGCGCGAGACCATCTCCCGGGCGGCCTTGCCTAAGGCCCCGGCGTAGAATTCGCGCAGGTCGAGGACGTCGCGGCGCATCCGGGCTCCCTATCTGATGTCCACTCAATGTAGGATGAATTCGTCCCGGAGCAGCCCATGACCCTCACCGTTCACCAGTTCGCGTGCCTTTCCGACAACTACGGTTTCCTGATCCGCGACGACGCGACCGGGAAGACCGCCTCAATCGACACGCCGGACGCCGCCGCCATCCTGGCCCAGCTGAAGGGGCTCGGCTGGGGGCTGGACTTCATCTTCAACACCCACTGGCACGCCGACCACGCCGGCGGGAACGCCGAGATCAAGGCGGCCACCGGCTGCTATATCGTCGGCCCCGCCGAGGTGACCCGCATCGCGCCCCTGGACCGCACGGTGGTCGGCGGTGATGAGGTGATGCTGGGCGAGACGCATTTCGGGGTGATCGAGACCGGCGGGCATACGCTGGGCCACATCGCCTATTTCGACGACGCCGACCGCGTCGCTTTCGTCGGCGACACCCTGTTCGCGCTCGGCTGCGGACGGATGTTCGAGGGCGAGCCGAAGCAGTTCTGGGCCTCGCTGTCGCGGCTGGCGGCCCTGCCGGACGACACCAAGGTCTACTGCGCCCACGAATACACCGCCTCCAACGCCAGATTCGCCCTCAGCGTCGATCCGGACCCTGGCTTAAGGGCCCGCGCCGACGCGGTGTTCGCCGCCCGCGAGCGCGGCGAGCCCACCGTGCCCACCACCATCGGCCTGGAGAAGGCCACCAACCCCTTCCTGCGCGCCCCGGTCCTGGCCGCCCGGGTCGGCAAGGCCGGCGCGCCGGACTATGAAGCCTTCGCCGCCGTCCGCGCCGCCAAGGACGCGTTCAGGGGATAGGGGTCACTCACCGCTAAACTCGCCGTCATCCCCGGGCCCCGGGTCGCGCCGCTGGCGCGGCCCGCCCGGGACAGGCTACATCCCGGGGACCCATGATCTCGATGCCTCGAGGCGAGGCCGCGAGGCCGGAGCCACCCCGTCGCGCCGATACGTGTCGCCGTACTCGATCGCCGTGTTCCTGGGTGGCCGGTGCTGTCGACCGGCCATGACGGTCAGTTGGGGGTGTGAATGGAACTCGACCTCCATACCCGCCCCTTGCCACGTCCCGCCCGCCGGATATCGTCGGTCTGTCGATTCCGGGAGGGGCAACCGATGAAGATCGCGCGGACGGCGGCGTTTGTGCTTCTGGCGGGGGCGGCGGGGCAGGCGGCCAGCGCGCCCGGCCTGCAACAGGTCACGGGTCCGGTGGCGGTCTATTGGATCAGCGCCTCGACCAGCACCGGGATGGGCGGCATGGGCGGAGGCGGCGGCCGGCCGAGCCCGCAGCAGATGCAGGCGATGATGTCCAACCCTAACGCGGTCAGCCACGGCCTGGTGCTGCAGCTGGGGTCGGAGCGCAAGCCGGACGGCGGCGATCCCACCGCCGAGCACGATCCGCCGCCCGGCCTGGGCGCCGGGCCGGTGCTGCCGCTGGTGACCCCGCAGGCGCAAGCGGCGCACGAGGAGCACGAGGGCGGTCCGCCGGCCCAGTACCAGGCGCCGCACGGGCGGATGCTGATCTTCTGGGGCTGCGGCGAGCACGCCGGGCCCGGCCAGCCCTATGTGATCGACTTCGCCAACCTGGGCGCCGACAAGGGCGCGCAACAGTTCATGGCGCTCAGCCGGGGCCTCGGCGTGCAGCCGATGCAGCCGCCGTCCCCCGGGCGCAACACCACCTACGGCGAGTGGCCGAACGCCCAGTCCGAGACCAGCGTGCCCGGCGACGGCTCGCTGCAGGGCGAGCACACCGTCAAGGGCAACTACACCCCGCAGATCAACTTCCAGCTGGCCGCCGACCAGGACTTCCTGCCGCCGTTCCAGCTGACCGCCAACGTCAAGAACCCCTCCGGCTCGGCCAGTCTCGGCTGGCGGCACGTCGATGGAGCGCAGGGCTATTTCGCCACCATGATCGGCGCCCAGGGCCAGAACCAGGTGGTGATGTGGACCTCCTCGCAGAACCAGGCCTCGGCCTTCGCCCTGCCTGACTACCTCAGCGACGGCGAGATCAGTCGGCTGGTGGCGGCTCACGCGCTGATGCCGCCCAGCCAGACCGACTGCACCATACCGATGGAGGCGGTGCAGGCGGCCGGCCGCGGCGGCTTATTCAACCTGGTGGCCTATGGCGGCGAGACCAATCTCGCCTACCCGACCCGGCCGGCGCCGCCACTGCCCTGGCACGTGGTCTGGGAGGTGAAGGTCCGCTACCGCTCGTCCACCAGCGGCCTGGTCGGCGTCGATCTGAGCCAGATGATGGGCGGGCGGCCCGGTCAACAGCCGCCGCCGCAACAACAGCAGCACCACGGCTTCAACCCCCTCGGCGGCATGGGCGGGTTCCTGCCCTGAGGCGGCTGGGAGCGCTCATCCCCACTCATCGGGGTCGGCGGCTTGGCGCCGTACAGAACCAACGTGTTCCTGGGCGGCCGGTACTGACGACCGTGTTATGAGCGGGCCATAAGAAGTATTTTCACGGGGAGCATTTCGATGAAGGCAGCGGCGGCCGCATTGGCGGCGATGGTGTGGGCGGGCGCGGCGATGGCCGGGCCGACTGTGCATGTGGCCGAGGGTGATGTCGGCGGCGTCGAGGCGGGCAAGGTTGAGAGCTTCAAGGGCATTCCCTTCGCCGCTCCGCCGGTAGGCGACCTGCGCTGGCGCCCGCCGCAGCCCGCCGCGGCGTGGACCGGGGTTAGGCCCGCCGACGCCTTCGGCCCGATCTGCATGCAGCCGCTCAATCCCCGCTTCGGCCAGTTCAAGGCCAGCGAGGACTGCCTGACCCTGAACGTCTGGCGCCCCGCCGGGGCTGCGGCCGGGGCGAAGCTGCCGGTGATGGTGTGGATCTACGGCGGCGCCTTCATCCAGGGCGCCTCGTCCGCGCCGTTCTACGACGGGACCCGCTTCGCCGAGCGCGGTGTGATCCTGGTCAGCCTCAACTATCGCCTCGGCAAGTTCGGCTTCTTCGCCCATCCGGCCCTCGATGGCGGTCCCGGGCCGGTGGCCAACTACGGGATCATGGACCAGATCGCGGCGCTGAAGTGGGTGCAGGCCAATATCGCGGCCTTCGGCGGCGATCCGGGCAATGTCACGGTGTTCGGCGAGAGCGCCGGGGCGATCTCGGTCAACTTCCTGATGGGATCGCCGGCGGCCAGGGGCCTGTTCGCCAAGGCGATCGCGGAATCCGGCTTCGGCCGCTCCGAGCCCAGGCCGCTGAAGGGCGACGGCTCGGCGGAAAGCTTCGGCGTCGCCTTCGCCGAGAAACAGGGCATCAAGGGCGACGACGCGGCCGCCGCCGCGGCGCTGAGGGCGCTGCCGGCCGAAACGTTGAACGTGCCGATGCGGCTGGCCGATCCCGGCGGCCCCGGACCGATCGCCGACGGCCAGGTGATCACCCAAGGCATCGCCGAGGCGTTCATCAAGGGCGAGGAGGCGCATGTGCCCTACCTCGTTGGCGGCAACAGCTACGAGGCAAGCCTGTTTCCGCAGGTGGCCGATTTCCCCGCCCCGGTGATCGCCCGCGCCGGCCCGGCAGACCAGGTGATCGCGGCCTACGGCGGCCAGCCGCAGCCCGAGGTCGCCCGGGAGGTGACCACCGACAGCATGATCACCGAGCCCGACCGCCTGCTGGCCCGGCAGATGGCCAAACAGGGGCTGCCGGCCTTCGTCTACCACTTCTCCTACGTGCCGGCGGCGCAGCGGGCGACGAGCTTCGGCGCGGCGCACGGCTCGGAGATCATCTACGTGTTCCAGACCCTGCCGGACCGGCCGATCAGCTTCGGCGCCTTCACCCTGCCGGCCGCCACCGCCGACGACCAGAAGATCGCCGAGGCGATGCACGCCTACTGGGTGGCCTTCGCCAAGACCGGCGATCCGGTCAGCGCCGGCGGCCCGCTGTGGCCCCGCTACACCCTGGCCGGCGACCAGCTGCTGGAGTTCGGCGCCGACGGCGTGCACGAGCGCGACGGCTACGCCAAGGCCCGCCTCGACCTCCTGGAAACCGCCGCCGACGCCCGCGCCGCCGCCAGGAACGGAGGGAACTGATCCGGCTTGAAGTTTCCCCGTCCGGCGACTAGGTTCCGCGCCTTCGCCGAACCGGCGGCGCGCGCTCGTAGCTCAGCTGGATAGAGCACCAGACTACGAATCTGGGGGTCGGGCGTTCGAATCGCTCCGAGCGCGCCAATAAATCAGGGACTTAGCCAGTTCTTTGTTCCGGACGGGGTGGGTGCGAACCACTGCGGAACCAAGGTTTTCTGTAGGGTTGCCAAGGCGCCTATTAGCTTGAGGCATCAGTAGCAACGACACTGCGCCGATTTTGGCCGGTCGGGGTCGCTGGCCAGATCATTAGCCCGACTGTGGCGATCTTAGAACTTAGGGTGCAGTTCAACGTTGCCGTCGGCCCGAACCACTGTGACGCTCACGTCCGCTTTCGCCATCGCCGAGACCGCCGCCGCCTGCAGGTCCGCCGCGTTATGGATGGCGCTCCCATCGTAGGTTGTAATCACGTCGCCGACGCGAAACCCAGCCTTCTCCGCAACCGATCCGGGCTGTACGACCATTACCCAGGCTCCGACCAGGTGAGGCTGGTGCATAGCTGTGGCTATTTCCGGTGGAAGGTTGAGGAATTTAATTCCCAATTTCATGGGCGCCGGCGCCGATGCCGGGGCGGAGAGAGAGCCATCCGCGGGAGCCGCTACGGAAAACCAATAGCTGACCGACACGCCGTGGGGGTTTTCCAATGTCACACTTTCGGTGGAAACCGATGCGTCAGCCCGGACGCCGATGTCCAGCCCGCACAAGCGGCCCGTCGCTTCCAGCGAGCTATTGTCGGTGATGGCGAGCGCTGTCGCGTCAAGGCTGTGGTTGCCTTTCTCCGACGGCTTCATCACGTTTTCGATGAACTGATAGAACTTACGCCTGTCCTGGAGGTCGCAGGTCCCGGGCATCACCGCGACCGCCGCTTCATAGACCTTGGTGCGCTCATAGTCGTCGAAGGTCTTGGCCGACAGCGGACTCTCCACAATTGAGACGTCAACCCGATCGACCATTCCGGTGCTATCCTGGTGCAGAAACACCATCCTCAGCGGATCAACGCCCAACGTTCCGATCAACAGTCGCAAGCCGATTGGGGCCGAGGGGAGCGGCTTCCCATTGATGTCTACATCCGGATCATCTAGCGGCGCATTTTGAGATTGGTAGCGGGGGTCGGCCGTGAAGTTGGAGCCCACCGGCATCGTCTGAGCAAGGCTGGCGACACAGACGACGACGGTCGCGCCGACGCACTGTTTCGCTGCGGGGTTTGCTCGGACTACGACAATCGCCAAACCGATCTGTTGGATCTTCGCCTTGTTGTGATCCAAGAAAGTTCGAAAAGCCGTTTGGTCGGCTATGCTCATTTCTGCGCCGCCAGGATAGAAGCCTGGCCGCAGATCGGCAGCGTTTGCAAGACCGGTTGCTGACTGGACAAGGCAGAGCCCAGCAGACACCGCTAGCATGCCAATTTTTCGCATGTGCCCCCCAATCGGAGACGCATATCATACACCACAGACGTGTGTCCCACGTCGGGGGCTGCCATCGTCTACTGGGCGAGGCTCATCACTCGTCGGCAGCGACCGAAGCTCGGATCGTCGGAAGACTGATATCGGCGGCTACGGTATTGGCGGGAACGAATTACCGCTGGGCGGATTGACCTTTGGATGCGCCGCGTTGGCGCCTGGGAACGGGTTATGAAGCTAGTCATTCTGACGTCGGCGATGCTTGCGTCGCTGCTCGCGATATCCGCTGCTGATGCGGCGACGGTGGTCGCATCGGCGTCGTTCGAAACGCCGGTGCTGAATACGCCCGGGATCCAATATGGTTCCGACGAGTCATCCTACAATACGAACGAGACCGGGCCCGTATCCATACCCCAGTTCAGCTTCAAGGGCTTCTCCGGCATCATCAGCAACGGCAGTCTGGGCGTGTTCCCGGACACCGCCTTCGGCAATCAGGCGGCGTTCCTGCAGTCCTATCTTGGCGGCGGCAGCGAGATAGACTGGACGCTCACCGGACTGACGGCGGGCAGGAACTACACCCTGTCTTTCGAGGATGTTTCATCGCTGATCGTTCCCGATGAGCCCTTTACCATCTCGGCGCTGGGCGGCGGGCCGTCGCTGTTCACGCCCGGCAGCGCCTATGCGCTCAACACCTTCAGCTTCACGCCGACGTCGTCGTCCGACACCATCGCCTTCGTCGGAGCGGTTCTGCCTGGAAACCAGGCCAGCGCCATCGACAATCTGACGGTTTCCGGCGTCCCCGAGTCCGCCACCTGGGCGATGCTGCTCCTGGGCGCGGGCCTCGTCGGCGGCGGCCTGCGAATGGCGCGGCGCAAGGACGGCTTGGCGCTCGCCCCGGCCTGAAGAATCCGTTCAGCGCCACATCGGCAAGGGCCGCCTTCGGGCGGCCTTTCCTTGTTTGCGGCGGTCCGTCGTGGGCAGTCGCCGCTCCAGATCCCCTAACCCAGCACCCTCGACAGGAAGGCATCGCCCAGCTTCAGGCCGTCCATGTCGATGCTGTGGCCGAGGCCGCAGCTGACGTGCGAGGTGACCTCCAGGCCCAGCCGCTTCAGCTCCGCTTCGGCATGGTGGAAGGCGGCGATCGGCACCATCGGGTCTGCGTCGCCGTGGACCAGCAGGATCGGCGGGCGGCTGCGGATATCGGCCTCGTCGGCGTCGATCAGCATGCCCGAATAGCCGATCACGCCGGCCATGGTTCTCTGGCGGCGCAGCGCGACATGCAGCGACAGCATGGTTCCCTGGCTGAAGCCGACCAGGGCGAGGCGGTCGTCGGTCAGGCCGTAGCGCGCCAGTTCGGCGTCGATGAAGGCGTCCAGCACCGGCGCCGCGCTCTTCACGCCGGCCGTCCGGTCGACGCTCCCGATCGGCCACCACTGATAGCCGCCCGGTGCGCCCGGGCACGGCTGGGGCGCGTTCGGCGCGATGAACACGGCGTGCGGCAGCGCCTCGCGCCAATAGGGCGCCAGGCTGATCAGATCCTCGCCGTTGGAGCCGTAACCGTGGGCCAGAATGACGATCGAGCGTGGGTCTCCGCCGGCGGCCGGCGCCACACGGGGACCATCGATGGAGACGCTTGTGCTCATGGCGCTGCAATGCGCGCGACGCCGGCGACGATCAAGCGGTTCGGCTCAGCGGACGAAGAGCGCCAGGACGCCGGCCGCCATGGCGCAGGCCGCGAGGGCGAGCCAGA
>Ga0302283_1002413_pt1 | contig 15126 bp, 12 predicted proteins | sample III_Fen_E1_4_FD_198770 | JGI IMG/M metagenome (GOLD analysis project Ga0302283, IMG submission 198770) | Peat permafrost microbial communities from Stordalen Mire near Abisko, Sweden - III_Fen_E1_4 | ecosystem: Environmental > Terrestrial > Soil > Wetlands > Permafrost | place: Sweden: Abisko...
CTTCCGGTCCCGCATGTAGTCGGCGGCGGCGTCGATGGCACCCTGGGCGATGCCCACGGCCTGCGACCCGATGGTGGGACGGCTCCGGTCCAGCGTGTGCATGGCGATGGTGAAGCCGTTGCCCTCCTCGCCGATGAGGTGGGTCGCCGGCACCCGGATCTCGTCGAACGTGATCGCCGCGGTCGGGCTGCCCCGCAGGCCCATCTTGTCCTCGAGCGCCGCCACCTGGACGCCCCAGCCGGCCTCGACGAGGAAGCAGCTGATGCCCCGACGCCCCGCCGAGGGATCGGTGACGGCGAACACCGTGTAGGTGTCCGACACCCCGGCATTGGTGATCCAGTGCTTCGCCCCCGTCAGGACGTAGTGGTCACCGTCACGCACCGCCCGGGTGCGCATCGAGGCGACGTCCGAGCCGGCGTCGGCCTCGGACAGGCAGTAGCTGGCCTGGTGCTCGCCCGAGGCGATCTTGGGCAGGTACTCGTGCTTCAGTTCCTCACTTCCCCAGTTCATCACCGGCAACATCCCCAGCTTGGAGATGAGCAGGATGACCGCGGTCGAGGCACAGGCCCGGGCGATCTCCTCGGCCATGATGGCCTGGGTGATCATGTCGGCCCCGGCACCCCCGTACGCCTCGGGGATGCCCAGGGCGGGCAGCTCCATGGCCCGGCAGGCGTCGAAGGAGGCCTGCGGGTAGACCGAGTCGCGGTCGGCGGCGGCGGCATGGGGCGCCACCTGGTCATCGGCGAATTTCCGCAGGGAGTCTCGGAACTGGCGGTGGGTGTCGGTCAGGGCGAAGGCAGTCTCCATGCCTCCAAGTTACCGACCGGTAGCCGGATCGGGTACCCGGGATGCCCGGGTGCACCACTCCAATCGCTCAAGACGGGCCCCGGATCAGCCGATGACCCCACTGACCGGGCACATGACCTGGATACCGATATGCACGATCACGTGGAGATAGAAGCCATGAGTGACACACCTGACGTACCTGGATGGGGGCAGGCCGGCGGCGCCTGGACCCCGGCGGAATCACCGCCAACGTTCGACGCCGTCCCGGTCTCCGGGCCCGTCTCGCCACCCGCGGGCATCCCGTCGATCGATGCCGTCGTGCCGGTTGGAGCCCCGCTCCCCAAGCTGACGCCCATCCCCGTTCCCGAGCTCGCCGTCCGCCCGACGTTCCCGGCGGCGCCCGACCAGCGTCCGGAGGCAGGCCCGATGTACCCGGATCTCTTCAGCCAGGCGCTGGCCGGCTCGAGCCTGGCCAACGTGGTCACGGTCAACTACGCCGACGGCGAGGCCCGTCCAGGACTCGACGTCCCGATGTCGGTCGGATTCGCTTCGGAACAGACCCTGGGCGACCCGGTCCTCGTGGGAGCCTCGGCGCGTGTCCCCGCGGAGATCGGCGCCTTCACCGGTGCGTCGGCCAAGAAGCGCTGGCGGATCCTGCGCTGAGCGCACACCCCTGATCGACCGTCGGGACCGCCGCCGGCCGGACCGGACGACCGATCACCAGACCCACATCACCCGCCACTGCCGGGGCTTCCGACTGACGCCCTCCCGGGGCGAGGACCGACCGCTGATCCAGCGCAGGTCCGATCGGTCGGAGCTCCCGACGTGGACGGGCCGGTGTCGGTGTCGCTCAGTCGTGGACGGGAAGTACGAGCAGGTCACGCCACCCGGCGAGACGCTCGCCCACCTGCTCCGGCGTCAGCCGCAGCGTGGACTCGAGCACACAGTCGGCGATGGCCCGCTGCACGCGGTAGTGGTGGGACGCCGACCGGAACAGGGGCGAACGGGCCGTCACCAGATCGGCCGGTGCCCCCTCCAGGAATCCCCACAGGGTGAAGGCCAGCGTCAGGTCGTGGATCACCGGGGCCCGTCCGAAGAGCGCCGAGCGGCGCATGGCGACCGCGGTGCACCCCCAGATGGCGTCCTCGGCGGTGTCGCCCCCGCGCAGGACCAGGCGGTCCTCGAAGCGACGGGCCAGCTTGAGGGCGAACCCCTGGTCGGGCCCGGGGGTGCCGAGGGCGGAACCGGCCGGTGCGCGGGTGCCGCGCAACTCGGACGGACGCGAGGTGGTCCAGATCGACGGGACGTGCAGCTGATAGGCACGTCGGACCTGGTCGGCCTCGACGACGGGAACGAAACTGGGCTGGGTCACCGGGTACTCCTGGATGGCGTGGTCACGCGGATGGTCGGATCGTTCGGTCGGTGGTCACCGGAGGACACGGACGGCGACCGAGGACTGCAAGGTGCCATGGGACGGGGACGGATGTCCAGTTCAGGCACCCGCACCGGTGGCGTGGACCAGACCGTAGACGACAGAGTCCGACAGGGCCTGCCACGAGGCGGCGATGATGTTCTCCGACACCCCGATGGTGGTCCAGGTGCGGTCCCCGTCGGTCGAGTCGATGAGGACCCGGGTCACCGAGCCGGTGCCCTTGGCCGAATCGAGCACCCGGACCCGGTAGTCCACCAGGTGGACGCCGTCGAGGGCCGGGTAGCTGCTGCCGATGGCGGCCCGGAGGGCACCGTCGAGGGCGTTGACCGGACCGTTGCCCTCCGCCGTGGCCACCACCCGCTGTCCGCCGACGCGGACCTTGACCGTGGCCTCGGTGGTGAGGTCCTCCCCCTGGTCGGCGATCACCCGGTAGGACTCCAGCTCGAAGAAGGACTGTCGCCAGCCCGTCGAGTCGCGCAGCAGCAGCTCGAGCGAGCCGTCGGCCACCTCGAAGTGGTAGCCCTCGTACTCGAGCCGCTTCAACGAGTCGAGCACCGAGGTCATGGCGTCGGAGTCCAGTTCGAGGCCCAGCTCCTCGGCCTTCATGGCGAGCGTCGACCGACCGGCCATTTCCGAGACCACGAACCGGGTGCCGTTGCCGACGAGGTCCGGCGAGATGTGCTCGTAGGCGTCGGAGCGGCGGGCGATCGCCGACGTGTGGAGCCCCGCCTTGTGGGCGAAGACCGACGCGCCCACGAAGGGCTGCTGCGGGTTGGGGGCGATGTTCACCAGCTCGGAGATGTGGTGGGCGACAGGGGTCAGCAGAGGGAGGCGCTCGGCCGGGATGGTCGAGACCCGCAGCTTCAGCGACAGGTCCGGCACCACGGCGGCGAGATCGGCGTTGCCCGACCGCTCGCCGTAGCCGTTCACACACCCCTGGACGTGGGTGGCACCCACCGACACCCCGGCCAGCGAGTTGGCCACCGCGCAACCGCTGTCGTTGTGGAAGTGCACCCCGACCTGGCTCTCGAACCGTCCGAGCACCGTGGCCACGATCCGCTCGACCTCGTAGGGCAGGGTGCCACCGTTGGTGTCACACAGCACGAGGGTCTCGGCCCCCGCCTCCTCGGCGGCCTGGAGGATCCGGAGCGTGAACTCCGGATTCGCCTTGTAGCCGTCGAAGAAGTGCTCGGCGTCGAGGAAGACGCGCAGATCGTTGGCCCGCAGGAACTCCACCGAGTCGGTCACCATGGCGACCGCCTCGTCGAGCGTCGTGCGCAGCGCGTCGACCACGTGCATCTCGGACGACTTCGCCACGATGCAGACCGCCTCGGTCTGGGCTTCGACCAGGTGGCGCAGGGTCTCGTCGTCCTCGGCCCGCACGCCGGCCCGCCGGGTCGACCCGAAGGCCACCAGTGTCGACCTCGCCAGGTGCAGTTCCTTGGGCGCCCGGGCGAAGAACTCGGCGTCCTTGGGGTTGGCTCCCGGCCAGCCGCCCTCGATGAAGGTGACGCCGAGGTGGTCGAGCTGCTCGGCCACCCGGAGCTTGTCGTCCACCGTCAGCGACAGGCCCTCCTGCTGCGAGCCGTCGCGCAGGGTCGTGTCGAAGACGTCGACGGCGTCGGGCAGGGCGGGCAGGTCGAAGTCGTGCCCGCCGCGGGTGACGCCGTGCTCGTGGTCGTCGTCGTGGGCGTGCCGGCCCCGGGCGTGGGCCTCCTGGCCCGCGGTCAGCGGGTGGGAGTGGGCCGGACCCGCGCCGTGGCTGTGGGTGTGTCCGTGGCCGTGCGTGTGCGCCCCGGGCCGCCCCGCCGAGGCGAACGTGTCGTCGCCGAGGGTCGGACCGTCACTCGACATAGTCCAACCAGTCCCGGTACTGCTCGATCTCGCCCCGGACCGCCCCGAAGTAGGTCTGCTGGATCTGCTGGGTGACTGGACCGGGCTTGCCGGCACCGACCGTGCGGTCGTCGACGGAGCGGATCGGCACCACCTCGGCGGCCGTGCCGGTGAGGAAGGCCTCGTCCGCCGTGTAGAGGTCGGTGCGGATCAGCTGCTGGTAGTGGACTTCGTGGCCCAGGTCCCGGGCGATCCGCTCCACCGACTTCTGGGTGATGCCCTCGAGCGCACCCGAGTCGGAGCTCGGGGGCGTGAGGATCTTGCCGTCGCGGACGACGAAGATGTTCTCGCCGGTGCACTCGCTGATGTTCCCGTCGGGGGCCAGCAGGATGGCCTCGTCGTACCCGGCCTTGATGGCCTCGACCTTGGCCAGCGAGGAGTTCACGTACATTCCGGTGCCCTTGGCCGCGGTCGGGACGGCGTTCGGGTCGTGGCGCCGCCACGAGGAGATCTTCATCGACACCCCGTTGGCCACCCCGTCGTCGCCGAGGTAGGTGCCCCACGGCCAGCAGGCCACGGACACGTTGACGGGGCACGGGATGGGGTTGAGTCCCATTTCGCCGTAGCCCAGGTACACGAGCGGCCGGATGTAGCACCCGTCGGCCAGACCATTGACCCGGACCACCTCGCGCGTGGCCTCGACGATGTCGTCCACGCTGAAGGGGATGTCGATGAGGAAGACCGAGGCCGACACGAAGAGCCGCTCGATGTGGTCACGGAGGCGGAAGATGGCGACGCCGCGGTCGGTCGGGTAGGCACGGATGCCCTCGAACACACCGGAGCCGTAGTGCATCGTGTGGGTGAGCACGTGCACCGTGGCATCGGCCCAGTCGACGAGCTCGCCGTCCATCCAGATCTTTTCCGTGGGGGTGATGGGCATGTCTCAGAGCCTTTCTGCGATGGCGTCGCCGATCTCGGTGGTCGAGAGCGCCGGGTGCGGGGTGGAGTGGATGAATTCGGTGACCGCCTTGGTGACGGCGGCCGCCGCGGCGGTCTCGCCCAGGAAGTCGAGCATGAGGGCGGCCGACCGGATGGCGGCGGCGGGATTGGCCTTGCCGGTGCCGGCGATGTCGTTGGCCGCACCGTGTACGGGCTCGAACATCGAGGGCCCGGTGCGGTCGGGGTTGAGGTTGGCCGATGCGGCGTAGCCGATGCCACCGGCGACGGCGCCGGCCAGGTCGGTGATGATGTCGCCGAACAGGTTGTCGGTGACGATCACGTCGTAGCGGGAGGGATCCTCCACCAGATAGATGCAGGTGGCATCGACGTGGTTGTAGTCGCGGGTGACGTCGGGGTAGTCGGGCGCCACCTCGTCGACCGTACGCTGCCAGAGGTCGCCGGCGAACGTCAGGACGTTCGTCTTGTGCACCAGGGTGATGTGGTGCCGGTCACGCGTGGCGGCCAGCGAGAAGGCGAAGCGGGCACACCGCTCGACCCCGTGGCGGGTGTTGACCGAGCCCTGGGTGGCCACTTCGAACGGGGTGCCCTTGCGCAGGAACCCGCCCTCGCCGGCGTAGGTGCCCTCGGTGTTCTCGCGGATCACGATGAAGTCGCAGTCGGGTTGGGGCGCACCCGGGACCCCGGTGAACGGCCGCAGGTTGATGTACAGGTCGAGCGCGAACCGCAGGCGCAGCAGCATGCCCCGCTCCAGGGTGCCCGGCGGCACCTCGGTGGAACCGACCGGGGCGCCGATGGCGCCGAGCAGGATGGCGTCGAAGCCCCCGAGCTCCTCCAGGACACTGTCCGGCAGGACCTCGCCGGTGCGGATGTAGTGGTCGGCACCGAGCTCGTAGTCGGTGGTGTCGAGCTGCACGCCCGCGGCGCGGGCCACCTTGAGGGCCTCGGCCGTCACTTCGGGACCGATGCCGTCGCCGCCGATCACGCCAACCTTGTAGCTGCTCACTTGTCTGCTGTCCTTCTCTTCTCGGTGGAGGGAGTCTGTCCCGTGGGGAGGTCCTGCACGGTGCCCACGGTGGTCACGGGGCGGAAATTGAAAAACCGCCCACCAGGTGGACGGTCAGGAGGCACACACCGGGAGCGGTATGTGCCTAGTCGATAATGATTACGGTGACGCGCTGGTGCGACTCACGACGGTGCATCCCAGAAGTCTCCCGCGTCGGAGCCGGCACCGTCAACCCCACCGGTGCCCGGTGCCGCCGCATCCACCCGGTGGGGCCCGTGGAGCTCCGCCCAGGGCAGGGCTCCCTCCCGCAGGCAGCGCGACGCGGGGCCCCGGCACTCGACCACGGTCGACGGGACCCCGTCACACCGACCGGCGTCGAGGACGAGCTCGGGCTGGTCGGACCCCGTGAACACCTGCACCACCTCCGCGGCCGTGGTGGCCGGGGGGGCACCGTGCAGATTGGCACTGGTGACGGCCAGAGGGCCCAGCAGCTCGCACAGGGCGACCACGACCGGGTGGTCGGGACGCCGGACACCGACGGTCTGGCGGGCCGCGGCGGGTCCGCCGAGGTCGACGGTGAACCCGGGGCGCCGGGGGACGACGAGGGTCAGCGGTCCGGGCCAGTAGCGCTCGGCCAGGGCCCGGGCGGCCACCTCGAGATCGTCCGCCACCAGGGCCACCTGCTCGTTCCCGGCCACCAGGATCGGCAGCGGGACGTCGGCCGGGCGGCCCTTGCACGTGAACAGCCGCTCGACCGCCTCGGGCTGCGTGGGATCCACGGCCAGGCCGTAGACGGTGTCGGTGGGCACGGCCACCACGGCGCCGTCGGCCAGGGCGGCCGCCGCCTCCTGCAACGCTCCCGACGCGGCGGCGGACACGACCCGGGTCAACGCTCGGCCACCAGCATGCGCAGGCGCCCGGCCAGATCGCGGGCCGTGCCGACGGTGGTGAACCCGGCCCGCCGGGCGGCGTCGATGGCCCCGTAGGCCTGCGAAGGATCGAGTTCGACGACCAGTCCGCCCGACCGGGCCAGCCAGGTGCCCGCGCCCGCCACCACCGCCTCGATGTCGGCCGTCCCGCCGACCCCGCTCCGTCCCCGGGGGGAGACGAGGGCGGTGCGCGGCTCCCAGTCCCGCACGGTCGGGTCCAGGTCGGCGAAGTCCTCCTCGGCCACATAGGGCGGATTGGACACGACCAGGTCGACGCGGCGGGCCAGGGTGCGGGGCAGCGCGTCGAACCAGGACCCGGCGGCGAACGTCACCCGCCGGGCCGCCGCCGGATCGGTGTCGGCCAGGGCGTCGCGGTTGACCCGGGCCACCTCGAGCGCGTCCGCGGAGGCGTCGACGGCCCACACCACGAGGTCGATGTCCCGATCCGTCCATTCGGCGGCGAGGGCGAGGGCGATGGCACCCGATCCCGTGCCGAGGTCGATGCAGAGGAGGGGTCCGTCCACCGTGCCCGCCCCGGCCCGCCGCCCGGTGGCGATCCGATCGAGTTGGCGCAGGGCGACCTCCACCACCTGCTCCGTCTCGGGCCGGGGGATCAGGACCCGCCGGTCCACGGTCAGTTCGAGGGTCCGGAAGGCCCAGGTGCCCAGCACGTACTGCAGCGGCTCGCCGTCGGCCCGGCGGCCGGCGAAGGCCAGGGCCGTGGCCCGGACGTCCACCGGGCCGGTGGCGACCGCCTCGGCCCGGTCCACGATCCAGCCGGCCTCGCGGGACGATCCGACCACCTCGGTCACCTCGGCGACCAGTCGGGCCCGAGGCCCGACCGCGGCCGCCGGTGCGTAGGGCGCCCCGGAGTCGACCACCACGGGCCGCTCAGCCCTCGTCCAGCTGGTGGTAGCGCTTGTCCGCCATCAGCGCGTCCGTCAGTTCGTCGAGATCACCCATCAGGATACGGTCGAGCTTGTGGAGGGTCAGTCTGATGCGGTGGTCGGTGACCCGGTTCTCCTTGTAGTTGTACGTCCGGATCTTCTCGGATCGGCCACCACCGCCCACCTGGCTGCGGCGCTGCTCGGACAGCTCGGCCGCCTGGCGGTCCTGCTCGGCCTTCAACAGCCGCGACCGCAGCACGATCATGGCCTTGGCCCGGTTCTGGATCTGACTCTTCTCGTCCTGCATGGCGACGACGATGCCGGTCGGGAGGTGGGTGATCCGCACCGCCGAGTCGGTGGTGTTGACCGACTGGCCGCCCGGCCCGGTCGACCGGTAGACGTCGATCTTGAGATCGCCCGGGTCGATGTCGACGTCGACCTCCTCGGCCTCGGGGAGCACGGCCACGGCCGCCGCCGAGGTGTGGATGCGCCCCTGGGACTCGGTGACCGGGACCCGCTGCACCCGGTGGGGCCCGCCCTCGTGCTCCAGGCGCTGCCAGGCGTCCTCGCCCTTGACCACGAAGGTGATCTCGTTGAGACCGTCGCGCTCGGAGGGGCTGGAGGACAGGACGTCGATCGTCCATCCCTTGGCCGCGGCGTAGCGCGCGTACATGTCGTAGAGGTCCTTGGCGAAGAGGTTGGCCTCCTCGCCGCCCTCGGCCCCACGGATCTCCAGGATGACGTTGCGCCCGGCGTTGGGGTCCCGCGGGACGAGGAGGACACGGAGTTCCTCCTCGAGCCGGGTGATGTCGTCCTCGGCCCGGCTCACCTCGCCCTGGGCCAGGTCACGCTCGGCGCCGGACGAGTCCGCCACCATCTCGCGTGCCGTCTCCAGGTCGTCGGAGGCGGCCTCGAGCCGGCGGAAGCATCCGACGACCTCCTCGAGCTCGCGATGGCGGCGCGACACGTCGCGCAGGCGCCTCGGGTCCGACGAGAGGTCCGGGTCGTTGAGCTCGGCCAGGACCGACTCGTACTCCTGCTCGAGGTCGACCAGGCGTTCCCTCAGTCGGTCGTTGAGCACGGGGAGAAGGGTACCGCCACGGCTCCGTCACCCCGACCGCCGGTCGGACACCGGCGAACGGTGTCCGGGCGGGGCCGCCTGCGGCCGACCCCGGTGGTCAGCGACTGCGCGGCCACCGGCTCGGGAGGCTCCGGGGTGGGTGGGGCTCAGGCCTCGGCGGGCGGAGCGGCCTTCTTCTTGCGCCCGGTGGCGGCGTAGCGACGCTGGAAGCGCTCCACGCGACCGCCGGAGTCGACCAGCTTCTGCTTGCCGGTGAAGAAGGGGTGGCACTCGTTGCACAGCTCGAGGGTGATCTCGGGCTTGGTCGAGCGGGTGGTGAAGGTGTTCCCGCACGAGCAGCGCACCGAGGACTCGGTGTAGTCGGGATGGATGTCGGTCTTCATGAGGATCTCCTGTAGTGGCGGATCCATGAAGGAGGACACGCCCGATTGCAGAGGGACAGTCTAGCGGAGCAGGCCCCACCATCGACCGGCGGACCGGCGGCGGACGGGGATCAGGTGGCGGGACCCTTGGCGATCTCGGCCAGGAACTCGTCGTTGCTCGTGGTGGTGCGGATCTTGTCCATGAGGAGTTCGAGGCCGGCGGCCGCGCTGCCCTCGTTGGCCAGGGCGTTGAGCACCCGGCGGAGCTTCCAGACCTGCTGGAGCTGCGACCGGTCGAAGAGGAGCTCCTCGTGTCGGGTCGAACTGGCGTTGACGTCGATGGACGGGTAGAGCCGGCGTTCGGCCAGCCGCCGGTCGAGGCGGAGTTCCATGTTGCCGGTGCCCTTGAACTCCTCGAAGATGACCTCGTCCATCTTGGACCCGGTCTCCACCAGCGCCGTGGCGAGGATGGTCAGCGAGCCGCCCTCCTCGATGTTCCGTGCGGCACCGAAGAACTTCTTCGGAGGGTAGAGGGCCCCCGAGTCGACACCACCCGACATGATCCGACCGGTCGCCGGAGCGGCCAGGTTGTAGGCCCGGGCCAACCGGGTGATGCCATCGAGGATGATGACCACGTCACGACCGGCCTCGACCAGGCGCTTGGCCCGCTCGATGGTCAACTCGGCGACGGCGGTGTGCTCGTCGGCCGGACGGTCGAAGGTCGACGCGATGACCTCGCCCTTGACCGACCGCCGCATGTCGGTGACTTCCTCGGGACGTTCGTCGACGAGGAGGACCATGAGGTGGACGTCGGGGTTGTTGGCCTCGATGGAGTGGGCGATGTGCTTCATCACCGTGGTCTTGCCGGCCTTCGGCGGCGAGACGATCAGTCCGCGCTGGCCCTTGCCGATCGGTGACAGGAGGTCGACGATGCGTGCCGTCATGTCCTCCTTCTCGCCCGGCATCTCGAGGTGGAGCCGCTCGTCCGGAAACAGCGGCGTCAGGTCCTCGAACCGCGGACGCAGACGGGCCGCCTCGGGGTCCATGCCCGAGACCTTGTCGATCTGGAGCAGCGCGGGGAACTTCTCGGTGGATCCGGCCGGTCGGCAGAACCCTTCGATGCTGTCCCCCTTGCGGAGGGCGAAGCGGCGAGCCTGGCTGATGGAGACGTAGACGTCCTTGGACGAGGCCAGGTAGCCCTCGCAGCGCAGGAAGCCGTAGCCCTCGTCGCGCAGGTCGAGCAGACCCCGGACCGGGAGCAGCTCGCCCTGGTACTGCTGTTCCTGGTTGCCACCACCCTGCAGATCACCCTCTTGGCCGCCCTGGCGATCGCGACCGCGCCGGCGCCGGTTGGAGCGGCGGTTGCCGATGTCGTCGTTGCCACCCTGGTTGTTGCGGTTGCCCTGGTTGCCCTGGTTGTTGCGGTTGCCCTGATTGTTCTGGTTGTTGCCCGGGCCGCCCTGGTTGTTGCGGTTGCCCTGGCCGCCCTGGTTGCCCTGGTTGTTGCGGTTGTTCTGGTTGTTGCGGTTGTTCTGGTTGTTGCCCTGGCCGCCCTGGTTGTTCTGGCGACCCTGGTTGCCACCCTGCTGGCCGCGTCCGGCGTCATCGGACGAACCGGCGCCGTTCGATCCGCCCGACTCGGCCGGCTTGGTGGAGGGGAGGTCGTCGAAGTCGTAGTCGAGTTCGGCGGCCACATCGGTGGAGGAGGCGTCGTCGTCCGGGGCGAACGACAACACCGCCGGGGCCTTGTGGGCCGGTTCGGCCGGGGCGTCGGGATCGGCGTGGTCGCCGTTCGACGTCGCCGGAGCGTCCGCGTCGGTACTGGGCCGGCTGCGGGGGCTGCGGGGGGCACGGACGGCCGGGGCGGCGTCGGTGTCGACACCGGTCGCCTTCAGGATGCCGTCGATGATGTCGGCCTTCTTGGTCCGGGTGGTGGTCTTCACAGACAGGGCCTGTGCGATCGCATGGAGCTCATCGCGCTCCTTGCTCTCCAACACCGAGCGCTCGAGCTGCTGTTCGGCAGTCATCGGCTTCCTCGTTTCAACATGTCCTCGTTGGCGGGTGGGAAGGATCCCCCAGCCAGGGAAATAAGGGAGGTGGGGAGGTGGGAATCCCAGGACGGGTCCTGGACGCATCTCCCCCCGACGCCGGGCACGGGCTGGTCGAGGATGTCGAACCAGGAGGTCCCGCCCGCAAGCCCGAACGGGCGTATTGCGGAAGCGAAGGTGAGACCAGCATACAGGTTCCCCGGCCGGAGCGGCAAGCACCCCGCCGTCTGGGCCACCACCTCCGCCCAGCCACGTACGCCCACGGGCTCATCGACCTGGCGATCGACCTGGCGATCGACCAGGTCATCATCGTCGATCGCGGCCGATCGTCCCGCCCTGGGCCGGCCGCCGCTCCACCTCTATCATCGGCGGGCGTGCAGCCCGATCCCGCCGCCCTGGTCAGATGGGCGATGCGGGCCGCTGCCGCCGCGGCGCCTCGGGCCGGGTGGGTCCGTTGACGGAACTCGAGACCCTCGGGTCACCGATGCAGGCTCCTTCCCCGGGCACCCCTCGACACCGGGCCCACGCCCGACCGCGCGACCGCACCCGCATCGCCGGACACGCGGTGGCGGCCGCGCTCGCCGTCGGCGTGCTCGTCGTGCACAACGTCAGCTACATGCTCCACACGCCGTTCTGGGTCGACGAGGCATGGGTGGCCGACTCGACCCGGGCCCCGCTGTCCCAACTCCCGTGGTTGACGTCCTCGACGCCGCTCGGGTGGTCGTTCCTGCTCCGCTTCCTGCCCGGAGGCGGCAGTGAGGACCTCCGGCTCCTCCCCCTGGCGTTCACCCTGGCCGCCACGGTGTGCGCGTTCTACTTCGGGGACGCCCTCCCGCTCCCCCGTCCGTGGACCGGTCTCCTCACCGGATCCGCCGTGCTCCTGGTCCCGGCGATGCTGGTCCGCGACGACCTGAAGCAGTACACGGCCGAGGCCTGTGCATCGGTCGTCCTCCTGCTGCTGGTGGCCCGGGTGGAGGCCGGTTGGTCCCGGGGCCGGCTGGTCGCCGTCGGGGCGGTGACCGCGGGCGGGCTCCTCGTGACGAACACGTCGGCGTTCGTGGGCCTCGCCGGCCTGGTGGGTCTCGTGGTCGCCGCTCTCGTGCGGACCGACTGGCGCCGGGTGGTCGAGGCGACCGTCGCGCTGGTCGGCACGGCGGTGGTGACCGGTGTGGTCTACCTACTGATCGACCAGCGGCACCGCAACCCCGCGCTCACGTCGTTCTGGACCCACTACTACGTGGCCCGCGGACCGGGCATCTCCGGGACGGCCACGTCCATCCACGGCTACCTGGTCGGCCTGGCGCCCTCCGTCGGCTTCCGGTCGCCGTGCTAATGGCGGTCGGTGTGGCGTGCGCCATCACATTGGTCGCCCGCAACCTGCGGGCCGTCGTGGCCGTGGCCGCCGTCGTGGTCGTCGTCCTGGTCGTCTGGGACGTGCGCCCCTACATCCGGTCCCAACCCATCCCCCGTGAGGACGTCCGGTCCCAGGTCGCCTTCGTGAACACCCACCGCCGCCCGGGGGACGTGGTGATCCTCAGCTACTCCGCGTCCTGGGGATTCGCCTACTACGAGGCATCACCCGCGCCCCGGTTCCGGCACATCACCTACGCCGACACCGGATTCCTGCCCGTGTACCCCGGCGTCCGATGGCTCGTCCAGATGCCGGACCGACAACCCTCCGACGTCGCCACCGCCCTGGCCACCGCCGAGGCGACCGCGGCACGCACCGGTGGTCGCATCTGGATCATCCGTTCGCACCTGGCCGCTCCCGAGTTGCTGGCGTGGGGCGCGCTGCTCGCCGGGAAGCCGGTCCGACAGCTCGCCGTCGGCCCCGAACCGCTGCTGTTGTACACACCGGTCCATTCGTCCCCGTGAGCCTCGTCACTGTGAGCCTCGTCCCCGGGGGGCCGGCGGCCTCGGGCACCGGGCGGGACGTCGGGTCCGACGGGCCGGGACCTACAGCGCCAGTTCGGCGAGGACGGCCCCCAGGTCGGCGTCGACCACGGTCGGCACGCTGATCTGGCTGATGGCGATGTCCGGGTCCTTCAGACCGTGGCCGGTCAGCACGCACACGACGGTCGCCCCCGGTCCGAGGTCGTCCGGCAGTCCATGGGTCAGCAGGCCCGCCACCGATGCGGCCGAGGCCGGTTCACAGAAGACCGACTCCTCGGTGGCGAGGAATCGGTAGGCCTCCAGGATCTCGTCGTCGGTGACCGCGGCGATACCACCGCCGGACTCCGAGGCCGCCGACGTCGCCCCGTACCAGCTGGCCGGATTGCCGATCCGGATGGCGGTCGCCACCGTGTCGGGGTGCTCGATGGGGTGGCCCGCCACGATGGGCGCCGCGCCCGCGGCCTGGAAGCCCAGCATTCGCGGCAGCCGGGTCGAGCGACCGGCCTCCTTGAACTCCAGGTAGCCCTTCCAGTACGCGGTGATGTTGCCGGCGTTCCCGACCGGGATGCAGTGCACCTCGGGGGCGTCGCCGAGCTGGTCGACGATCTCGAACGCCCCCGACTTCTGGCCCTCGATGCGGTAGGGATTGACCGAGTTCACCACCGTGACCGGGGCCTGGTCGCCGAGGTCGCGGACGATGTCGAGGGCCTGGTCGAAGTTGCCCCGCAACTGGAGCACCTTGGCCCCGTGGATGAGGGCCTGGGCCAGCTTTCCGAGGGCGATGTGACCCTCGGGGATGAGCACGGCACACGTGAGGCCCGCCCGGGCGCTGAAGGCGGCGGCCGAGGCGGAGGTGTTGCCGGTCGAGGCGCAGACGACCGCCTTGGCCCCTTCCTCGACGGCTTTCGAGATCGCCATGGTCATGCCCCGGTCCTTGAACGATCCGGTCGGATTGGCACCCTCGATCTTGAGCACGACCCGGGCACCGACACGGGCCGACAGCCGGGGCGCCTCGAGCAGCGGCGTGCCGCCCTCGAGCAACGACACCACCGGCGTGTCGGCGGTGACCGGGAGGAACTCGCGGTACTCCTCGATGACTCCCCGCCAGGACAGGGCCCGGTTGGCGGTGGTCATGCCGCACCCACGATCCGCATGACGCCTCCGATCCGCTCCACGACGTCCAGTGCACCGAGGTCGGCCAGGGTGGCCCGAACGTCGCCCTCGCGGGCCACGTGGGTCACGAACACCAGTCGGGCCCCGTGGCTCCCCCCGGCCCCTGGTCGACCCTCCGGTCCGCCCTCGTGTGCACCCTCCGGACCGCCCTCTTGTTCAACCGAGCGGATGGAGACACCGTGGGCACCGAAGGCGGTGGTGACGGCGCCGAGGACCCCGGGACGGTCGGCCACGTCGAGGCTGATGGTGAACCCGGCCTGCAGGTCGTCCTCGGGCACCAGATGGGCGGGCTGGCGGTCGGGGGCGGGTGCCGTCGTGTGGGCGAGCAGGTTGCGCGAGGCGTCGATCAGGTCCCCCACCACCGCACTGGCGGTGGGCAGTCCGCCCGCACCCTGTCCGTAGAGCATCAGCTCGCCCGCCGCCTCGCCCTCGATGAACACGGCGTTGAACGCGTCGCGGACGCCGGCCAGCGGGTGCGCGTTCGGCACGAGGGCCGGGTGGACCCGCACCGAGAGTCCGTCGTCGCCCGAGCGTTCCACGATGGCCAGGAGCTTGATGACGTACCCGGACCGGGCGGCGAAGTCGACGTCGTCGGCGCTGATGCCGGTGATGCCCTCACGCAGTACGGCGTCCTCGGACACGTCGTACCCGAAGGCCACCCCGGCCAGGATGGCCGCCTTGGCCGCGGCGTCGAATCCCTCGACGTCGGCCGTCGGGTCACGTTCGGCCAGTCCGAGCG
>Ga0302283_1002419_pt1 | contig 15083 bp, 9 predicted proteins | sample III_Fen_E1_4_FD_198770 | JGI IMG/M metagenome (GOLD analysis project Ga0302283, IMG submission 198770) | Peat permafrost microbial communities from Stordalen Mire near Abisko, Sweden - III_Fen_E1_4 | ecosystem: Environmental > Terrestrial > Soil > Wetlands > Permafrost | place: Sweden: Abisko...
TGGTGTCCATGAGCCGGGGTGGGCTGTTGGCTTTGGTTTGTGGCCTCAGTGTGGTGGCGTTGTTTCGATTCCGCCGGGCCTATGTGATGGGCTTTATAACCGCTATAGTTGCGGTGATGGTGCTGTTATCGGTTCTCGATATTCGCTATCAAGGGGAGCGCCGGGATATTTCATCAACCCAGGTCGTTGATAATATCTTGAGCCTGTTTAAGGCTGGCGGTCTCAGTGATGCCAATCTGTCCGGTGATATGGAAGGAACCGCCGAGTGGCGCCTGTTGTGGTGGCACGATATCGTAGACTACTCTGTATTCGGTCCCTATTTCTGGACAGGAAAAGGGTTTGGCATCAATCTTGCCAGTGATGATGGCTACCAGACCGATGTTGATGAGCGGTTACGCAGTCCTCATAATGGGCATTTGACTTTTTTAGCCCGATCTGGGGTTCCTGGCCTCATGTTGTGGCTATCTTTTCTGGTTTGTTTTGCTGTGGCTCTGTTTCGCATGGCGGCGCGGCTGCGAAAACGGGGCTTATTTGGCTGGCAACGATTGAATTTATGGATTTTATCCTATTGGATTGCGTCGGTGGTGAACGCCTCGTTTGACGTTTATCTGGAAGGCCCCCAAGGTGGCATCTGGTTTTGGTCGATCACCGGCCTGGGGGTGGCGGCGTTGGCTCTGGAGCATCGGGCCTTGTCGGGTCAACTGAGTCCAGCCGAAGCCCAAGTCTTTCAGCGGATGGCCATGGCATGACCGAGGGAGAACCTCCCGTCCGGCGGGACAGTCTGTTGGCTCAGTTCATCGGAACCAGTGGCGGCGAGGCGGCCAATCGTCTGGCTCAACTGGGCAGCGTGGCTTTGGCCGGTTGGACATTGGGGGTGACGGGGCTGGGAATCATCGGAATTGCTTGGTCTTTGACCACCATCGCCCAAGCCCTGACCATCGGCGGTCCTGAACTCATCGGCATTCGGACCTTGGTTCGGGCGGCGGCGAACAGAGACGGCTCCGAAGCCCCGCCCGCGCGCCCACGCGCGCGAAGCCAAGGGCGCGGATGCGCCCGCCCGGCGTCTGAGGGCGCCACAGACGTGTCAACGTCCAAGGCCATTATGATACCGGCGAGCCCTGATCCTGGCACATCGCCGGTATCGGGCCGCGACGGCGGCCCCGCGCGCCCATGCGCGCGAAGCCAAGGGCGCGGATGCGCCCGCCCGGCGTCTGAGGGCAGCCTTGATGAGTCACCATCAAGGCCCGATGGTCTGAGAGGGTTTAACCGTATCGGTTGCTGGGATTTCGCAGGGCTCTGCCCACAAGGAGGCGCAGCCTCCTTGACCTCAAAACGTCAAAGGTTCAAAGGGCCGATCGGCCTTTTGCGGGTGTGGACAGAGCCCACGAAAACCCCTGTCCCCCCTCTAGTGCCTTCCTGGAGCAGTAGCCGACGACAGGGGCGGAACATGCCCCGTGGCAAATGAGGCGATTTTCTCTCTGGAGGTCGGCAGCACCAGACACATCGGGGTATCGGGCTGAAAAAAGAAATAAACCATGCCCGGCGCCGCCAGCTTTTGCGGATCATGCAGGTTAGCCCCTTCTGCAAACCCGACCCCGTAGCTGGCATCCGGCGAAAACGCATAAAGAGCAAAGTTCGTCCGCTGTCGAAAGGCTCCACGCCGGCACAGACGGGACAGCCGAGCATCCACCGTCGCCCACCGCTCGATCGCCTTGGGAAACTGATAGACCAGCCATCCGTCATAGCGCAGAACATGCTGCGGCCAGGGGGGCGGATCCTCCGGCAGTTGAGGACTGGGCTCCAGATGACCTGGCGCCGTGCGCGTCAATACGCCAGGCTCAGGGCCGGCGCCGGCGCCCTCGGCCAAAGCTGCCCCCACGCCCCACGCCATGACCGCGAAAAGAACCATCCATCGCCACACCCGACCATCCCCCTCAAGGCCTGTTCCCCACGCCACGACATCAAGCTACCATCCCTGACCCTCTTGACGACTTGGCTGTGATGGATATATCCGGCCAAAAACAAGGATGCCTCCCGTGCTCCTCCACCGGCCCTCTGCCGTCATCGTCCTGGTCCTCCTGGCCGTTCTGGCTGGTTCCAATCCAGCCGGAGCCCACGACCTGAATCTGACCGGCGGCACATTCGGCACCGGCTATACCCTGCCCCTCAGCAGCTTATCCGGGCTCCTGGGATTCCTGACCATTGGGCTTTGGGCCGGCCAGGCCCGCAGCCAGACGACATGGCATCTGCCAATCGTTGCCCTACTAGGAGCCGGGTTCGCCAGTCTGCTCAACCAAGCCGGTGTCGTAATTCCCCATACCGAACAAGGATTGATGGTGGCGCTGGCCACAATCGGGACTCTCATGGTCTTGGGCATCCGCCTGCCGTTACTCAGCCCTTTGAGTGTGGCAGCCCTGGTTGGCATGTTCGAAGGCTATCCTTTGACCGGAGCCATGGGACATAGGATTGACGTTGGAAGTTGGGTTGGTTTCGGTTCGGCGGCAACCTTGGCCATGGCCGGTGGTCTCGGCCTAGCTCTGGTTTTGCCTAATCTGATCGCTTTTCGCCTCTTTGGCGCTGGTATTGCCCTTGCGGGCGTGGCCATGCTGTTCGATAAAATCTGAATCATACCATCGGGCCTTGATGGTGACTCATCAAGGCTGCCCTCAGACGCCGGGCGGGCGCCTCCGCGCCCCCTAGAGTCCACAACACTGGGGCTTCGCGTCCACGAGGACGCGGGGCCGCCGTCGCGGCCCGAGGACCGGCGATGTGTCAGTATCAGGGCTCGCCGGTATCAGCGGGCCCCAAAGCCTCCTTTTTGGAAAGCTGCGCCCATGCGCCCTTTTTTGTCCCGCCGAGTCTCCTGCTGCCTCCCCGACACCGGCCTTGTGGCACTCCTGGCGCTGTTGTTGGCTTTGTCGGGGCCGGCAGCCGCCCAAACTTCCGATATGCGCTATTTCCGAATCGGCACCGGCACCAGTTCGGGAGCATATTTTCCCGTGGGGGGCCTGATCGCCAGCGCGATCACCTCGCCTCCCGGAGCCCAACCTTGCGAACATGGCGGCAGTTGCGGCGTTTCGGGATTGATCGCGGTGGCCCAAGCGACCACCGGCGGGCTCGAGAATTTGGATTTGCTGCGGAACGGCGACATCGAGGCGGCGATGGTCCAAAGCGACTTAGCCGCCTCGGCTGCACAGGGCGTCGGCCTTTATGCCGGACGCCCGCCTTTCACGGATTTGCGCGCCATTGCGGCTCTTTACACCGAAACCATTCAAATCGTGGTTCGAGGAGACAGCCCCATTCAGACCATTGCCGATTTGCGCGGACATAGCCTTTCGGTGGGTGAAAAGAAATCGGCTATTGCCCTTGATGCCGAAACGATTCTCGGCGCGCTCCACCTGCCGCCGGCCGCTTATCACCCGGTGTATCTGCGCCCTGGCGCTTCGGTGGACCAACTGATCAACGGCGAATTGGACGCCATGTTCATCGTCGGCGGCACCCCCTTCATTGCCATCGACAACGCCGCCCAACGCCGCTCGATCCGACTCATCCCCTTCACCGCCGACGAAGCCCACAGCCTGCGCCAAAGCCAACCCTTCCTGACCGAGGCCGTGATTCCCGCCGGAGCCTATGCCGGCGTCCCGGCCACCGCCACCCTTGGCGTGAGCGCCCTGTTGACCGTCCGGGCCGACCTCGATCCTGATTTGGTCTACGGCATCACCCAAGCCCTGTGGCACCCCACCACCCGCCGCGCCCTGGACGAAGGCTTTCCACGCGGCCACTTCTTGGCCTTCGGCCCGGCCCAAGACACCGGCCCGGTCCCACTGCATCCCGGCGCCGCCCGCTTCTATCACCAAACCCAACAAAACAAACCCGCGCCCGAACGGTAGGAACAGGGATGAGGATATTGGATAGGCGATGAAAAAAGACCGGGCTCGGCTTATCTCGCTGCCATATTCCAAACACCATCGCGAAAGGCACAAAAACTAGGAAACTGGTTATGATCAACGTCAATCTTTGAGATCACGGATCCCCTATACGAAATTGGAACCATCGCTAGCTTATCAAAGCCCGATCACAGAGTCTCGCATAACCCAGGAGGCATGTCTGAAACACAAAAAAACAGCGCACCCCGATACCATCGAGCTGTGCTGTTAATGTATCAGACTGAACGATGTGGCGCGCCCGGAGAGACTCGAACTCCCAGCCTTCTGATTCGTAGTCAGATGCTCTATCCAATTGAGCTACGGGCGCTTTGCTATCACATCGGCGTTCCGGCGAAACGATGTCCCGTCGGAATGTGGGGGGACCATAACTAAGTCCTGGGAGGTTGGCAACCCTCTCTTTTGCTTTTAGACAAATTTATTTTCCGCGCTTGGCCGCGCACCGGATCGCACTGGGGGCTACCATGCGGCGACGGCGGCTTCGGAACGGGGATCGGCGGCGGCTTCGAGGGTGCCGGTGATGTGCCGAGCCATCGCTCCCACCGGGACCATCCCTTCGGCGAAGGGTTCGACCAGATCTAAGGTATGCCCCGCTTGGCGCAGCCCCTCGATCACAGCGGGGGCAAACCGATTCTCCAAAGAGAGGTCGGCAGCGCCGGGGCCGGAGCTGGCGCCTAAAATCCAGCGAGGCGCAGAGATGGCGGCCTGGAGTCCCTGGCCAAAGCGCGCATAGCGGCTGAACACCGCCGTTTGGGCCTGAATTTGGTTATGCCCGCCCATGGCGCCGAATCCCATGGATCGGCCGTCGTCGAATAAAGCCAGGGCCGGACTGAGAGCATGACTGGGTTTACGTCCGCTGATCAGGGAATTGACCGCATTCGGCTGAAGACTGAAGCCCACGCCCTGGTTATGCCAAACGACCCCGGTTCGCTCCAGTGTCACCCCCGAACCAAAACTCCAACACAGGCTTTGCATGGCGCTGACCGTCCGACCGGCGGCATCGATGGCGCCAAACCACACCGACCGGCCCAAATCCCCCCTGCGGGTCCAGGGACGAGCATGATTGGCCTCGATCACCGCCGCAACCTCGTGCAACACCTCGGGTAACAGAAAATCCCTGGCTTCTACCGCCATGTAGAACGGATCGCTCAGATAGCCGTCGCGAACCCGGATGGCGTGTTTGGTGGCCTCGACCAAGCCGTGGATATGGGCCAAACTTTCAGCCTCGGGCACCGCCAACCGATCGAACAACCCCAAGATCATCAAGGCCGCAACCCCTTGGCTAGGCGGCGGCAGGCCATAAACGGTGGCATTGGACAAACGCACCGCCAACGGCTCGACCAATTGCGCATAATGCCCAGCCAGATCTTCGCGGATCAGGGGTGAGCCCGCCGCTTGCAGGTCCAACGCCATGGCGGCGCCAACATCGCCCCGATAAAAATCATCGAGCCCGGCGGCTGCAAGCCGCTCCAGACAGCGCGCCAACGCCGGTTGGGCCATGGAGGTTCCTGGTCGCGGCGGTTTGCCGCCGGGTAGATGGAGCCGAACAAAAGCCGGATCCGCCTGGGGATCCCGAATTTCGGCGGCAATCGCCGCCGCTTGACCGGCACCGATCGGGGCCCCGTCCCGAGCATGGCAGATCGCTTCGTCCAGCAACCGGCGCACCGGCAGACGGCCCCCCCACCCGCGACTGACCGCCAACGCCGACGACCAGCCGGCCAGGGCTCCGGCCACCGTGTTGCAGGCCAACGGCCCTCGGCGTGGGCTTTCGGTTAACCCCAAGCCGCGATACAGCTCGGCGGTGACTTGGCGACCAGCCACCCCTGCCGCCTCAATGGCAATGGGGGAGCGGCCCGGCTCATGGATCAGCCAAAACCCGTCTCCCCCCAACCCGCTCACATGCGGGCAGACCACCGCCGCGACGGCCGCCGCCGCCACGGTCGCTTCGATGGCGTCGCCGCCCTCCCGCAGCACCGCAAGGCCAGCCTGAGCCGCCAAAGGATGGGGCGCCACCACCAAACCGCGCCGCGCATGGGCCGTATGGAACATAAAGCGACCTCCCCTTGCCCACCAATCGGCCCATGGCTTACGATGTTTGGCAGACGGCAGCAACCTTAGCCTCATCTGGGGCTTGGCCTCATCTGAGGTTACGGCGTGATCCTGTCGGCGCCACGGTCCGCTTTTCTGCCCGTCCCTTTCTCCCTGTCCCCATCCCTTTCTCCCTGTCAATGAACGGCCCAAACCCGATGTCCGAATCCTCACCACGCCGATTCAGCGGCGACACCTTGGTGATTGCCAGCCACAACCGAGGCAAAGTTGGCGAAATCGCCGATTTGTTGCGCGGCCATGTCCAAACCTTCCGGTCGGCTGCCGAATTGGCTTTGCCGGAACCCGAAGAAACCGGCGACAGTTTCATCGCCAATGCTGAACTCAAGGCCCGTGCCGCCGCACGCGGTGGATTTATCGCCCTGGCCGATGACAGCGGCCTGGCGGTCTCGGCCCTGGGTGGCCAGCCCGGCATTTATTCGGCGCGCTGGGGCGGTCCCGACCGCGATTTTTGGGTGGCCATGACCCGCGTCAACCAGGAGCTGGGCTCGAATCCTGACCGTTCCGCCTCTTTCGTCTGTGCCCTGTCCTTGGCTTGGCCCGATGGCCATTGCGAAACCGTCGAGGGCCGAATAACCGGAACTCTGGTTTGGCCGCCACGGGGCAACCATGGCTTTGGATATGACCCGATCTTTGTCCCCGATGGCTACACTCAAACTTTTGGCGAATTGAACCCCGCGCTCAAGCACGCCATCAGCCACCGCGCCGATGCGTTTCGGCAGTTGGTGGCGCGATGCTTCCGCTGACCCCCTGGGCTCCGGGCTTCGGCATTTACATCCACTGGCCCTTCTGCTTGGCCAAATGCCCTTACTGCGACTTTAACAGCCATGTGGCCTCGTCCATCGATCAGGATCGTTGGCGACGAGCCTATCTGGCCGAGTTGCAGCACGGAGCCAACGCCGGAGCTGGCAGCGGGCACAAGGTCACCTCGGTCTTCTTTGGCGGAGGAACGCCTTCTTTAATGCCGCCGGCCACAGTTGCGGCGGTGCTGGACGCCATCGCCGGTCATTGGCCGATTGCCCCCGACCTGGAGGTGACGTTGGAAGCCAATCCAACGTCAGTGGAGGCTGCCCGCTTCGCCGATCTGCGGGTTGCCGGGGTGACTCGGCTCTCTTTAGGAATCCAAGCCCTGGATGACGACGCCCTCCGCCTGCTGGGCCGGGAACATGACGCCGCCGGAGCCATCGCCGCCCTGGCCCTGGCCGCCCGCCATTTCGACCGACTGTCGTTTGACCTGATCTACGCCCGGCCCGGCCAAACTGTGACCGCTTGGCGTGACGAACTTACGCGAGCAGCAACCTTGACCAGTGGACATCTGTCGGCCTACCAACTGACCATCGAGTCGGGTACCGCTTTTTATCTCCGCCATGCTCGGGGCGCGTTGCCCTTGCCCGACGATGACATCGCCGCCGATCTGTTCGAAGCAACCCAAGAGATTTTAGGCGCTCACGGTTTACCTGCTTACGAAATTTCCAACCATGCGCGCCCCGGCCAAGAATGCCGTCACAACATGACCACATGGCGGTGTGGAGACGGTCTGGGAATCGGCCCCGGCGCCCATGGCCGACTGACCGACACCGATCGAAACCGCGTCGCCACTCAGAATCACCGAACGCCCGCCGTCTGGCTGGCTCAGGTCGAGGCCAACGGCCATGGCGGTTTGCCGCCCGAGCCGCTGGATGCCGACGCCCGTCGGGACGAATTTTTGCTGTTGGGGCTACGCCTGACCGAAGGCGTTCGCCGAACGGCATCCCAAGCGGCCTTCGGCTGCGATCCCGCCGAGCTGGTGTCGGCACCCGCTCTGGCCCGCCTCGTGGCCGGCGGCTTCATGGAGCTTGACGACGCTGGCCTCCGCGCCACCGCTGCGGGTCGGCAACGCCTCAATGCCGTTCTGGCAGCTTTGGTTTGAAGAGGCCGGCCTAAAACTCACAATGAACCGGAAACATTCGTTACCTTGGCCGTGACGCTTACCGTCCCGGATCATTCTGTGCTACCCTCTCGCCGGGCGGGCCGGTGGTCATCGCCGGTCTCATCTGCGAGGGTGGGGGCAATGTCCCGATCTGGTCTCGTGCGGCATCTCCTGACGCTGGCTGTGGTCGGTGGGGTCATCGTCGGTCTGTCTGCGGAAACAGCCAGGGCTCAACCCGCGCCCTATACCGTTGCCATCACCGGCGTCGATGATGGAACACTGCGTCCTTTACTAGAGGCAACATCATCTCTGGTGCAGTTGCAGGATGGCCCAGCCCCCAGCTTGATCGGGTTGCGGCATCGTGCCGACGGCGACCGCGAACGGCTTGAGGCCGCCCTCCATTCCGAGGGCTATTACGATGCCCACCTGAACATCACCGTCAGTCCGCACGGCACATCGGCTTCGGCCTCCCCCTCCCCCTCGCCCACCGCCGTCGTCACCCTTGCCGTGACAACTGGCCCACTCTATCACCTGCGCCATGTGGCGATCATTGGCACCGCTCTACCGCCGGGGCTCCCCAATGCCGAGGCTCTTGGCTTGGCGCCGGGCACGACGGCCCGAGGTCCGCTGGTGGTGCAAGCCGAACAGAAGTTGCGGGACCGCCTGGGCGATCAGGGGTTTGCCTTCGCCAAAGTCATCGACCGCCGGGCGGAGATTGATCGGGACGCCCAAGTCCTGGACGTCACATTCACTGTGGCACCAGGGCCCGTGGTCCGCCTGGGGGCGGTTCATGTGGTCGGGCTGGAACGGGTTGATGAACAGGTGGTCCGCGAGCGGGCGGCCTGGGTGACGGGTGAATTGTACCGCCCCGAATTGATCGAGCGCACCCGAACCGCCCTCACGAAGCTCGGGGTGTTCAGCACTCTCTCCTCACACCTAGCCGATCGGCCTGACAGCGACGGTACCACCGCCGTCACGATCACCGTGACCGAGCGCAAACGCCACACCATCGGCATGGGCGTAACCTTCACCAACGCCGAAGGGCTGGGTGCTGACGCCTCGTGGAGTCATCGCAATCTGTTCGGAGGCGGCGAGCAATTGCGCCTGGGTGCGGAACTCAACCGTCTGAATATCCGAACCCTGACTCCTGCCGGGCTCGATCAGGCCGACGAGAAACTGACCGCCGACTTGCGCAAACCTGGCTTTCTGGCCGCCGATCAGGATCTAACGCTGTCCACTGCCGCCATCAACGAGCATCCCGATGCCTACCAACGCCAAGCCCTCACCGCCGGGGCTCATCTGGAATGGCGCTTGCCCTATCATCTGACTCTGGGATACGGCCTGAGCGGCGAACAATCGGACATCCGCGACACGGCAGGCTTCACGATGGATACGTTGGTGGGAGCGCCGCTGTCCCTGGCGTATGATACCACCGACGCGCTCCTTGATCCGACCACCGGCTATCGGGTCGCCCTGGAAGCCACGCCCTGGCTGCGGATGGGCGATACCGGCGACAGCTTCGTGATCAACCGCCTGACTCAAAGTCTCTACCAGGATTTATCCGGCGAGGGAGACTGGGTGGCCGCCGGGCGATTGTCGCTGGGCACCATCCTCACCAGCAATCCCACCAACCTGCCCGCCGATAAACGCTTTTATGCCGGTGGCGGCGGTTCGGTCCGGGGCTATGCCTATCAGGCAATCGGCCCTCTCGACAGCGCCGGGCACCCGCTCGGCGGGCAATCCCTGGCCGAAGCCAGCGCTGAAATGCGAATTAAGATCACTGAGACTCTGGGGGTGGTACCGTTTATTGACGGCGGCGACGTTTATTCCGCTCTTTTGCCGCAACCCAGCCAAGCATTCCGCTTCGGAACCGGGCTGGGAGTCCGCTATTATAGTGCCGTCGGGCCGCTTCGTCTGGATGTCGGTGCGCCGTTGCGACCAAGCCGAACGGATCAGCCAATCCAGGTGTATCTCAGTATGGGCCAAGCATTTTGAAGGTGCGAACCGTGAACATCAGCCCTCCGATTACGCCCCGGCGCGTCGTGCGGAACCTGCTGGTGATCGGTGGCCTTCTGGCTGGTGTGCTGATGGTGGCAATGGCCAGTGCGGCGTTGATGCTTCAGACCGACAGCGGGCGGCACTGGCTTGCCAACCGCTTGGCCGCCCAAGCCAGCGGGCCAGGCTCCACGGTCGCCATTGGCGCCCTGGAGTTCCCCTCGCTCTTTGCGGTCACGGTGATTGACCTAACCATGGCCGACCACAAAGGCCGTTGGCTGACCGCCCACCGTACCCACCTTCGCATTGACGGCAACGCCCTGCTGGCGGGGCGACTCGATGTCGTTGAACTGGCCGTGGATCGCCTGGATATCGATCGCCCCCCGCTACCGCTGCCTGAACCCGCTCCGCCGCCCCCGACAACCGGCGGCAACTCCCCTCCGGACACGACGGTCCCGGACGTCTCCTCTGCGGAGTCCCCGGCTTCGGCTCCCGTTATAACCGGCAAAGCGCCGCCGATGGTCCCGGCCTTGCCGCTGCCGATCACGGTGCAGCGCGTGGTGGTGGAAGAGATGGCCTTGGGTGCCGCCTTGCTGGGAGGCGAACCGGCGCTGCTCCATGCCGAGGGCGATGCTCAGTTGGGAGAACACCGCCAACCCCAACGCCTTGATCTGGACCTCAGCCACCGGGATGGTCGGCCCGGCGGCGGCCATCTGCATGTCGGGTATGCCCCCGCAACCGACCGGCTGCTTCTGGACCTCGCCGTTGCCGAGCCTCCCGGAGGTGTTCTGGCACGGGGGCTCCGGCTGCGGGATCTGCCGGCCCTGGACTTCAAAGCCAGCGGCGACGCACCACTGGCGAATTGGCACGGCAGTTTGAGCGCCACCGCCGGTAAGCGCGCGGCCCTGACGATTGACGCCAATATCCACCGCGCCACGGGTGGTTACCAGATCACCCTTCAGGGAGGCGGCAACCTCACCGCCCTGATGCCGCCATCCTGGGCGGCGGCGGTTGGTCCGGCCCCTCGATTGACTCTCGACCTGTTGGCCGATGATGACGGTGGGCTGACCCTGCATCCCACCTCCAGCCTGACTCTGGCGGCAGCCAACCTGACCACCCATGGCACATTGGACCCCGACACCCATCAACTGACGCTTGACTATCAGGTGACACCGACCGCCGAGGCGTTGGTGGCCGCCGGCCTGCTTCCAAGCGGCACCCACTGGCAAAACGCTAACCTTTCAGGAACCCTGACAGGCCCTCCCGCCAACCCCACGATCACTGCTGAACTCCATGTCGAGGAGCCCGTCAGCCCTGATCTCAGCGCCCATACTCTGACGGCAACGATTCGGAGTACGCCCCGTGCCGTTCCGGCAACCTCGGGGGCTATGAGCGAACGGACTCTCACCCTCGAAGCGGCGATGGACTACCCCAACGGCGCCGATGCCACCATTGCCCGATTGGCGGGCCCTCATCCCCAGATAACGGTGAACGCCGTCGCCTCGTCCAACAGCGACGACATTCATCTCTCGAAAGTCGCGATGTCCGTCGCCGCCGGTCGTCTCACCGGCACCGGCACGGCATCCCCCACTGCCGGTCGGCTGAAAGCCACCGGGCATTTCACGGTCGATCACCTGTCCCGCCTGCTAGGGCCTTTTGGCCTGCCGCTGTCCGGGGTTGCCGACCTGACGCTGTCGCTCCGGGCGAGTCACGCCGACACCCGCCTGGACGTCTCGGGCACCGCCGGAACGCTGCGAACCGAAATCGACCGGATTGACGGCGCGCTGGCAGCGGTGCTGGATGACACACTGCACGTCAAGGGCAGCATCACCCTCGATGACCGGGGCGGAGTCCACGCTCGGGATTGGCTTTTGGAAGGCCATCAGTTCGCCCTTGGGGGGCAAGCCGATCTGGCCCATCAGCGACTGGAAGCCACCCTTCGGGCCGATCTGCCCCACCTAGAGCCTTTGGCCGAACCCCTGGGCCTGCCGCAACTGACCGGCGCCGGGCACGTTGAAGCGTCCTGGCATGGCCCCTTGGCGACGGGGGCGGCCAAGGCCGCATTGGTGATCAGCGATCTTGGTCTTGCGGGCCGGACCTTCGGACGAAGCGAACTGACTTTGGCCGCCGCCGACTTCCCGACCAATGGGCATGTCCAGGCAACCCTGCGGGCGCTGAACGGAGTGACCAACCTAACGCCGATCCTCGCCACCGCCACCTTGGCGCTGGCCACCGACAGCAAGGCGATCGAGGTTGATCCGCTCCTGATTCGCCAGGGCGACAATCGGATCGACGGAACACTGCATTTGGCCTTTGACGGGGTTGCTGCCGCTGGCCACCTCAATGGGCAATGGCCGGATTTGGCAAACTTCGCGCCTTTCATCGGCACCCCTTTGACAGGTCGAGGCCGTATTGACGCTCTACTGACCCGCCACGACGACCAAACCAGTCTGCGCTTTGCCGGCGGTGTTAATGGGCTGCGGCTGGGCGGAGGTCCAGCCTCCCCGGCCTTGACCGCCACCGCCCTGGAATTCAAGGGCTCTGTTAGCGGCGCGTCTTTCGCCGATCTGGCCAAAGGGCGCCTATCCGGCTCGACAGCCCTGACGGGGCAAGGACTCAAGCTGGGGCCAACCGGCTTGGCCACTCTGAACGCCACCATCGACAGCAACCCCAGCCAAACCACCTTTCGAGTCATCATCCCACCGGCTCCGGGCCAACCGACCAATGCGACTCTGGCTGGAACCTTTAACGCTGTGCCCGAAGGGTTTCGGCTGCAATTGACCCAATTGGCCGGACAATTGGGCGGCCTGCCCTTGTCTCTGACCACCCCGGCGGTGTTCGACATCAGCCAAACGCGACTGGCGATCAGCGGATTGAAAATCGGCGGACAGGACTTTCACTTGGATGCCAACGGCGCCATCGGCGCCGAAGGGCTGTCAGGCCACCTGACTCTCAGTCACCTGCCGCTGGCGCCCTTGCGACTGCTCTATCCGGCATTGCCCGGTCGCGGGCAATTGGACGCCGAAGCCACTCTATCCGGGAGCCTGGCCGATCCACGAGCCGACATCAGTGCTCATGTCAAAGATGCCGATCTCGCTCAAACCGAAGCCGTCGGTCTCGACCTGGGAACTTTGGGTGGTGACGTTCAGGCCCACTGGCGCGGCGACCGCTTGGCCGCAGAGGGAGAGATTCGCACCGGCAGCGGCGCGAATTTGCATTGGCACGGCGATATCCCGCTGGTTTTGCGCTTGGCCCCTCTGACCATCGACCTTCCGAAAACAGCCGCCCTGCACGGAACCCTCTCGGGCGGCTTGGAGCTGGCAACATTCAGCGACCTGCTTGCCGATCGCGGCGACCATTTGGCTGGCAAGTTGGCTGTGGCGCTCTCGCTGGGCGGCACGCCCGCAGCCCCTGACCTTGGCGGTCAAGTCACGATCAGCGATGGCCGCTATGAAAATCAAATGCTCGGCGGTGTGATCGACCATATCTCGGCCAAACTCGCCGGTTCCGACGGAACCTTTACCATCGAGCAGGTCTCGGGCCATACCACCGATGGCGGAGAGGTGGCAGCTACCGGCACCCTCAAACTGACTCCTCTGATCCTGGCAAGCCACGACGATCCGGTCTTCGACATTCATGTGACCGCTCGGGATGCCCGACTGGTGCAAATCGATCCGATCACCGCCAATGTCGACGCCGACTTGACCCTGACCGGCGGCCTGAAGGCCGCGCGTCTGGCCGGAGCCATCGCGATTCGGCGGGCCGATATCCGGCTCCCCGACCAACTGCCCTCTGAAGTGGTGGACTTGAAGGTCATTGAAAGCCACCAAAAGCCGGTACAACCGCCAGCAACGCCACCAGCGCCCCCTGCCGCCGCGCCCCCGCCCCCCGGCACCAAACCGGCCTCGGCCAAGCCTCCCCGCAGGCCGGTGCTTCCTGGGGCAACGATCCGCGTGACCGCCCCGCCGACTCTGGCCATCGCCCCAACCGCTCCCGCCGCGCCTCCATGGCTGACGCTGGCCCTGGCCGTGAACGCCCACAGCAATGTGTTCGTCCATGGTCGCGGCGTTGACAGTGAATTCTCGGCTGATCTCAAAATCACCGGCTCCTTGCCGACTCCGGCGATCAAGGGCACCTTGACCATGCTGAATGGCCGACTGGATTTGCTGGGCAAGGAGTTCCAGTTCAAGCACGGCACCATCGAGTTCGCTGGAGGCAACGCCCTAACCCCCGAGCTGGATCTTTTGGCCGAGGCCCGTACCGGCAGCATTACGGCCGAGGCCACCGTCACCGGCTCGACCCAAACGCCGCGCTTGACCCTCACCTCGACCCCAGTCATGCCCCAGGATGAAATTCTGGCGCGTTTGCTGTTTGATAAATCGGTGTCCCAGTTGGGCGGACTGGAAGCGGTCCAGCTTGCCGATTCTGCGGCGCAGCTCACCGGCCTGGGCGGCTCCAGCACTCTGGTCGAGCATATCCGGCACAGTCTCGGGATTGACCGCCTAGGTGTTACCACCAGCGCTCCAGGCGCCAAACGCGAAACGGTGGAAGCTGGACGGTACGTGACCAAGGATATCTATCTGGGCGTTCAACAAGGGCCGACTGAAGATAGCAGCCGGGCTAAAGTCGAAATGGCCATCACCAACACCGTTCAGGCCGAAGTTGACGTCGGTGTTCATGCCGATCCACAGATGGGGCTGAAGTTCGAGTGGGACTATTAAGCCTTCCAGGCCGAGCATTCCCGATACCATGCCGTCAGGCCTTAATGTCGATACATTAAAGCTGCCCTCATACCATCGAGCCTTGATGGTGACTCATCAAGGCTGCCCTCAGACGCCGGGCGGGCGCATCCGCGCCCTTGGCTTCGCGCGCATGGGCGCGCGGGGCCGCCGTCGCGGCCCGAGGACCGGCGATGTGTCAGTATCAGGGCTCGATGGTATCACTGCGTCCACTTTACGCATTTGCACGTTCGTATATTTATCGATACTCTCGACGGGTCGATTGCGGGAGAAAGGCCGAGACGCATGGTGCCAGTTCACGCAAATGCCCCCCATTGGCCCCGCCGAACCAGAGCCCTACCGCCCGCCCGGCGGGACGACGGGCGGTTGTGACCATGCGCGTCCTGCTGG
>Ga0302283_1002421_pt1 | contig 15078 bp, 16 predicted proteins | sample III_Fen_E1_4_FD_198770 | JGI IMG/M metagenome (GOLD analysis project Ga0302283, IMG submission 198770) | Peat permafrost microbial communities from Stordalen Mire near Abisko, Sweden - III_Fen_E1_4 | ecosystem: Environmental > Terrestrial > Soil > Wetlands > Permafrost | place: Sweden: Abisko...
CGGATAGCTGTGCGTCGAACCGGCTGTCGAGGGCGTTGTCACGGTTGTCGCCCAGGACGAAATAGCAGTTCGCCGGCACGACGTAGGCGATGGTGTCGTTCGGTGTGGGTCCGCCGGGCGTGTCTGCCTCCTCGCGGTCTGCTGGCGGATAGACCTGGATGAGATAGGAGCGACCTTCCGGCGTCGTTTCCAGCAATCCCTTTACATCCTCCGGCTCCTCGGTTTTGGCCGGCGACCTGGGAAGATCGGCCGGGGCTTCCTTGAGCGGCGAGCCGTTGATGTAGAGCTGACCGTTCTTCATCTGAATTCGGTCGCCCGGGAGACCGATGAGCCGTTTGATGTAGATGCTCTTCGGCGTCGCCGGCAGCCGGAAAGAGACCACATCGCCTCGTCGGAACGCGGGGGCGAAGGGCAACTGCTCGAAGATGGCCAGGTCGCCCTTATGCAAGGTCGGCTCCATGGACAGAGTGGGAATCGAATAGAATCCGAAGACGAAGAACCTCGCGAACAGGAACCCCGCCGCAATCAGGCCGGCGACGGCGACAAGCACGATGACGATGGGGAAGCCGCTGGCCTCGGATCGATCGACCTCCGCCATCGCCGCCCCTGGCTTCGCCTCGGCTATTTCAGCACCTTGAAGAAGCGGCTCGGTCGGGCGTCGGTGAACCAGGTCCAGGGCTTGAAGATCGAGGCGCCGCCGGGCTCGTTCTCGTTCGGGCCGGTGTTCCAGGACAGAAGGATGATCTGCGCCTTGCCGACCAGGTTCTCCTCCGGCACGAAGCCGACGCCGGCGTTGCCCGGGTTGCTGGGCAGGCCGTTGTTGAGGCCGCAGCCGCCGAGTTTCGGGTCGCCGTCGACCAGTTGTGGGTCGAAGCGACTGTCGAGGGAGTTGTCGCGGTTGTCGCCCATCATGAAATAGCAGTGCGCCGGCACCACGTAGACGGCGGTGTTGTTGGGGTCGGGCTGGCCGGGGGCGTCGCTGTGGTCCTGGGCGTTTGGCGGATAGACCTGGATGACGTATTTGCGCCCTTCCGGATTGGTCTCGACCTCGGTCTTGGTTCCCGGCGGCTCGTCGAAGCCCTTGGGCGGGCTCGGCACGCCCAGCGGCGCGTCGGAGACCGGCTTGTCGTTGATATAGAGCTGGCCGCCGCGCATCTGGATGCGGTCGCCGGGCAGGCCGATCAGGCGCTTGATGTAGTCGCTGTGGCCGTCATAGGGCAGCTTGAAGACGATCACGTCGCCGCGCTTGGGCGGATTGAAGAATATCCGGCCCTTGAAGATCGGCGGGCTGAACGGGATCGAGTGATGGCTCCAGCCGTAGGACCACTTGGAGACGATGATGTAGTCGCCGCGGTAGAGGTTCGGCTCCTCGGAGGCCGTGGGGATGGTGTAGGGCTGGAACAGCAGCACCCGGAGCGCGAGCGCGATCAGCAGCGCATAGACCACCGTCTTGACGATCTCGACCATCTCGCCGACGGCGCCCTGCGGCTTCTTCGCCTTGGCGGACTTGGCCGGTTTGGCGGCGGCGGGGTTGGCGTCGGTCATGCGTCGGTGGTCTCTTCGGATAGGGGCGCCGTTGCTAGACGCTGGATACCTGCTCGGCAAGCGGCTGGCCCGTTAACTCGCGCTCATGGGCTGAGATGGCTTCGATCACCACGAACGCCTGGGCGTAGGGATGATCGTCGGTGAGGCTGAGGTGCACCCGGGCGGTGAAGCCCGGCGGAGTCAGCAGCGCCAGACGCTTCGCCGCGCCGCCGGTGAGCGCCATGGTCGGCTGGCCGGAGCGGGCGTTGACCACCCCCATGTCGCGCCAGAACACGCCGGCGCGCATGCCCGTGCCGAGCGCCTTGGCGCAGGCCTCCTTGGCGGCGAAGCGCTTGGCGTAGCTGGCGGCGCGGTCGGCCTTGCGCTCCGAGCGGGCGCGCTCGGTCTCGGTGAAGATGCGATTGACGAACCGCTCGCCGAACCGTTCCAGCGTCGCCTCGATGCGGCGGATGTCGCTGAGGTCCGAGCCCAGGCCGATGATCAAGCGGCCGCCTCATCGCGGGCCGCGTCCATCAGCGCCCGCATCCGGCGGATGGCGGGATCGAGGCCGGTGAAGATCGCCTCGCCGATAAGGAAATGGCCGATGTTGAGTTCGGCGACTTCAGGGATGGCGGCGATGGCGCCGACCGTCTCGTAGTCGATGCCGTGACCGACGTGGACTTCCAGGCCCAGCTCCGCCGCCTGCCGCGCGGCCGTCTCCAGATCGCGCAGCAGCGCGGCGGCTTGCGGCCGGCGCTCGCGGACGGCCAGGCAATAGGCGCCGGCGTGGAGCTCGATCACCTGGGCGCCGACGTCCTTGGCGGCGGCGATCTGGCGTGGATCGGCCTCGATGAACAGCGAGACGCGAATGCCGGCCGCCTTCAGGGCGGTCACCACCGGGGCGAGGTGGTTGTGCTGGCGGACCACGTCGAGGCCGCCCTCGGTGGTCACCTCCTCGCGCCGTTCGGGCACCAGGCAGGCGGCGCGGGGCTGATGGGCGAGCGCGATCGCCTCCATCTCGGCGGTGGGGGCCATCTCGAAGTTGAGTGGCTTGCCGCGCTTGCGGGTCAGCGCCGCCAGGGCGTCGATGTCGGCGTCTGAGATGTGTCGGCGGTCTTCGCGCAGGTGGGCGGTGATGCCGTCGGCGCCGGCGGCCATGGCGATCTCGGCCGCGCGGGCCGGGTCGGGATAGGTCTCGCCGCGGGCGTTACGGATAGTCGCCACGTGGTCGATGTTCACGCCGAGGCGAAGGCGGGTCATGGGCTTGGCTCGTCCAGCAGAGCGGTGGGTCAGGCGTATTTAGCCGCGCCGGGCCGTTTGTGCGAGAGCGCGGCGCGCTTTCTTCTGGTTCAGGCGCTGTGGTGCGCCTGCCGGCGGAACTCGCTGGGCTGGATGCCGTAGGTCTGATGGAACCAGCGCGAGAAGGTAGAAAGGCTGGAGAAGCCCACCAGTCCGGTGACCACTCCCAGTGGCTGATCGCCGTGACTGAGTTCCTCGGTGGCCACCGCGCACCTGGCTGTCTCAAGCAGCTGGGTGAAAGAGCGGCCCTCCCCGGCCAGACGCCGGTGCACGGTGCGGCGATCGACGCCGAGGTGGCGCGCCACCTCGTCGACGCTGGCCCGGCCACCCGGCAGCAGGCGGACGATCAGGTCGAGGACCACCTCGCCGATGCTCTCGGTGCGCGGCGTCGCGGTCCGCTCGATATGGCGGGCGATTTCCCGGGCGGTTTCCGGGTCGGCGTTGGGCAAAGGCGTGTCGAGGTCGGCCAGCGTCAGCACGATGGTGTCGGCGGGCTGGTTGTAGGCCACCTCGCCCAGGGTCAGTCGATAAGGCGCGGGATCCTTGGGCGGGTCGTGGGTGAAGGTGACGCGCACCGGCATCCAGGCTTCGCCCAGGAGCGCGCGGAAGATCTGCACGTACATCGCCACGGTCAGTTCGACCATCCGCCGGTCGCGGCGCGTGCGGGCGCTCAGCAGCATGGGGGTGAAGACGACCAGGCCGCCCTGTTCCTCAGTGCGTATCTCCACGTTCTCGTTCTGATAGCGCAGGTAGCGCTTCAACGCCTCGATGGCCGCGCGCACGGAGGGCTGCTCGCGGATGAGGAGACCCAGCGCCCCCTTCATCGACAGCCGCACCTCCCGGCCGACCAGCAGGCCAAGCTCCTCGCAGGCTCCGGCGCTGGCGGACTCGTTCAGCAGCGCCTGGAAGTCATCGACGCGGATGCGGATGTCGGGATTCTCGAGCGTGCTGACCGGAAGGCCGACCTTGCGCAGCATGCGGTAGGGATCGAGGCCGAGGGTCTTGGCGGCTTCCGCGTAGGCAATCAGTACAGCGCTGCGGATGAAGCGTGGGCGGGCCTTGTCCCCGCTGATGTCTCGAAATGCAAACTTGGTGTCTCGAACGGACAAGCGCAACAATTCCACCGGGCGGCCGAACGTCGATTCTTGGTTGACATCGGCGAGGGTCGCCCCAGCAACACCGATGTCCTGAGTCGCGCCCTGCTAGAGCCTGGGCCGCCACAGTCCCGCCCAGATTAGGCCACTCTTGACACATTGCAACCTGTCGGCCTTGCCGGGCGAGTCGGTCAACCGGGGCTATGGTTAATTTTGTTGGTTTCGACTGGTGCGAATGTCCGCGCCGTCTCTGGCTTTACTCAATTTATCTAGATTAACTACTCCGTTAAGGTCCGCTTAAGCGGTGTTAACAAGACCTGCGACAGCGCGCAGCAGAGACGGCGAAGCAGTCTCCCAATAGGGTTCAAATACACCGATTGGCCCGCAGCGCAGGGTTCTGGCGCTTCTCCCAACGGTCCGCATTCGACCTTGAGGAATTGCCGCTATGGAATGGAATGACGAACGGATCGCTGAATTAGCCAAGATGTGGCGCGAGGGTCTCAGCGCCAGCCAGGTGGCCCGCAAGCTCGGCGGTGTCAGCCGCAGCGCCGTCATCGGCAAGGTGCATCGCCTCGGCATTTCGGGGCGTTCGCTCCCCAGCCGTCCCCGCTCCACCGGCGGCCGCCCGCCCAACGTCGTTCGCGCCAGCCCAGGCGGCGCCCTGCGCAAGCCGATGGCCCCGCGCCCGCCGCGCCCGTCGCCGGCGCCGATGGTGGTGTTCGAGGTTCCGGCCACGGCCACCATCCTCACCCTGGTCGAAGACAGCTGCCGCTGGCCGATCGGCGATCCCGGCGAGGCAAGCTTTGGTTTCTGCGGCCGGCCTCGCCTCGGCGGCGGCTCCTACTGCCAAGGCCACGGACCGATGGCGCTGCGCACCCGGGCGAGCGGCATGAAGGGCCGCGAGATCGACCACATCGTCAACCGCTATGTCGAAGGCCCGCGCACCTGGGCCAACCGCGAAGCCTCCCACGAGGCCTCGCAGGCCGCGTCCCTCGCCGTCAGCCGATAGTTTCAGTCAGTTCCGTTTCCAGGAAAGCATCATGAACGGGCGTACCCTCGATAAATTGCAGGTGCTGGTGACGGGCATCGACGCCGCGGCGAGCCGCGACGTGGTTCGCCTGCTGGTCGCCGAGGGCGCCAGCGTCATCGCCGCCGATCGAGACGCCGGGAAGCTCGCCCGCCTCGAGCGCGACGCCGGCCTCTACCGCACCCACATCGAGACCACCGAGATCGACCTCGCCGACGCCGACGACGTGCGCCTCTGGGAAGACGCCTTGCGCGCCTTCCGCCGTCTGCCCCACATGATCATCTGCTGCTGCGGCGCGCCGACCGCGCATACCGATCACGCCCAACTTCCGGCCGGCGACGTCGCGCTGAGCGACCGGACGACGGAGAACTGCCCTGCCCGCCTGGCCGCGCGGATCCTGAAGCCCTCGCTGTTCCTGCACGCCGAACCCGTGCGCCGCAGCGCCTTCAACCGGGCCTTGGCGGCGCTGAAGCACCCCACCCTGCACGGCGTGCTCGAGCGCTCGCCCGGCCGCAGCGTGTTCGATCCGGAGGCGGTGACGCCCTACGTCCGCATCGCCTCGCGCCTCTATTCCCTGCGCCGTCACCCCGACGGCGACCCCGCCCCGCTTCGCTTCGCCTCCGTTCATGACACCGGCGCCGAACGCGCCGACGCCGCCTGAAAACCAAGGAACGCCCCATGACCACGCAAATTTACATCGAGAACGTTCTGGGCAGCGGCCAGGTGGTGAAGCTGACCGAGGATTTCGGCGACTATTCGGTGTGCCGCGACCTGCAGCCGGGCGAAAACGCTCGCCTGGTGGTCAGCCCGTTCAAGTCGATCTCGGTCGAGGAAGTGCCGCTGTCGAAGGCCCAGCCGCGGACGACGGGCAATGTCCGCCGGTTGACCAGTCTGCCGGCCGTGCTGGAGCGCCGCGCCGGTTAACCCCGCGCCCGCTCCACCGTCTCCACCGGCGGACAGGCGCGCAGTGCGGCGGCGATATGAGTGAGGTGGCGGGCGTCCTTCACCTCGATCTCGAAATCGGCGTCGAAGAAAGCCGAATGCCGGTGATGCATGTTGAGGCCGACGATGTTGCCTCCCGCCTCGCCGATGATAGTGCAGATCTGGCCAAGCACCCCGGGCGCATCCCTGAAAGTGGCCCGCAGACGGGCGCGTGAGAGGGTGTTGCGCTCGGCCTCCGGCGTCCATTGCAGGTCGCGCCAGAGTTCCTCCTGATCCTCGAACTTGGCCAGCTCCGGGCAGTCGATGGCGTGCACCGCCAGCGCCTTGCCGCCCTCCTCGACGATGCCGACGATGCGGTCGCCCGGCACCGGCTTGCAGCAGGGCGAGAAGTGCAGCGAGACGCCGGCCGTCAGGCCGCCGCCGCGAACGTAGAGCCGGGCGCCCTTGCCATCCTCGATCTTGCGCCGGGCCGAGGCGGCGGCGCGCTCGGTGTCCTTCAGCGCCGGGAACACCGTCTCCAGCACCTGGATCGGAGTCACCCGGCCGCGGCCGATGGCGTCGTAGAGCTCGCTCTCGGTGGTCACCGCGAACCGCTCCAGCGCCGGGCGCATGGAGACCTCGGCGCGGCCCTTGCCGGCGCGCTCGAAGGTCTGGTCGAGGGAGGCCTTGCCGAGGCGCAGGTACTCTTCCTTCTCGGCCTGGCGGATGTGCCGGCGGATGGCCGAGCGGGCCCGGCCGGTGACCGCCAGCGAGCGCCATTCGTCCGGCGTCTGCGGCTTGGCGCCCCGGATAACCTCGACGACGTCACCGTTGGTCAGCTCGGTGCGCAGGGGCCGTAGCTCGCCGTTGATCTTCACGCCGACGCAGGTGTCGCCGACGTCGGTGTGGACGGCGTAGGCGAAGTCGAGGGGCATAGCGCTTCGCGGAAGGCTGATCAGCCGGCCCTTGGGGGTGAACACGAACACCTGGTCGAGGAACATCTCCAGCTTGGCGTGTTCGACAAGCTCCTCGGAGTCGCCGCCGTGCTCGAGCACCTGGACCAGCTGGCGCAGGTTGGCCAGCGGGTCGCGCCCGCCCGCCTCGACGGCCGCCTCGGGGTCGAAGCCGTAGCTCTCGTCCTTGTAGCGCCAGTGGGCGGCGACGCCCTCCTCGGCCACCCGGTCCATCGCCTCGGTGCGCAGCTGCATCTCGATACGCATGCCGCGCGGCCCGACCACGGTGGTGTGGATCGAGCGGTAGTTGTTCCGCTTGGGGGTGGAGAGGAAATCCTTGAATCGCTCCGGCACGCAGGGCCAGGCGCGGTGGATGACGCCGAGCGCGCGGTAGCAGTCGTCCTCGGTGTCGACGATCACCCGGAAGGCGTAGATGTCGGAGAGCTGCGAGAAGCCCAGCGACTTGCGCTGCAGCTTGCGCCAGATCGAATAGGGATGCTTCTCGCGGCCGAACACCCGGGCCGAAATGCCCTCCTCGTCGAGCTTGGCGGCGACCTCCTGGCTGACCAGCGCCACCGCCTCGCCCTGGCCGGAGCGCAGCACGTCCAGGCGCCGCACGATCGCGTCCCGGGCCACCGGGTTGAGGTGCGAGAAGGCCAGCTCCTCCAGCTCGATACAGATACGGTGGCAACCGATCGAGCGGGCCAGCGGAGCGTAGATCTCCAGCGTCTCGCGGGCGATCCGCTCGCGCTTGGCCGGGCTCTTGATGAAGTGCAGCGTGCGCATGTTGTGCAGCCGGTCGGCGAGCTTGACCAGCAGCACCCGCACGTCGCGGGAGATGGCGAGGATGAATTTGCGCAGGTTCTCGGCCTGGCGCTTGTAGTCGGCGGTGAACTCCAGACGCGAGAGCTTGGTCACCCCCTCGACCAGCTCGCCGATCTCGGCCCCGAAGATCCGATCGATCTCCTCGCGGGTGACCTCGGTGTCCTCGATGACGTCGTGCAGCAGGGCGGTGACGATGGTCGAGGTATCCATCCGATAGTCGGTGAGGATGCCGGCGACCTCGATGGGGTGGGCGAAATAGGGATCGCCCGATGCACGGGTCTGCGAGCCGTGCATGCGCATGGCGTAGACATAGGCGCGGTTGAGCAGCGCCTCGTCGGCGGTGGGGTCGTAGGCCTTCACCCGCTCGATCAGCTCGTACTGGCGCAAAAACTTGCGCGGCGCCTCGCCTTTCGGCTTGGCGGCGGCGCCGGCCGGCTTGGGGTCCGGCTTAGACGGGGAGTCGACGTTGGGCGGGACGACCTCGAGGGTCGCCTGAACTGGCAGCGGGTCGGCGCCGTCCGAGCTCAGTAGCGCTCCTCCTGACCGCCGTCGCGGTCGCTCTGCAGGGCCCGGACCAGTTCCTGTTCGCTCATCTGCATGTGCGTCGGATCGGCCAGCAGGGCCAGGGTTTCGGCCTCTTCCTCGGCCTCGGAGTGCTCGTCGACGCGTTGCAAGGTGCCGATCACGGCTTCCTTCAGTTCGTCGGCGTCGACCACGTCGTCGGCGATCTCGCGCAGAGCCACGACCGGGTTCTTGTCGTTGTCGCGATCGACCAGGATCTGACCGCCCGCGGAGATGGCGCGGGCCCTGTGCGAGGCCAGCAGCACGAGGCCGAAGCGGTTGGGAACCTTGTCAATGCAGTCTTCAACGGTGACGCGCGCCATGGAATCTCTCTTGCGGGTGGAACCGCGCAATGTAAGGCGCGCGGCGTCATTGTGCAACGCCGCGTAGGGCGGGCCCTATCGACGCAGGCCGATCACGCCGGCTGGTCGAACGCCCAATGCATGCCGAAGGGGTCGCGCACCGAGCCCCAGAGGTCGCCCCAGAACATCTTCTGCACCGGCGTGCCGACCGTGCAGCCGGCGGCGACTGCCCGGTCGAACCATGCTTGCGCGTCCTCGACGATCAGCTGCAGGGTGAAGCTGTGGCTGGGCTGGAACGGGAAGCCGTGCTCGGGCATGGCGTCCATCACCATCAGCGGCCCACCGTTGATCTCCAGCTGGCAGTTCATCAGCTTCGTGCCGTTGTCGTTGGCGGTGCGCGAGGTCTCGGTCGCCTGGAACGCCTGCTTGTAGAAGTTGACGGCGGCCACGGCGCCCTCGACCTGGATGTAGGCGATCACGCCGCTCTTCGGCTTGTTCGGATTGTCGTAGGCCATCGGTCTCTCCCCTCTTGGCGCCGACCCTAGGACGTTGGCGGCGAAGCGGCCCCGACAGGGACGCTGTCCTTTTTCAGGCTGTCCAGGTGCTGGCGGATGTGGGCGGCCTCGGCGGCGGTGCCCGCGAGCGAGATCGCCTGGCCAAACGCCTCGCGCGCCTCGGCGGATCGCCCAAGCTGCATCAGGAGGGCGCCGCGCACGCCGTGATAGTTGAAATAGCCGCTCAGGCGCGCGCCCAGCGGTTCGATCATCGTCAGGGCTTCGGCTGGACCCTTGAGCTTGGAGACCGCCACCGCGCGGTTGAGGGTAATGATCGGCGAGGGCTGCAGCCGCTCGAGGGTGGCGTAGAGCTGGTCGATCTCGGCCCAATCGGTGTCGCGCGGGCGGGCGGCGCGGGCGTGCAGAGCGGCGATGGCCGCCTGCACCTGATAGACGCCGGGACGGCGGTGGCGCATGGCCTTGTCGATCAGCGCCAGGCCCTCGGCGATCATGTCGCGGTTCCAGAGCCGGCGATCCTGATCGTCCAGCAGCACCATGGCGCCGTCGGCGTCGAACCGGGCGGCGGTGCGCGAGTGCTGCAACAGCATCAGCGCCGTCAGCCCCATCAGCTCCGGCTCGGCCGGGAACAGCCGCAGCAGCAGCCGGGCCAGCCGGATCGCCTCGTCGCAGAGCGGCGCTCTGGCGCCGGCGGGGCCGTCCGGGGCGGAATAGCCCTCGTTGAACACCAGGTAGAGCATCGCCGCCACGGCGGCGAGCCGCTCGGCCCGCTCGGCCGGGCCCGGGGTCTCGAAGGCCACCTGGCCCTCGCCCACCCGGCGCTTGGCGCGGGTGATCCGCTGCTCCATCGCCGCTTCGCTGACCACGAAGGCGCGGGCGATCTGCGGCACGGTGAGGCCTGAGACGATCCTCAAGGCCAGAGCGATCTGCTGGGTCTGCGGCAGGTCCGGGTGGCAGCAGATGAACAGCAGGCGCAGCACGTCGTCGCGGTAGTGGCTGCCGTCCAGTCGCTCGACCAAGTCGGCCTCGGCGTCCTCGAGATCGGAGATCAGTTCCTCCGGTGGCAGCGGCTGCTGTTTGGCGCGGCGGCGCACGCCGTCGAGGGCGGCGTTGCGGCCGACGAAGATCAGCCACGAGGCGGCGTCCCGGGGCGGGCCGTTCTGCGGCCAGGTCTTGAGCGCGCGCAGGCAGGCGTCCTGGTACGCCTCCTCGGCGAGGTCGAGGTCGCGGAAATAGCGCAGCAGGGCGCCGACCGCCTGGGGACGGGCCGAGGTCAGGGCCGCATCGATCCAGCCGACGTCGCTCACGCCACCACGCCGCCCGGTGAGAACATCCGCACGGGCCGGATCTCATAGGCGCCGCCGGGATTGGCCTTGGCGAGGTCCCGGGCGACGCCGATCGCCTCCTCCAGGTCGACGCAGTCGATCACGTAAAAGCCCAGCAGCTGCTCCTTGGTCTCGGCGTAGGGGCCGTCGAGCACCAGCGGTGGGTCCTGGTCCTTGCGCAGGGTGGTGGCGGCGGTGGTCGGCAGGAGCCGCAGCGACGGGCCCATCTTGCCGGCGGCGGCCAGGCGCTCGTGCACCACATCGAGCCTGGCCATCACCGCATCATCCTCCTCCTGGCTCCAGGAGAAGACCACGTCCTCGGTATGGTAGCAGAGCAGGGTGTAGAGCATCGGGTGTTCGCCTCGTCGGACATAGGACGGCCGAGTATGCCGCCGTCCGACACCGGATCGCACCGGAAAAACTTGGGTCGCTTGCGCGGCGCGGGGCGAGTGTGAGAGTCTTGGGCGATGACGGAACTTGCGCCGGTCGCGGCCGAAGCCCCTCCCCTCGCCCAGCGTATCCTGCTGGTGACCGACGCCTGGGCGCCGCAGGTGAACGGGGTGGTGCGGACCCTCGAACGGCTGGTGGCGGAGCTGCGCGCGCTGGGCTGCGAGGTCGAAGTGATCTCGCCCAGCGACGGCTATCTGACCATTCCGCTGGTCACCTACAGCGAGATTCGCCTGGCCATCGGCGCCCGCGCCGACATCGAGGAGCGGTTCACCGCCTTCGCACCGGACGCGGTGCACCTGGCCACCGAGGGACCGCTGGGCTGGGAGGCCAGGAGCGTCTGCCTGAAGCACGGTTTTCCCTACAGCACCTGCTACCACACCCAGTGGCCGGAGTACGTCAACGCCCGCTTCCCGTTCGTGCCGCTGGCGGCGGGGTATGGGGTGCTCAGAACCTTCCACAACCGCAGCGGCCGGGTGATGGTCACCCTGGCGTCGATGCGCGAGCGACTGGCGGCGCGGGGGTTCACCAATCTGGCGCCCTGGAGCCGGGCGGTGGACACCGAACTGTTCCATCCGGACAAGCGTGGCGCGGACGGCGGCGTCTACGCGGGCCTGCCGCGGCCGATCTTCGTCAACGTCGGCCGGGTGTCGGTGGAGAAGAACCTGGAGGCGTTCCTGGGTCTCGACCTGCCGGGAACCAAGGTGATCGTCGGCGACGGGCCGGCGCGCGCCGAGCTGCAGGCGAAATATCCGGATGTCCACTTCGCCGGCTACAAGACCGGCGACGACCTTGCCCGCGCCTACGCCGACGCCGATGTGTTCGTGTTTCCGAGCCTGACCGAGACCTGGGGCGGGGTGATGACCGAGGCGCTGGCCTGCGGCACGCCGGTGGCGGGGTTCAGAGCGCCGGGAGCGACGGACCTGGACCCGGAGGTGGCGGTGGTCTCCGACGATCTGCGCGCCGCCGCCCTGGAAGCCCTGACCCGCGACCGCGGCAAGGCCCGCGCCTTCGCCGACCAGTTCTCCTGGCGCGCCTGCGCCGAGGAATTCCGCCGCAACCTCGCCCCGCTGCCGCCGCCGCAGAAACGCCGGCTGTTCCGGCGGTTAAGGGCGCTGCGGCGGCGCAGATGGCCGGCGGCCGCTTAGACCATGAAACGAGGGTGCGTGGTTCGAGACGGGCCTTGCAGGCGCTCCTCACCATGACGAAATCTGGGTAAGCGCCACTCTCCTCGTCATCCTGAGGAGCCGGCGCAGCCGGCGTCTCGAAGGACCCACGAAGGGATCGCCACCCCGCTGCCAACCTTAAATGAGCACAACAAACTCAACTTCAAGTCTGCCGCGACCGGCGAACGCTGTATAGGTTCCGGACCCCTTCCAACGCTTTCGGGGTCCCCATGCACCTTGTCATCGATCGAGCCGCGCCGGCGCGGCCCGCACCGTTTGCCGTCTGGCCGGCCGCGGATGAGCGTCCCTGGCGCCGCGTGCTGGCGATCATCTGGCGCGACGCCATGGACGCCTGGTTGATGATGGCGCTATCGGATCATGACGGGGACGTTCTGGTGAGCCTGGAAACCGATATCGACGCCCTGCTCGCCCGGGAGATTGGGCCCGGCGGGCCAGGCGCGGCCGTGGCGGTGCTCAGGGACGGCGCGTTCATCCACCGCAGGGCCTATGGGCTGGCCGACCTCGAATGGCAGACTCCGCTTGAGCCGGACTGCGTTTTCCGCATCGCTTCGCTGACCAAGCAGTTCACCGCCGTGGCGACCATGATGCTGGCCGAGCGCGGGTTGGTCGACATCGACGCGCCGATCGAGCGCTATCTGCCGGATTGGCCGGCGCGCGGGCGCACCGTCAGCGTGCGCCATCTGCTCAACCACACGTCGGGCGTCTGGAACCACGATTCGCAGATGGTGGAGCGCACCTTGCGGCCCAATCCGCCGGTGGCCGAGGTGCTGGCGATGATCCGCGAGCAGCCGTTCGAGTTCGAGCCGGGGGAGCGCTACGCGTACAACAACTCCGGCTATCTGCTGCTGGGCGCGATCATCGGGGCGGTGAGCGGGCGCGGCTACGAGACGTTCCTGGCCGAGGAGATCTTCGGACCGCTGGGGATGACCACCACCGGCATCCTGAAGCACGAGACCATCACGCCGAAGCGGGCTCGGGGTTACGTGCGCGGCAGAAAACGCTTCCACAACGCCCGGCTGGACGCGATGAGCTGGTCGCAGGCCGCCGGCGCCCTGGGCTCGACCCTGGACGACCTGGCGCGCTGGGACCGGGCGATCCGCGAGCATCGGCTGATCCGCGCCGAGACCTTCGAGGCGATGCTGGCGCCGACGCGGCTCAACGACGGCTCGTCGTTTCCCTACGGCTTCGGCTGGGGGACGGCGGAGTATCGCGGCGCGCGCCTGTGGCACCACACCGGCGGCATCAGCGGCTTCGCAACCCACATGACGCATCTGCGCGACGAGACCTTGACCGTCATCGTGCTCTCCAACCTCTATCTGTTCCCCTACGACCGGGTGACGCGCGGCGTCATCCGCCTGGTCAAGGGCTGGCCCGAGCCTGCCCCTGCTCTCGCCAGCCCGACGGCCGATAAGCTCGCCGCCTTCGCCGGCCCGTGGGACGCCGGCGTCGAGGCGCTGCTGAACCTGGGTGGCGGCCTCGCCAAGCTGGCCACGCTGAACGAGAGCACGCTGTGCGACCCGGCCGATCCGGAGGCGGAATACCGGTTCTCGGTACTTGAGGACGGCCGCTATCGGCGCTTCGACTGGGTCTCGCCGCTCTGGCCGGTGCAGACCTTCCGGGTCAAAACCGAGGAGGATGGCGTTGCAGCCGTCGGTTAGGGTGATCCTGATCGGCGGCACGTCCAACGCCGGCAAGTCGACCCTGGCGGCGCATCTCGCCGGGCGGCTGGGATGGACCCACGTCTCCACCGACAGTCTGGCGCGGCATCCGGGGCGGCCGTGGAAGCGCTACCCGGAAGAAGTGCCGCCGCACGTCGCCGCGTACTATCTCGACCTCACCGTCGAGGAGATGATGGTCTCGGTGCTGGACCACTACCGGCGCATCTGGCCGCTGGCGGCGGCGCTGATCCGCCGCCATGCCGAGGACGCGGGCGCCGGGGGGTTGGTGCTGGAGGGCTCGGCCCTGTTGCCGCAGCTGGTGGCGACGTTGCGGGTTCCGGGGGTAGCGGCTGTCTGGCTCACGGCGCGGCCGGAGCTTGTCGAGGCGCGCATCCACCGCGAGAGCCTGTACGCGGAGGCAAATCCCCGCGGCCGGCGGATGATCGATGCATTCGTCGCCCGTAGCCAGAGCTACGGTGCGGAGATGGCGGCCGACCTTGCGCGGTTGGGCCTGCCAAGTGTCGAGGTTGGTCCGAACACGACGGTGGAGGCACTGGCCGACGCCTGCCTGGACCACATGCGGCCGGTCGGTTGAGCTAGCGTGCTCTCGTCCGCCAGAACTCGCCCCAGTCGGCGAGGAAATCCGAGCTCGACCAGGCTTTCTTCAGGCCGACGCCGTCGATGATCTCGATGGAGAGGTCCCTGCAGGCGGACTCTTCGGACTCCGGAAGCGACTGCCCCTTCACCCGGTCGCCGCCCTTGGTGAAGATGTTCGGGCGCACGGCGCGCAGTGCGACGGCGACGGTGGGATCGTCCTTGATCTCGAACTTGACCACATAGTCGACGCCGCGGATCGCCGAGACGATGGCCGCGCGGGTGTCGATGTCCTGGAACGCCTTACCCTTCTTGCGCGTCAGGAAGTCGTCGCCGTTGACGATCACCACCAGGGTGTCGCCGTAGCCGCTGCTTTCGACGATGCAGGTTACGTGGCCCGGATGGATCGGATCGAAGCCGCCGGAGGTGGCCACCACCACGCCGAGGTTCGCCGACGGGTCGTCGCGGAGGGCGGCGAACTCGGCCAGGGTCAGGATCGGGGCGTATTTCCGGGCGGGCTTGGACATCGGGCCGCGCTTATCGGATGGCCGGGCGCGCATCAACGCCCACCGTGGCGCTCGCCGCCAGCTCCGCCGCGGTCCGGCCGAGGACCGGGTGTCGCCAATCCGGGGCGATCTGCGCCAACGGGCCCATCACGAACAGCCGCTCGGCCGCCCGGGGATGCGGCAGGATCAGGCCGGGTTCGTCCAACACCTGCCGGCCGTAGGCGATCACGTCGAGATCAAGGGTGCGCGGCGCGTTCGCGAGCGAGCGCTGGCGGCCGAAGCGCTGCTCCACCGCCAGCGCCGCCTCCAGCACCCCGCGCGGCATGAGCGAGGTCTCGACACG
>Ga0302283_1002422_pt1 | contig 15076 bp, 14 predicted proteins | sample III_Fen_E1_4_FD_198770 | JGI IMG/M metagenome (GOLD analysis project Ga0302283, IMG submission 198770) | Peat permafrost microbial communities from Stordalen Mire near Abisko, Sweden - III_Fen_E1_4 | ecosystem: Environmental > Terrestrial > Soil > Wetlands > Permafrost | place: Sweden: Abisko...
CGGCGCAACACGATCAGCCCGGCGCCCGATCGGACGCAGACAGCGACCAGCGGCCATCGCGCGGCACAGCGGACACCGGCCCGGGCAGTACGACACGCGAATACGCCGCCGATATCCGGTCGCTGCGCGATACGAAGGGGGCGTTCATCGGCGTGAACCAGGAATGCGTTGCCTTGGTGCGGGAATTGACCAACGCGCCGCGCTCGACGACATGGCGCGCGGGCTCGACTGCTCGCGGCAACCAAACCCTGCAACCGGGCATGGCGATTGCGACGTTCGACGCCGACGGCCACTATAGCGGGCATACGGCGATTTATCTCGGCCAGGACGCGACCGGCATTTTCGCTTATGACCAGTGGCGGGGCCATGCTCCCTCCGTCCGTCACATCGCTTTCCGGCAGGGCAGGGGAACCAAGGTCGATGACGGCGACCAATACAGCGTCGTGACTGCGCCATGAGGCCTCGGTCGCACCTGGCGGCTGGTCTGGCCGGCTGGCTGATTGCGGGCGGAGGCCTGTCGGGGGCGGCGGTCCAGGCAGCCGATGGTGCACCGACCGCCTGCCCGGCCACCTTTACCCCGCCTCGGACCCAGTTCGCCGCCGAGCCCGGGTGGCAGGCGGTCTGGTCGGGCGATCCCGTCGAGCAGCTCGCCGGCATCGAGGTGACACACGGCCCGCGCGAGGCGCTGGAGTACCTGGTTCCGGAAGACCGTTACGAGGGCAGCCAGATCATCCAGACCTGGGATTTGCGGCCTATGCTGCGGATCCGGAGCCCATTTGGCTCCATTGTAAATACACGAATACTGCGGTATTACTTGCCCGGGCTCTGCCGCGATCGGTCGGGTCCTGCACGCTGACCGCGACCGACAATGGCAGCGGCGGCCTCGGCCGCCCGACATCGGCGGAATGCCGCTGATCGCCCGGCGGGGGCCTGGTCAGGGACCGGCCTTCCTGGCGATATCACACTTGCAGAACGTTCGGCTTGTGGCAGGGGATCGGTAGCGCCTCGCACGACGTGCTTCTGCTCCAGGAGCCAAGGACAAACCCTTGTGAGGGGAAGGCATCGCCGGCATATTTTTGGACGGACGGCATCGCGAACCGGCTGCCGTGAAGTCCCCCAGCCGAGTTGGCCTTAATTTTCCATCAAGCCGGCGACCGCAATCTCGCCGTCGGTTATATAGTGGTTGACGCGCTTCGTCGCCACGCAGTCTCCTGCGCGATGCAGGGAAATGTCCCCGATCAGGCGGCGTTCTTTCAATACATCAACGATGTAGTCGCGCTCGGCGTTTGTATCCGAATCGGTGGCGTGGGTGACCTGGAACGTCAGTCGCGTCAGGGAAAAGCCGGTGTCCCTGGTGCCGGCCCCAACCCATAGCACGCGTTCGTCGTCTGGTGGTTTGTCCGCGTTCAACCAGAAGCCGGCTGTTGTCACGTCGTCCTGGGCGTGGGCGAGGCTCAGCGCCCAGAAGCGGATGTGGTGGCGCTTGCGTGGGCTGTCGTTGATCGGCTGCTGGAAGCCGACATCCTGGCCTCGTCCAAACAGATAGAGGGTGCTGAACGGCGCGGTGGGGTAAGGCGTGTTGCGGACGAACGCCCGGATCATGCGCCACGAACTGGTCGCACCCAACCGATCCGCCGTGGACCAGCCTGCCGTTGCAAAAGCAGCGTGAAGCTGCTGGAGCGTGCCGATCAGCGCGATATTCACCGGGTCGCCGGGCAACCCGTCCGCGGTGGTCGTGAAGCTGGGGATATGTTGCCGCTGGAGAATTTTCAGGCCCATGCGGACCACGCGCGGCAGAATGACATAGGCCGCCACGCCGTAAGTCAGGCTCACAGCCAGAATCCATGGCAGTCTGCTGTCCGCGGTCTCGAACACCACGAAGACGATGAGCCAGACGCTGAAGACGCCCAGACACAGGATCAGCAAGCGGCGCAAGAAGCGTGTCAGCAGTCTCACGGTCTGCGTGCCCTATGGAACGTCAACGGCGTGACCGTCGCCGGCCTGAGTCGATCGGTGAGACCGTTGTGCATGGCGGCCGACGTTGTGCCTCTTTCGCTGGCGTTGGTTGGTTCGGGCACTGCGGCGCCCGGCTCCGACGACCGCCGCGGATCGCAGATGCCCGTCGGAACGAGCCGCAGTGTGACACGCTGCGCCCCGACAGGCGAGCGCGGGTGCGATGGGGTCAGACCGGCGGGGGCTTCACCTCATGGTTGCCGGCTCCGTTGTTGGCGACCAACCAGTAGACGATCCCGAGCGACAGGATCGCGCCAGCCAGCGCGAGCATCCCGGAGACATCGACGCTCGATACGTCTGCCACGATGAACCTGCGCACCGTGGCCAGCATCGCGATCAGGATGATCGATCGGACCCGCACGACGTTTTCGGCGGAGGTCTTCACGATCACCAGGGAGCGCTTGAATTCCAGGGCGATCAGGATGGTGAAGATGATGCCGAAGACGTTCTGAAAGATGACATGCTCGGAGACTCCTTCCGACGCCCAGACGAATGAGACCAGCAGGGTCTCCACCAGGTGCCATACGCCGCCGATTACGATCGCCACGATGGCGAGCGTGATGACGGCCATCACCACATGCTCGAAATGCTCGTAGACGTTGTTTTGTCTTATCGTATCCAGCAGGTCTTTCATCATCGCTCCAAGCGGCGAGGTAGCCGACGTCATTGGCCGGATGATAGCCGATCCGTTCCGGACGGGGAACCGCCGGCGCTACAGAGCCTTTGTGCAGCAAAATCTCGCCTCCAAGCCGACCGGCGTCCTACTCCGGCTTAGGTGGCCATGGAGTGTCTGGTCCCGTAGGGGCGTTTGCGGCGGGCGAGCCTTGCGCGAGCAGCGCATTAAGTGTTTGTTGCCGCTGTATGTCCCTAATCATACGCTCCTGCGAGACGGCATTCGGATTGTAAACGCGCCCGATATCATCGGTTCGTAGAGTATCCCCAATGCCTATATCTTCTGCCATTGCAATCAGTAGCTTTCGCAGGCGCTCTTCCAAGACATGTGGCGGCATCGGGTTTACACTAAAAATTAGAAATAGCTCCGCCCACGCCTCTCTGACCCTACGCGACTCACTGAATACGACATCAATCAGGTTAAGTGCTCTGACGCCGGCTTCGGAGTAAATCGCTGCCCTCTCTTGCATTAGCATCGCAAAAACATGAAGCTTATTTTTCTGGCGCTCTTGGGCGCGCTCGGAGTCGCGACGTAACGACTCTGCAAGCTTTGCAGCAGCCCTTGGCGCTTGCCATGTAGCAAAAACCGCTAGTGCCGTCGCAATAGCACTGAAGACTGCTGGCACGATATTCAGAAAATCATTCATATTCGGATCTTGGCGTGAACGGTGGGAGGTCCCTTAGCTTGACAAATCTAACATTCATAGGTCCGCGCTGCGTTTCAACGCGAATGAATTTCATAGAGGCAAAATCTCGCGGCATTTGAAAATTGAGATCTTCGTCTTCGCCTTGCGGCCCCGTTGAACCTCCTTGAATAAGGACTACATTAGGAGGACTTTTCATCGCAAGTGTAACCGAAATCGTATCACGTTCTGATTCAGAGTATTTTCCATCCAACACGAAGCCGGACGGGTCTGCGCCAACGATTTGCCCGCTTATAAAGACGAGCATAGCGAATCCTTGTCCTTGCTTACCGGACAGATAGGCCAAGTAAAAGCCATCGATTGTCCCGCTCATGCGTGGCGCCTTGGAATCATCGCGACCCAATTTGAATCTTCGGCCAAGGTCGACCAACGCTGCGTCCGCGAAGCCGCGATTGATCCTCGCTCAGTGGTGCGGCAAAGAATTCCCTGATCATGCTGTGCGGTATCCCCTCGATGGCCAGAAACGCACGGATGCGGATCGTTTAGGCGTCATCCGACCGCCACGCCACCGAAGTCCGACTTGCTCGCGCCGCCGTCTGACCGGTCCTGCACCTTGCTTGCCGCCGACCGTGCTTAAACGCCCTCAAAACGGTCAAACCGACCAACCCTCCAACCCCTCCAAAAACCGAGCCGCCTCCCCCCGGATCGCCGCCTGCTTCCCCCCATCCATCGCCGCCCAACTCCGCAGCGGCAGCGCCATCCGCGGGTTCCCCGCAAACCGCTCGGCATGTCGCGCCACAAAATCCCAATAGAGGAAATTGAACGGACAAGCCCGCTCCCCCACCACCGCCTTCACGTCATACGCGCACCCGCGGCAATAGTCCGACATGCGCGAAATATACGCCCCCGAAGCGGCATAAGGCTTCGACCCCACCACCCCGCCATCCGCGTACAGCGCCATCCCCCGAGTATTCGGCATCTCCACCCACTGATACGCATCGGCATAGACCGCCAAATACCACTCATCGACAAAATCCGGATGCACCCCCGCCAGCAGAGCAAAATTCCCCGTCACCATCAGCCGCTGAATGTGGTGCGCATACGCCTCCCGCCGCGTCTGCCCCACCACCTCCCGAATGCACGCCATCTCCGTGCGTCCATCCCAATAGAACGGAGGCAGCGCCCGCGTCGCACCCAGCGCATTCAGCGCGCCGTATTCCGGCATGTACAGCCAGTAAATCCCCCGAACAAACTCCCGCCAGCCAATAATCTGGCGAACAAACCCCTCCGCCGCGTTCAACGGCACCGCCCCGGTGCGCCACGCCGCCTCCGCCGCACGGCACACCACCAACGGGTCCAACAGTCCAATATTCAGCGCCGGCGAGATCTGCGCATGAAACAACACCGGCGCATCCCGCCGCATCGCGTCCTGCCAATCGCCAAACCGCGGCAGCCGCTGCGCAACGAACGCCGCCAGCGCCGCACGCGCATCCTTCGCCGTCACCGGCAACGCGAACCCGTCCAACTCGCCGAACAGCCGCGGCAAACACGCAGGCACCATCTCCATCACCCCGCGCGTGATCGCGTCCGGCGCAAAGCGCGGCACGTCCGGCGCCACCACGCGCGAAGGCAGCCGCTTGCGGTTCTCCGCATCGAAGTTCCAGCGCCCGCCGGCCGGCTCGCCATCCTCCATCAATAACCCGGTGCGCTTGCGCATCTCGCGGTAGAAGAACTCCATCCGCAACGAGCGCCGCCCATGCGCCCACAAACGAAAGTCCCGAACTGAACACAGGAAACGATCGTCAGGCCGAATTTCGGTCTCCGCCAGCTCCGACCCCCCGCGCATCATCTGCAACACGCGCCACTCGCCGGGCTCGGTTGCGACGATCCGCTCCGGCCGCAGCCGCGCCACCGCGCGCGCCACCTCACCGGTCAGAGATTGGGTGTTCTCCGGATCATCCAGCGCGACGTAGTCCACGCGCACGCCGCGCCCGACCAGCGCATGGGCGAAATGTCGCATCGCCGACAACACCAGCACGACTTTTTTCACATGATGCGGGACGTAGGTGCATTCCTCCATCACCTCCGCCATCAACACCACGTCGCGCGCGGCATCGAGGTCGTTCAGCGCCGATATCCCGCGCGAGACCTGGTCGCCCAGGACAACCCGCAGCGTTGCGACGCTCAAAGCGGCCCGGTCACAGCCGTTCGTAGTGAACGATCGACCCGTCGGCCGCCGAGAACTGCATGCCCGCCCACACGCTGGCCATGTCGTACCAAAGCGCGAAGGTCAGGTCGCCCGACAGGTCGAACCGATGCGCGCGCACCGGCCCTCCCGCCGAGTCCAGCGTCTCGGTCCCCGCCGGAGCCACGTGCGGGTGCACAAGACCGCCGTCCTGGGTGCCGATCATCGGGACCTGCAGCAGGCGCGTGGTCCAGTAGGTGGTGGGCAGGGCGTCCTCCGGCGCGATATACGGATCGGTGCCGCTGCCGCGGACCTGCAACCCGGCCGCGCTGCGGTCCGCCGCCATCCACAGATGCCGGCCGTTGCGGTCGGTCTGGCCCTCCAGCGCGGCGATCTTCCCGCCGCGCCAGCTTTCGTGCGCCCGGTGCTTGTAGGCGACCAGCGGGATCGGCCCCAGCGAGACCCGCGCGTCCACCGTCACGCGCACGTCGAAATCCCCGTCGCCAGTGCGGGTGAACTCAACCGAATGGGTGCCGATCGGCGAGCCGTGGCGGACGATGCGGAAGCTGAGTCCGGTGGCCGGCGGCATCGGCGCCGCAGCCCCCACCCCCAATCCGCACCCTGCGGCGAGAGCCGCCAGACACAGCCTCCGCCGCCCGAGCGCTGTCCTTGCGTCGTGCATGCTTCCTCTGATGGTCGTTTCGTGACAAAGCTGGCATCGCCGGAAGGTGACGACAAGACGCTGCCGCTGTGGCAAAGTCGCCACACGAGCAGCCGGGTCCCGATAAAACGATGCGCCAGCTTCTGCTTTTGCGGCACGCCAAGTCCGCCTGGGATGATGCGAAACTGCCGGACCGCGAGCGCCCGCTCAACCCGCGCGGCCGGCGCAACGCGACCGCGCTGCGCCAGGCGATGCGGGACCTGGGCCTCGCGCCCGATGTCGTCCTCGTCTCGCCAGCAAAACGTACCAGCGAGACGCTGGAGGCGCTGGAGCCCTGGGACGAAACGCCGCTGATCGAGCCGATGGACGGGCTTTACCTGGCGACGGCGCCGCAGCTTTTCGCGGTCTTGCAGGGCGTGGCGGAGACGGTGCGCAGCGTGCTCCTGGTCGGCCACAACCCCGGGATGCACGATCTGGCGACCAGTCTTTCGGATGCCCGCGCCGCCGCCGACCAGCCCGATGCCCTGCGGCGGCTGTCCGCGGGATTTCCCACGGCGGCGCTCGCCGAGTTCGCCATAGCCGGCCCCTGGTGGCAGATCGGTCCGCGCGCCGGCCGCCTGCTGCGGTTTCTCACTCCCGCGGATTTGACCGACAGCAGGCCAGCCGACTGACCGACGCGATGGATATGGATCTGGAACTGGCCGAGACGAGCGAGGCGCAGCCGCCGGACGAACCGGCCCCGCCGGCTGCCGCGATGACGCTGGAACTCGACCTGCCCGCGGACGCAGCGTCCCGGCTGACACGGCTGCCGGCGGTTGCGCGGATGAAAACCGGCCGGTCGCGCACCAGGAAGGTGACCATCGTCTGGCACGACAGCCCGGCACGCGACCTGTCGGCCGGCGGCCTCGCGCTCGCCGAGCAACACGGCGCCTGGCGGCTGGAGCGTATCCGGCCCGGCCCGGAGCCATGGCCCCCCGGCGCCCCGCCCCCCGCGCTCGCCGAGTCCACCAGCCTGCCGGGCCTCGGCCAGCCGCTGCCGCAGCCGCTGCTGCCGGCCGTGGCGTTCGAAGGCCGCGCGCTCGACCTGTCGCTGGCCGCCGACGAAGGACCGGTCCTGCTGACCCTGCTGCGCGGCACCCTCCGCACCATCGGGCGCGAACAGCCGGCCTGCCGCCTGTTTCTGTCCGGCGCCGAGCCGGCGGTCCTGTTGCTCGCGCTTGCGCTGGCCGGGGAGTCGGGCGCGAGTGTGACGCGGGCGAGCCTGGCCGCCGAGGCGCTGGCCATGGCAATCGGCGCGCTGCCATCCGTGCGGCGTCACGGCGCGCCGACGATCAGCGAGGCTGCCTCGGTGGCCGATGCCTTCGGCGAGGCGGTCGGCCATCTCGCCGATGTGATCCTGCAGCTTGCACCCGCCGCCGCGGAGGGGACGAACGGGCCGGACACCGTGCATCACATGCGGGTTGCCGTGCGCCGGCTGCGCTCGGCCCTGGCGGTGTTCCGCCGCGCGGTGGCGTGTCCGGCGGTCGAGGCGGCAGAGGCAGGCCTGAAAGCGCTCGGCGCGCGGCTCGGCCCGACCCGCGACTGGGATGTGTTCGCCACCGAGACCGGCCCCCGGGCCGCGGCTGCGTTTCCCGGCGACAAGCGGCTGGAGCGGCTGCTTGCCGTCACGGAGCGGCGCCGGCGGGCGCACCAGGCAGCTCTGGGCGCCTTTCTGCGTGGCCCGGAGTTCCGTCGCCTCGGGGTGATGCTGGCCTGGATCGCCGCCGGCCGGTCCTGGCACGACTCCATCGGCGAGGCCGAACGGGAGGTCCTGGCCGCCCCGCTGACCGAGTTCGCCGCACGCGTGCTGAGCCGGCGGCTCAAGCGGGTGGCCGCCGCCGGGGAAGGGCTGGACGGGCTCGCGCCGGAACTGCTGCACGATGTCCGCCTGCTCGCCAAGCGGTTGCGCTATGCCGCGGAGATTTTTGCGCCGTTGTGGCCCGGCAAGGCGACCCGCCGTTTCCTGGAGCGGCTCGCGGCGTTGCAGCAGGAGCTTGGCATGTTGAACGACGGGGCCGTGGCGGCCGGGCTGCTCGACGAACTGGCCGCGGCCGGCGGCCGGCAGGCTTTCGCTGCCGGGCTGGTGCTGGGGTTTGTCGGCGCCGGCGCGGGCGCGCATCGGACCAACATTGCGCGCGCCTGGACGAAATTCCGCCGCCAGGAGCCGTTCTGGACTTGACCGCGCGCGGCCGAGTCCGGCAAGGCGCCTGAACGCCACGTCGCCAGGGATGTCTGTGTGTCGATTGGACGACCGCGCCGGATTTTCCGCTCCACGTTTCCCCGCCTGTTTCGACGCGCCGCCGCCCTGATGGCAGTCGTGTTGGGCGTGATCGGGGCCGGCCATTGGCTCGCAGGCCTCGACTGGAACCGGCCGGGCCGGGCCGGAGCGCCCGAGCGGCTCGAAGCGCCCGCGGGGCAGGTCGCCGTGGTGGACGGCGGCACGCTTCGCCTGCAGGAGAGGGTGGTCCGGCTGCTCGGCGTGACGCCGCCGCCGCGGGGCAAAATCTGCCGGCGCGGCGACGGAGCGGAGGTGGATTGTGGTGGGGCGTCGGCCGACGCCTTGGCCGCCCTGGTGCGAGGCACGTCCGTGGCCTGCGAGGTGCGGTCGGTGGACTCGATGGGCCGGCCGCTCGCCGTCTGCCGCGCCAGCGGGACCGAGTTGAACCACGCCGTGGTGGCCGCAGGCTGGGCGCGCGGCGACCGCAGCCTGCCCGGGCTGGACGGGCAGGAGGCCGAAGCGCGCAGCAAGCACCGCGGCCTGTGGGCGACCGGCGAGAGCTGGTAGCGTGTGTGCGGATCGGGGCCTCTGACCGACGCCCGCTTGACGCTATCGCGTCGTGGGAGCCCGCGTCGTCGAGAAGCCGGGCGGGGCGAGCTGCCAGGGATATCCGTGCCGGGCCTGCTCGTAGCCATAGTCGAACAGGGCACGCATATAGGCTGGGTCGAAGGATTTGCGGTGCGCTTGCTGAAAGTCTGCGCCGATATAGGCCAGCCGGAATTGCACGCCGTCGCGCCGCGTCGTTTGGAAGATTCGGATCACGTCATTCATCCCGCTGAAGTGGATCATCGTTGAGATCGAGCGGGAGGCGATCCTCAGCAGCGAGCGTTCCGTGCTCGCCCATTCGGGGTCCATGCGGGCGTTGCGGATGATGTAGGCGATCCGTTCGCGCTGGAACCCGGCCTCGCGCAAGCTGCGATCAAGTTCGAGCGCGGGTGGATACAGGAACACCTGCGACGCGGCCCCGCCATCGACGTGCATTTCCTGATACGCCCGCCCGGCAACCTTCACATCGATCATCACCGGTGGAAAAGCGCCGGGGATCGCGGCGGAGGCGAGGAGTATGCGGCGGAATAGCTCCAGCGCGCCGGGATGTCCGCTGGCGGCAATAGCGCCGATGTTCCACAGCACAGGCCGCTGCAGGTCGAGGTTGGTCGTGCCGATCAGCAGCAGCCGTCCCTTCTTATACTCGCGCGCCATGTCTTCCAGCATCTGCTCGTTCGCGTACCGGCTGATGAGGCGATAGAGAGGGGCGGTGTCGGCCAGCGCCTCGCCAAACAGAAGCGCTGAGGCGATTCGGCGAAACAGCAGAATGTCCGGCGGCGCAATGTCGGTGAAGACGTCCCGCAGCTCGGGATCGTACTCCGGTCCGAGGAAGGCGAACGGCGCGGTCAGTGCGCCGGTCGAGATTCCGGTGACAACCTGGAATTGCGGACGGGTGCCGGCTTCGGTCCATCGTCGCCGCCGCCGGAGATGGCCAGGAAATTTGCCGCCGGACGGCGCCCGTTCGGATCGGGCGGCGTGGCGGCCGCCTCCCGGTTCGCTTGCTGAAGCGTCTCCTGCAGGAGCGTGTCGGCGCTGCGGTCAACCCAGAAACGGGCGTTGGGAATGCCGAGCACTTCGATCCCCTCGGTTGCCTCGGCGGGCGGGGCTTGAAGCCGCGGAATCGCGCAGGCGGACAGCAGCAGAATCAGGGTCAGCGCAGCTAGCCATGGCGCCATGGCGACACCGCCTGCGCCAAAGCTGCGAGGATACCGGCCTGACGGCTTCATGCGTTGTCCGTTCGATACGGGGATGAGGCGCGCTGTAACGCGTCCGCTGCGACCGGGGAAGCAGCCTTCCGTGACCGACCCGGAGCATGGCGCTTTGCCGCGCCCACCAGTGGCGGCGCCAGCCTGCCCGATCCGCTTCGCCTCGACCGTTGCCGTTTTCCAGACGTTCCCCTGGACGCACGACAGGTTTGGGGTGAGGCTGGGTGCTGAAAGGAGGCTGCGAATTGGGGCATGAGCGCGAAACATTCTGTCTCTACAGCGCGTTGGATCGGAAGCAGGCAGCCTGGCGGCAAAGCTGGAGGCTGCAGACACAGGGAATTAACCGTAAACCGGTTAATCTGGCTACCGCATTGCACTAAAATGATTTTTCCCGATAGAATCTTGCTGAATGCGGTTGCCCGGCGTAGGGGAGCGTTGCGATCGGGTTTAGAAACGTCCGTAAAGGGGGAGCCATGGCGCAGGCCGCCGAAACCAAGAAGCGTGTCGCCAAAGGACGCGAGGCCGGGCCTGACAGGGAGCCTGCCGACAAGGATCATGCCCACCGGGACCTGCTGCTGAAAGCCTATCGCGACATGCTGCTGATCCGCCGCTTCGAGGAGAAGGCGGGACAGCTCTACGGCATGGGTCTGATCGGCGGCTTCTGCCACCTGTATATCGGCCAGGAAGCGGTGGTGGTTGGCGTGCAGCTCGCGCTGTCCGACGGCGACCAGGTGATCACGTCGTACCGCGACCACGGGCACATGCTCGCCACCGGCATGGAGGCGCGCGGTGTGATGGCGGAGCTGACCGGGCGCTGGGGCGGGTATTCGCACGGCAAGGGCGGCTCCATGCACATGTTCAGCAAGGAGAAGAACTTCTTCGGCGGGCATGGGATCGTCGGCGCGCAGGTCAGCCTGGGCACCGGGCTCGCCTTCTCCAACTGGTATCGCGGCAGCGACCGCGTGTCGGTGACCTATTTCGGCGAGGGCGCGTCGAACCAGGGCCAGGTCTACGAAAGCTTCAACATGGCGGCGCTGATGAAGCTGCCGGTGATCTACGTGATCGAGAACAATCGCTACGGCATGGGCACTTCGGTGGACCGCGCCTCCGCCAGCCGCGACCTGTCGAAAAACGGCGTCCCGTGGGGCATCCCCGGGATTCGGGTGAACGGTATGGACGTGCTGGCGGTGAAGGATGCCGCCGGGCAGGCCGTCGCGCACTGCCGCGCCGGCAAGGGTCCCTACCTGCTGGAGATGGAAACCTACCGCTACCGGGGCCACTCGATGTCCGACCCAGCGCGCTACCGCACGCGCGAGGAAGTGCAGGCGATGCGCACGCAGCACGACGCGATCGAAAGCGTCCACCACAAGCTGGAAGCGCTGGGCGTCGATGAAGCCGCCATCAAGGCGATCGACGACGAGGTCAAGGCGATCATCCAGGACGCCGCCGACTTTGCGCAGAAGAGCCCGGAGCCCGACCCGTCGGAGCTGTGGACCGACGTGCTGCTGGAGGGCTGAGCGATGTCCACGCAGATCCTGATGCCGGCGCTGTCCCCCACCATGACCGAAGGCAAGATTGCGCGCTGGCTCAAGAAGGTCGGCGAGGAGGTCCGTGCCGGGGACGTGATCGCGGAAATCGAAACCGACAAGGCAACCATGGAAGTCGAAGCGGTGGACGAGGGCAAGCTCGCGCAAATTCTGGTGGACGAAGGCACCGAAGGGGTCGCGGTGAACACGCCGATCGCCGTGTTGGCCGCGAACGGGGAAGACGCCGCGCCGGTGAAGACCGCGCCGCCGCCGGCCGGGCCGAAGGTCGCGGCGCAGGCTGAGGACGCCCACGCGATCGCCGATCGTGCCGCGGCGGGGACTCGCAAGTCTGCGCTGGAAGCGGCGCCGGCGCCGGCGCCGGCCGATGTGGAGAAAGCCTGGGGGCCGACCAGGCCGATCACCGTGCGCGAAGCGCTGCGCGACGCGATGGCGGTGGAGTTGCGGCGCGACGACGCCGTGTTCCTGATGGGCGAGGAAGTCGCACAGTATCAGGGCGCGTACAAGATCAGCCAAGGGCTGCTCGACGAATTTGGCCCGAAGCGCATTATCGACACGCCGATCACCGAGCACGGCTTCACCGGCATCGCGGTCGGCGCGGCCCTTAACGGGCTGCGGCCGATCGTCGAGTTCATGACGTTCAACTTCGCCATGCAGGCGATCGACCAGATCATCAACTCGGCAGCGAAGACGCTGTACATGTCGGGCGGACAGATGGGATGCCCGATCGTGTTCCGCGGCCCGAACGGCGCCGCCTCGCGCGTCGCCGCGCAGCATTCGCAGTGCTATGCGAGCTGGTACGCGCATGTGCCCGGACTGAAGGTGGTCGCCCCCTGGTCGTCGGCTGACGCGAAGGGCCTGCTGCGCTCCGCGATCCGCGATCCCAACCCGGTGATCGTGCTGGAGAACGAAATCCTCTACGGCCAGACCTTCGAGTGTCCGACCGACGAGGCGTTCCTCGTCCCGATTGGCCGCGCCAAGGTGGAACGCGCCGGGACGCATGTCACCATCGTCGCGTTCAGCATCATGGTGGGCGTGGCGCTGAAGGCCGCAGATTTGCTCGCCGGGCAGGGCATCGAGGCGGAGGTGATCAACCTGCGCTCGCTGCGTCCTTTGGACACCGCGACGATCATTGAAAGCGTGAAGAAAACGAACCGCCTGGTCACGGTCGAGGAAGGCTGGCCGTTTGCCGGTATCGGCGCGGAGATCGCCATGCAGGCGATCGAGCACGCGTTCGACTGGCTGGATGCCCCGCCGGTGCGAGTCGCCGGCCTGGACGTACCGCTGCCCTATGCCGCCAACCTGGAAAAACTGGCGCTGCCGCAGCCCGGTTGGATCGTGGACGCGGTGAAAAAGATCGTCTGAAGGGATACGCGCATGGCGACGAACATCCTGATGCCGGCGCTCTCGCCCACCATGACCGAGGGCACTCTGTCGCGCTGGCTCAAGAAGGAAGGTGAAGCGGTCAAGGCCGGCGACGTGATCGCCGAGATCGAGACCGACAAGGCGACCATGGAGGTCGAGGCGGTCGATGAAGGCGTGCTGGGGAAGATCCTGGTTGGCGACGGCACCGAGGGCGTGAAGGTGAACGAACCGATCGCCATTCTTGTCGATCCGGGCGAGAAGGTGCCGCCGGCCGGCATCGCGCCTGGCGAGAAGGCGGCTGCCGCACCGAGATCCGAACCGCCGAAGGCCGCGGCGCCTGCGGAGCCGCCCAGGCAGGCCGCGCAACCGGCCGCCGCGCCGGAGCCGTCAGCGCGTGGCGGCAACGGCCATGATGCGGAAGGCGGGCGGATTTTCGTCTCGCCGCTGGCGCGCAGGATGGCGAAGCAGGCTGGGCTCGATCTTGCCGGTCTAAAGGGCAGCGGGCCGAACGGCCGCATCGTGAAGGCGGACATCGAGGCTGCACAGAAAGGCGCCCCTGCCGCCGTGCCCGCGCCTTCCGCCGCGGCTGCCGCCGTGCCTTCCGTCGCTCCGTCGCCAGCGCCCACCCCCGCCGCGCCGCCGGTCGGCAAGGCGACGCAGCCCGCGATCACCGCGCCGCACCGGCTCGTCCCCAACAACAATGTCCGCAAGGTCATTGCGCGGCGGCTGACCGAGGCGAAACAGACGATCCCGCATTTCTACGTCTCGATCGACGTCGAGCTGGATGCGCTGCTCAAGCTGCGGTCGGAGCTGAACGCGAAGTCGCCGGCCGAGGGTCCCAGCGCGTTCAAGCTCTCGGTCAACGACCTGCTGATCAAGGCCGCGGCGATCACGCTGTGCCGCGTGCCGCGGGTGAACGCGAGCTACACCGAAGACAACATCATCCTGTACGACGATGTGGACATCAGCGTGGCGGTGTCGATTCCCGACGGGCTGATCACGCCGATCATCCACAAGGCGGACCAGAAAGGCCTTGCCGCGATCAGCAACGAAGCGAAAGACCTGATTGCGCGGGCGCGCGCCGGCAAGCTGAAGCCGGAGGAATTCCAGGGCGGCGGATTCTCGATCTCCAACATGGGCATGTATGGCGTGTCCGAGTTCGGCGCGATCATCAATCCGCCGCAAGCAGCGATCCTTGCGGTGGCGGCGGGACAGCAGCGCGCCGTGGTGAAAGACGGTTCGCTCGCGATCGCCACTGTGATGACCTGCACGCTGTCGATCGATCACCGCGTGGTGGATGGCGCGCTCGGGGCCGAGTGGCTGGCGGCGTTCAAGTCCGTGGTCGAGGACCCGCTCAGCCTGATGCTGTGAGGAGGCGGCCGCATGATCCGTCCCCGCACCATCGCCAGCATCCTGACCTACACCGCCGGCAGCGTCATCGGCAGCGCGCTGCAACTCGCCATCGTGCCGCAAAAGCCGCCGGGCGTGCGCTCGCCGTTGTTGCCGCCTGGTCCGGTGATCGGCGTGGTGTGGACGGTGCTGTTCGCGATGCTGGGCGCGGCGCGCGCGAAGCTGCACGGGCATCCGCGCGAGCAGCGTCTGGTCGATGCGCTTTGGCTCGGCTGCCTGTCCTACCCGCTCTATACCGACGGCATGCGCAATCGTCCGGCCGCCTATGCCGGCAACATCGCCACGATCGTTGCCACCGCCGCGATCGTGGCGCGCATCCGGCGCGTGTCTCCGGCCGCGGCGAGGCTTGTCCTGCCGGTCATTCCGTGGGTGATTTTTGCCACGATTGGCATCGCGGCGGAGCCAGGCCGCTCAGTCGGCAACGGCGGCTGATGCCGGCCAAAGGCAAGGTTGGGGCTCTGCCCCAAACCCCGCCAAGGGGAGACCCCTTGGAACCCATCCCTTTAAGTGATGG
>Ga0302283_1002463_pt1 | contig 14923 bp, 11 predicted proteins | sample III_Fen_E1_4_FD_198770 | JGI IMG/M metagenome (GOLD analysis project Ga0302283, IMG submission 198770) | Peat permafrost microbial communities from Stordalen Mire near Abisko, Sweden - III_Fen_E1_4 | ecosystem: Environmental > Terrestrial > Soil > Wetlands > Permafrost | place: Sweden: Abisko...
GGCTCTGCCGCCCCCTGACGCGGCCGCAAACCGGCCTTACACTTGAGCGCGTCAGGCTTCTCGACCGTCGGAGGATCCCATGCGCTTCAGGCTGGTATCGATGGTGGTGGGTGCCGTTGTCCTTGCCGGGCTCCTCGCGAGCGCGCCTTCGTTCGCCGACGGCGCTTCCTCCGCTTCGAGCACCACGCCTGTGCTCGACAGGAGCTCGCCCGGGGTCCTCGGGCTGGCCCAGCAGTGGGCGCTCCACGAGCCGTTCGCGCTGCCCGCACCCCGCGTCCTGTCGCTCGCGCCGCCGCGCCTTCCGGCGCTTCGCATGGACACCGCCGGCCTGTGGTTCGACCCACGGACCCTGCCGACGCAGCGCTTCGACCGCGAGGAGCACGTGGACCACGACTTCTCGATGTTCGGCGCGCCGATGAACCTGCGGCTCAGCGGCTACGACCCCGACGGACGCACGGCCCCTTTCGAAGCGCACGGCCTGCCCCTCTGGCAGACCGACCTCGTCGCCCGCTTGCCGAAGCGCTTCTACGTCGGCGTCAGCGTCCAGCAGAGGGTCACGGGAAAGCGCGCCCTGGTCGTCGCCGGGACGAGGTTCTGACGGCCGAGCCCGAGCGTGACGGGACGGTGAAACCTGCTTGCCATCGCCGCGCCGCGCGGGCCCCGGTGCTAACGTCCGCCCGCCGTGCGCTCCTCGTTCACCCTCCTGCTGCTCGTCGCCGCGTGCGCCTCCAACCCGGGAGCCGCCACGGCTCCGGCCCAGGTGTCGGCCGCACCGCCAAGGGAGCACTCGTTCCGACCCGTGGTCACGATCGTCGTCGACCAGATGGCCGCCTGGATCGCCGAGGAGAGGTGGCCTCTCTTGCCGGCCGACGGCGGATTCGCGCGTCTGCGGCGGGAAGGGACCTTCGTGACGTCGATGCGCTACGCGCACGCCGTCACCGACACCGCGCCCGGCCATAGCGCCCTCTACACGGGGGCGGTCCCGCGCGCGTCGGGCATCTGCATCAACGAGGTGCCCGACGGCAAGGGCGGCCTCGCTTCCATCCTGCGCGACGAGCGAACGGAGCTCGTGGGCGCGGGCGGAGTCTTGCCGGGACAGGCTGGCTCGTCCCTCGCGGTGCTCCAGGTGGAGACGGTGGCCGATCGACTGCGCGCGGCCCACCCGGACGCCTTCATCGTGAGCCTTTCGCTGAAGGATCGCGGGGCGCTCTTCGGCGGAGGACGCAGGCCCACCGCCTCGCTGTGGCTCGACGTCAAGAGCGCGCAGATGGTCACGTCGACGGCGTTCGCGGAGAAGCTGCCGGCGTGGGCCGTCCCGCTCGGCTCCGCGGAGGCCCTCGAACAGCGGCGGACCCTCGTGTGGCGGCCGCTCGATCCCCGCTGGGTCGAGGCGCATGCGGCCACGGGGGACGCGCAGGACGGCGAGGGCGACGCGGCCGGCCTGGGCATCACGTTCCCGCACTCCCTCGCCGGGACGGCCCCGTACGGCAGAGCCCTCCGCACGAGCCCTTCGGGGGACGACCTCCTGCTCGATCTCGCGCTGGCATCGCTGGACGCGGAGCGCCCGCGGGCGGGCACGCGACCCACGCTGCTCGCGATCTCGCTCTCGCCGAACGACTACATCGGCCACACGTTCGGGCCCGACTCGTGGGAGGCGTGGGACGAGCTCGCACGGCTCGACGCGAGCCTCGCGCGCTTCTTCGCGGGGCTCGATGCCCGCTTCGGCAAGGATGGGTACGACGTCCTGCTCTCGGCGGACCACGGCGTGACGACGATGCCGGAGGCGACGACGACCCCGGCTGCTCGGCCGTGGTGCGCCCACCCCGACAAGCCCGATCGGTGGGGTCGTCCGTGCGGCCCCGCGGCGCGCGTCCTACCCGCCGCGCTCACGCGCGAGCTTCGGGAGGTGGCGAGGGGTGCTCTCGGCAGCGGAGACTGGGTCGCGGAGGTGAACGACCCGTACGTCTTCCTCACGCCGGCGGCGCGGGCCCTTCCTCCCGCGCAGGTCACGGCGCTGAAGGACGCTCTCGCGTCGTCGCTGCGCGCGCACGCCGAGATCGCGGAAGTGTTCGACGTGCCCGCGCTTCCCTCCCCGTGCCCTCCCGAGCAGGACGAGTCCATCGGGGCGCTCGTGTGCCGTTCCACGTCCAAGGCATCCGGAGACCTCTACGTCGTCACCCGCCCCGGGAGCTTCTTCGACCCCAACGTCGTGGTCGGGAAGGGAACGAGCCACGGCACGCCGTACCTCTACGATCGCACCGTGCCCTTCGTGGCTCGCGCGCCGGGGCAGATCCCCGCGGGGAAGGTCATCGATACGCCCGTCGCCTTCGAGGCGTTCGCCAGGACCGCGGCGACGCTGCTGGGAATCGACCCGCCCGCCCCTGCCCGCAGCGCGGTCGACCTCGCTACTCGCTGACCTTGCGGCCCGCCACCGGTGGGCTCGTGAGGAGCACGGTGTGCGACGCTCGCATCGCCTTCGCGTCGGGAGCGCCCAGGGTGGCGAGCGCGAGGTCGAACGGCAGCCCCCACACGAGCGCATCGTCGCCGGCGACGTACCACACGCTCGAGTCGCAGCCTGCCGCGAGCTTCTGGAGCGCGTCGGATCCCAGGGTCAGGTCCGGGCCGGCAAAGCCGCGCTTGAACCTCTTGGCGACGCCTCCCGAGCTGGGCCACACGGCGATCGAGCCATCCTTGTTGACGGCGCCGGTGGCGGTGCAGTCGGCCGGAGCCGCATGGTCGATCGCGAGCTCGAGCTCGCCCATCGACGAGTCACGCTTCTTGGTCCGCACGAGCGCGCCTTTGGCCTTCACCTTCTTCAGGGCGCTGAGCACGGCGGAGACCCTCGGCGTCTTCGCGTCGCGCGACGCGGACAGCGCCACGAAGTCCCCCTGCACGTGGGGCTTTCCTGCCAGGATGGCCGCGATCCGATCCGACGCGTCCGCCGCGGAAAAGAGGACGATCTCGCCGTCGATGGTGCACGACGCGTCCTCGACGACGATGACCGGGGCGCGCGGGGGCTCGGGCGTCGCGGGAGGCGCCTGCACGGTGGGGGCAGGGGCGCTCGCCTCGGCGGCGATCTGGGGCGATTGTGACGATTCTGCGTCGCACGCAGCCGCCAGAAACGGCAACGCGAGGAGGCCATAGATGGGGCTGGTAGCGCGGCGCACGGACCTCATCCTAGTCGCGATCCAGGGCGACGAGCGAAGTCGTTGCGACGCGAGGCTGCGCTTCCGCTACGCTTGACTCTACCCGATCGGATTTGCTCGGGTGGCCCAACCCGCGCGCGAACCCCATGGTCGACATCCCGCACACCTCCGACATCCCCGACATGCAAGGGGAGACCATCGGCGGCAAGTACAAGGTCTTGCGCCTCATCGGGACCGGCGGCATGGGGACCGTCTGGGAGGGCCTGCACGAGGCGCTCGGCCAGAAGGTCGCCATCAAGTTCATCAAGCCGACCTTCGCCTCGCACCCCGACGCGCGCAGGCGGTTCGAGATCGAGGCGCGCGCCGCGGCCCGGCTGAAGACGCGCCATGCCGTGCAGGTCTACGACTTCGGCGTGACGGAAGGCGGGCTCCCTTACATCGTCATGGAGTACCTCGAGGGCAAGTCGCTCTCCGATCTCCTCATGGAGAGAGGCCCCCTCACGGGACGCGAGGTGGGGATCATCATCGGCCAGGCTTCCCACGCCCTCGAGAAGGCCCACGCCGCGGGCATCGTTCACCGCGACCTCAAGCCGGACAACATCTTCCTCGCCACCAACGCGGACGACGTCACTCCGGAGTTTCCCTATTCGGTCAAGCTGGTCGACTTCGGCATCGCGAAGATCGTCCAGGACCAGACGATGCACGTCGGAGCCGGCGCGGGGGCGCCGATGGGCGGGCCCACGCAGGAGGGTGCGGTCGTCGGCACGCCGAACTTCATGAGCCCCGAGCAGCTCACGGTCGGCGGCGCGCCCAACGCGCACACGGACATCTGGTCTCTTGGGGCATGCGCGTTCACCGCGATGACCGCGCGCATTCCGTTCGAGGGAGAGGTCCTCGGCGACATCGTGCTCAAGGTTTGCGTGGCGCCCCTGCCCGTGCCCTCGCAGCTCAACGCCCAGACACCGTCGGGATTCGACGCGTGGTTCGCCCGCGCGTGCAACCGCGATCCCGAGAAGCGCTTCACGACCGCGCAGGAGGCCGGGGAAGCGATCGAGATCGTATGCGGCATCACGAGCCGGCCGAGCAACCAGTCGATCCCGGACGTCGTGGAGGTGCAGTACCAGCTGAAGCCGCGCGGCCCGGAGTTCAGCAGCGACGACATCGAGGTGCCTACCGGCATGTCGCCACGAACGGCGCTCCTCGCGGGCCTCGTGCTCGGGCTGACCCTCATGGTCGGCGCGGTGGGGGCGATCGCGTGGCGCTCCGGCGTCCTCGATACGGATGCGCCGGCCCTGAGCTCGAGCACCATCGTGGCCGACGCGCCGCTGCCCAGCACGGCGACGACCGCGGGAAAGCCACCTTCTGCAGCGGCCGACGCAGGCGGCGCGGACGCCGGCAAGGGCCACTGAGGGCTCGCCTCGTCCGCTGCCGGACCCTTGGCGGCCCGACCTCGCTGGCTCGTCCGCGGGATGGAACCACCTGAGGCACAGATGTAGGCAACGGGGCAACAAAAAGTTTGTCCTTTTTCAAGAGCGGGTTAGCTTTGGATAAGAGGCTCAGGCAGGCCTCAATTCTGGGAGGGCGATGGCCGACGCAAGCGCTGTAGGGTCCGAGCGAGTGGGCAGACGCGGGCACGTGCGGGGTCGCCCCAACGCTCGTCCAAATGCACCGCGCTTCGTCAACAGAATCCCGGCGCGGTTGCCGCCCGTCGGGTTCTCTCTGGGCTCCCGAACGACGCGTACGTCGAACCGGGCGCCCAGCGGGAGCCCGAGCCCCGGACGTAGCAAGCCCGGGCGTAGTGGAAGGGCTGGCGCAGTAGCGGCCAACCCTTCGCACACGCTCGTCACCACAACAGACGTTGGGGCCTGGCGTCCCAGCGTAGCTTCGGGGGAGGCCGCTCCTCCGAAGGAAGCAGGGGAACGGATGAAGCGTCTCACCGTCAGGAGTCTCGAGGGGGTTTCTCTGGAGGAGGCCCTCGCGTATCTCGACGTAGCCAACGGCGACGAGCTCGCCGCGGCGTTCACCTTGGCCCAGGACCGCAACCGGCTGGATGGCACGAACGCCGTGCCGGACGAGGCGGAGATCCATCACGCCCTCTTCCTCCTGCGGCGCGCCCGCAACCTCGACGCGCCGAGCTTCGACCTGATGCGCGTGCAGCTTCGCAGGCACGTCGCCGCCTGACGGGCGGCCGCGAGGCCCTTCATCTCGCCGGATCCTCCAGCTCGAGCCAGCGCACCATCGCGCTGCCCGCGTGCTGGGCGTAGTCGATGCGCAGCTCTAGATCGACCTCGCTCCCGGGCATCGCCCCGTAGACGGCGTCCGGATCCGCAAAGAGCTCGGCCGGTCCCGGCGCGAGCTGACGACGCACGAGGAGCGCGAGGGACCGGCGAAGCTGACGGTCGAGCGCGTCCGCCTCCCGCGTGGCCTCCGGTCCCTTCGTCCTCAGCAGCGCGAGCGTCGCAGCCCCGGCTTCGCATCGACTGGCCACGGGCGTGAGGCGCGGCGTCATGACCGGTCCGACCCCGTACGCTCCGTCGTCGTCGTACGCGGAGTCTCCTGCCCGCCCCTGCATGGCGCGGCCGTAGCGCTGCCACCGCACGCAGAAGTCCACCGCGCCGGCATCCGGCAGGGGCAGATCGGCCGCGGCCTGACAGGTCCAGTGCTCTTCGCCGAAGTAGTACCTGTCTCCGAAGAAGCTCCAGGCGGGGCCGACGAGGTGCGCGAGCCCGCGGCGAGCCGCGGCGAGGTCCGCGGCGTCGCGTGTGACCCGGTAGGCGCGCGCGAGCGCGAGCGTCGCTTCGCCCGAGTAGTAGAGGTACTGCACGTCCACCGGACGCCCTGCGGCCCGGTCGTACTCGTGCATGAACTCGCCGTCGGCCCTCTGCGACGCGCGAAGGAAGCGGGCGACGTCCCTGACGAGCGGCTCGTAGGTCGGGTCGAGCCCCGTGCGGACGATCTCGACGAAGGCGATGAGCGCGAGCGCGCTCGACCCGAGCTCGACCCTGTCTTCCTTGCCGATGCAGGCAGCGTCACCGCACGCGGACACGGCGGAGGCTCGCATGAGGGAGGCCGCGCGCAAGCACGCCATCGCGATCGCGGGCTCGTGGGAGACCGCCGCGGCCTGCGCGAGGAAGTAGGTCGTCCCCGCGTGGCGGGGCCAGTCGTAGCCGGGCAACGTACGGTTCGTCGTAGCGTCGACGAGGTAACGGTAGTGGCCATCGTCCTCTATCCCACGCGCGAGGTAGCGCGCGAGATCGAGCATCGCCCCGCGGACGACGGGGGCGGAGAGCGACTCGGCCGTCACCTGGGAGGCCGCGCCTGGCGCGCGACCGGGCGTGCTCCGCAGAAACCGCGCCCGGCGGACCACGGCGTTCGCCTGGAGCGTGGAGACGCTGGTGTGGAGGCGCTCGGAGAGCAGGGCCCAGACGACGGCAGGGTCGACCCCCGCGTTCAGCGCGAGGCCCGAGACCCGGACGCCGTGCGGGTCGTACGCCTGCCGCGCGAGCAGGTCCGACGGGGTCACGTAGACGGTCTCGTGGCCGTAGGTCGCAACGACGCCGTCGTGCCCCGACACGAACGAGAGCGCGAACGCGAGCTCCGGTCTGACGAGGAGCGCGCTCGTGCCCGTCACCGTCTCGTGGACGAGCGTGGCGCCCTCCAGCCCTGCGGCCGCGTCGAGGGACGCGCGACGCTCCTCGCTGCTCGTGAGCACCTCGCGAGCTCGGAGCTGGCCTGCCTGCCAGACGCTCGCCACGATGGCGGACGTGCCCTGCGCCTCGAGCGACGCCCACGAGCGCACGCACGCGCAGGCTGCGACGAGACCCAGCGCATACGCGAGAAGCAAGGTCGAGAGCGCTCGCAGGCTCACGGCAGCGGCGTGCCGTGGTCCGGCTTGGTTGCAGAGGGACGGAGCCATACGAGCTGCACCGACGGCAGGAGAACGAGGTACGGCAACGCCAGCGCGGCCACGAGCGCGAGGATGACGGCCCCACCGCGGCCGATGGGCCCGTAGATGCCGCTCAGGTAGCTCGCCGACAGGGCGAGCGCGGTCACGAGCGCGAGGCCCACGGCGAGCGACAGCGCGGAGGACACGAGGGCGACCTTGTTCGCCCACCGGGCGTTGGCGAGCAAGGCGGACCCCGCCACGACGTCGAGGCCGATGAGGAGCACCGCGACCGTGTCGACAGGGAGCCATCGGTCGGGGAGGCCCGCGAACACGCCCAGAGCCAGGAGGGCGGCGCTGATCAGGTCGGCTACGCCGAACGAGACCCGGGTGAGGCGCGACATCCGAGCGAGGGTAGTTCTTCTGCGAACCCGCGGGAGAGGTTTGCGGCACGCGGGTTGCTGCCATCAGCCGATGATGCTCCATGCCCGCCACCTCGCCGGCGTGCTCGGCGCGTGCGCCACGCTGGCGTGCGGCTGCCATGGGCGAAGGTTGCAGCGCGCCGAGGCTCCTTACCTGACGAGCGCAGAGACCGCTCGCCTCGTCGACGAGCAGCTGCGGGTCGACCGAAGGCTGGCGCGGGAGCCCATCCACGCGAGCGTGGACCAGGGGGTAGCCGTCCTCCGGGGGACGGCCAGCAGCCTGCTTGCGCGCGAGCGCGCGCTCGACATCGCGAAGAACACGCTCGGGGTGCGAAGCGTGGTCGACCACATCACGATCGCCCGTTCCGACGTGCCGGACGCGGCGTTGGTGCGGGAGATACTCGATGCGCTCGGGAGGGACGCCGCGACGCGCAGCGCACGCGTCACGGTCGCCGTCCACGACGGCGCCGTCACCCTGCAGGGGGTCGCCGACTCCTGGGCACAGCGCCGCCTCGTGGCCTTCGAGGCGGAGGCCACGAAGGGCGTGACCGACGTGAACGACCTCGTCGTCGTCCAGCCCACCACGCAGCACCCGGACGCGGAGATCCTGGCGAGCGTCTCGCAACGCATTCGCTTCGACCCGTGGCTCGACGGCTATCCGATCCTCGTCACCGTTCAAGACGGCGCCGTCCGTCTGCGCGGCGAGGTCGCCACCATCGCCATGAGGGAACGGGCGGAGCGGGATGGGTGGCTCGAAGGAGTGAAGGGCGTCGACGCACGAGACATCTCTGTGACGGGCCGGCTTCGAGGCCCGGTCTTCGCACGCTCGAAGGCGAAGCCGCCGACCGACGAAGAGTGCCTGGCGGCCATCGAGGCCGCGCTCCGGGACGACCCGCGCGTCGGTGTCATGGTACCGCGGGTGTCGGTGCGCGGCGGGGTAGCCAGGCTCGAGGGCACGGTCGGCTCGATGCGCGCGCAGGGCGCGGCCGAGGAGGACGCGCGCGACACGGTCGGCATCACGGAGGTGCGCGACGACACGCAGGTGGCTCCGGTCGTCGGGATGGACGACCAGGACATCGCCCGCGCCGTACGGAAGCAGCTCGCAGACGACGTGACGACCGCGCGGGAGACGGACATCCGCGTGTCGGTCACGAAGGGAAGCGTCCTGCTCGAAGGGCACGTCAAGACGAGCTTTCAGCAGCTCGCCGCGGTCGGCGACGCCGCGGTCATCCCGGGCGTCGTCTCGGTCGAAGACCGCCTCGTGGTCGAGCAGGTCGGCGAGGATCTCGGGGCGGACGTCGAGCAAGAGCTCGCTCGCGATCCCCTCGTCGACGCCAAGCAGATCCGCGTGCAGGTCTCGGACGACCGGACGGTGACGCTCGCGGGAACCGTGAACAGCTGGACCGAGGTCCGCGCCGCCGCCTCGGACGCGATCAGCGCGGGCGCGAGGCGCGTCGTGAACCTCCTGCAGGTCCGGAACCAACCGCCCGCGATCGAGCCATGAAGGGGGTGGCAGGCTCGTCCCGCGTCCCGAGACCTACGGAAGGTCGGCATTCTTCGCGGGCTGGTCGGGCGAAAGACCCTTGCCGTAAAAGATTAAGAGATCTTAACGTACCCGTCCGACGCCGTGCCGGGCGGGAGGAGCCGGATGGGCCGCAAGTCCACGAAGAAACCGAAACCCGAGGCGAAAACGGGCCCGCCAGCCGCCACCGACCCGGCACCCGTTACCGCCGAGTCGGTGCACGAGCACCCCGAGGCCCCGGCCTCCGGCGAGGCTCCGGCGCCTGCCCACCCGCCAAGGCCCCCCGGGCGGTGGGGCCGTGTCGGGCGCAGAATCCGGACCGGGGCGCTCCTCGGCGGAGGCGGTGCCCTGGGCGTATGGGTCGGGGACGTCGTGGCTCTCTCGTCGGCCCGGGAGAACATGACGTCGGATCAGTGGCTCACGGGCCTCGGCGCCGCGCTGTTCGTGGCCCTCACGACCGCGGTGGTGGCAGGGGCGGTCCTGGGGCCTCTCCTGGCGCCTGCCGCCGGTCGCGTCGCAGAGAAGGTCCAGGCGATCCGAGGTGACGGCCCGGACGGACGCGAGAAGCTGAGCCACGGCATCGCCGCCCAGGCGCTCACGTTCGTCACGCTGGTCCCTCTGATGACCTGGGTCGCCTACCGCGCCGCGCTCGTGATCCCCGCGGAGTTCGCGCGCGCCGAGAGCATCGCCGTGGTCCTTGCCCTCTCGCACCTCGTGATCGCCGCCTCGGTGCTCCTCCTGTGGCCCGGGTGCTCCGAGCTGGCGCTTCTGTGCGTGCGCGCGGCTTCGCGGGTGTGGGGTCCGAGGCAGCTGCTCGCGCGCGCGTGGGCGCTGCCCACCCTTCTGTGCGCCATGGCGCTGGCGTGCGGCGCGCTGCTCGTTGCCCACCGCCCCGAGGCGGGGCTCTTGCCCTGGCGCCAGGCGCTCCCGCTGCCCGGCCTCGTCGTCGGCCTCGCCGGGGCCGCATACCTCGCGCGACGGAGGATCTGGATCGCCGTCGCCATCGTGGGCGTCGCGCTCGTCTACGGCGGCCTCGCGGCGGCGCGGTTGCACCCCCAGTCGACGACGGAGCGGCGGTTCGGCTTCGAGGACACGCTCAGCGGCCGCGCCGGCTACGCCCTCTGGACCAGGGCTCTCGACTTCGATCACGACGGCCAGATCAGCCTGCTTGGCGGAGGAGACTGCGCGCCGTTCGATCCGCGCCGCCACACGGGAGCGATCGACATTCCCGGCAACGGCGTCGACGAGGACTGCGACGGCGACGATCTCAGCCAGATGTCGCTCGCTCCGAGAGCGCGAAAGGACGTGGGCCAGGAGGCCCTTCCCCGCCAGCCGACGATCGTGCTCGTGACCGTCGACGGGCTGGCCGCCCGCAAGCTCCGGGCGCTCTCCGGGACGACGTCCATCATGCCGAACATCGACGATCTGGCCGCGGGCGGCGCGCTGTTCACGCGGGCCTTCTCCCAGGGGCCGTCCACGCGGCTCTCGTTCCCCTCGATCTTCACGTCGCGCTGGGACTCGCAGCTCCGGCAAGAGTACCGCCCCACGCACCCCTACCCGCTCGCGGGCGGAGAGCGCCAGCTCCAGGACATCCTTGACGAGGCCGGCTACGAGACCATCGCGGTCATCCCGAACAGCTATTTCAGCCCGCGGAAATGGCCGAGCGTGACGCGCGGCTTCGAGCGCGTCGACGCCTCCGCGATCCCCGCGGGCAAGCACAACGCGCCCCAGGTGACCGACGCCGCCCTGCAGATCCTCGCCGAGCCGACCTCCCGACCCCGCTACCTGTGGATCCACTACTACGACGCTCACACGCCGTACGGGCCGGTGCCCGGGGGCGTGTACGCGAACGAGAGCGACGAGGCGCTCTACGACGGCGAGCTCACGTACATCGACCGCGAGATCGGGCGGCTCATCGGGGCCATCAACGGCCGCCCCCAGCCCACGTACATCATTCTCACGGCAGACCACGGGACGCTGTTCGGCAACCTCATCCACCCGGGACGCCACCACCAGTACGGGGACGATCTGACGACGGCGACGATCCACGTACCGCTCATCGTCCAGGGGCCGCACATCGCTCCGCGCAAGGTCGACGGCCTCGCCTCCACGATGGACATCGTGCCGACGATCACCGACCTCTTGCGGGCACCCGAGAAGATGGACGTCGAGGGTACGAGCCTGTGGCCGGAGATCCTCCGGGGGGAGACCGACGCCAACCGCATCCTCTTCCACGAGATCTACCTCGGCGAGCGCGACTTCCAGGGCAAAGACCCGCTCGAGCAGGTCTCGGTGCGAGACAAGAGCTGGAACCTGATCCTCGATCGCGTGCACGGAAGCTACCACCTGTACGACTACACGACCGACTACGCCGAGGCGCACGACCTCTTCGAGGAGCAAGCGTCCTCGCCCCACGGGCGGCAGCTCCGATCGCTCCTCGGGGCATTCGTCGAACGATTCCACAAGCGGGCTCCGGGGACCGCGGTGCTCGCGCGACCGGCCGACGCCGTGGACATCGAGCGCTGACGCGGCGGCGCACCCGCCTGGGCGGCGCGCGCTCTCCTGCGGGCGGGCTTCGCTCAGCGCCCGTCGCCGTGCGCTTCCTCGGCGGGGTACGCGTGAACGCCAAGCTCGTCGCCGTCGAGGCCCTCGAGCTCGACCTCCCGGGTGACCCGGTGACCGCCCACGAGCTTGTCGGTGACCCACCACGCCAGAAGCCCCGCTCCACCGACCCACACGAAGTTGACGGTCACGCCAGCGAGCTGGGCCCAGAGCTGGCCCAGGCCACCGCCGGCGAACAGGCCCTTCACGGTTCCCGGTACGCCGTTGAGCCCGTCTCCGTAGCGCCCGTCGGCGAAGATGCCGACGCACAGCATTCCGAACGCGCCGCACACGCCGTGGACCGAGATCGCGCCCACGGGGTCGTCCACCTTGAGCCTGCGCTCGATGGCGAGGAAGACGGCGACGACGAGCACGCCCGCCATCGCCCCGATCACGACGGCGCCGCGCGGGGTCACGAAGGCGCATGGCGCCGTGATGGCGACGAGGCCCGCGAGCATTCCGTTGGCCATGAAGGTCGGGTCGGGCTTGCCGACGACCCGCCACGCATAGAGCATCGCCGTCACCATCGCCGCGCCGGACGCGAGCATCGTGTTCGCGGCGACGATCGAGAGCCGAAGATCGGTGCCGGCAAGGGTCGAGCCCGCGTTGAAGCCGAACCACCCGAAGGCCAGGATGATCGTGCCCACGATGGCCATGGGCACGTTGTGCCCGGGGATCGGCCGCGGCCGCCCCTTGGCGTCGAAGCGACCGTTGCGAGGGCCGATCTTCCTGCACGTCACGAACGCGAGCACGCCGCCCGTCATGTGCACGACGCTCGAGCCCGCGAAGTCGACCGTGCCGTGGCCGAGCCCGAATTCCTTGCCGAGAGTCGAGAGCCAGCCGCCGCCCCAGACCCAGTTGCCGTAGAGCGGGTAGATGAAGGCTGCGATGAAGAAAGAGAAGACCGCGAACGCCTTGAAGCGCCACCGCTCCGCGAGCGCGCCCGTCGGGATCGTGGCCGCGGTGTCCATGAACACCATCTGGAAGACGAACATCGCCACGACGCCGACATCCACCGCGTCGCCCGAGAGCGCGAAACCCGTCGCGCCGAAGAGGCCGAAGGAGTGGCCGGCGACGGTGAGCGAGACCTCGTGGTTCAGGATCTCGCTCCCGCCGAAGACCCCGATGGGCCCCATCCCTCCCATCTGGAGCGCGAAGCCCGTGGCCCAGAACGCCATCATCCCGATGCCGTAGACGGCGAGGTTCATCGCCATCGTGTGCGCGGCGTTCTTGGCGCGGGTGAGGCCCGTCTCCACCATCGCGAAGCCGGCCTGCATGAACATGACGAGGGCGGCGGCGATGATGGCCCAGGTGAGGTTGATGGCGACGCGGTGGTGGCCCACCTCGTCAGCCAGCTCGGCCAGCGTGGGATGGCCTGGGGTCACGGCGGGGACGTCGACGGCCGAGCCCGTCGTCGTGCCGACGGCGTCGGGGCCCGCCAGCGCGACGACGGGGACGAGCAGCGCCAGGAGCGCCACGAGGATCGCGATGCGTTTCATCGCGATGCATCAGACGACGGCGCAGGTTTCGAGATCGTTTCCGGGGCGTGTCGGAAGCTCGTTTCAGAACTGTCCGTACACGAAGGGCTGGGCCTTCGCGCTCGCGGCGAGGTGGATCCCGTACGCGGCCGCGGCGAGCAGGAGCCCCTGGACCGCGGCGGGCGTGCGCACGAAGAGCTCGCGCGCGCGCTCGGCCCAGGCGTTCGGCACCCAGTGGAGGACGAACCCTCCCGCGAGCACAAGGAGCACCTTCGGCGCCAGGTTCGCGTAGCCGAGCGAGTGGCGGGTGATGCGGCCCAGCACGAGCGTCGCGTGGGCGAAGCTCGGCGCGCGAAAGAAGACCCACGCGAGGCAGACGAAGTGGAACGTCGCCACGACGCAAAGTGCGCGCACGAGGAGGGTGCCCTTCTCGGCGCCGTGCGAGCGCTGCCACATCCGCGTGCCGGCGAGGCCGAGCCCATGCAGCCCGCCCCAGATGACGAAGTTCCACGACGCCCCGTGCCAGAGTCCGCCCAGGAGCATCGTGAGCATCAGGTTGCGGTACGTCTTCCAGGAGCTGCCGCGCGAGCCTCCGAGCGGGATGTACAGGTAATCGCGCAGCCACGAGCTCAAGGAGATGTGCCAGCGGTGCCAGAAGTCCTGGAGGTTCTGGGCGGTGTACGGCGCGTTGAAGTTCTCGGGCAGCCGGTAGCCGAAGAGGAGGGCGCTGCCGATGGCCACGTCGGTGTAGCCGGAGAAGTCGCAGTAGATCTGGACGGCGTAGGCGTAGACGCCGATCAAGATCTCGAGCGAGGAGAAGCGCTCCGGGTTGTCGAAGACGCGGCCGACGAGGTTGACGGAGAGCGTGTCGCCGATGGCGATCTTCTTGGCGAGCCCGGTGGCGATGAGCCAGAGGCCCCGGGCCTGCATGTCCGGGTCCGCCGGAGGATCCTCCGCGAACTGCGGGAGCATCGATCGCGGCCGCACGATCGGTCCCGCGACGAGGTGGGGGAAGAAGCAGACGAAGAGGAGGTAGTCGAGGTAGCGCTTGGCCGGCGGGAACTCGCGGCGGTAGACGTCGATCGTGTAGCTCATCGTCTCGAACGTGAAGAACGAGATGCCGAACGGAAGGACGAGCCGCAGGTGGGTCGTCTTCACGTGGACGCCGAGCGCGAGGAGCGCGGCGGCGAACGAGTCGACCGCGAAGTTGAAGTATTTGAAGACGGAGAGGACGCCCAGGTAATAGACGATCGACGTGAGCAGGAGCGCCTTGCGCAGCCGCGGGCTCTCGGTGCGCCCGAGCGCGCGACCTATCCAGAAGTCGAGCGAGCTGCCGAGGAAGATCACCGCGAGGCAGAGCACGCTCCAGCCGAAGGGCCCGAAGGGCACGTCCTGCTCGGTCGCGGCGTCCCACGTGCCGTAGAAGTAGAAGCCGTAGCTCGCGAGGACGAGGAACAGCGTGCGGGCGAGCCGCTGGCGCGCGAACAGCCAGAAGACGGCGTACGTCGCGATGAGGAAGGCGCCGTAGAGGGCGCTGTTGAAGAGCATGCCGCGGGGGCGGAGTGTACCCTAGAGCACCGAACGGGTTCTGCTCAGAAGGCGAGCTTGAGCGCGGGCTTTCCGGACGCCGGCATGCGCGAGAAGGTCTCGGCCAGGGCGGTCCGCACGTCGGTGCCGCTGCTGACGAGCGCGACGATGCCGAGCCCCAGCATCACCCCGCCGCCCAGGAGGCCGGCGACGCCGATGGTCCGGTCGCCGGAAGCCAAGGTCTGCCGCATCGAGTTCCCGGCGGCGCTGGCGTTCACCGCCGAGAGGCCGAGGAACGTGCCGCCCACGGCCATCCCCGAGGCGCCAATGACGGCGCCAACCCA
>Ga0302283_1002480_pt1 | contig 14875 bp, 7 predicted proteins | sample III_Fen_E1_4_FD_198770 | JGI IMG/M metagenome (GOLD analysis project Ga0302283, IMG submission 198770) | Peat permafrost microbial communities from Stordalen Mire near Abisko, Sweden - III_Fen_E1_4 | ecosystem: Environmental > Terrestrial > Soil > Wetlands > Permafrost | place: Sweden: Abisko...
TAGCCGCCGGCCATGACGGCCGCCGCCTCGGCGGCGGTGGCCTCGTCGGGCAGGAGGGGAGGAGCGTCCTCGGGAGGCGGCGCGTCCCAGGCCGCGCCCTGCCCCACGAGCAGCCGCTCGTCGAGGAGTGCGGCGGACAGGCTCTCCCAGTGCTCGGGGTTGCTGGCCGGGTCGTCCATCCGGTCTCCCGGGTCCACCCCGTGCAGGCCCATGGCGACCAGTGCGCCGGAGACGGCCGAGGTGCCGCTGCGATGGCAGCCGACGACCAGGACCCACGGTCCGGCCGGCATGCCCGTCGGTGGGGCACCCGGTGCGTTCACCGCCGTGGGACGCTCAACGGAGCCAGCGGTAGACGCGCTGGAACAGGGCGGCCCGGCGCGGGTTCCCGTATGCGTGCCGGAGCGCCACCCGCTTGTAGTAGTTGAGGAACTGCCCGATCGGGCCCGATCCCTCGGCGTAGGCGTAGGCGCCCTCGCTGGCCCGGCGGCTGGCCTCACTGGCCAGGATGCCGACCGACGACAGGTAGTTGGACACGGCGGTCGGGTCGCCGGCCGGCGTCCCCGCCCCTCCGTCCGAGGGGAGCCGGACGGCCTCGAGGAAGCTCGTCGGGGGATCGGCGACCGCCACCGGCCGGAGGGCCCAGACGAAGTGCTCCACCGCCCCGTTGCGGTGCTCCGCCTGGGACAGGATCCGGAGGGCGCCCATCATCTCGACCGGTAGGCCGTCGGCCAGGCGGCCGTCGTACTGGTCGCTGCGGAGGGCGTCGACGTCGCGGCGGGCCACGATCTCCCACCCGGTGCGCTCCACCAGGTTGGACAGGGTCTGCTCGGTGTAGAACCGGACGTGGTCGCCCGCCAGCAGGCCGTCGTCGGTGGGGGACCACCGGCCGCACAGCAGCCGGAGGGCGACGTCGAAGTGGGCGATGTTGGGGGCCGACACCACCAGCATCGGGCTGCCGTGGTCGAGCGACCAGCCGGACAGGGCGGCCAGCAGGTCCTGCGGCTCGGCCAGCGACGCCACGGTGTCGAGCAGGAGCACGGCACCGACCGGCTCCGCCGACGACACGCCGTCGAGTGCGCCGAGCACGGCCGGCGTGTCGTCGAGGGACAGGGCCCCGCCGGTGGACGCGGGCCCGGTCGGCCCGCCCGACCGGGAGCGGTCCACGTGCAGTCCCTGGGGAGCGATGTGCATGTCGGCCAGCGTGTGGACCACCGGCTCGGCCTCCGCCCGCAGGTCGACGATGGCGCTCGACCGGTCGGTCAGGAGGTCGGCCACCAGGCCGACGGCGTGGGCCATGGGGCTGGTGTGGGAGACCACGTCGTCCGCCGCCCCGTCGGGTCCGGTGTCGCCGTCCGGCGTCGCTCCCGGCCCGGTCCGGTCGACCAGAACGGACCGTGTGGCTTCGAGCCAGGCCCGCCCGTACCGCTGGTCGGGCTCGAGGTGGTTCCCCTCGGCCCACTCGTTCCAGGCCAGGATGAACAGGAAGTTCTCCTCGTCGGGCACGTCGGTGATCCTGTCGACGGCGCGTCGCAGCCACTCCTCGTAGACGTCCGGGGTGGCGCCGTCGAAGATGGTGGCGCCGGACGGCCGGCGGGCCGTGTTGTCCCAGCTGACCATCACCGAGGGGTGCCGCCGGTGCCCGGTCGGCTGCGGCCGGGCCAGGTCCTTCTCCAGCGACGAGCGGTAGTCGATCAGGTGGTTGCCACGGGTGCCCTCGGCGGGGGTGAAGACCTCGTCACCGGTGACGGGCATGAAGCCGACGCTGGCATCCATGCCGAACGCCTGCGGGCCCCCGGCCGGCGGTCCGTGGCTCTCCACGTAGCAGAGGTAGAGGTCGGGGATCCCCAGGTTCTTGGCCTCGTCGCGCCAGATCCGGAAGGTGCGCTGCGGGTCCGGCAGCTTCTCGGGCCGGTACACCAGCATCATGGGCCGGCCGTCGACCGTGATGTACCGCTCGTCCTGGAAGGCGGTGGCCAGGTAGCGGATGTGGGCGAGGTCGTCCTCGTCGCTGAATTCCTGGGGCATGAGCAGCGACCCGGACCGGGCGTCCCAGTTACGGGTCCACTCCTCGTTGGCCCAGCACAGGGCGAACGGGAAGTCGGGGGACCCGGAGGCCAGCACCTCCTCGAAGGGCCGCTCCAGGAGCCGCTTCCCGTTGAACCAGTAGTGGTAGTAGACGAAGCCGTGGATCCCGTGCTCCCGGGCCAGTGCGGCCTGGGCCTCCCGGATCTCGGGGATCCGGAGGTCGTAGTAGCCGAGTTCGCCGGGTACGTGCGGCTGGTAGTGGCCGGGGAACCGGGGTCGGGCCTTGGTGACGTTCATCCACTCGGTGAACCCCTTGCCCCACCACTCGTCGTTCTCGGGGATCGGGTGGTACTGGGGCAGGTAGAAGGCCAGTGCCTTCGGCACGCCGCCGCCCCCGTCGTGGTGCCCCCTCGATTCCGGCATGGGGACAAGAATACGACACATCGCGTGCGTGCGGCCGGGCGCTGCACGTACAGCGGCACACGGACGGACCGGGGACCGGGCCCGCGGGGCCGTCGGCGGTGGCCCGGCGCGCCCGGTCCCCGGGTGGGGTCGGACTACCATCGGTGGTCTGCTCCAGGGGTGACGGAGTGGTCTTCCGGGTGGTCCCACATGGAGTGTGTCGTCGTGAGTCGTCTGCATCGTGCACGGGGGAGCGGTCGCCGATGAGCACAGCCGGACCGGTCGCCACCGACGAGGTCACCGGTGCGACCGACGACCCCGCGCCGGTCGATCCCACGGCGCCGGATGTCGTAGACGGCGAGGCGGGACCCCCCGACCGGAGCCGGCGCCGGTTCACCGTGGCCGTGGTGGTGGGTCTGGTGGTGGTGGCGATCCCCTACGTCTGGGTGCTCATGGACCTGTGGACGGGGACGGTGGACCCGCTCCGCCACGTCTCGCCCAGCGACTTCTACGACCTCCAGGGCCGGGCCATGCTGTCGGGGCACCTCTACGTGCCCGACGGGTCACTGGGGATCGAGGCCTTCCTCAACGGCGGTCACCAGTACACGTACTTCGGGATCTTCCCGTCCCTGCTGCGCCTGCCGGTCCTGGCCGTGACCCATGCGTTCGACGGGCGCCTGACCGCACCCTCGATGCTGCTGGCCTGGGTGGTCACCGGGCTGTCCTCCGCGGTCCTGCTCTGGCGGGTCCGCATCCTGATCCGCGGCTCGGCCGTGCTCGGCGCGGCCGAGGCGGTGTGCTGCGGCGTGCTGGTGGCCTCGGTCAACGCCGGGTCCGTCCTGGTGGTCCTGGCGGGCACCCCGAAGGTGTCCCACGAGGACCTGGCGTGGAGCGTGGCGCTCACCGTGGCCACCCTGTTCGCCCTGTTGGGGGTGGTCGAGCGTCCCTCGGCGCCCCGGCTGACGCTGGCCGGCGTCGTCGTACTGGGCGCGGCCCTCGACCGGAGCCCGACCGGCTACGCCTGCATCATCGCCATGCTCCTGGTCGCCGGGTGGTTCGGCCTCGGGCGCGCCGGGGCGCAGAACCGGCGCGCGGCGATCCCGCTGGCCGCCATGGGCGTCGGCATCCTGGCCCTCGACGGCCTGGTCAACTGGGCCAAGCTGGGCATGCCGTACGGACTGTCCGAGGCCAACCAGGTGTGGACCCAGGTCAACGCCCACCGCCGGCTGTACCTGGCATCCAACGGCGGGAACGCCTTCTCCCTGCACTACCTGCCGAGCACGCTGGCCGCCTACCTCGACCCGCTCGGGATCGGGGTGTCGTCCCACTTCCCGTTCCTCGGGCTGCCCGACCACCCGGCCAGGGCGGTGGGTGCCGTCACCCTCGACCAGAGCTACCCGACGGCCAGCGTCCCGGCGGCCATGCCCCTGCTGTTCCTGCTGAGTATCTGGGGGCTGGTCTGCGCGTTCCGGCCCCGCCCCGTCGGCCGGGTCCAGGCCATGCGCCTCCTGCTGGTGGCCACGGCCGCGGGCACCGCCGCCGTCCTGCTGTTCGGCTACATCGCCGACCGGTACGTCGCCGACTTCCTGCCGTTCCTGGCCCTGGCCTCGATGATCGGGCTGGTCGACGTCTGGCGCCGGTTCGAGGGGACGGGCCGGCCCGCCCGCATGGTCGGGGTCTTGGCGATCGTCGCCCTGGGCGCCTTCGGGGTCTGGGTCAACGTGGGCGCGGCCATCACCCCGTCGGGGCTGTGGACCAGCGCCCAGGCCGGTGCCTTCGTCCGGGCCCAGCAGGCGCTCGGTGGGGCACCGCCGGTGCAGCGGGGGGACACGCTGCCCGAGTGGGCGCCGGCCGGCACGCTGTTCGCCACCGGGTCGTGCTCCGGTCTCTACGTCTCCAACGGGTTCGACTACTCGACGGTCCCCGGTCAGCAGCTCCAGCACGAGACCTGGATCCCGGTCGAGCAGCCCACCGGCACCGTCCACGTGCTCGAGGTCACCCGGAACGGTGCGATCGAGGCCGGGGGCCCGCCGGCGGTGCTGGCCACCTACGGCACGACGAGCGTCGTGCTGGAGCCGACCGGGACCGACCGGGTCCGCCTGGCCCTGCGGGGCCCGGACCTCCCCGACGTCCCCTACCCGCCGTCGGTCACGCCGAGTGTCGAGCTGCGGCCCGGCGTGCCCACCTACTTCGTGATCACCACCGATCCCCACCTGCACACCATCGAGGCGTCCGGCCAGGGGGTGGCGGTCCAGTTCGTCCTGCCGGGCGACGGCCCCTTCGCCGTGCCCGGCGACCCGACGCTGCACATCGTGACCCAGACCCCCGCCGGGTCGCCCATGGCTCTGTGCCGCCAGCTCACCGGGACGGGCTGACACCCGTCGACCCCGGGCCGACCGGCCTCAGGCGCCCACCGGCGGCGGCCCGCGCCGTCGCAACGCCTCGGCGGCCAGGACCGCCAGCGCCCCCCGGGCGGCGTTGTCCCAGCTGAACCGGGTGGAGAACTCGAGCGCGCCCTCCGACAGCTGCTTGCGCAGCACCTCGTCGCCCAGCACGGCGTCCAGTGCGTCCACCAGACCGGGGGCGTCGTCGAAGAACAGGCCGGTGCGACCGTCCACCACGGCGTCGAGGTGGCCGCTGATCCGCGACACGACGGCGGGCGTCCCGCAGGCACCGGCCTCGGTCACCGTCATCCCCCAACCCTCACGCAACGACGTCGACGCCACCGCCCACGCACTGCGGTAGAGATCGATGAGCTCGTCGTCGGTCACGTGTCCCGGCAGGGACAGCCACGACTCGGCGTGGTGGCTCCGGATCAGCTGGTCGAGGGCCGGACGCTCGTAGCCCTCGCCGGCGATGACGGCCCGGAGCTCGGGCTGGCGCCGCTTGAGCTCGACGAGCCCTTCGATCATGAGGTCGAAGCGCTTGACCGGCACCAGGCGGCCCACGGCGACCACCAGGGGCACCTCCGAGCGCCGCCCACCGGGGGCGAACTTGGCCTCGATGCCCGGCGGCGACACCGACACGTTGGCCGCCGGGAGCCCCAGCTTGCCGACGATCTCGGCCTTGGACGAGGAGGACAGCGTGATGATCCGGCTGCGCCGGTAGAACTGCGGGGCCACCCGGTGCTCGAAGGTGTCGCCCAGCTCGGCCAGTCCGCGGGGGAGGACCATCTTCCACATTTCGGCGTGGACGTGGTGGAGGAAGACCACGCGGGGCGAACGCGCCCAGATCGGCGACAGGAACGGCATCCCGTTCCAGATCTCGACCAGGCCGTCGGTCCGGCCCAGGGTCCCCTTCCACCCGGAGATCATCGTCCGGGGGAAGATCGAGTAGCGGCCCACCCTGCGGGTGACCTGGTAGCCGTCCCGGGTGACGAACGGCGGGCGGCCGGGCGCCGTAGACGTCGTCATGTTGACGGTGATGCCGGCGTCGGCCCAGGCGCTCAGGATCCGGTGCGCGTGCAGCTCCGACCCGCCGGACTCCTCGTCGTCGAAGTCGCGCCAGGCCACGACGTGGAGGTGGTGCAGTCCGGCGGCGCGGGAGATCTCCTCGAGCGACATCGAGGCGAACGGCCGGAGGTCCGGGGCGCCGAAGAGCGCGGCCGTGGCGCTGGTCGGGGCACCGTGGTGGATCGAATCGCCCCCGTCGGACGGGTTCATGCGTTGGTCCCCCCAACCCGTCAGATCGGGCGACCTGCCCTCATCCCGAATGGAGGTCAAGTGTACCGCGGGCCCGGACGGGCGAACAACGGACGACGGGCACGGACCGGCGTAACTCCTGGCCGTGCGCCCAGTCACGCCAGAGGCCGTGGATACACTGTCGGGCACCGTGGATTCCGAACCTGATCGTCCCGCGTCCGTCGGAGCCACCACCGCAGGTGACGCCCGGGACGACGCCGACGCCGCGGCGCGACGCCGGGGCGTCCGGATCGACTACCTGGTCTGCGCGCTGGTGGCGTTCGTCCCGATGCTGTGGTCCCAGCCCGGCCAGGTGACCGACGACACCAAGACGTACCTGTACCTCGATCCCGGCCGCTACATCCGCCAGGCGGTGTCCCTCTGGAACCCGAACATCGCCCTGGGCACCGTGACCCACGAGAACATCGGCTACCTGCTCCCCATGGGCCCCTTCTACTGGGTGATGGCCGAGCTCCACGTGCCGGTGTGGGTGGCCCAGCGCCTCTGGCTCGGTGGGCTGCTGTTCGCCGCCGGGGCCGGGATGCTGTACCTGTGCCGGACGATCGGGCTGACCGGGCCGGGACGGGCCGTCGCCACGCTGGCGTTCATGTTCACCCCGTACGTCCTCCAGTACTCGGGGCGCATCTCCGTGATCCTGATGCCGTGGTCGGGCCTGCCGTGGATGCTGGCCTTCGTCATCCTGGCGCTCCGGCGGGGTGGGTGGAAGTACCCGGCGCTCTTCGCCCTGGTGGTGGCCCTGGTGAGCGGCATCAACGCCAGCTCGATCCTCTACGTCGGCATCGGGCCGGTGCTGTGGCTCCCCTACGCCGTGGTCGTGCTGCGCGAGCGGACGTGGCGCGACCTGTGGAAGGTGGTCGGCAAGGTCGGCCTGCTGACGGCGCTGGTCTCGCTGTGGTGGGTGATCGGGCTCCAGGTGGAGGCCGCCTACGGGGTCAACATCCTGAAGTACACCGAGACCCTGGCGTCCACCAGTTCGGCGTCGTCACCCTCCGAGATCATCCGCGGGCTCGGGTACTGGTTCTTCTACGGCGCCTCCGACCAGACGGGCCCGTGGACCCAGGCCGCCGTGGCCTACACCCAGCACCTGTGGCTCATCGCCCTGTCGTTCCTGGTCCCCGTACTGGCGCTGGGGGCCGCGGTGGTGGTGCGCTGGAGGAAACGGGCCTTCTTCATGATCCTGGTGGTGGTGGGCATGGTGCTCGCCGTCGGTCCCTACCCGTACTACCGGCCCACGACGATGAGCGGGCTCATCAAGGCCTTCATGCAGGACACGACGGCCGGGCTGGCCCTGCGCTCCACCGACCGGGCGTCCCCCCTGGTCATCCTGGGCCTGGCCGTGCTCCTCGGTGCCGGCACGACGGCCGTGGTGCAGCGCATGACCCGGTGGGGGTGGGCACTGACCGGCTTCGTGCTGGCGGCCATCGCCGGGGCGTCGGCACCGCTGTGGACCGGCTCCACCGTGGTGGACGGGCTCACCCAGCCGGTCACCCCGCCGCCCTACGTCATGCAGGCGGTCCACCACCTCAACACCACCCATCCGGGCCTGCGCGTCTACGGGCTCCCGGGCAACAATTTCGGCGCCTACCGGTGGGGCGACACCATCGACACGGTCTATCCGGCGTACCTGAACCGGCCCTTCGTCACCCACGAGCAGCAGACGATGGGTTCGCTGCCCACCGCCGACCTGCTCGAGGCGGTGGACACCCCCCTGCAGGAGGGGACGATGGACACGTCCACGCTGGCGCCCATGATGTCGTTGATGAGCGTGGGCGACGTGCTGGTGCAGTACGACCTGGCCTACGAGAAGTACAGCACCCCCGACCCGAGGCGCCTGGCCCTGGACTTCGCCACCACACCGCCGGGGCTGAGCGACCCGGTCTCGTTCGGTGCGCCGCGGCCCAACGTGTCCACCGTGCCCAACGTGGACGAGGCCGCGCTCGCCCTGCCGGCCAAGATCCCCACCCATGCGCCGCTGGTGACCTACACCGTCGACCACCCCCGACCGGTGATCCGGGCCGAGTCGCTGACCCACCCGCTGGTGGTGGCCGGGAACGGCTCCGGGCTGGTAAACGCCGCATCGGTGGGCCTGCTGGCCGGGTCCCCGACGATCTTCTACTCCGGCACCCTCGACACCCAGCCGGCACTCCGTACCCGGGTCCTGGCCGCCACGCCCAGCCTGGTGGTGACCGACACCAACCGGAACCAGGGCTACCGGTGGAACGGCATCACCCTCAACGCCGGGTACGCCCGGACCGCCACCGAGGGCCCGGACGTGACCGACCCGTTCGACTCGCCGCTCGACCTGTTCCCCCAGGCACCGGCCGACGCCCAGACCACCACCGAATTCCACGGGATCTCCTCGGTGACCGCGTCGAGCTACGGCTCGCCGGTCCAGTACTTCAACGAGGAGCGCCCGGCGGCGGCGCTCGACGGGGACCCGACCACGGCGTGGACGATGTCCCAGTACCCGGCCGGCCAGTGGTGGAAGGTCACGCTCACGACCCCGGTGACCGCCGACCACATCAACATCTCGCAGCTGGTCACCCCCCGCCCGCGCCAGCTCATCACCAAGGTGTACCTGAGCTTCGACCGGAGCTACCCGGTCATCGCCGACCTGGGGCCGGCGTCGCAGACGGTGGCCGGGCAGACCATCCCGTTCTCCAGCCGCACCTTCGGGTCGCTCCGCATCACCATCATCGGCACCGAGCCGACCAAGTACCACGTGAACGCCGGCTACCAGAACTTCACCGGCTTCTCCGAGGTCCGGATCCCCGGGGTGACCGCCGACGAGACGATCGTGATGCCCGAGGACCTGCTGCGGGCCGCCGGCGTGTCCTCACAGGCCGACCCGCTCACGCTGATCATCAGCCGCGAGCGCGGTTCGGGCTACCCGCCCCGGTCGGACCCCGAGCCCTACCTGGCCCGGAAGTTCTGGCTCCCGACGGCCCGGGTGTTCTCGCTGGCCGGCCAGGCACGGCTATCGGTGCTGGCCCCGGCGTCCGTGCTCGACACCGTGGTGGGACGCACCGGTCCGGGCGGCACCCCGCTCGCCGCGTCGTCGAGCAGCCGGATGGGGGGCGACATCGACGCCGGGGCCACGGCGGCCATCGACGGGGACCCGGCCACCGCGTGGCAGCCGGCACTCGGCGCCCTGTACCAGGCGGGCGCCTGGACCGAGTACCACCTGGGCGCACCGATCACCATCGACCAGATGCACCTCCAGGTGGTGACCGACGACCAGCACTCGGTGCCCACCGAGCTCACCGTCTCGGCGGGGGGGAGTTCCGACACGGTCCGGCTCCCGAAGCTGCCCACCACCGCGGGACGCGGTTCGGTCACCGACGTGCCCCTCCAGCTGTCGCCGCTCACGGGTGCGACGGTGCGGATCACGGTGGACTCGGTCGACCTGCGGGACACGACCGACTACCTGTCGCGGGCCCCGGTGGCGCTGCCCATCGGCATCGCCGAGTGGGGGATCCCCGGCCTGGCCCCGGCCCCGGTGCCGACCGACATCCCGTCGACGTGCCGGGGAGACCTCCTCACCGTCGACGGCACCCCGCTGTGGGTGGAGGCGGCGGGCACCACGTCGACCGCGCTGGACCGGCAGGCCCTGACGCTGACGCTGTGCGGGCCGGACGCGCAGGGCCTCCCCCTCGGCCCGGGTGACCACCTCCTGCAGTCGGCGCCCGGTGCGGTGACCGGGCTCGACGTCGACCAGCTGGCCTTCGCCTCGGCTCCGGGGGGCACGGCGGCCGTCCTCCCCGGCGACGGCACGGTCCCCGCACCGACGCCCGGCACGGCGCCGTCGGCCTCGGTCGTCCGTGAGCAGTCGACGGCGATCGACGTGTCCATCTCCCACGTGACGGCGTCGGACGCACCGTTCACCCTGGTGCTCGGGCAGAGCCTCAATGCCGGCTGGCAGGCGACGGTGGGCGGACGGGTCCTGGCCGCACCGGTGCTGACCGACGCCTTCGCCAACGGGTGGACGGTGGACCCGGCCACGTTGGGATCGGGCATCCACGACGGCACGGTGGACGTCACGTTCCGGTGGACCCCCCAGCGCCGGGTGAACCTCGCCCTCCTGGCCTCGGCTGCGGCCATCGTGGTCTGCCTGGTCCTGGCCGTCCTCCCGTGGGTGCGGCGCCGGCGCCGGGGCCGGCGTGACCGGGACGGGGCGGGCGCTGATGGAAGGGGCCCCACCGGCGCCCCCGACGGGTTGGAGGCGTTCGTGGACGCCGACCCGCCCGGCGTGGTGGACCGGGCGACCTACGCCGGTGACCCGGCACCGTGGGGGACCACCGTGGTGGTGGCGGTGGTGCTGGGCCTCCTCGGCGTGGCCGTCGCCTCGGTGCCGGTCGGCCTCCTCGTGGGTGTGGCCACCGGGATCGCCCTGCGGGTGCCGAGGGGGAGACTGTGGCTGGGGATCGCCGCCACCGGGTGCCTGCTGGTGGTGGGCGGCTACATCACCTACAGCCAGTGGTCGCGCCCCAACGCGTCGAACGGCGGGTGGCCGAGCTGGTTCAACGCCATCTCGGGCCTGACCTGGGCGGCCGTCCTGTTCCTGGCCGCCGACGCCACGGTGGAGCTGGTCTTGCGGCGCCGGGCGGCAGCCCGAGCACGGGCCGACGGACAGGATGCGGCTGACCAAGGGGACCCGGTCGACGCGTCGCCCCGGTCCGGCTGAGGGTCGCTCAGGCCACGCCGGCCCAGATGGAGGCGGGGCGCACGCCCCACGCCACCTGGCGGGCGAGCTCGGCACTCACCACCGGCAGGTCGGCGGCGTGGGTCACCCCGACCAGCTCGGCGTCGGTGGTCAGGACCCGCACGGGCAGCCCGACCCCGCCGGCCACCATCGACGACACCACCTCGGGCAGCAGCACCTCCGCCTTCGGGACCTCGCCGCCGGCCGCCACCGAGGCCAGCAGCGCCTCCTCGTCGAGCCCGGAGGCGTCCATGGCGGTGTGCAGCACGTCCCAGATCCCGGTCCGGAACCCCCACAGGTTCACCGATGCGGGCAGGTCGCCGGCCAGTTCGGCCGGCGCGAGGCCGTCGTCGGACACGAAGACGGCGGGGTCGTCGGTGGGATGCACCTGTCGGCGCTCGTCGAGCGACACCAGCAGGCCGTCGGCACCGACCGCGCAGATGCCCCGGGTCACCGGGTCGGCGGTGGCCACGGTGGCGTGCAGGGCGAACCCCACCAGCGCGTGCTCCGCACCACCGGAGCGCAGCTGATCGGCCAGCAGGCCCATGGCCGCCTGTCCGTAGACGTCGTCGGCGTTGGACACGCCGAACGAGCTCCCGGGCTCGAGGGCCGACTCGGCGGCCAGCACGGCGTGCACGGTGCCGAGGGGGAGCCGCTGCTCGGCGAAGGCCACGTCCACGGCGCCGGGCCAGCACTGCTCCACGTGGTAGCGGATGGCCGGACCCGACTCGGGGTGGAGCACCAGCACGATGCGGCCGAAACCGGCCCGCAGGGCGTCGGCCACCAGCAGGTCCAGGACGGCCTCGCCGAAGGGGCCGATGGGGGCCAGGGGCTTGCAGCCGCCGTAGCGCCGGGCCATGCCGGCGGCCAGTACCACCAGTGCGGGGGCGTCCGTCGATCCGGCCGCGACCGGTGTGGGCGGGGTCATCCGCCCCACTTGAGCACGGCACTGGCCCAGGTCATGCCGCCCCCGAACCCGGTGAGCAGCACGTGCTGGCCGGCCTCGAGCCGGCCGGTGTCGAGGGCGTCGGCCAGGGCCAGGGGGATCGAGGCCGACGAGGTGTTGCCGTAGCGGTCGATGACCACCACCGCCTTCTCCTCGGGGATCCCGAGCCGCTGGCAGGCGGCGCTGATGATCCGGAGGTTGGCCTGATGGGGGACGACCAGGTCGATCTGGTCGGCGGTCAGGCCGGCCTCGGCGATGGCGGCCTGGGCCGACTCGACCACCACCGCCACGGCCTTGCGGAAGATCTCCTTGCCGTTCATGTAGAGGTAGCCGCCGTGGTCGCACTTCAGCAGGTGGCGCAGCGACCCGTCGGCGCCGAGCTTGAAGCTGAGCAGCTGACCGGGCCCGTCGACCGCCTCGAGCACGACGGCGCCGGCCCCGTCGCCCACCAGGATCGACACCGAACGCTCGTTCCAGTCGGTGATCTTGGAGAGGGTCTCGGCCCCGATGACCAGGAGCCGCTCGGCGCCGATGGCCAGCATGCCGTGGGCCACGGTGAGGGCGTACACGAAGCCCGAGCAGGCGGCGTTGACGTCGAAGGCGCCGCCGGCGATGCCGATCCCGTCCTGCACGGTGGCCGACGTGCCCGGCACGATCTGGTCCGGTGTCGTCGTGGCCAGGATCACCGCGTCGATCTCGTCGGGGCGCCGGCCGGCCTTGTCCAGGGCGGCGAGCCCGGCGTCGATGGCCAGCTGCGAGGTGGTCCCACCGATGCGCCGTTCCCGGATGCCGGTGCGCTCCTGGATCCAGGCGTCGTTGGTGTCGAGGGTGAGGGAGAGGTCCTCGTTGGTCACCACCTTGTCGGGCACGGCGATGCCGTAGCCGGTGATGATGCCGCCGCGGCCGATCACCGCTCAGCCCGCCTCGAGGATGTGGATGCCGATGAACGCCGCGTCGGTGGTGCCTGCATGGGACCCGATCATGCCACCCGTGTTGGCGGCCACCGCCAACCGGGCGCCGGGCACCTGCCGCGGGCCGGCCTCGTCGCGCAGCTGGGCGGTCAATTCGACCACCTGGGCGATCCCGGTGGCACCCAGCGGATGGCCGCGGCTGACCAGTCCGCCGCTGGTGTTCACGGTCACGCCGGCCCCGCCCAGGGTGGTGTCGCCGGCCGCCGTGGCCGCACCGGCGTCCCCGGGCTTGAAGAACCCGAGGGACTCGAGGGCGCAGATCTCCTCGGCGCTGGTGGCGTCGTGCAGCTCGACCACGTCCACGTCGGCGGGGTCGACGCCGGCGGCGTCCCAGGCAGCGGACGCCGTCTCGGCCAGGCGCTCGTGGTAGTCGATGTCGCCGTTCCCGGACCGGACCGTGCTGGACACGATCCGGGGCGCCCCCCGACGGGCCTCCAGCGTGAGCACGACGGCGGCCGCCCCGTCGGTGAACGACGAGCACATCAGCCGGGTGAGCGGGGGCACGACGGAGGACGAGGACAGCACCTCGTCCAGGGTCACCTCGGACTGGAACTGGGCGTGGGGGTTGAGGGCGCCGTGCCGGCGGGCCTTGACCGCCGCCGCCCCGATCTGCTCGAGCGTCGTGCCCCAGGCCGCCATGTGCTCGACCGTCCACTTGGCGTTGAGCGCCATCAGCACCGAGCCCGACGGGTTCTCCCAGTTGGCGTGCATGAACGCCCGGTCGGCACCGGGTACGCCGTCCTCGATCCCGGCGAGGGTCTCCATGCGGTGGCCCGTCCACATCTTCTCCACGCCCACGGCCAGCACGGTGCCCGCTCCGCCCCGCGTGGACAGGTTGGCCAGGTGCAGGGCCGATGCCCCGCCGGCGCACGAATTGTCGACGTTGATGATCCCGGCGTTGCGCAGGCCGGCATCGAGCAGGAAGCTCTGGCCGCGGATGCAGGCCTGGTCGAGGAGCCGTCCGGCGGTGGCGTTGCCGAAGATCACGAGGTCGACCTGGTCGGGCGTCATGTCGGCCTCGGACAGCGCGTGGTCGACCACCTGGTGGGCCATGGCCTCGATCGACAGGTCGCGACGCTGCATGGGGGTGGTGGCGGTGCCCACGATGTGTGCGGAGCGGTCCATGGGTCCTCGGTTCTGATCAGGCCCGGTGTGCGGTGGTCGGGGTCCGGATCGGCACACCGGCGGCGGGCAGCGCCGTCATGAGGCGCTCGAACTGGTCGATGGGGTGGTCGTCGGTGACGTAGACGGCGACGTGCTCGGCACCGGCCGACCGGTACTCGGCGACCCGGGCGGCCACCTCGTCCGGTGTGCCGGCCACCAGGTGGCGGTCGAACGCTTTGGGCGGCAGGCCGTACAGCGATCCCATCCACGCCGTGCCCTTGGCCGCGCCCCGGGCCCGGTCCTCGTCGAGCGAGACGAAGAGCACCATGGCCGGCGTGACCGGGTCGCCCTGGCGGCCCACGGCGTCGGCCTCCTTGGTCAGCCGTTCGACGGCGTCGCCGTACTCGTCCACCGACAGGAAGAGGGGCATCCAGCCGTCGGCCAGCCGGGCGGCCCGGCGCAGCGCGGCCTCCGAGGAGCCCCCGACCCAGACGGGCACCGGGGACGGGGCGGGCAGCTGGAGGTAGCGCTCGGTGGCCTCGGCCGACGCCGTGTCGCCGCACACGGCGCCCCGTCCGGACCCCCAGGCCCGGTGGAGCTCGCCGATGGCCGTGTCGAGGTCGTGGCCGCGGCGGTGGTAGGCGGCGCCCACCTGCTCGTACTCGCCCGGATGGCTCCCCACCCCGACGCCCAGGACGAGCCGGCCCCGGCTGAGGGTCTGCAGGGTGGCGGCCTGCTTGGCCACGGCGACGGCCCGGCGCAGCGGCAGCTGGATCACGCACGAGCCCAGCGCCACCCGTTCGGTGGCGGTGGCGGCCACCGTCAGGACGACCATGCACTCGAGGCACGGCCCGTGCCAGAAGAGGTGGTCGCAGGCCCACAGTGCACCGGCGCCCGCCGCTTCGGCCTGGCGGCACAGCTCGGCCAGCTCGGCCAGGGGATCGGCGTCGGACGGGGGACCGGACGGGGACGCAGCCCAGGCGGGGACGGTGTCCTGGACGAAGGTCGGAAGGATGAGCCCGAC
>Ga0302283_1002483_pt1 | contig 14869 bp, 12 predicted proteins | sample III_Fen_E1_4_FD_198770 | JGI IMG/M metagenome (GOLD analysis project Ga0302283, IMG submission 198770) | Peat permafrost microbial communities from Stordalen Mire near Abisko, Sweden - III_Fen_E1_4 | ecosystem: Environmental > Terrestrial > Soil > Wetlands > Permafrost | place: Sweden: Abisko...
CCCATTCCACTTCTGGGCCCCGGATGTCTACCAGGCCGCGCCCGCGCCCAGTGCCGCTTTCATCGCGTCCGGCTCCAAAGTTGCCAGCTTCTTCATCTTCTTCCAGATCGTCGCGATAGGCTTTGTGGGCGCGGGAGGCACTGCCACACTCCCACATCTCGTCCGTGGCTGGATTCCCGTGCTGGCCTTGATGGCCGCGGCCTCCATGTTGCTGGGCAACCTCGTTGCAATTCGGCAGACCAGCCTGCGCCGTTTGCTTGCGTACTCAGCAATCGCCCACGCAGGCTACATGCTGCTTGCAATGCTGGCCCACACCCAGCAGAGCCTCGCCGCGCTTCTCTACTACGTCGTCACCTACGCGCTCGCAACCCTGGGCGCCTTCGCTGTAATCTCGGTTGTCGAAGCACAAAAGGGAAGCGATCATATCTCGCACTTCGAAGGACTCAGCAGACAAGCCCCCGTCCTCTCGTTTTGCCTTGCAATCTTCATCCTGTCACTCGCAGGGATCCCCCCTCTAGCCGGCTTCTTCGGCAAGTTCTACCTCTTTGTAACCGTGCTAGCCTCAACCCCGAGAACCGCAGATCTGCTCTGGCTGGTCGCTCTCGCCATCGCCATGAGCGCCGTGTCGCTCTACTACTACCTCCGTGTACTCAAAGCGATGTACGTCGCTCCTCCCGCTGCCGCCGTAGAAGAATTTCGATCGCCAATCCTCAGCCAGATCCTCGTAGCCGTGCTAGCCGTTGCCGTCATCCTCCTCGGCTGCGCACCTCACCTGCTGCTCAAACCCATCCTGGCCGCAATCCAAGCCTCCGGCCTCTAAGACCCGCGCTGCTATCGAGGATTTGTGACGGGTCGTGGCTCGGCATGGCTGAAAAGTGACGCCAAAACTCGCGACTCATCTGTTAGAATCATCGGGTAGCGCGTTGGAGGGCTGGGGTGCCGAAATGGCCACTCGGCGAGTTCGACGTAACAACGATAGAAACAAGTAGAAAGTAGCGAATCTGCGAAATCGCTCATTCTATGTGACACAGCTCAAGTTGCTGAGAAACAACTTGGGGACGTAGCTCAGTTGGTTAGAGCGCTGCCCTGTCACGGCAGAGGTCGCGGGTTCGAGCCCCGTCGTCCCCGCCATAAACCTCAGAAAATAGACGGTTTATGGCGATGACCACTTCTTTCATGCGGCCTCCGAGGGTGCTGAAGGGTGCTGAGTTTTGCCCCCTCCAAGCAGACCCCGAACAGCTAAAATCCTGAGCTATTCGTTTTTCCTCACCCACGGCCTACTGGTAGATCTCCAGCGTGATGCGGCTATCGCATGTCGCAGGAGTTCCTGTGCCGTTTAGTGACCCAATCCGCTCCAGAGCCCGCATGTGACGATTGAGAATCATGTCCGGCGAAATGGGCTTCGTCCGCTCCTCGCCCCTCAACGAGCGCTTCTTCAAGGTGCTTAAGGGCGCGGGGCGCCGCATAGACGCCGCGTTTGGTTTCCCTGCGAATTCCAGAATAACTAGAGCATGCCTCGGAGCGTGTGGCTGCCTGCAAATCCACCTCAGGCCAGCCCACCTTAGCTCTTGAGCTAACGGTCCCGGGTGGTGACGAAGCCGGGAACCCAGAGAAGGGCGCGCTTGGCGTCGGTTTCGGGCAGGTCGGCGATGGAGAGCCGGGCCGCTTCGGCGTATGCGCAGGCGGTATCCATGGCATAGGCGAGCGAGCCGTGACGCTCCAGGATTTCGAGAATCTGCGGGTGAGAGATGGTGGAGAAGCTGCGTTCGCTAAGGACCGTGCGGATCGCTTCACGGTCTGCACCTGTTCCGCGCTCGAGGGCGTGGATGACGGCCAAGGTAGCTTTGCCTTCACGCAGGTCGCTGGCTACGGGCTTGCCGAGAATGCCTTCAGCGGCGGTAAGGTCAAGAACGTCGTCGACGATCTGGAAGGCGAGGCCAAGGTTTCGGCCGTATTCGCCGAGTTGCGATTCGATCTCCTTGGTCGCGTGCGTGATGGCGGCGCCGAGTTGCATGGAGACTGAGAAGAGGCAGGCGGTCTTGCGGAAGATGAGGTCGAAATACTCCTCTTCGTTGATGAGGTGGCCGAGCTTCTGCATCTGGAGGAGCTCTCCTTCGACCATCTGCTGGGTAAGCGAAATGAGGAGTTCAAGGACGCGGAAGTTGCGCTCTTCCAGCGCGAACGAGAAGGACTGCATGTAGAGCCAGTCGCCAGCCAGGACGCACTTGGCGTTGCCCCAGGTGGTGTTGGAAGAGGGGCGGCCGCGGCGGAGTTCGGCTTCGTCGATGATGTCGTCGTGGACGAGGGTTGCGGTGTGGAGCATTTCGACGACGGCGCCGAGGCGGATGCGGGAGTGCGTGTTGCAGCCGAGCGCTTTGGACGAGAGCAGAAGTAGCAGCGGGCGGATGCGCTTGCCGCCGCCGGACATCAGGTACTGGGCGATGTCGGTGATGACTTCGACGTTGGAGGCGGACTGGCGGGTAAACTCCTGCTCGATGGCGGCGAGGTCGTCGCGAAGGAGGTCAAAGACCTCTTTTGCCGTCGCGATGGAGAGGGTGCTCACGCAAGTTTAGAGTAGCAGGTCGTGGGGCGGGCTTTACGCGGATTCTGTGATCGAGGTCACGTTGGGGCTGTCTTCTTTGTCACCGACAGATGCCCTGGGTTAGCTGCGGTAGTTGGTGAACTGGAGCGCGACGCCGAAGTCGCCGGAGCGGAGCTTGCCCATGATCGTCTGGAGGACGTCTTTGTCCTTGGAGACTACGCGGACGGTGTCGCCCTGGATGGATGCCTGGGCCTTGAGCTTGGACTCCTTGATCATGGCGACGATCTTCTTGGCGGAGTCGGAGTTGACGCCTTGCTTCAGCTTGATCTTTTGGCGGACCGAAGAGTTGGAAGCCGGCTCGAGCTTCTCGTACTCGATGTTTTTGAGCGAGATGCCGCGCTTGACCATGCGCTGGGAAAGGATTTCGGTGACCGCTTTCAGCGAGTACTCGCTCGCACTGGCGAGCTGGATGGTCTCGTCGCCTTCGAGTTCAATGGTGGACTTTGTGTCCTTTAGATCGAAGCGGGTGTGGACCTCTTTGGAGGCCTGATCGATCGCGTTCTTCACTTCCTGAAGATCTACTTTGCTGACTACGTCGAAACTGTTGTCGGATGCCATATCGGAAGTATAAAGCGAGTTGCAGGTTGCAGGTTGTCAGTTGAAGAGCGTTGAGGGGAAGAGCGCGTGGAAGTTGGCGGTGGTTTGGGCCGAGAGTTGATCGGCGGAGATCCCGCGGAGGGTGGCGAGGGCTGCGGCAGTGTGGGCGACCAGGGCGGGTTCGTTGCGCTGGCCGCGGAACGGGATGGGAGCGAGGAATGGGGCGTCGGTTTCGACGAGGATGCGGTCGGCGGGGGCGAAGATGGCGGCTTCGCGGATGGATTTGGCGGCAGGGTAGGTGAGGTTGCCGGCGAAAGAGAGGTAAAAGCCGAGGTCGAGGGAGCGGCGTGCGTTTTCGACGGTCCCCGAGAAGCAATGCATGATGCCGGGAAGTGCATGGGGCTGCCAGTGCTCGACGAGCAGGCTAAGGAGGTCGTCCCATGCGTCGGCGGCGCCGAACTTGGCCTTGGCTTGCGGCGTCGCAAGTTCCGAGGTGCGGCAGTGGATGAGGATGGGCTTGCGGGTGGTGGCGGCGATGTTGAGCTGGGCGATGAATGCGGCGTGTTGGATTTCGGGCGTGGGGTTTTCGACGTGGTAGTAGTCGAGGCCGATTTCTCCGATGGCGATGCAGCGGGGATCGGCAGCGAGAGTAGCAAGTTTCGCGAGATTTTCTGGTGTGAAATTGGCAGCTTCCTGGGGGTGGATGCCGGCGCTGGCGTAAATGGCGGGGAGTTCCGGCGAGGTTTGGGCTTCGGCGATTTCCAGGGCGCAGTGCATCTGGTGAGGCCCGTCGCCGATGCCGATGGCGAGGATGGTGTGGACGCCGGCGGCGTAGGCGCGGGCGAGGACTTGCGGAAGGTCGTCGGAGGAGTACATGTCGAGATGGGCGTGCGAATCGGCTAGGGGCATGGGCTACGGTTCGAGGTTAGAGGTTCGCGTGACCCCCTTGTATAGATAAATCGAGGATTTGTTGATACGGCTGGGGTTACGGGCGGGTATCTCTAGGTTCGCGTTGATTCGATTATGGTTATGATGACGTATATACGCCCGTGTATACGTTTTCTTGGCTCCAGGCCCGGACTCGAATGGGCGGCTGGGGTTCGGGTTGGCGTCATTTATCACTATCTTAAGTATAAAGGGTTGACCATAACTCATCTGCTATCTATTTTTTTGGCGTAAGTATGGCGGTTGGGAGGGTTAGGGGTAGATGGGAGGGTTTTGGGGGCTTGACAGTGTTTTGGGGGGCGAAGGATTTAGGCACAATTCGCTGGAGAGATAGAGCCAAACGGAGGTCCTGGCTGCCAGAATGACGACCTTTGGGGTGAGGGATGACGGGTTGGGCGGCAGTGGGCTTTGGGAGTGTTTTGCGTGGTCAGGGTTGGTTGGTGAGGATAGATTTGCCGCCGGCGGAGGCCAGGGTGTAGACAGGGGCGAAGCGGGTGAGGTCGGGGATGCGTTGGTCGGGGTGATAGGTGAGGAAGAAGATGCGGCGCGGGCTGGCCCAGAGGCTGTGGAGGGAGGCGTCGGTTTCGAAGATGGCGGGGGCGTCGGGCCAGAAGCTGCCGAACCAAGGGCCGTTGACGCGGCCATTGACAAGGTGGACGGGCTGGCCAGTATAGAAGAGAAGGGTTGAGCCGGAGGTGAGCTCGCCGTCGATGAGGATGAGGCCGGGGGAGTTGCAGGGTGCAGGTTGCGAGTTGCAGGTTGACTGCTGGGCCCCCAGGATAGCTTCGGCCAGGCCTTTTGAACCGAGGGTGGGGTAGAAGCGGACGAGGCCTGCATGCATGCAGAGCAGCAGGCAGCCGGCGGCGGCGGCGAGGGTGAGGTTGGCTGCATAGGTGTGGCCAACTCGACGGAGCAGATACGTCAGCGGGCCGATGGTGATCATGCTGAGGCCGACCATTGTGAGCGGCCAGCGGAAGAGCCCCATGGCGCGGCCAGTGAGATCGAAGAGGTGGCCGAGGGAGAGGTCGTATTCGCCGCCCTGGGAGAGAAGTGTGGCGATGTCGGTGTGGGGGTCGGCTCGGGGGGCGGCGATAGCGAAGTAGAACGCGATGGTGGCGCAGAGCGTGCCGATGGGGACTAATAGCCAGAGATGACCGCGGAGCGCGCTGCGGTTAGCGATGCCGGAGTAGCGGTGCTCGCTGCCGTGGTCGGCGCAGGCGAGCAGGCCGCCGGCCATGAGAGCGAAGGCGGGGAGCGCAGGCAGGGAGTAGTACTCCTGGCGGGCGGATAGGGTGAAGAAGCCAAGGATGAGGCCGCTCCAGAGGAGAAGCGTAAGGGCGGCGCGGCGGTCGCGGCGGACCATTGCGATACCGGCGCTCTGCTGGGCCTCGTAGACGCCGGGCGGTGTGCCTGCGCTATGACCAACCAGAAAAGCTTGGCGTTTGCGCAGGCTGCGGATGTGGAGCTTGATGGCGCCGGGAAGGAAGGCGACCCAGGGGAAGATCCAGATGGCGGCGAGCAGCCAGAAGAGTGGGATGGGGACCTGGCCGTAGTCGTGGGGAATGCGGCGGGAGAGGAAGCGGGCGATGTGTTCGTTGTAGAGATAGAACCAGGCCCATCCTGCGTGGGCGGGCAGGCCAAGGCCGGATGGCATGGCGATGGGCGGATTGCGCAGCGCGGCGAGGATGTGCCAGGGTGCGGCTATGGCGAGGAAGACCAGCGTGGATGGGATGAGGTGGAACTTCAGTAGAAGGTGAAGCTTGCGGGCGATGGCGAGGTAGAGGAAGACGAAGGCGAGGGGGAAGACGAGGCCGATGAAGCCTTTGGTGAGGAGATTAAGGGCAGTGACAGCGGCGAAGATCAAGCACGGGACGAGGGCGGAGGGCTTCGAAGAGGATATTTGTGGCTGAATCGTTCTCGCTGTTGTGGTGGAGTGGAGTTGGTCGGGGACGTTCGACTGCGGGCTGTGCCCTTCGCTCAGGGTGACGGCATTTCTCTCCGTGGAGGCGGGCTGGAGGCGGTCGAGTGCGACGAGGAAGGTGTGGATGGCGAGGGTTAGCCAGAGGGCGACGACGATGTCGGGGATGAAGAAGCGGGTGTAGAGGTAGGGGCCGATGCAGGTGGCAAGTGCGAGTGCGGAGTAGAGGGCGGCGCGGTCGGGATGGGCGGGTGAGATGCCGGCGAAGAGGCGCAGGCCAAGGGCGTAAGTCGCGAGCAGGAGGGCGAGCGTGAGAAGTGCGAGGGGCAGGCGGCCAGCCCAGTCGTGCACGCCGAAGAGGTGGAAGGAGCCGGCGGCGAGCCAGTACATCAAGGGTGGCTTATCGAAGAAGCGGATGCCGTCGATGGTGGGGGTGACGAAGTCGTGGCGCTGCAGCATCTCACGCGCGATTTGAAGGTAGACGGAGTCGACGTCGTCGAGCAGGCCGGGGGTGAAGAGGCCGCCGATGTGGAGGATGAGCCAGGCGAAGACAATGAGGCATACCGAGCGCGGGTTCCAACTGGGTCGGGCGGATGGTGCGGCGGTTTGGGTTTCGATCTGGGTCACGTGTTTTGAGGCGTTGTTCGTGGCGCTAGCGGTCGAGAGGGCGGTCGGTGAGGAGGGCTTTGCCGGAGGTCTCTTCGAGGACGATCTGGCGCTGGCCGAGGAGGCGGTCAACGTCGTCGCGGCGTTCGAGCGGGACGAAGAGGAGCTTGCGCGGGCCGGTTCCCCATTGGGCGAGTAGCTCGGCGGGTGTAAGGAAGAGGGACTGCGCGTCGGGGAAGGTTGAGCCGAAGAGCATGGAGGACGAGCGGCCGTCGACCAGCAGGGCGGGGCGGGAGAGCGGGCGGTTGAGATAGAAGGGGATTGAGGAGCCGTAGGCCTGGTCGCCGTAGAGGAGGAGGGTGTTATCGGGGGAGATTTGGCCGGTGGCTTCGAGTTGCTGGATGCGCTCGGCGAAGTTCTGCGAGGAGAGCATGGGCGCGAAACGGACGAGGGCGATGTGGGCGGCGACGAGGAAGACGGCGGAAGTAAGGGCGATGGCGGTGGTTGCGGCGAGATGGCGGCGCTGAGCGCGGAGAAGCCAGGCGATGGCGGGGCCGAGGGCGAAGGCTGCGAGGGCGAGCGATGCGGGCAGGCGCAGCGCGGCGAAGCTGGGGCCGGTGAGGTCGAAGAACGAGGACATTGAGAGGGTGTAGTCGCCGACACCGCGATGGGCAAGGAGGTTGTCCACGTTGGGGAGTGGGGCGAGATGGCGCGAGGTCCAGAGGCCGTACGTAAGGGCTGCGGCGATTGCGATGCCGAGGAAGGTGAAGGCGGCGTGGGCGAAGGTGAGGGTGAGGTTCGAGGTTCGGGGTTCGAGGTTTGAGGTTTGCTCGGCGCGGGCGAGGGCGGCGGCGATGAGCATCAGCAGCGGGAGGTAGGCGGGGAAAGTGTAGTACTCCTGATTGGTGGAGAGGGAGAAGAAGAGGAGGACGAGGGCGGAGAAGAGGGCAAGCAGGAGGGTGGTGCTTTGGGATGCGGTTAAGTGCTGCAAGCGCCCTTTCGATCGCACGCTCTTTCTGGCAAAGCGCGGAAGTTTTCGCTCTGCGGCGAACTCAGCATCCGAGTGACGACGCCAGCTTCTATAGCCGGATGCGAGGCCAAGCGGGATGAAGAGGCTCCAGGGAAAGAGCCAGACGAGGTGGAGGCTCCAGTAAAGATAGCTGGGGAGCTTGTTGTAGTCCATGGGGATGCGGCGGCCGAGGAAGCGGAGGACGTGCTCGTTGATGAAGTAGAACCAGAAGAAGCCGTGGCCGCCCATGCCTCCGGTGTTGCGCAGGCCGGCGAGGATGTGCCAGGGAGCGGCGAGGGCGAGGAAGAGCAGTGTGCCGGTGAGAGGTTTGAGTTGGCGCCAGCGGCGGGACTCGCCGGTGAGGGCGAGGTAGACGATGGCCGTGCCGGCGAGGAAGACGATGGCAACGAGGCCTTTGGTGAGGACGGCGAGGGCGAGGGTCATCCAGAAGGCGTAGGGGTAAAAATTCGTTGAAAGAAAGGTACGTGAGGTTGCGGTGGGGTGAAGTTCGTCGGGGTCCTTCGACTGCGCGCTGCGCGTTGTGCTCAGGATGACGGGTTTGTAGGAGGGTTTGAGGGATTTTAGGAAGCAGTAGAGGGCGGCGGCAAGGAGGAGCGAGAGCAGGACGTCGGGGATGAGGACGCGGGTGAAGAGGAAGACTCCGGCGGAGGTGAGCACGCCGAGGCCGGTGTAGAGGGCGGCGCGTTCGCCGAAGGACTCGCGGGCCCAGCGGTAGCCGAGGAGCATGAGTAACAGGACGGCGAGTGCCTGCGGAAGGTGCGTCGCGAAGGTGTTGCAGCCGAAGATGCGGAAGCTGGCGGCGGCGATCCAGTAGGGAAGTGGGGCTTTCTCTAGATAGCGGACATTGTTGACGCGGAGGGTGACCCAATCGCCGGAGATGGCCATCTGGCGGGCGGCGTTGGCGTGGGTGCCGTCGGCGTCGTCCAGCACGGGCGGGGAGAATAGCGAGGCGAAAAATAGGGCGAGCCACAGCGCTCCGAGAAGGGAAAGGACGCCTGCGCGCCGGGACTGCTCGGAGGCACGTGAGATGGTGACGGGTTCGGGGGAGGCTGTGAGGGTCATGGAACTTACTTGCTCTAACAGCATACTTCGTGCGGATGTTGCGGTCGTGCCGGCAAGCGAACGAGGGCGGAGAGGTCAATTCCTGGTCTGGGTTCCGTGGCTGGTTCCGGGTCGGGAAATTGGATGCGCGCGGAGGTCTTGTGGCCGTTGTATCGTGACTTGTAGCCGGAGATTGGGCTTTCTTTGCGTGGTTGTGTGATCCGGACGACGAGAGTTACAGGAGATTTCTCAAGCATGCCTACGTTTGCCGCTATCGATATTGGATCGAACTCCGTCCGGCTGAAAATTGCGACCACGCAGCAGCACAACTTGAAGATCGTGCATGAGGACCGCGAGGTGGTGCGGCTGGGCGAGAGCGTGTTTCAGACAGGAGTAATCTCGCCGGACGCGATGGCGAATACGATTCGCGCGCTGAAACGGTTCCAGAAGGCGGTGCAACTGCGGGTGGTGGACAAGGTGCGCGTGGTGGCGACGAGCGCGATGCGCGATGCGCGGAACGCGGCGGCGTTTACAGCGTGGGTGAAGTCGGCGACGGGCTGGAAGGTGGAGGTGATCTCGGGGCTGGAAGAGGGGCGGCTGATCCACCTGGGAGTAGTGACGCTGGAGCCGGGAGCTAAGGGGCGATGCGTGATGATCGACCTGGGCGGCGGAAGCTGCGAGGTGACACTGTCCGAGCAGGGGCGCATCCGCGAGATGGTGAGCATGCCGCTGGGTGCGGTGCGGTTGCAGCAGGAGTTTCTGCGCAGCGACCCTCCTGAGAAGCAGGACGTGGCGCGATTGAGGCAGTTTATCGACCGTGAGTTGAAGCGGGCCGAGAAGAAGCTAGGAATTCCGCGGGTGGGGATGGTGATTGCGACTTCGGGGACGGCAGCGGCGCTATCGGAGGCGAGCGTTGCGCTGGCGAGCAAGCGGGCGCATGGAGCGGGGCAAAAGCGTGCGATCGGCAAGACGCCCCGTATGACGACGACGGACGAGGTGCGGAAGCTGGCGGAGCGGCTGGCGAAAATGACGAACGTTCAGCGCGCGTCAATTCCCGGAATTGGGCCGAAGCGGTCGGAGATCATTGTCGGTGGCGCGATGGTGTATGCGCACTTGCTGGAGCGGCTTGGGCTGAAGGGATTTCGCTACTCGCCGCTGGGGTTGAGCAACGGAATTCTGGAGCAGATGCTGGCCGAGGTGGATCTGCGCGCGTCCGTTCACCGCAAGATAGAGACTGAGCGCTGGGCGGGCGTGCTGGAGGTATGCCGGCGATATGGGGTGGACCAGAAGAAGGTCGAGCCGGTCCGGCAGCATGTGGTGCAACTCTACGACGAGCTGCTGCGCGTGCATGAGCTGCCACCGGAGTACAGGCTGTGGATGGAGTCGGCGGCCATGATGATGGATGTGGGGAAGTATATGAACCACCAGGGGCATCATCGGCATACGCAGTACATTGTGGCGAACTCGGAGATATTTGGATTCTCTCCGGAACAGCGGGCGATTGTAAGTGCCATTGCGCGGTACATGGGCAAGAGCTGGCCGGACGCGATGGACCGCGTGATGCGCGCCGTTCCGGTGGAGGAACACATCAGCGTGCTACGGGCGGTGACTCTGCTGCGGATGGCGGTGGCGCTGAACCAGGACCGGGCGAGCGCGGCGGTGCGCATGAAGACGCATGTGTATCCGAAGCGCGTGGTGCTGGAGCTGATTCCGGGACGCGGCGGGGCGGAGCTGGAGGCGTGGTCGCTGAAGAAAGAGGCGGCTTACTTCCGCGAGGTCTTTCTGCGCGACTTGACGGTCGAGGTGGCGTAGAGCGCACGGACGGTGCGGGGATCGAGCAGCCCTTGGAGCGTGGCGGGGCCGCGGGTAAAGCTCAGGCGGGCGAGCGAGCCTTTGCGCAGGCGTATGGGGGCGATTGCATTTTTGCCATCGGGACTGATTGCAGGACTGCTTGAGGCGGGAACGAGGAGCGATCCGACGAAGCTGGTGAGGTTGGGGTTGTGGCCCACCAGGAGCACGTTCTCAAACTCCGCAGATTCCTGCAGCAGCTTCTGGAACTGGGCGAAGGTGGCGTCGGGGGCAAGGGCTGGGGACGGCAGGATGGGTGCTTCGTAGCCCGTTTCAGTGCCCACCATCGACGCGGTTTGCATGCAACGCTTGAGCGGGCTCGAGATAATGGCATCGAACTGGAGCTTCGTCGCGTTGAGTACGTGAGCCAACTGGAGACAATGGCGCTTACCCTCTTTGTCGAGGGGGCGCTTGCGATCAAGGATGGGGTTGACGCGCCGGACGCCGGCGCTGGCATGGCGCAAGATGAATAGATTCATACGTTGTTAACATTGTAGGGCTAGGGGTGGCGCGCCAATGTTAATTTCCAGAAGGGGGGATCTTATTGATCCGAGGGGCCGCGCGGAGGCTTTGGAGGGTATATCTCGTGGTGAAAGACGCCGGGATCTGGCTCGGGCAGCGACGGGCTGGGTGGCTCGGGGTCGGGGACCGGATCCGGGACGTGGGGGTTGCGGGGGCGTTGGGGCGGCAGTTGCATGGTGGGAGTGTACGCCGGGAGAGCAGCGGGTGTGTAGACCCAGAGTTCGGTGGTGAGCAGGCCGGCGAGAGAGAGGTGTTCGGTGGCGCGGGTGAGGCCGGCGGCGTGGAGGGCAGAGTCGTGGTCGGGCAGGTGGGTGGTGCGCAGGCCGGTGAGCAGGCGGAAGGCAAGATAGAGCGCGCGGACGAGGATTCGGGCGGGAAGGTGGAGCGGGCCCGCGGGGATTCGGAAGTCGGAGACTAGCCACAAGGCATTAGGAGCCAGGTGAGGGGTGAGTCGTGTGATGAGGTTGGCGAATTCAGATTGCGTGAGGCAATCGAGGAAGAAGTTCGTGACTATGAGGTCGTAGGGGCCGGTTGGGACGAAGGTGAGTGCGTCGAGGTGATGGGTACGGAGGCGGGTTGCGGCGGTGGGGTGCGCGAGGTGGACACGCTGAGTGAGGAGATGAAGCATGGCAAGGCTGATGTCGACTGCGTCGGCGCGGAGGTTGGGATTGGCTGCGAGCAGACGAGCGAGGAAACGACCGTCGCCGTCGCCGAGGATGAGGGCGGTGTGGCGATCGGTGAGCGCGGGGAGGAAGTGATTGCGGCAGCGGGTGAGCGCGGGGCCGAAGGTGAGGTATTCGAGCCAGCGGTAGGGGCGGGCGATGGGGTCAAAGTTTGGGGCGGGTTCTTGCGGTGTCATCGCAGGAAAGGCAACAGGAGGATGGGCGTGAGCAGAGCCAGATCGGCGGCGGCGCGCAGGTGGGTGCGGCAAAGGCGGAGGCGGTTGCGATTGAGGAGGAGAAGCAAGCCGGCGGCGAGGGTGCAGGCGGCTGGGATGGGGTTTGGATGGGTGAGATTGAGGAGGCTCAGGATGGCCCCGATGACGGCGGCGGCAACGGCGAGCGCGGGAAGATGGGCGAGAGCGAGGCGAGTGGTGGTGTGGGGTAAGCGTGCGGATACGCGGTGTTCCCAGGCGTAGATGAAGAGGCAGTTGAGGCTGCAGAGTACGGCGAAGAGGATGGCGGAGGGCAGGAGTGTCGGAAGCTGGGCGGGATCGCGGGCGATGGTGGAGATGAAGACGGCGGCGGAAAAGAGGAAGCCAACGGCGATCTCCTTTGGCATGCGGTGCGCCTTGTGGGTGGCGTGGATGACGAGGAACCACGCGACGAGAAGAGCGCCTTCGATGAGGTAGAGGCGGATGGCGGCTGGGTCGAGGCGTGGCAGCAGGGATGCGAGGACTAACCCGGCGACGGCGATCCCAATAAGGAAGGCGCGGCGGTGGCGATAGTGGAAGTGGTGGCGCGCTTCGAGCTGGTCTTTGTGCGCGGTGTGCGTGGCGTCGAGGACGCGGTCGGCGGCGTAGATAATCCAGACGGCGACGGCCATGGTCGCGGGTGCGGCGAGCGGTAGGCGGATGTGGTTCGCGCGAGCGATGAACCAGGTCCACAGGGCGGCGACAGTGGGTGCGTCGAGCGAGAGCAGATGCCAGAGGGCGATGGGGCTGGTGATGCGGGCAGGGAGGGCGAGCTGGGTGGTAGTGGCCACGAATCAGAGTATAGATGCGGTTGGTAGAAGGACTGGCAGCTACGGAAGCTGTCCATGGGCACGAATGTATTTGGCGAGAAGAATTGCCCCATCTGCCTGGAGGTGGTTCCGGTCGAATAATAGCGGAACCGAATCGGCCGCGTAGATAGGACAATCCGGTTGGCAAAGATCGTCGTAGATCGAGATGTACGGAACGTGCCAACGCGTACTGGCCAACTGGGACATCTCGAAGTCCAATATCTGAGGCGCGATCACGCGATGTTCCCGTATCTCTTCTGGCCGCCCATCGCGCAGTGCCAGGATAAGGGTCCGTGCCTCGGGTTTGTCGTATTCGATGGATGGGCCCATTAAGACGACGTTGATGTCATGAGCTTGCGCGTACTGGATCGTGGTCCCGAGTGCATCGAGGTCTGTGGGGCGCCAGCGCGCTTCCAGCAGCAAAGTGCCAACACGACGATGCAACAGGTAGTCGTTGAAGAGAAAGTTCAGCAGGTTTTTGCAGTTCTCTGACTGCTGCCGCGGGCTCTCGATCAACGGCGCACAATCGGATGCTGTTGCCTGCATCAACTCGTGGTCGGGAAATACTGTTTCAAGTCCGGCCCGCAACATCCCTGCGTGGCTGTCGCCCACGAAGAGGATCGAGGGTTTCCCATTGTCCGGCGCCAGGCACAGATCTTTGCTGAAGTCCTTGAACGTGTTCTCAGGCCCCAGAAAACAGGTTGCAGCCCCGGATTCCGGGTCGACGCTACTCATTTGGGAGTCTGCCACCTTGAGGGCATCTGGCGGGAAGCGCCATCGCATCCCGTGCGTCCCCAGCATTCCGCCGGCCGCCGCAGCAAGCAGCAGCGTTGCAAATCCGCTTATTGCGAAGACGGCGCGCCGGCCGGGGCGAAATTTTCCAGAACGGAACGGCTGCTCTACAAAGCGCCAGGATAGCGTGGCGACCGCAATTGAGATCACCGAAATGGCGATCTTGATCGGGCGCGTGAGGATTGCGCCGTGCATCACCATCTCCCCGGCATCCTGAAAGACGATGATGGGCCAATGCCAAAGGTAGAGCGAGTAGGAGATCAGCCCAATGAAAGCGATAGGACGCCAAGCCAGCAGGCGACCCACTAGCGAAGAGCCCGTCTCTCCAGCGGCGATGATCATTGCGGCCCCGAGGCAGGGCGGCAGCGCGGTCCAGCCGGGGAAGACGGTGAGATCGTTATACTTCCAGCCTGGCACCAGGATCAGGAGAAGACCTATGGATGAAGCTAGGTTCCGCGCCAGACTGCCGCGCAGGCTGGGAAGATACTTCTGACTCACGATGGTGCCTATCAGGAGTTCCCACGCCCGCAGCGGCGCAAAGAAAAAAGCCGCGATTGCGTGCGACCGCACCGTAAGGCAGGCGGCAATAAAGGAGACCACCGATATTCCGATGATCGCGGGACGCAGTCGTTGGGGAAACCATCGCCGGATCATGACCAGCAACAGGGGAAATAGGATATAGAATTGCTCCTCTACTCCCAGCGACCAGGTATGCAGCAGCGGCTGCAAATCGGGCTGGTCGAAGTAGCCGCCCTTGTGCCAGAAGTAAAAATTCGAGCCTGAGGCCAGGGCAGCCAGCAGCGACCTGGAATAGTCCTCGATCTCGGACGGAATCAAATAGCGGTACGCCAGAAGGGTGACGACTAGCAGCATCGTTAGCAGTGCGGGAAAGATTCGGCGTACCCGGCGTTCATAGAAGCCGACGATGGTGAACTTACCCGCTGCCATGTCAGACAGGATGTTTGCGCTGATGAGATAGCCCGATATGACGAAAAAAACGTCCACGCCCACATAACCGCCGGTCATGTGGGTTTCAAGATGGTTCAGAAGAACCAGGATCACCGCGAGAGCACGAAGTCCATCGATATCAGGGCGATATCGCATGTGGGTTAACGGGCCGGTTTGCTCTTGCATGATGTCGTCGATTGTAAACGAACATTCATCCGCTATTGCGGGTGCAAGTTGGAGGTGGCACACAGGTTGCCACGTCGCAAATAGAATCTTAGATGCTATGGAGCAGCCGATGTCTTACCCGACAATGACGCAGGCGCCTGGCTACTTCCATGTGCTGGCGAAGCCGACGGGA
>Ga0302283_1002491_pt1 | contig 14830 bp, 8 predicted proteins | sample III_Fen_E1_4_FD_198770 | JGI IMG/M metagenome (GOLD analysis project Ga0302283, IMG submission 198770) | Peat permafrost microbial communities from Stordalen Mire near Abisko, Sweden - III_Fen_E1_4 | ecosystem: Environmental > Terrestrial > Soil > Wetlands > Permafrost | place: Sweden: Abisko...
GGGGCCGTCGACGTCGGAGCCGCGGAGGACGAAGCGATCGCCGCCGAGCACCACCATGGGCTTGCCGAGACGGAGCCGGGCGACCGCGGTGCTGCCGGCGGGCGCCTCGTCGGCGACGGCCTCCTCAGCGGGATCGCGGAGGAGGTCGACGCGGCACGGCACGTGCGCGGTGCCCACGTAGACCTGCGCGGTGGCGCCGCGGCGGAGGGCCTGCTCGGCGCGGAGCCGGACGTCGATCACCCGCGTCGCCCGCGCGCTCTTGTCGTCGGTGAGCACGTCGCCGCGGCTCACCGCGTCGAGCGCCAGGCCGGCGAGGTTGACGGCCAAGCGGGTCGGCGCCTCGGCCAGGGTGACGGCGTGATCGTGGACGTGGAGCCCACGCGCGACGGTCGCCTGGGCGCCTGCTTCGCCGACGAGGAAGAGGGGACCGCCGACGGCGATCCTGCCCTCCACCAGCGTGCCGGAGACCACCGTGCCCGCTCCCTTGATGGAGAAGACGCGGTCGACGCTGAGGCGCGCGCGGCCGCCCGGGCGGGGCGGGGGCAGCGCGGTCAGCGCGCGGCGGACGGCCTGGCGGACGGCCTCGATGCCCTCGCCGGTGCGCGAGGAGCAGCACACCACCTCGGCCTCCCAGCGATCGCCGAGGAGCTCGCGGGCCTCGTCGCCGGCGAGCTCGGCCAGGTCGGGGGTGACGCGATCGAGCTTGGTGACCGCGACCACGGCGCGGCGGAGGCCGAGCAGCTCGCAGGCGGCGACGTGCTCGCGGGTCTGGGGCATCACCCCCTCGTCGCCGGCGACGACGAGGAGCACCAGCTCCATGCCGATGGCGCCGGCGATCATGGTGTGCACCAGGCGCCGGTGCCCCGGGACGTCGATGACGCTGACCTCGACGCCCTCGTCCAGGTGCCAGGGCGCGAAGCCCAGCTCGATGGTGATGCCCCGCCGCTTCTCCTCGGGGAGCCGGTCGGTGTCGATGCCGGTCAGGGCCCGGACCAGCGAGGTCTTTCCGTGGTCGACATGACCCGCCGTACCCAGGACGAAGCGCCGCACGGGGCGCACACTACCCTCCGGCGCGCCGTCCGGGTAGAGGCGGGCCCCGGGGCGTGGGGCACGCTCATCCCCGGGTATCCGCCCCCTGACGCATGTTGTGCCACCCGCGACCACGCCGCCTGCAAGCCCTCGTCATCCACTGAGAATCCACGATCGAGCGCCTCTGGCACACGCGTTGCGATGGGTCCTGACAGCGCCCCGTCGGCGCCCACCCCGGAGATGGACTCGATGCGCACCTTCGCTTCCTCGCTCGCCTGCCCGCTGCTCCTCGCCCTCTTCCCCTCGCTCGCAGCGCTCGCCTGCACCAGCTCGCCGGCCGTAGACGACGGCACCCCGGTGACCTCCAGTGTCCAGCGCGACACCGCCCCGGTCGTGGCCGCCGGCGATCAGGCCACGCTGGTCAGCGGAAATACGGGCTTCGCCCTCGCCCTTTACCCGGGGCTGGCCACCGCGACCCCGTCGAAGAACCTCTTCTATTCGCCCTACAGCGTCTCGCTGGCGCTCGCGATGACCTATGCCGGCGCCACCGGGGCCACCGCCACCCAGATGGCCACCGCCCTCGGCTTCACGCTCCCCGCGGCCAGGCTCAACCCCGCCTTCGACCAGCTCGATCTCGCCCTCCAGGCCAAGCCGACGGGGGCGGTGGGCGCCGACGGGCAGCCCTTTGCCATCAACCTCGCGGACTCGCTGTGGGGCGGCCAGCAGGTCACCTTCCAGCCCGCGTTCGTCGACACGCTCGCGAAGTACTATGGCTCCGGCCTGCGCACGGTCGACTTCGTCGGCGAGCCCGCCGCGGCCGAGGCGGCCATCAACACCTGGGTCGCCGGCGCCACCGCCGACAAGATCGATCCGCTGCTCGGGCCCGGCGCGATCACGGCGGACACCCGCTTCGTGCTCGTCAACGCGGTCTACTTCAACGCCGGCTGGCAGACCCCGTTCGAGGCCGTCGCCACCCAGCCCGGGACCTTCACCCGCGCCGACGGCAGCGCCGTCCAGGCGTCGATGATGCTGTCCGACGAGGCGGTGACGACCTACGCCAAGGGATCCAACTGGCAGGCGGTGGAGCTGCCCTATTCGGGCGGGACCACGTCGATGGTCGTGGTGCTCCCCGACGCCGGAGCCTACTCGGCGGTGGAGCAGGGGCTCTCCGGCGCGTTCTACGCGAGCGTCACCGCGGCGCTGGCGCGGACCGGCATCGTCGAGCTCACGATGCCCAAGTTCACCATCCACGGGAGCACGATCAGCCTGGTCCCCGCCCTCACGGCGCTGGGGATGACCGACGCCTTCAGCCCGAGCGTCGCCGACTTCACGGCGATGATCCCGGCGGGCGGCACCTACATCAGCGATGTCCTGCACCAGGCCTTCGTCGACGTCGACGAGACGGGCACCGAGGCGGCGGCGGCGACCGGGGTGATCGGGGTGGGCTCGGCCGCGCCGGTGCCCACGGTGACGGTCAAGGCGGATCACCCGTTCTTCTTCTTCATCCGCGACATCGCCAGCAACACCGTGCTCTTCGTCGGGCGCGAGGGCGATCCGACCGCGCAGTGAGCCAGGGGATGCCAGCCGCACCGGGCTCCGGTGACGCAGGCGCAGGAACCTGCGGCGGGGCACTACCCTTCGGCGCGCGCTCCGGGTAGAAGGAGGGCGGAAGCGCGTGGTCGGCTGGTGCCACCCCCGGTCTTCAAAATCGGTGCGGGGCGGCTCCGCTGTCCTGGGCAGGTTCGATTCCTGTGCGCTTCCGCCAACTCGTGAAATGAAGGCGATCGTCGATGCCAGCCGACGACGTCGACGAACCCTCCGGGGCCTTTTCGCTCCGCCGCCCTCCGATCCGTCGGGCTTTGCCTTGGCGAGCTCCGGCGCCGAACGAGACGATGGCGGTGTGCGCCGGAACCGTTTGACGTCGGCGGCGTGAGCGCCGACCATCGGTCGTCATGCGCGGCGCTCTCGAGCACGATGCCGTACTGCGGGTGGAAGCCGTCGACCTCGTAGGCGACGACGGTTCGCCCAACCTCCCCGAAGAGGACGGGGCGCGTGAGCTTGTCCGCCCTCGACTTGCTGGCCTCGACCTCGAATCCCAGCAACACGAGGGCCGGACGCAAGATCGCGAGCGCGGCGTCACTCGTGATGCCGCGCCTCGATTTCGAGTCGATGTCTGGTTGAGCCTTTTCAAACGCTGAGGTCACTCCGGCCACCCAGGTCGGTGCCTGCGACCGCGACGGGTAGTACTTCCACATCGGATAAGGAGAACCCACATCGACCATGCTCGCGCGAGCTCATCACGCCCCGCGGCGAACGGCAACCTTCGCTCAAGGTTAGGCGCAGCATCGTCGTGGCCTTGGCATTTGCTCGAGAACGTGGAGGGGCTCGCATACTCGGCGCCGGAGGAGACCGGGGGCCTGGGTCGGTTGAAACGGCCACGGCTCCGAGCGGTCATCACCGCCGGGCGGCTGCGTCGGCTCGCGTCCGTCAAAGGCGATTTCAAGAGGTGCGGGGCAGCTCCGCTGTCCTGGGCAGGTTCGATTCCTGTGCGCTCCCGTCGCTCTCATCCTGGGGAACGCCCGAGAGCGCTCCCCGCCGTGGGGCGCCCGCCATTTCCTTGGGCGCCCTTGCTGGTATGCTCGCGCCCCGCGTGCGCCATCGACTCCCCCTCCACACCGGAACGCGGCTCCGCGCGGGCAGCCTCCTCGCGCTCGGGGTCGTGCTGGCTTCGGCGTGCGCCAACGTCATCGGCGCCGACTTCGGCGACTACACGCTCCCCGGAGGCACAGGGGCCGGCGGCCAGGGCGCCACCACGGCCGTGAGCGGCTCCGGCAGCCCCGCGGGGTCGAGCGCCGGCTCGGTATCCGGCAGCAGCTCGGGTCCAGGCGGCGGACCGACCACGAGCGGCAGCTCCAGCTCGAGCAGCGGGATCACCTCGAGCGGCGGCGCGGGGGTGGTGCTGTTCGGCGGCGAGGCGACCAGCGACACCGACACGTGGACGTTCGACGGCGCCCAGTGGCACGCGCTCACCACCGCGACCAAGCCGTACCTCGTCTCCAGCGCGTCGGTGGCTACGTTCAACGGCAAGGTCGTGCTCTGCGGTGGCACGCCCTTCTACGGAACGGTCCTGGACACGTGGAGCTTCGACGGTTCGAACTGGACGCTCTTGACCACCAGCAACGCGCCCGTGATGCGGTTCGGCGCGGTGATGGCCCCTCTCGGCGGCGCGCTCGTGCTGTTCGGAGGCGCGAGCGGCGGCAACACCCTGGGCGACACCTGGACGTTCGACGGGTCGAGCTGGACGCAGCTCATGCCGGCGGGCTCTCTCCCGGCCAAGCGCTACCTGGGGACCATGGCGCCGCTCGCGGGCGAGCTGGTGATGTTCAGCGGCAGCGCGATCACATCCTCTCTGCCCGGCACGTGGCTCTTCGACGGGACGAGCTGGTCGTCGCTGGCCCCCAACGGCCCGCCGCCGGCGCGCGAGCTCGCGGCGATGGCCACCGTGGGCAGCAAGGTGGTGCTCTTCGGCGGCAACATCGCGAGCGTCGATCAGAACGACACCTGGGTCTTCGAGGGCTCGAGCTGGACGCAGGTCATGACCGCGAACGCGCCGACCCCTCGCGCCAGCGCGGCCATGGCGGCGCTGGGCGACGAGATCGTGCTCTTCGGGGGTCAGGACCAGAGCAGCACGGCGCTGAGCGACACCTGGATCTTCGACGGATTGAACTGGACGCCGTCGAGCGCCACGGGGCCCGACGCTCGGTACGGCGCGGCGATGGCGTCGCTGCCCTGAGCGTACCGGCCGCGATCAGCCTTCAGAAGGCTCCCCGGAGCCCCACCCCGCCCGCCACGGGAACCAGGGACACGTTCGGCGTCCACCCCCGCGCGACGCGCGCCGCCGCGCCGTCCCGCTGGTAGGCATCCCACGCCCGGATCGCCGCGGTCGGCTGGGTGTGGAACTCCACCTCCGCCACCACCAGGCTCGAGGCGGCGCTGAACCACCCGGCGCCGGCGCTGCCGCGGTAGGCCGCGAAGACGATGCCCGCCCCGCCGGCCGCGACCAGCGCGCCGCCGACGAGGGGGAACCACCCGTGGGCGAAGCGCTCCTCGGTGGCGACGCGGCGGAGCAGCCCCTCGGCGCGGCGGAGCTTGTCGCGGCGCTCGGCGGCGGTCTCGCCGCGGACGGCCCGCAACGAGGTCGCGGCGTCGGCGCCGCTCGCGGGGCTGATCCGGCGGAAGGTGAAGCCGATGGCCGCCTCGCCCGCGCTCACCGCCGCGCTCAGACGTGGGGCCGGCGTGGAGGCGATCGCCGCGAGGCCGGTCTCGACCAGGATCACGCCGCCGTAGATGCCCAGCCAGCTCGAGCGCCACAGCCGGGTGGAGGCCTCCTCGGCGTCGAGGGCGCGCTCGATGAACGCGAGGCGCGCGGACACGTCGGCGTCGTCCGGTCGGGCGCTCGGCGGCTCGGCGCGGGCGCTCGTGGCGACCGTGGCGACGGCCACGAGACCGCACCAGGTCAGCCCTCGTGACCGGCCGGCCATGTCAGGGCTGGATGGACTGGCCGCTGCACGTCGCGAACGCAGACTGGCAGTTGAGCCCCTCGCAGCTGGCGCAGGCCGCCGACGCGGTGTTGGGAGGGGCGCACACGGTGAGGCAATGCATCTCGGCGCACCCGACGAAGGTGCCGAGGCACGCCACGCAGCCGCTGGAGAGGTCGGTCTGGGCCGCGAGGCACTTCGCCAGCCCGCCGTTGTTGCCGAGGTTCTGCTCGGCGCACTTGGTGATGATGCCGTTCAGGCCGGGGTTGGCGAGCTCCATCGGATCGCTCCCCTGCGTACACGCGCCCGCCGCCCCGGAGCTGCTGCTGGCGCTGGTGCTGCTGGCGCTCACGCTCACGGTGGCGACGCTGCTGCTGCTGCTCACGGACGCGGTGCTGGTGCCCACGCCCACGCCGAAGGATCCGCCGTTGGACGAGGCCACGCCGACGGAGGCGCCCACGCCGATCATGGACGAGCTGGCCGGGGCTCCGCCGGCGCCGCCGTTCGAGGCGCTGCCGGTGGTGCCGCTCATCCCGTCGACGACGACGTTGCCTCCACAGGCGGCGACGATGACGCTGGGCAGGAGCAGGCTCAGGAGAGAGGCGTTGCGGGGCGTGAGGTTCATCGAGACTCCAGTCGGGCCGAGGGGGTCGGGGAGCGCTCTCGGGCGTCCCCTGGATGGGCCGGATCAAAGCGGGGGGCGAGAGGGCGCGCAGTCTCGCTCAAAGCGCGGCGGCGCTCAATCCCAGCGCTGCACCAGCACCGCGCGCATCTTGACGAGGCGGGTGGCGCGGGCGCGCGCCGAGTCTCCCCAGCCGTGGAGGAGGGCCGGCAGGCTCTGGCGGGTGAGCGCGATCAGGGCGCGGCGCCGCACCTCGGGCTCGACCTTGCCCTCGACGATGATCTGCGCGAATGCCAGCGCCAGGATGGCCTCGTCGCGCACCAGCAGGCCGAGCTCGTCGTCGGCGCCGACGGCCTGGACCTCGGCTTCGTCGGTGGTGTCCCAGGAGGTGTCGGCGACCTCCCAGCGGGTGAGGAGCTCGCCGAGCAGGGTGAGCGGATTGCCCCGGGGCTCCTCGACGCGGAAGTCGCGGAAGGCCTCGAGCACCTCGCGGCCGGTCTCGTCGCCGAAGGGGGAGCACGGGTCGGCGATGTCCCAGAAGAAATCGTCCCCGAGCGCGGCCCGGGCGAGGGGGTGGCTATCGTCGCGGGAGAGGACGTCGAGGGCGCTCATGCGGCGGTCCGTAGCACGGCGCCGTCACGGGCTCACCGCCACGCCCGGCCGCACGCCCTCACGGCGCAGCTCGAGGGCGGCCGCGAAGAGATCCGGCCAGGCCTGGAGCAGCTCCCCGTAGCGGCGGATCAGCCGCGCGAAGAGCGGGCGCGCCACCTCCTCGCCGAAGGCGGCGACCAGGTCGGCCGGGTAGCCGAGCGAGGGCCGCGAAAGCTTCGCCCGCAGGGTCTCGGCCGCGAGCGTGGCGTCGCGTGCCCAGAAGGTAGGGGCGCGCTCGTGGCGAGACAGCAGGTCCTCGAGCACGACGAGATCGAGGCTGCGCGCCCGCAGCGCCTGGACGCGCACGATCTCCTCGAAGTCGGGGAGAGGGAGCTTGCCCCAGCCCTCGAAGACCGCGCCCAGGGCGCGCAGAGTGGCCGCGGGATCGGCGCGATCCGGCTCGACGCGAGCGGCGCCGACCAGGAGGCAAACGAGGTCGCAGCACCCCGCGGCGCCGAGGCTCTCCAGCAGCTCCGGGAACGAGGTGGCGCGCGTCGCGGCCGGCGCGTGCTCCACGGCCCAGGGCACGAAGCCGAAGAAGGCGTCGGACCAGGTGGCGCGGAGGAGCACGCCGAGGAGGCCGTCGGCGTTGCGCTGCACCGGGAAGAACGGCGGCAGGACCGCGCGGGCGTCGTAGCCCAGGCTCATGCTCATGAGGAAAGGCCCCTCGCCGAGGGTGGTGCGGCGCACCGCGCGCACCACCCGGCGCCGGGTGAACGCGTGCCGGTAGCCGGCCTCGGAGCCGAGGAGCCGCGCCCGGGAAGGATCGCCGAGCACCAGGTAGTGCCACATCGAGCCGGTGCCGGTGTCCCCCGCGGCGCCGGTCTGGGTGACCACCACGCGGCCCCCGCGCGCCTCGAGGCGGCGGAACGACGAGCCCGAGGTGGTCTCGAGATCGAGCCCGTCGCGGCGCGCGTCGAAGGCGCAGGCGGTCGCCCGGCGGCCGAGGAGCGCCTCGTGGAGCGCGAGGTAGTCGCGATCGACGCGGACGCGGTCCGGCAAATCGGGCGCGCCGGGCCCGGGGAACCAGAGCTCGGTGGGATCGCGCGCGGAGCCGAGCGCCAGGCCGGGGAGCTGCCCGGGCGTGGGCGCGAGGCGGCAGCGGGTGTCGTCGTCGACGGAGACCATCCGATCGCCGGCGCCCTGGAGGAGGAGGATGTTCTGGTTGCCGCCGAGGGTGTACGGGCACCCCTCGGGGTTGAGGAGCGCGAACTCGACCAGCGCGAGCGGGACGCCGGAGCGCGCGGCGAGCGAGCCGGCATAGGCCGTCTTCTCGGCGAGCCCGGCGTACGCGATCTCCACCCCCCGACGCCTGCCGACGGCGGCGACCGCAGCCCGTGTCTCGGCCCGGTCCTCGGCCGTGTCCGCGTCGTCGGCCACCACGTACTCGAGGGTGCGGCCATGAGCGACCGCGTTGGCGACGTAGCTGTCGAGCGCGGCCCCCAGCTCGGGGACCCGCGAGCGGGTGGGGATGCCGAGGATGCCGACGCGCCCGGGCCCCTCGTCGGCGCCGCCGGCGGTGGCCCGCAGCGAGGCCTCGGCCGCGGACAGCAGCAGCCCGTCGCGCGCGAGCTGGGCGAGCTCGGCGCGAACGGCGGCGGGGGCGCGCCCCTCCCCGACGGCGATGCGGGCCGCGTGCTGGTCGAGGGTGGCGAAGCCGCCGCAGGCCTGGAGCACGCGCAAGCGCCCCGCCTCGAGCACGTGCGCCGTGCGGCCGGCGCGGGCGTAGACGACCTCGGTGCCGCCTCCCGCGCCTGCGGGGAGGCGGAGGAGATCGGGCCAGACGCGATGAAGCTCCTCTGCCGATCCCATCGGACGCCGCGTCATCCTATCCGCAACCCTTGGCGGCGCGCCACGACACCGATACGGTGGCAGACCATGTTCCAGCGCCCCTTTGCGCGCCGGCGAGGCACGCCCCAAAGCCTCGTCTCCCCCGCGCTCCTGTTGCTGCTCGTCCAGAGCGCCGCCTGCGGCGTGGTCACGCCGGTCGGCGAGGCGCCCCCCGGCGCCGACGTCCGCCTCGCGCGGGAGTTCCCGCGGCAGGCTCCGGCCGTGCTCGGTGCCGGGCGCGGGTTTGCGCTGGCCGGCGGCAGCTTCGCCGCCGAGGCGGAGGACGCCCAGGCGCTCCGGGTGGAGCTCCCCGGCCAGGGTGAGGGCGCCATCGTCTTCCGCGGCGCCGGCGGCTTCGAGGCGCGGGTGAGCGAGCGCGGCGCGACGGGCGCCGGCCGCGTCGTCGATCGCGCAGTCACCTATGGCCGAGCAGGCGGAGCCTCGTTCTGGACGACCACGCTGGGCGGCGTGGAGGAGTGGCTCCACGTCGCGGCCGGGAGCCGCGGCCAGGGCCCCATCGCTTCGTGGGAGATCACCGGGGCCGCGCTCCGTGCCCATGGCGCCGTCGTCGATCTCGTCGACGCCGCCGGCGTGGTGCGCGTGCGCGTGACGGCCCCCGCGGCGTACGCCGCCAGCGGCCGGCCCGTGGTCGCCCACCTCCGCGCCGGCACCTCCACGCTGGAATTGCTGGCCGACGGCGGCGGCGAGGCGCTCCTGGTGGATCCGATCTGGAAGGCCGCCGCCTCGATGAGCGGGCCCCGCTACGATCACCGCGCGGCCCTGGTCGGCAGCGGCAAGGTGCTGGCCTCGGGCGGCACCGACGGCAACCAGATGTCGCTGGACACCGCCTCCCTCTACGATCCCACCGCGGACGCGTGGACGGACGTCGGCCCCATGACCGCGGCGCACGTCTGCCACACGGCGACGGAGCTCACCGACGGCACCGTGCTCGTCGTCGGCGGGATGGACGACACCGGCTCCGTGGAGAACGGCGCCGAGACCTACGCCGAGGCCACCGGGTTCACGGCCGTGGGCTCGATGAGCTGGAACCGCCTCAACCACGCCGCGTCCCGCCTCACCGACGGCCGGGTGCTCGTCACCGGCGGCGTCGGCTTCCCCTCGGGGGTCGCCCACCACTGGATCCTGGGCTCCGGCTCCGTCACCTGCTGGGAGTACGGCGTCGGCGGGTGCGGCGGCCCCGGCGCCACCAGCACGGCCGAGATCTACGACCCCGCGCTGCAGGGCTGGGTGCCGGCCGGCACGATGAACAACGCCCGCGAGCGCCACACCCAGACGAACCTCCCCGACGGCACGGTGCTCGTCACCGGCGGCGAGACCTTCGGCTACCCCGAGAGCAGCTTCGAGATCTACAGCCCGACGGCCGACGCGTGGACGGCGCCCGACGCCAGCCTCACCGTGACGCGCGCGGATCACACCGCCACGCTGCTGCCCAGCGGCGACGTGCTCCTGACCGGCGGCACCGACGGCAACGTGGCCCTCGCCTCCGCGGAGATCCTCCCCGCGGGCCTGATGATGAACGGCGTCGCCACCATGCCGATGAGCACGCCGCGCACCTTCCACACGGCCACGCTCCTGGCCGACGGCACGGTGCTCATCGCCGGGGGCACCGACGGCAACTCCTCGCTGGGCACCGCCGAGATCTACGATCCCGCGACGAAGGCGTTCACCCCGACGACCGCGCTGACCGACGCCCGCAGCGAGCAGAGCGCCACCTCCATCGCCGGCGGCACCGAGGTGCTCGTCGTGGGCGGCGTCGACCCGAGCGGCAACGGCCTCTCCTCCGCCGAGATCTACGTCGCCACCCAGCCCAACGGGGCGGCCTGCACGGTGATGGCGCAGTGCTCGAGCGGCTTCTGCACCCAGGGCGTCTGCTGTGACACGGTCTGCGCGGGCGCTCCCTGTCAGGCGTGCGCCCAGGCCATGGGCGCATCCGCGGACGGCACCTGCACGCCCGTCAACGGCGGCTCCTGCGTCGAGAGCCCCTGCACCACCGGGGCCACCTGCAACGCCGGCGCGTGCACCTCGGGCGTGCCCAAGGTCTGCGCCCCCATCGACTCCTGCCACGAGCCGGGCACCTGCGACGCGACCTCGGGCGCGTGCCCGACCGGGGTGGCCAAGCTCGACGGCAGCGCCTGCACCGGCGGCGTCTGCATCGCGGGGGCGTGCGTGCCCGATCCCACCATCGGCACCGTCGTCAACCCCACCGGCGGCGGGGGCGGCGGGGCGGGCGGGGCCACCACCGGCAGCGGGGCCGGCCACACCGGGACGGGCGGCAGCGGCGGCTCCGATGCGGTGGCGGCGGCGGAGCTGACGGGGAGCGGCTGCGGAGCGGGCCGGGGCCGGCCCACGGGCAGCGGCGGCGCGGCCGGGCTCTTGCTCGGGCTGCTCGCGGCGCTCTACCGTCGTCGCGGCGGCTCCGCAGGGACGGAGGGTAACCGATGAGCACCCGGATCCTCGCAGTCACGCTGTCCCTTGCCGCGGGCGCCACCGGCGCGCTGGGCTGCTCCCATGGCAGCAGCCCGGCCGGCTCCGACGGCGGCGCCGATGGAGGCGCAGACGGCTTCGCCATCGCCTGGCGGCAGAGCCCCCCGGTGGCGCCGGTCTTCATCGGCAGCGGCGGCTTCGCCTACGCCTTCGGCAGCGCCACGGTGGGCGCGGCCGCGCCGAACGGGCTGGCCAAGGTGGGACCAGACACGCTGGGGCCGTGGGGGACCGTCAACTTCCTCCACTTCTCCGGGTACTGGTACGGCGACAACACCATCCAGGGCTTCTCGCACCTGCACCTGCACGGCACCGGCGCCACCGACTACGGCGTGCTCGGGGTGATGCCCACGGACACCTTCGACGCCGCCCACACCACCGCCACGGGCTACCAGTCCACCTTCGCCAAGGCGAGCGAGACGGCGGTGCCGGGGCGCTACGCGGTGACGCTCGACAACGGCAACATCGGGGTCGAGATCACCGCCACCACGCACGCGGCCCACCACCGCTATACCTACCCGGCGGGCGCCTCCACCGCCCACGTCGTCTTCGATCTCGATCACCACCTCGACGGCGGCACCGTCAAGAACGCCGACGTCACCCTCACCCCCGCGCAGAACCAGGTGAGCGGGCGACTCCGCAGCATCGGCGGGATGTCGGGCGGCTTCGGTGGGTACGACGTCTTCTTCGCGGTGCGCACCGCCGCGCCGTGGACCGAGAGTCAGGTCTGGCAGGGCGGGGCCGCGCCCGTGGCGGCGCCGATCACCACCACGACCACCATCACCGCGGGCACCGCCGTGGGCTTCGAGCTCGGGTTCGACCTCGGAACGCCGGGGCCGGTGGAGATCCAGGTCGGCCTCTCCATGGTCTCCGCGGCCGAGGCCGCGCAGAACCTGGCCGCCGAGATGCCGGCGTTCGCCTTCGACACCACCCAGCAGCAGACCGAGGCGGCCTGGAGCGCGCTCCTCGGCCGGGTGACCTTCACCGGCGGCAATGCCTTGCAGCAGGCGATGATGACCGCCGCGACCTACCACGCGTTCCTCATGCCCACCATCCAGAGCGACGTGGACGGCAGCTTCATGGGGATGGACGGCATGGTCCACATGACGGGCGGGTATCACTACCTCTCGGACATGTCCCTCTGGGACACGTATCGCACGCTGCACCCGCTCTACTCGCTGATCGCGCCGGAGAAGGCGCTCGACTCGGTCCAGTCGCTCACCGAGAAGGCCAAGGAGAGCGGCTATTTCCCCAAATGGCCCATCGCCACCGGGGAGGCCGGGACCATGATCGGCGCCGGCGCGGAGCTGGTCGTCTCCGACGCGTACCAGAAGGGCGTCACCGCCTTCGACGCGGAGGGCGCGTATGGCATCTTCCGCGCCGCCGCCATGGACATCACCACGCCCCCGGGCGGCCGCGGCGGGCGCAACCAGGCGGTGCCGTACATGATGTACGGCTACGTCAACGCCGAGACCGGCGACCGCTCGGCGTCGCTCACCACCGAGTACGCCAACGAGGACTTCGCCCTCGCCGCGCTCGCCGCCGGGCTCGGCCACAGCGCCGACGCGGCGACCCTCCAGGCGCGCGCGACCGGCTACCGCAAGCTCTACGATCCGGTCAGCGGCTTCCTCTGGTCCAAGAACGCCGACGGGAGCTGGGCCACCCCGCACGCCGACCCCACCAACTACTCGGCCGAGTTCGCGGAGGCCAACGCCTGGCAGAGCCTGTGGATGGTGGCGCTCGACTCCGACGGCCTCGCCCAGCTCGCCGGGGGCCGCGCGGCCCTCGTCGCCACGCTCGGCCAGATGTTCGAGCTCACCAAGGCGGAGTACGATCAGCTGGACTTCACCAACCCGCTCACCAGCAGCGGCCAGCCCTCGTACTACTGGGCCGGCAACGAGCCGGACCTCGACGCGGTCTACCTCTTCGCCCGGCTGGGCCGGCCCGACCTCACCCAGAAGTGGGTGGCCTGGCTGCGCGCCAGCTACTTCACGCCGGGCGCCAACGGTCTCCCCGGCAACGACGACGGCGGGACCATGTCGGCGTGGCTCCTGTGGAGCTCGCTGGGCATCTATCCGCTCGCCGGGAGCGTTCGCTACGTGGTCGGCGCGCCCCTCTTCCCGCACGCCACCATCGCCGTCGCCGGCGGCACGTTCACCATCGACGCGCCGGAGGTGTCGGACACCAACCTCTACGTGCAGTCGGCGACGCTCAACGGGGCGCCGCTGACCACGCCGGAGCTCGGGCACGCGGATCTGAAGGCTGGGGGCACGCTGTCGTTCGTGATGGGGCCGGCGCCGAGCACCTGGGGTCAGAGCCCGTGACGGGGGCTACAGGGACTCCACGTACGTCGCGAGCGACCTGAGGTCCTCTTCGCCGAGGTGGCCGGTGTGGCCCATGGTCCCGTCCGCGCCGCGGAGCAGGTCGAGCATGGTGGCGTAGCGGCCGTCGTGGAAGTAGGGGGCGCTCCTGCCCACGAAGCGCAGCGAGGGCGTGTCGAACAAGCCCGACCGATCGCCGCGGGCCCGGCTCGCGACGTCGTGGGTCGCGGCGTCGGTGGTGCGAGCGCCGTCGTGGCAGTGGGCGCAGCCGGTCTCCGCGGAGTGGAACAGCGCGTCGCCGCGCGCCATCGTCGCGTCGCGCGGGGGCGCGGAGGCGGGCGCCGCCATGCTCTGCACGTAGGCGAGCAGGGCGGCTCGGTGCGGGGCCGGCAGACCGGAGCCGGAGAGGCGCGCCATGGTGCGCCGGACGTGGCCGTCGAGGTCCCCGTTGCTCCCATCCCAGCTGTAGGGCGCGGTGTCGGCGAGCCGGGCGGCGAGGATCGGAGTCTGCCGTGGGCCATCGGGGGTGGCCCAGGTGAGCCCGTCGTCGCGGCCATCGGGGTGGCAGCTCGCGCAGGCGCGGCCGTCGCCGGCGATGCGCGGATCGCCGGGCGAGTGGAACAGCTCGCGCCCGAGGGCGAGGCTCGCGTCGACGACCGCGGCGTGAGGCGGCAGCACGAAGGCGTGGAGGGGACGGTTCAGCCGGCTCGTCGGCGCGTCGGGCACCATGGTCAACCCGGGCCTCCTCGGGACCGGCGGGGCCGGTCGGGTCACGTCGCCGTCCCACATCGGCTGGTCGACGGCGACCACGCTGAGCGCGTGCGCGAACTGCGACCACACCGCGGCGCGCCTGCCGTCGTCGTAGAGCGCGATGCCGGTGGGACCGGCGGGCACCTCGAAGAAGCGCTTCGGCGCGAGGTGGGGCAGCGGCGCCCGCGCGTCGTACACGCGCAGGCCCTCGCCGAGGCAGGCGACGACGAGCCGCTCGCCGGCGTCGTCCACGGCTGCAGCGCGCGGCAGGAGGCAGTTCGCGAACGCGGTGACCGCGAGGACCGGCGTGGTGGAGAGGCGCTCGCTGCCCTCGTCGAGCACGGCCACGTCGCTGATCTGGGTGGGCGCGCCGCCCGGACCGTAGCCGGAGGGCGGCGGCGACTCGGGCCCCGAGCTCGGGTTGGCGAGGACGCCGGGCGCCAGGACCCGCCCGCTCGCGGTGCGCACCAGGGCGTAGCCTTGCCCGGAGGACCAGCGCACCGGCGCCGTGCCGAAGATCCCCTGCCGCTTCTCCACCTGGTGCAGGTCGACGACGCGCGCCGCGCCGCCCTCCAGATCGACGACCG
>Ga0302283_1002495_pt1 | contig 14825 bp, 10 predicted proteins | sample III_Fen_E1_4_FD_198770 | JGI IMG/M metagenome (GOLD analysis project Ga0302283, IMG submission 198770) | Peat permafrost microbial communities from Stordalen Mire near Abisko, Sweden - III_Fen_E1_4 | ecosystem: Environmental > Terrestrial > Soil > Wetlands > Permafrost | place: Sweden: Abisko...
CGATGTGCTCGCGCTCGGCGGGCGAGCAGCGCGCGCCGAGGAGGCCGGCGACGGCGTAGAGGGTGACCGAGCTCACCACGAAGACCCGGTAGAGGCCGAGGACCCAGCGCATCGGCATCACCCGTTGACGTTGCTCTCTTCCCACCGCTTCTTCTCGAAGGCCTTGCGATGGAAGTGGAGGAGGAGCGGTGAGAGGAGCGCGGCGAGCAGGGCCATGAACTGCAAGCCGCTGTAGCCGCCCGCGCGGACGACGACGACGGCGGCGGGGGGGGAGGGGAGCTTCGGGTCCCACTGGAGATCGGCGCGGATCAGGTAGCTGCCGCGCTTCGGCGCCGAGACGGCGGTGTCGGCGTTGTGGCTCCCCTCGCTCCAGTCCTCGCCGCCCTCGCGGCCGTGGTAGTAGGCGGCCTCGAGCCCGACGATGGCCACGTCGCCCGTGTCCTCGCGGATGAGGCCGGTCTCGACGTAGGCCCAGGCGTTGTCGACGGGGACGTCGATGGCGATCTCGACGGCCTCCCTGCCGGTGAGCTCGAACGGCTCCGAGAGGAACGAGCACACGCGCGCGTCGGCAGGGGTCGCCGCCGGGTCGGCGGGGGGAGCGGCGCCGTCTTCGCTCGGCTCGGCCGCGGCCATGTCGGCGAGCGTGAAGGTGTGGGTGAGCACGCTGTGGCCGCGGCCCATGAGCATGAAGAGCACGAGGAACGACGCGCCGATGCCGCCGAGCATCCAGCGGCGCGCGGAGGGGATCGCCGCCTCGAAGAACCAGGGCTGGACGGCGCCCACCCCGACACGAGGCTCGCGCGCGAGGGCCGCGATCCCGAAGGCAGCCGCGACCTCGTCGGGCTCGAGGTGCTCGACGTGGCTCCAGTTCACCTCGCTCACGCTGGTCTCGACGGAGAGGCCCTCGGGCGCGGCCACGTAGTCCTGGAGCTGGGCGGACTCCCCGACGTGAACCTTCCAGGGGAACTCGCCGAGCACCTGCTCGACGGTGCCGGTGACCAGCGAGAAGCGGCGGTAACGCTTGCCGCGATAGCTGGCGGAGGTACCGAACTCCTCCACGTCGGCCGCGGAGATGGCGGTGGCGCTCGACCAGTGACCGACGGAGAGCACCAGCCAGGAGAGCGCGGTGGTCTTGGGCTCGTAGACGAGCAGCTCCTCCCAGGCGTAGTGGGAGCCGGAGACGTCGCAGCCGCGCCGCATCCAGCCGATCACCATCACGTCGCGACCCCGCAACACGCCCAGGGTGCCCAGGGGGATGGGGGGCTCGACCCGTTGGCGCTCCAGCACTTTGACCAGCCGCATGGCGCCGGACTCGAAGTCGAGCAGGGCGTTGCACTTGGCGCAGGTCAGCCTCACGGTCTGCCCGGGCACGCGGACCGAGACCGGGGCGCCGCAGTTCTTGCACTGGAGCGCTTCGCCCTCGGGCGCGGGCTCGCCGGAAGGGACTCCGCCCTGCAGATCGAGCGACTCGAGCGTCACCGCCACGCCGACGAAGAGGGTGGGGCGCCCGTCCTCTCCGTAGTCGAGGGTGGCGAAGATGCCCCTGGACCCCTCCAGGTCGGCGCTGTGCGACGCGCGGCCGAGGGACACGGCCTCGGGCAGCTCGCCGGCGGCGCTCGCCACGGTGGCGTCCTTGATGTCGGTGACGACGAAGTGCCCGTGGGGGGCGATGTCGAGGGTGCGCCCGGCCGCCAGCGCGGCGGCCGGCGGGAGGTTCTGCGTCGGCATCGGGAAGGTCAGGTAGTAGCGGCCCTGCGCCTCCGCGAGCCAGCCCCAGCGCTCGGCTCCTCCGTCGTGCCCTCCGTGAGGAGCGCCGAAGCTGACGTACCACTCGTCCCAGATCCCGTCGGCCCAGGCGAGCTGGAGGCGGCCGACGACGGTGAACGACTGACCGGCGTGGTGGCCGTGGGCGCCCAGCGCGATGCGCGTGCCGGTCGGGGTGAGATCGGCGACCTTGCCGATGAGCTCGAAGCCCTGCCCCTGCCGCGCCACCAGCGAGTTGCAGAAGCGGCACACCGCGGCGTGCGAGCTGCCCACCGCGAAGGTGAGGGCCGAGCCACAGGAGGGGCAGGTGCCGGCGCGACCGCTCACGGCGCGGCTCCCGGCCGCGCGAGGCGGCGCACGTCGACGCGGCGGGCGCCGAGGTGCTCGGCGAGCCGCTCGGCCCACGGCCACTCGGGCCGGGGGCGGCAACAGTAGAGGTTGAAGGCGGCGAAGCCGCGCTCCGGGAAGGTGTGGCAGCAGAGGTGCGACTCGGAGAGCACCAGCACGCCGGTGATGCCGCCCGGCTCGGGGAACGTGTGCATCTGCGCCGGCGCGAGGGCGTGGAGGCCGAGCTCGGCGACCGCGCGGGCGAAGACGGCCGAGAGCCGCGCCGGATCGCGCAGCGCTGCGGGGGCACAGCCGAAGGCGTCGACCAGCCACTCCAGGCCGCTGTCGAGATCGAGCTCTGCCGTCCGGCTCATCGGAGCGGTTGTACAAGAAAGTCGGAGAAAGCTCACCACGGAGGCGCCGAGCGCGAGCGATTTCTCGCCCTCCGGGCCGGCGCCCCGCGCGGACGGCTGCGTACTACCCCGCCGGGAGCCGCCCGCCGGTGATCTCGACCCGCAAGCCACGCGGTGGGGCTGCGGCGAACTCCAGGGTCCAGCCGCAGCGCGCGGCGACCTCGCTGGTGATGGCGAGCCCGAGGCCGCTGCCACGCGGGTCCCGCTGGCGGGCGGCGTCCGATCGAAACGCGCGCTCGCCGAGGCGGGGCAGCTCCTGCGGCGGAACCCCGGGGCCGTCGTCGAGGACCGTGACGCGGAACCGGCCGTCGCCGAGCAGGTCGAGCACCACCGCGACACGGCCGCCGGTGTCCCCGTACGCCACCGCGTTCTCGACGACGTTGGTGATGGCCTGCTCGGCGGCGATCGGGTTGCAGGCCACGAGCACCGGCTCGTCCGGGGTCCCCACCTCGAGGGTGACCCCCCGTCGCCGCGCGAAGATCCGGCTGCGCGCGACCACGCGCTCGACCGTGGGGGTGAGATCCACGCGCGGCGACTCCAGCACCGGATCCCAGCCCTCTCGGAGGAGGCTCGCCATGCGCAGGTTGGTCGTGAGGGCGGCGATGTAGACGGTGTCCTCGATGGCGCGCGCGAGCTGGGCTGCCACGTCGGGCTCGGCGCAGGCGTCCGATGCCTGTTCCAGCGCGAGCTGGAGGGAGCTGAGCGGCGTCCGCAGGTCGTGGCTGACGTCGGCGACGAACCGCCGGAGCTGGTGCTCGCGCTCGCGCAGGGTCTCCGCGTCGCGACGGATCCGGTCGTGCGCTGCCGCGATGCGGTCGCCGAGCTCTGCGAGCTCATCGTCGTGCGCGTCGTCATCCCGCGCGAGATCCGCCTCGGCGCCGATGCCGTCGGCGGCGCGGCGCAGGCGCAGGATGCGCCGCGCGAGCGGCCTCACCACGCCGAGGAGCGACAGCCCCACGGCGGCCGCCAGGATGGCGACGACGCCGCCGAGGAGGGCATAGGTGACCGTCAACCGCATCCGCCGCCGCGGCCAGGTCGCGTGGACCAACGCGCACGGTCCACCCTCGGCCATGCGCATCACCAGCGCTCCCTTGCCCGACAGCCGCTGCGCGAGGAAGACGATGGGGAGATCGTCGCCGCGGGGGAGACCGGAGAGGATCCGCGGGTCGAGCGGGGGCGCGTCCCGGTTCTCCGAGCGGAGCGTGACCTCGTCGTAGGCGAAACCCCGCGCGCCCCCGTCGATAGCGAGGGACCAGCGCCCGGGGTCCGCCTCGCAGCGCGGCCGCTCTCGCTGGGCCAGCGTGAGCAGGACCGGGCCGATGACCTCGCGCGCGGTCTCCATGCCGCGGGGAGCGACGATCAGCAGCGAGGCCGCGAGCCCGACGAGCCCGCAGAGCAGGGAGGCCAGGAGGATTCGCCAGGAGAGGCCGCGGAGGAGCTTCACCTGCCCGAGGTCTCCCGCTCGAACCGATAGCCGACGCCCCACACGGTGACGATGGCGCTCGCCGCGCTCGGTCCGAGCTTCTTCCGGATGCGCGCGACGTGCGAGTCGAGCGTGCGGTCGCTCCGCTCCTCGAACGGATCGAGGGAGTGCTCGAGGAGCTGGGCGCGGCTCACCGCGCGCCCGGGGCGCTCGAGGAGATAGGCGAGGACGTCGAACTCGTGGCGCGTGAGCGGCACCCGCGCCGCGGCCAGCCGCACCGTGCGAGCCTCCAGGTCCACCTCGGCGTCGGCCCAGCGCACCACGCGAGACGGCCGTGGCGCACGGAGGGCCAGGCGCGAGCGGATACGTGCGACGACCTCCTCGACCCAGAAGGGCTTGGGGACGTAGTCCGCGGCACCGAGCTCGAAGCACCGGAGCCGGTCGGACAGCTCTTCGAGCGCGGTGAGCACGATCACGGGGACGCTCGAGCGCGAGCGGAGCTGCTCCAGGACCTCGAAGCCCGACTGCTCCGGGAGCAGCAGGTCGAGCACGATCACGTCGGGCGGCGACCCCAGCGCGGCGCGGACGCCCGCCGAGCCGTCGCTGGCGAGATCGACCTCGAAGCCTGCCTTCCTCAGCCCCGCGACCAGGCCCGCGGCGGTGGCGGGATCGTCCTCGATCACGAGGGCTCTCAACGATTCCACGTCCATCCTCGCCAGCGTAGCCCACGCCTCCGGGCGTCATGGCCCCGTCATGCGACTGCTCCAGGAACCGTCAACATCTGGGGGTCAACATCGTCGGGCCTGGCGGAGCGACGCCCTCTGCCAGCGTGCTTCAAGGAGGCTCGACCGTGCACACTCACCTCACTTCCACCGCCGCGCTCGTCGCCGGCGGTCTGGTTCTCCAGCTCGTGGCCTGTGGCCAGCGGGCTCCGGGCTCGATCGGATCCGGCGGGTCCGGCGGGTCGACATCGGGCGCCGGTGCGGCGAGCGGCACGTCCAACTCCGCGTCCAGCGGTGCGAGCACCTCCGGGACCGGCACGTCGAGCGCCACGTCCGGCGCCAGCTCGTCCGGCGCCGGGTGCGCCGGCGACGCGTCCAACCAGTGCGCGGCCTGCTGCGCGGCGACCAACCCGGCGGGCGTCACGACTCTGCTCGAAGAAGGTGCGGCGTGCGTGTGCGCCCCCAGTGCCTGCGCCGACGTGTGTGCGGAGCTGTGCTCCGCGCTCGACGGTGGCGCGGGCTTCGACGGTGGCGTCTTCGGGGGAGGCGCGTGCGAGACGTGCGTCACCGCCCTCCTGCAGTCGCCGGATGCGTGCCTGACCGCGGCGCTCCTCAAGTGCGACAAGGACCCCGACTGCAAGGCGCTCGTCACCTGCGAGGGTACGTGCGCCACGCCGTGAGGGTCGACGTCGCGCCGCGCCTGCTCGCGCTGATGGCAGCTCTCGCGCTGAGCGTGCCGCGAGCGGCGCGTGCGGATCCGCCGCCGGTCACGATCGCAGCGATGGCGGCGACCACGCCGCCGGCTCCGCCGCCTGCCGCGCTCCCGCGGGTGACGGCGCCTCGGGCGTGGCACGTCGACGTGTCCGCCGGGACCCAGTTTCCGGTGGCGGTCGGCCTGATGACGCAGACCGAGCTACCGTACCGCCTGCTCTTCCAGCTCGACCTCGGCTGGATGCCGACGCCCTACGCCTACCTCGTCGACGACTTCCTCCAGGCTGTCGGCGCGTACGACGACACCGTGGCGACGATCGTCCGCGCTGCGCTCACCAACTCGTTCGTCCTGCGCACCGGCGCCGGGTGGCGTCCGTTCTCCGGGCACGGCTTCGAGGTGACCGGCGGATATACCCTGGTCGCCCTAGGCGGCGCGCTCGGCGATGCCGCCGTCATCGACGCTCTGCTTCAGGAGAAGGGATCCACGGCACGGGTCCCCACCGGCTCGGGGACCCAGATCGGGCTGCACGCCACACTCCAGAGCGTCCACGTCGCGGCGGGCTGGCGCTGGCTCTTCCTCGACGACCGGCTGGTGCTCCGCGCCTCGCTCTCGTACCTGCAATGCCTCGCCGCGAACGTCAGCGCCGATCTCGGGACGAGCCGGGCCGCGGTCGCCGTCAACCAGCAGCTCCAGGGCTACCTGGCGCCCTACTTCACCACCTACGTCAAGGCGCCTCTGGCGGGGCTCTCGTTCGGCTACCGCTTCTGACGGGATCTCAGTCCTGGCCCTTGAGGTACAGGAAGTAGGCGGCGTTGCTGGGCTCGCGGCCGAGGAAGGTGCGCACCAGCGAGCGCTCGTCCACGCCGCCGCCCCTGGCGAGGACGTCGTCGCGCCAGGCGGTGGCCGCCGAGGTGCTGAGCAGCCCCTCCTTCTTGAAGCGGGTGAGCACGTCGCGCGAGAGCGCGAGCGCCCACTGGTAGCTGTAGTAGCCGGCGTCGTAGCCGATCAGGTGCCCGAAGCTGGACTGGAAATGGGTGCCCTTGACGTAGGCGAACGAGTCGTTGGTGTCCTGCACCTCCTCGACGACGCGGGTGCTGTCGAAGCCTGGCTCGCGCGAGTGCAGCTCCTGATCGAGCGTGGCCAGGAAGAGCTGGCGCTGGGTGTCGAGCGCGCGGCCGAAGCCGCGGGCGGCCTTGAGCGCGTTGAAGAGGCTGTCGGGGATGGGGGCGCCGGTCTTGTAGTGGCGCGCGAACATGTCGAGCACCTCCCGCGTGTAGGGCCACTCCTCGAACATCTGCGAGGGGGCCTCGACGAAGTCGCGCACGGTGTTGGTGCCGGCGTAGGTGGCCAGCTCCGACCGGGTGAGCAGATGGTGGAGGACGTGGCCGAACTCGTGGAAGAAGGTGACCACCTCCTCGTGGGAGAGGAGCGCGGGCTCGGCGCCGGGTTTGGGGAAGTTGCACTCCAGCGCGGCGATGGGCGCCAGGTAGCGCCCGTCGGGCAGGCGCGCCGGCGTCCGGATCGGGAACATCGCCGCGTGCTTGTATTTGCCCTCGCGCGAGTAGAGGTCCAGGTAGAACCGGCCGATGGTGCGCCCGCCCCAGATGGCGTCGTAGGCGATCACGTCGGGGTGCCAGGTGGCGGCGCCGGGCACCTGCTTGTACTCGAGGCCGTACATGCGGGCGGTGATGGCGAGCAGGCCGCGCGTCACGGCGGAGACCTCGAAGTAGGCCGAGAGCTCCTTGGTGTCGAGCTTGTATTTCTCCTCCTTGACCCGGTCGAGGAGATAATAGCGGTCCGGCGGAGTCAGCTTGTCGGTCGCCTTGCCGCCGGTGCGGACATGGGCCTTGAGCAGCTCGGCGAGCTCGACCCGGGCCGGCTCCTTCACCGCGGCGCGCACCTCGGCGAGGAAGTCGCGCACCGCCTTGGCCGTGTGCGCCATGCGCGGCTCGATCGCGTAGTCGGCCCAGTTCGCGTACCCGAGCAGCACGGCCTTGTCGTGGCGGAGCTTGAGCAGGTGCTCGAGGACCTGGACGTTCTCCTCGCCGCCGCGGTTGGTGAAGGCGACGTAGAGATCGAGCGCGGCCTTGCGGTCGGCGGCGTGGGTGACGAAGGGAAAGTAGTCGGGGTAGTCGGTGGTGATCTCGACCTTGCCGCTCTTCCCCGGCTTGTGCGCGGCGACGTACTCCTTGGGGAGCCCCTCCAGCTGCTTGGGATGAATCTCGATCTTGCCCGACGCCGCGGCGATGTTGGCCTCGAACTCCTGGCCCAGCTTGCTCAGCTCGGCGTTGAGGCGGCGCAGCTCCACCTGCTTGTCGGCGGCGAGCTCCAGCCCATTGCGGCGGAAGTCGCGGAGCACGTCCGCGAGCAGGCGCTTCTTCTCCCCCTCCAGCGGCTCGTTGCGCGCGGCGTAGGCGCGCAGGACCCCGGCGAGATCCGCGTCGAGGTAGAGCGCGGTGTTGAACTTGTCCACCTTGGGCTCGCAGAGCTTGGCCGCCTCGCGCACGGCGCTGTCGGGGTGGGCGACCCCCATCAGGTAGGGGAGCTGCTGGGCCTCGGCGACCTCGAGCACGGCGCGGTCGAAGCGGCCCAGGGTGGCGTCGTAGCTCAGCTCACCGGCGGGGGCGCCCTTGAGCGCCTTGATGTGCTCGAGCAGGTCCATCGCGAGGTGGAGGTGCTCGTCGCAGACCCGCTTCTCGCCCTCGACGCTGAGCGCCGGGGGCACCGGGTCCGCGTCGGAGATGACCGGCTCGGGGCCCAGCGACGGGCGCGGATCGCCCCCGGGTGAGGCGGTCGCCACCGGCGTCTGCAGCATGGTCTGCGTGGACCTGCCGCAGCCTTGGAGCGCGGCGAGGCAGGCGAGGGAGGCCAGGGAGGCGAGCGCGCGGCGAGGCGACATGGGGCGCGTATACCATGGGCCGTGACGGAAGCGCTCGGTGGAGGCCGCCGCGTCGCATGAGCAGCGGCGCAGGTAGTTCTCAGAAGCCTCCACGACCTGTGGCATCCTGCCGCCATGCGGCACGTTCCCTGGATGGCTGGCGGCTTTTGCATCGCCCTCGCCGCGAGCTGCGGCAAGAGCGGCGGACATTCGACGGGGACGCAGGGCACGGGCGCCGCCGGCACCACGGGGGCGATGGGCACTGGAGGGGCGACCGCCAGCTCGAGCAGCGGCGCTGGCGCCGCGGCCACCAGCTCGAGCAGCGGGACCGGGGGTGCGGTACCTTCGCCGACCGCGGGCCTCAGCATCTTCTTCACGGACCTGGTGAGCGGCCCGAACAGCGGCGGTCAGGCGGGCAAGGGCGCGTTCGTCACCGTGTACGGCAAGGGGTTCGGAACGGCGCGAGGCGCCAGCACGGTGACCATTGGCGGCGGGGCCGCCGACAACTACCCGATCTGGACCGACACCCGCGTCACCTTCCAGCTCGGCGCGGCGGCCGTGAGCGGCGAGGTCGTGATCCACGTGACCGGCAAGGGCGACAGCAACGGGCTGCCCTTCACGGTGCGCGCGGGCAACATCTTCTTCGTCACGGCCAGCGGCGACGACGGCGCGGCCGGGACCTTCGCCGCGCCCTGGAAGACGATCCCCTACGCCAAGGACACCCTCCTGCCTGGCGACATCGCCTACCTGGGCACGAGCGCGGGCGACACGCTGGCGCAGACCACGCTCGACCCCACCTCCTCGTACGACTGCGCGCTGGGGATGAGCGCCAACGACGGCACCAACTCGGGCACGGCCGCCGCGCCCAAGGCGCTCGTCGCCTATCCAGGGGCGCTCGTAACCATCGGCGCCGAGAGCGGCCTCGAGCGCGGCATCCTCACGCCGGCCATCAGCGGCACCTTCGACTACTGGGTGATCGCCGGCCTCTCGCTACGCGGCACGGTCGAGGCCCTCGACATGGAGGGCGGGGGCGTCGGCTGGCGGGTCGTCGGCAACGACATCTCCTGCCCCAACGGCACGGGCGAAAGCGGGTGCGTGGCGGGCGCCCCCGACACCCTCAAGCTCTACGGCAACGTCGTGCACGACGCGGCCGCCAACGTCGCCGCGAGCAGCATCACCAAGTATTATCACGGGATCTATTTCGGCGGCTCCAACCACATCGAGATCGGGTGGAACGTGGTGCGCGACGGGCACACCTGCCGCGCCATCCAGTTCCACGACACCGACGGGCCCGACAACTACGACCTCATCGTTCACGACAACCTGATCCACGGCACCGTGTGCGACGGGATCAACTTCGCCACCGTCGATCCGTCGCAGGGCCCGGTGGAGGCCTACAACAACATCATCTACGCCGTCGGCCAGGGCCCCGATCCGGTCGACGGGGCGTCGAACTACGCGGGCATCTACGTGGCCAACGAGCTCGAGGCGGGGACGGCGGGCAGCGGCAACGTCAGGGTCTACAACAACACCCTCTACGACTGCGGCGCGCGCGCCAACTCGGACTCGGGCGCCATCGCCCGTGCCGCGGGGCCGGTGGGGCTCGAGCTGGTCGACAACCTCGTCCTCGCCAAGGCGGGAGAGGCGTACTTCTCCTCCGACAGCGACGTCTCCCTGATCACCGGATCGAACAACCTCTTCTTCGGCGCAGGCGCGGCGCCGGCGGCCCTCACCGCCGGCGTGAACGCGGATCCGCTGCTGACGAGCGTCGCCACCTTCGACTTCCACCTCACGGCGGGCAGCCCTGCGGTCGACCACGGGATCCCCACCGCCGCCACCACCGACTACGACGGCAACCCCAGGCCCCAAGGGGCGGCCTTCGACATCGGCGCCTACGAGCTCACTCCTTAGCTCGCGGCGGGACCAGAAGGCGGTCCGCGGGCGAGAGGGTTCACCGTCCGCGGCGACGGTTTGGGTGTCGTGACATTGAACCTCGCCCCGCCTCGGTCGAAAGTTTGCGTCCAGGGTCTCCCGGGCGCCCTGCGCGGGGCCATGAAGCGACGTCGGATCTGGTTCGCGGCGACCCTCTCTGTCATCGTCCAGACAGTCGGGAGGGGCGGCGATGGCCAGAGACGTCAGGACGATCTGTCCGTATTGCGGGGTCGGGTGCGGGCTCCTCGCCTCGGTGGAGGGGGATCGGCTCCTCCAGCTCCGTGGGGACCCCGGGCACCCTGCCAACCTGGGCAAGCTTTGCCTCAAGGGCGCTCTCGCCGGTCAGACGCTCGACGTCCCCTCCCGCCTCCGGCTCGCGCTCGTCCGCGGCGCCGACGGCGTCCTCGCGGCCGTCTCCTCCGCGCAGGCCGTCGCCGTGGCGGCCGCGCGCCTCGCCCGGATCCGGGACGAGCACGGAGGGGGCGCGATAGGCTTCTACCTGTCGGGTCAGCTCACCACCGAGAGCCAGTATCTCGCCGGCAAGCTCGCCCGGGGCTACCTCCGCACCAACCACGTCGACTCCAACAGTCGGCTCTGCATGGCCAGCGCCGCGACCGCCATGAAGCGCTCGCTCGGCGCCGACGGCCCGCCGGTCTCGTATGCCGACATCGAGCGTGCCGACACCTTTCTCTTCCTCGGCTCCAACGCGGCCGACTGCCACCCGGTGACCTTCGATCGGGTGATGAGGCAGGTCAAGCGAACGGGCGGGTGCGCGCTCGTGGTCGATCCGCGCCGCACCCGCACGGCGGCAGCGGCGACGCTTCACCTGGCGCTCAGACCCGGCACGGACCTCGCGCTCCTCCATGCCTGGCTCAAGATTCTGCGTGAAGAGGGCCGCCTCGACCGGGACTACATCGCCCGCGCCACCGAGGGCTGGGAGGCGCTCGAGGCCCTCCTCGAGGGCATATCCCTCGAGGAGACGGCCCGGACTTGCGGCATCGAGGAGCGGCTCCTGCGCCGGTCGGCGGCGATGATCGGAGATGCCCGGGGGCTGATCTCGTTCTGGGCGATGGGCGTCAACCAGAGCCTCCGCGGCACGGTGACCTCCTGCGCGATCATCAACCTTCACCTCGCCACCGGGCACATCCAGCGGCCCGGGAGCGGCCCGTTCAGCCTCACCGGCCAGCCCAACGCGATGGGCGGGCGCGATGCGGGCTACCTGAGCCACCTGCTGCCGGGGAGCCGGACCATCGCCAGCGCGGCGCACCGGCGGGAGATCGAAGCGCTCTGGGGTCTCCCCGAGGGGACGATCCTCGCCGCGCCGGGCCACGATACCCGCGCCATGTTCGAGGCGCTCGAGCGCGGGGAGCTCAAGGCCCTGTGGATCCTCGGCACCAACCCCGCCGCGAGCCTCCCGGACCTGTCCAGGGTGCGCAGCGCGCTCCGCGCGGCGGAGCTCGTGATCGTGCAGGACGCGTACTTTCCGACGGAGACCACCGCCCATGCCCACGTCGTCCTGCCCGCCGCCGTGAACCTGGAGCAGCACGGTACCTTCACCAACAGCGAGCGCCGGGTCAGCCTCCTCGAGCCGGTCGCGCCCCCTCCCGGCGACGCGCGGCCGGACTGGTGGTGGCTGCGGGAGATCGGCCTCGCGCTGGGGGCCGAGGCCCTCCGGGAGCTCTCCTCCGCCGCGGCCATCTACGACGATTTCGCGCGCACGACGGCGGGCCAGGCCAACGATCAGAGCGGCCTCAGCCACGCGCGCCTCCACGCCGAGGGGCCGCTGGCCTGGCCCTGTGCGGCCGGCGCCGACCCGGTCCCCCTCCACGGAGACCGCCGGTTCGCGACGCCGACCGGCAAGGCACGCTTCTGGGCCACGCCCCACGAGGTCCTCGCCGAGGAGGAGAGCCCGGACGGCGACTATCCGCTGCTGCTCACCACCGGCCGGGTGGCGAACCAGTGGCACACCCGCACCAAGACCGGGACGGTGGCCCGGCTCAACCGCCTCGCTCCGGAGCCCTACCTGGAGATGCACCCGGACGACGTCGCGGCGCTGGGGCTCGAGGCGGGGCAGCCGGTCTCGATCAGGAGTCGTCGCGGCCTCGCGCACAGCGTGGTTCGTCCGAGCGAAGACACCCCGGCCGGGCTCTGCTTCATGCCGATGCACTGGAACGAGCTCTGGGCCGAGGGCGCCTCGGTGAACGAGGTCACCTCGCCCGAGGGCGACCCGATCAGCAAGCAACCCGCGCTCAAGTGCTGCGCGGTCCGGGTCGAGGCGCGGCCGCGGCGGGGCTGAGGGCAGAGGCGCCTCGCTCTCGAGCGTACGTCTGCCTACACGCGCGCAGCTGGGGGTACGTGGATGAGGCGTCGGGGTGCGTAGATGAGGCGTCGGGGTGCGCGGCCGCTCCGTCGGGGTACGTGAACGAACCGTCGGCGTACGTGAACGAGCCGTCGGGGTGCGCGGCCGCGCCGTCACGGTACGCGGCCGCTCCGTCGGGGTACGTGAACGAGCCGTCACGGTACGCGGCTGCTCGGTCGGGGTACGCGAGCGAACCGTCACGGTGCGCGGCCGCTCCGTCGGGGTACGTGAACGAGCCGTCGGGGTAGGTGAACGAGCCGTCACGGTACCCGGCAGCTCCGCCGGGGTATGCGGACGAGCCGTCACGGTACGCGGCTGCTCCGTCGGGGTACGCGAATGAGCCGTCACGGTACATGGACGAGCGGTCACGGTACGCGGCCGCTTCGTCGGGGTGCGTGGACGAGCGGTCACGGTACGCGGCCGCTCCGTCGGGGTGCGTGGACGAGCGGTCACGGTACGCGGCCGCTTCGTCGGGGTGCGTGGACGAGCGGTCACGGTACGCGGCCGCTTCGTCGGCGTGCGTGGACGAGCCGTCACGGTACGCGGATGCTCCGTCGGGGTGCGCGAACGAGCCGTCACAGTACGTCAGCGAGCCGTCGCCGTCGGTGAGCCGCCGGCTCCGTCCCCTGCGGACTAATTCCGACGCGGTGGGCCACCGACGCGCATCGCGTCGTCCCGTCGGCGCCGCCTGCGGACGACACATTTGGAGGGTGCGTGCGCTTCCTGGTCGGTCGAATCCGGGAAGGCGTAATTGTCGTATTTCCAGCGTTAGGAGAACCTCTTTGCGCACCCTGGATCCCGACGACACAGTGCCGCCAGCGGTTCTCTCGATTCCAATCGATCCGGAAGGAGCGAATCATGTCGAAAACGAGAGGTGGCCTGATTCGTTGCCTCGCCGCGGCGTTCGTCATGGCCGTGGTCGCGAGCGGCTGCTCCGACGACCGGCCTCCGGCCACGCCCGCGCCGGCGCTCGGGACGGCGGCCCAGGCCTCCCGCGAGGAGGTGCCGGACGTCCCGCAGGCACCCCCGGGCCGTCGCTGCGCGGGTGGCGATGGCGAGCGTAGCGCGCTCGACTTTGCCACGAATCGCCTCTTCACCACCGGCAGCGATCCCTTCTCGGTGGTGATCGCGGACTTCAACCATGACGGCAAGGGCGACCTCGCCGTCGCGAACAACGGAGACGACACCGTGGCCGTGCTGCTCGGCAATGGCGACGGCAGCTTCCAGCGCGCGCGCGCCTTCGCCCTCCCGGCCGGCGCGCAGCCGTTCGCCGTGGCGGTGGGAGACTTCAACCACGATCGAGAGCCCGACCTCGCCGTCACCGACAACGGGACCGGCGAGGTGACCGTGCTGCTCGGCGACGGCCGCGGGGGCTTCGCCCGCACCATGAGCGTTCTCGCGGTCGCGGGCCCCGGCCCCATCGCTGTGGCGGATTTCGATCACGACGGCAGCGACGACATCGTGGTCCTGAGCACGTCGATCGGCCAGGGGAGCGTGCTGCTCGGCGACGGCCACGGAAACTTCGGAGCCCCCCACCTCTTCGCGGCCCCGATCCAGCCCTCCTCTCTCTTTTTCCCGCTCACGGGGACCGGGACGTTCGCGGTGGGGGACTTCAACCGCGATCATCACCTCGACCTCGCCATCGCGGACACCGCGAACAACCAGGTCGACGTGCTCTTCGGCGACGGTCATGGTGGCTTTCAGAGCACGCAGACCGTCGTGTCCGTGGGACAGCAGCCCTCGTCCGTCGCGGCCGCGGACTTCGACGGCGACGGCAACCTCGACCTCGCCGTCACCAACGCCGGAGACGAGAGCTTGACCGTGCTCGTCGGCGATGGTCACGGCGGCTTCCAGACTGCTTCAAACCCTGCCCCGGGAGGCCTCCAGCCGCTGGTGCTCGCGGTGGGAGACTTCAACGGTGACGGCAAGCCCGATCTCGCCGTCGAGATCCTCTTCAGCGACCAGGGCACCAGCTACCGGAACCTGAGCGTGCTCCTCGGCAACGGGAATGGCACCTTCCAGGCTCCCGCGCACTACGCCGCGACCTGGGCTCCCAACGCAGTCGCCGTGGGCAAGGTCGACGGCGACGAGCGGCTCGACATCGTCAGCACCGACAGCTACACGGGCGCCGCGCGCGTCCTGCTCGGCAACGGCGACGGCACCTTCCGGGACGCCCTGGAGACCCAGACCGGGACGTTCGCCTACTTCGTCGCCGAGGGCGACTTCAACCACGATCGCAAGCCGGATCTGGCCGTCATCGACTTCAACTCGAGCGTCGTCAGCATCCTCCTCGGC
>Ga0302283_1002500_pt1 | contig 14822 bp, 17 predicted proteins | sample III_Fen_E1_4_FD_198770 | JGI IMG/M metagenome (GOLD analysis project Ga0302283, IMG submission 198770) | Peat permafrost microbial communities from Stordalen Mire near Abisko, Sweden - III_Fen_E1_4 | ecosystem: Environmental > Terrestrial > Soil > Wetlands > Permafrost | place: Sweden: Abisko...
CCAGCGCAATGGCATCCGCCGCGGAGAGAATGCCCACGCCCTTGAGCCGGTTGCGGAAGATGGGATTGCCGGTGAGCAGGTTCGAGTACTCGTCAATCTTCTCCGGGAGGGTGCGAATGAACGCCTGCACGCGATCCAGAAAATCCAGCGGCGGTTCCAGAGCCAGTCCGCCGATGCGGATGTAGCTGGTCATCATGCGCTGTCCGGAGATGGCCTCAAACAGCCGCAGAATGTCCTCGCGCTCGCGGAAGGTGTAAAGGAAGACCGTCAGCGCGCCAATGTCCATGGCGTGCGTGCCCAGCCAGATCAGGTGCGAGTTCAGGCGGCTCAGCTCGGCCAGGAGGACTCGCATCCATTGCGCCTTGGGCGGAATGTCGAGCGAGAGGAACTTCTCGACAGCCAGTGCGTAACAGAGATTGTTGGCCAACGGATCAAGATAGTTGATGCGATCGGTGAGCGGCACCACCTGGTGGTAGAACTTGGCCTCGCAGGTCTTCTCAATGCCGGTGTGCAGATAACCAATCTCGGGATAGACGCGGACAATAATCTCGCCGTCGATCTCGACCACGAGCCGCAACACGCCATGCGTGGCCGGGTGCTGCGGGCCCATGTTGATGACCATGTGCTGATCGCGCGCGCCTTCGGCCGGTTCAAGGACGGGCATGCCTGCTGGGTTCGCCATCAGCGGTAGCCCTCCACCGGGTAGTCCTTGCGCAGCGGGTGGCCTTTCCATTCGTCGGGCAGCATGATGCGGCGCAGGTTGGGGTGCTCTTCAAAGCGAATGCCGAACAGGTCGAAGACCTCGCGCTCGTAATAGTTGGCCCCGGCCCAGACCGGCGTAATCGACTCGACCGCGGGACTGGCTTCTTCCAGCATCACCCGCAGCCGGACGCGTTGCTTCATTGCGAGCGAAAGCAGAAGGTAGCTCAGCTGAAAGCGCGGCGAGCGCGGAAACCAGTCGACGGCGGTCAGGTCTTCAAAAAAGTTATAGCCGGCTCCCTGGAGCGTAAAGCAAGCGGCGCGGATCTGTTCCGGCGCAATGGTCAGGGTCAGCTCGCCGAAATCGAACTTGGCATCGGTCAGCGCTTCGGCATTCCAAGCCACAATCGCTTGCACGGCAGCATGGTCGCCGAGCGTTTCGAGGACTGCCGCTTTGCCCAGCAGCTGGATTGGCTCGCTCATCTTAAAGGTCCGCCCTGTCCTGGCTCCAGTCAAGGACGCCCTTGCGCACAATGTAGTAGAGGCCGACGGCCACAAAGCCCAGGTACACCAGCATCTCCCAGAAGCCGAACATCCGCGAGACGTGGGCCAGTTCCGGCAACCGGCGATAAACCACCGCCCAGGGCATCATGAACACCGCTTCCACGTCGAACAGGATGAACAGGACCGCGACCAGATAGAAGCGCACGCTGAAGCGGCCGCGCGCGTCGCCGGTGGCCACAATGCCGCACTCATACGCAGCCAGCTTGGTTGTCGTATTGCGGTGCCTTCCCACAAAATACGACGCAACCACCATCCCCAGGCCGAGCAGGATCACGGCCAGAATCTGCATGAAAAGCGGTAGATATTGCCAGGAATACGGGATGGTCGCCTCCCCAGAGGAAAATCGTTCAAGTTTGCGCCCAAACCCGATCCCAGACTTCGGATATTTTCCAACAGGGCGCTGGTTTGAGCTTAGGTTTTCAGCCTCATCCCGTCAAGGCGCGCGCCCGGATGGAAGGCATCGAGACCGTCCGCGCGGGAGAGAATTCAACTCACATTCTTTCCGTCCCTCAGGATTGCCATGGTTTCGCCCCAATCGCGACGATCAGGAATCGACCGGCTGGATCGGAGATTGTTGCAGATGCCGGTACGGAATGCGTTGCAGAATGGCTTGATGCGGTAGAACGACCGGGAGCAGCCAAACGCCCTGTCCGCCAAAGTGGGATGCACTTCCCAAAATGGGTTATAGCCAACCACACCGGTCGCGGGTTTACCGTCGGGAACAGCCACAGCCATCCAGGGGTATCCCGTTTGCCACTTCCCAGTGGTAAATGCCATGCCGTTTGATATAGCAGGTTTGCAACCCCTTCTTCGGTGAGCCGCGTCACATGGTTGCCGGACCGGGCCGGCAATACTATTTTGGTTCGCTTGTTGGCGAGAGTACTTCGGTCATCTGAAATCGGCGGCGAAACGGCCGAAGAACAGGGTGAGGACAAACACATGGCAGCTTCCATGACCACCGACTTCTCCATCTCCATGTCCACGCAGGTGGCCTCTGCCGCCCTTGTGCAGCGCACGCGCCGCCGCCACATCACCCCCCAGGCTGGCCACGCGCTTGAGATTCTCGGCCACGCCATCGAGTACCTCACCGACGAGATGGTCCATCGCCATGCCGAAGTCTTCCCCGGCAGCTCCGAGCTTGAAGCGGTGCAGATGTTGATGGCCCTCAATCGCCAGGTCTACTACGAATGCCCCCAGGTGCCCACCGTGGGCGAGCGTCTCCGCTCCATGCTCCGCTTACGCGCCGCCTAGGCCATGCATCTGCGTTGAATCGATCTCCGGCGTGCTTATGGCGACAGGTTACTGCCCCAGCGCCAGCACCGCCAGCAGCACCAGCCAGGCCGCGCTCATGGCGTGCCAGAACCAGGCCGTCGAGTCGACCGCAACCTGGCGGAACTCCACGCGCCGCAGCCAGCCCAGAAAGCCCAGACAGCCGGCCAGAGCCAGAAGGCCCAGCCCCAGGTGTGCGGCATGCAGTCCGGTAATCACATAGAAGAAGTAGCTGGCCGGGGTTGAGAACCGGTCGAAAGCGAACCCCTGCGCGGTGAGCTGCTTCCACGCCACAGCCTGCCCGGCGAGGAAGAGGATGCCGAGCGCCAGCGTGGCCGCCAGCCAGGGCAGTGTGTTGCGCAGTGCCGGGCGGCCCAGGCCCAGCCACTCCTCCAGAACGTCGATTTCGCGGAAGATGTTGTGCCGCGCCCGCTCCATGGTCAGGCTGCTGAGCAACAGAATCACGGTGTTCAGATAGAGGATGCGCGGCAGCAGGATGGGCCTCCAGTCGCCGGCAAACATGTGGGTGCGCGGGTCCATGCGCATCCCCGTCTGGCGCGCGAAAAAGAACAGGACCAGGACGGCGAAGAACAGCATGTCCGCCGCCAGGGCGGAGAGCACAAAGAAGCGGACCCGGTGCAGCAGCTCTCGCGGGCCGCGGCGCTCATTGCGCCATTCATCGTCTCCCCCGCCGCCACCGCCACCGGTGGGCCGCCGGTCCACGGGCGGTTTGCCGCCGATGCCCGGCTCTTTGCGTTCCGTCTCCGCGGGGGTTGGCGTAAAGATGGAGGGCATGGGGAGGGCCTCTGTGAGGTAGAGATTACACTCACTCAGGTTTGGACGCATCCTGAATCGAAGAGGTGGCTTTGAATTTTTGCGGGGCGTGCCGGATTCAGGGACGAATGGGGCGCAGGGGACGGACCAGAACCGAACGCGGACCGCTGTTCAGGCTTTGGCGCGTGCGGCAGCGACCATCTCCACAAACAACCGGTGGACGCGGCGATCGGCAGAGAGCTCGGGGTGAAATGTGGCTGCGAGCAGCCCGCCCTGGCGCACCAGCACCGGCGAACCGTCCCGCCGCGCAAGCACCTCGACCGTAGGCCCGGTCTCGGCCAGGCGCGGGGCGCGAATAAAGACCATCTCCAGCGGGCCGCCCGGCAGCTTTGTCTCGGCGGTCACAATGGCCGAGTCGATCTGCCGTCCGTAGGCATTGCGTTCTGCGACTGCGTCGAGCAGACCAAGCGAGAGCTGTGGCGGATTATGAACTTCCCGCGCCAGCAGGATCGCCCCGGCGCAGGTGCCGAAGACGGGCTTGCTTCGCGCAAATTCGGCCAGGAGATTGAAGAAGTTGTGCTTCTCCAGGAACCGCAGAACCGTAGTCGACTCGCCGCCGGGCAGGATCAGCCCATCCAGGCCGGCCAACTGCTCCGGCTTGCGGACTTCCACCGGGTCTGCGCCAGCCTCTGCAAGCGCCTCGGCATGGGCGGCGTAATCGCCCTGAATGGCAAGCACGCCGATTCGCGGCCGGCTCTCGGCCGCACTGGTATCATTGGAACGAGGCATTCATCGCCTTCCCGCCGCCCGTGGGCGGTTAGCTCAGTTGGTTAGAGCGCCTGCCTTACAAGCAGGATGTCGGGGGTTCAAGTCCCTCACTGCCCACCACAATTCCTGATCGCTGATTTCAATTCATGAGGACGCCCTGGTTGGGACGATCCAGCGAGAAGGTCGGGATCTCGATATGGAAACGCTCCCCGCTCGCCGTCTCCATCTGGTACGCCCCGCCCATCATTCCTGAGGGCGTGTTGAGAGGCGCCCCGCTGGTATATTCAAAGCTCTCTCCCGGCTTGAGTACCGGTTGCTCACCGACCACGCCCGGGCCCTTGACCTCGGTCAACTCGCCACGGGCATTGGTGATCATCCAGTGGCGGCTGAGCAACTGCACCGTTTCCTGTCCCCGATTCTCGATGACGACTCGATAAGCCCAGAAAAACTGAGAAGTCTCAGGCGATGATCGCGCCTCCAGGTAACGCGGCTCGACGCTTACGGCGATCTCTCGTGTGCTTGCGGTATAGGGATTCCAATTGGTCATAGGGAAAGCTTAAGGCAAACCGAACGGTGCGGCGAACTCACCAACCCCTCGTCTGCAACAGCTGCGACTCGTCGAGCGCGGCGGCGGCCAGGCCTTTCATGGTGCCGGTGACTTGCTCGCTGACTTCGGCGAGGATCTTGGGGTCGTTGAAGTGCGTGGTCGCGGTAACGATGGCCTTGGCGCGGCTGACGGCTTCTTCGCGCTCCTTGGGATCGTTCTCGACGTCGAGCGGCGTGGCGCGCTCCTTCATGAAGATGCCTGACCCGACAAAGATGGCCTCGGCGCCCAGCTGCATCATCAGGGCCGCGTCGGCCGGGGTGGCAATGCCGCCGGCGGAGAAGTTGGGAACGGGCAGCTTGCCGGTCTGGGCAACCATGCGGATGAGTTCATAGGGGGCCTGGTGGTCCTTGGCGGCCTTGTAGAGCTCCTGGTCTGAAAGGACTGTCAGGGCGCGCATCTCGCTGGTGATCTGGCGCATGTGCCGGACAGCGAAGACAACGTCTCCGGTGCCTGCCTCGCCCTTGGTCCGGATCATGGCCGCGCCCTCGGCGATGCGGCGCAGGGCCTCACCGAGATTTCTTGCCCCGCAGACGAAGGGCGTGGTGAAGGCGTGCTTGTCGATGTGGTGGGCCTCGTCGGCGGGGGTGAGCACTTCGCTCTCGTCGATGAAGTCCACGCCCAGCTCCTGCAGGATCTGCGCCTCGGCAAAGTGGCCGATGCGGGCCTTGGCCATGACCGGAATGGAAACTGCCTGGATGATCTGCTTGATCAGCGAGGGCTTGGCCATGCGGGCCACGCCGCCCTCGGCGCGGATCATGGCGGGTACGCGCTCCAGAGCCATCACGGAAGTGGCGCCGGCCTCTTCGGCAATGCGCGCCTGCTCCACGTTCATGACGTCCATGATGACGCCGCCTTTGAGCATCTCGGCCAGGCCAATTTTGAGGCGCAGGCTGGTTCCGGCAAGGCTTCTCTTTTCAATCTGTTCAGACATTTTTCGACCTCGATCTTCAGGCGGTCGCGGCGCAAGTTTGGGCCGCAAATCGCGAAGTGCTGTTCATTACCAGTGTAGCAGCGATGCAGGTTGGAGGCGTGGGGGTGAGAGCAGGAGGTTGTGCGCCCGCAATTATGAGGCCTTTCCAATCCCCATGTCCCGCTTCTGGTCACGCCCCTGCCTCTTGGTTCACCACATGGCCACTGTACGTCCACTTGCTTCCCCGGCGGCCGAAGCCGAACCGGGCACGCCGGCCGGCCTCTCGCCGGAAGGCGCGGCCGAGCAAGCGCTGATCGCGACCGTGCCCGAAGCCCTGGCGGGGAGCGGGCTCATTCTGCAGGGGCCGCTCTCGCGCCTGCCGGTGGAGCTGGATGTGGCGGTGCCGGTGCGCAACTTCCGTGTACGCAACCTGCTGGCCCTGGAGCCGGCGCAGGTGATCGAGTCCGGCTGGGGGCACGGCGAGGACGTGCCGCTGTCCTCCGGGGCGGTGCAACTGGCATGGAGCGAGTTTGAAGTGATCGACACGCAATTGGCGGTACGGGTGACTCGGCTGGCCTGATCGGGAAAGTTCGACATGGGGAGAGTTCATTGGAAAAGGCTGAGGTAAGACGAGTGGGGCGGATCGAGGGCCAATCCGGGAGCGGCCGCTCCGGAAGCGCGGTTGGCGGGCTTGCGGGCTGGTTCCTGGGCCTGCTCCGAGGCCGGCTGCATGGAGAGCGTCGCAGGCCCCCACGGCTGGCAGCGATCGAGCGCATTGCGCTGGGGCCGCGCCAGGCACTGGTGCTGGTCGAGGCAGAAGGGCAGCGATTTCTCGTTGCTACGTCACCTGACGCCACGGCGGCGTTTTATCCGCTCCATGAAGCGGCAGGTCAGGCCACGAGTGGGGCTGTGTCCAGGGCAGAAGAGCCGCCTTCGGCGCGCTCTGCAAGCCGGCGTGCATCTGGCTCTGTCGCCGGACGCAACGCGAGGGGAAGATGGTGAATCTCGTCGCCCTCGGCCGCGCGGTCGCCGCTCCAACTGCCGCGCCCCTGTTGCCCGACCTGACGCAACGGCTGCACCCCTCTGACTCCACGCCGTGGACGATCCTTTTTGTCCTGACCCTGGTCACCCTGCTGCCGGCCATCCTGATGGCCATGACGCCGCTGGTGCGGCTGCTGGTTGTGTTTCACTTCCTGCGCCAGGCGCTGGGCACGCAGACCGCGCCGTCGAACCCCACGCTGATGGGCCTGGCGCTGATGATGACCTGGTTTCTGATGACCCCGGTGCTCAATCAGGTGGACCAGCAGGCGGTCGAGCCCTATCGCGCCGGGCAGATTACTGGCCTGGAGGCCATTGACCGCGGGTCCACGCCGATCAAGCATTTTCTGCTTCACTATGCCCGCGAGAAGGACCTGGCCCTGTTCACGGCGGCCGGACAGGTCGAGCGCCCCAACACACCCGACGATCTGCCCATGCGGGTGGTCGTTCCCGCTTACATCCTGTCCGAGCTCAAGGCCGGCTTCGCCATCGGCGCGGTGCTGTTTCTGCCGTTCCTTTTGATCGACATGGTGACGGCCTCGGTGACGACCTCGATCGGAATGTTCCAGCTGCCGCCGGTGGTGGTCTCGACGCCGCTCAAGATCCTGCTGTTTGTGATGGTGGATGGCTGGAACCTTCTGGCTGGGTCGCTCATGAAGAGTTTTTGAGAAGAAACCTGAGAGGAATTGAATGACGCCCGACATGGTATCCGAGTTACTTCGCCAACTGATGAAGGAAGCCATGATCGTGGCCGCTCCGCTGCTGATTGCGGCGGCGCTGCTGAGCTTTCTACTCAGCCTTGTCCAGACCCTCACCAGCCTGCAGGAGCAGTCGCTCACCTCGGTGCCGCGCCTGTTCGCCATCTGCATGATCCTGCTGGTCGGCATGCCCTGGTTTCTGGGCCGGCTGGCTGGCTACACGGTCTTGTTGATGACGGATTTTCATCGCTTTCTGGGATAAGGAAAAACCAACAGAAATCACTTCGGGCGGAGACTACCTCATTCGCGCCAGTCGAGGAGAACCAGATTCAATGCCGCAGGGAACCGAACAGCAATGGGCCAACTTTCTCGCCGCCATGGTGCTGGCGCTGGTGCGCCTGAGCGGGATGGTGGTCTTTGCGCCGTTCTTCTCCTCGACCGCGCTACCCATCCGCACCAAGGCCGTCTTTGTCGGAGCGGTGGCTTATCTGCTCGCCCCGCTGGTTGCGGCGCTGCCCGGGGCTCAGTTCACGATCAGCTTTTCTGCGCTGCTGGGCGAGCTGGCCGTGGGCCTGGTCTACGGGCTCACTTTGACGCTGCTCACCGAGATGATGCTGTTTGCCGGCCAGATCGCGGGGATGCAGTTCAGCTTCTCCGCCGTCAACCTGATCGATCCCACCTCTTCGATTCAGACGCCGCTGCTGGGCGACCTGTTCCAGCTGATGGGCTCGCTGGTCATCATCGCCGCGGGCATGGACCGCATCCTGCTGGCCTCCGTAGTCCGCAGTTTTCATGTGGTGCCGCTGGGCAGCTACGCTCTGCCGCCCACGACGGCTCTGGCCATCGTGCGCGCCGCGGGTGGGATTTTTCTGGCGGCGACGGAGCTGGCCGCGCCGGTGCTGGCGGCCACCATGCTGATCGAGGTGGCCATCTCGCTGCTGGGCAAGCTGAGCCCGCAACTGCCGGTCATGTCGCTCACCGTCCCCATCAAGACGCTCACCGGCTTTGTGCTGCTGACCGGGTCGCTGGCCCTGTGGCCGCGCTTCATCGAGGCGCGCTTCGCGGGTCTGCTGGACATGGCGGAGCGGCTGCTGTCGGCCTCAACCGGGGTGCCCGCGTCCGGATTGGGAGGCTAACCCATGCCCGGAGAGCGGACTGAACAGGCAACCCAGCATCGCCGTGAAGAGGCGCGCAAGGAAGGCGACATCCTGCACAGCCGCGAGTTCTCCTCGGCGGCCGGCACCGTGGCGGGCGTCATGACCCTGGGCGCTGTGGGCAGCCGTGTCCTCGTCGACTGGCGCACCGCCTTCGCGGCCTTTCTCGATCTGGGGCAGCCGGAGCGCTGGGAGCCTTCGACTCTCGCCCCGACACTCGCCGCGGTGCGCCACCTGGTGATGGGCCTGCTCGCGGTTCCGGCTCTGATCATGGCCGCGGTGGCCGCGGCGACTTTGGGCGCCGGCGTCCTGCAGACGGGCGGAGTCAGCGTCCATGCCGGAGCGATCGGTTTTAAACCCGACCGCATCAACCCGCTCACAAACATGAAGAATCTATTCTCCATGCGCGCCGGGGCGCGGCTGGCCAAGTCGCTGATTCCGGCTGCGGCGCTGGCCGTGTTCGCTGTCCAGCGCATCGCCCGCCAGCTGGACCTGCCGCCCTTCTCCGTGGAGCGGCTCAATGCGCTGGGCTCGGACATCTTTGGCTTGCTGACTGCAGCTGCATGGCTACTGTTTGCCTGGTCGGCGATCGACTACCTGGTGGAGTGGCGCAGCCGCGAGTCGCGCCTGCGCATGAGCAAGCAGGACATGCGCGAGGAGATGAAGCAGACCGAGGGCAATCCTCAGATCAAGGGCCGCATCCGCAACCTGCAGCGACAGATGCGCCGCAAGCGGGTGAAGGCCGATGTATCCAAAGCCGCCGTCGTGCTCACCAATCCCACCCACTACGCCGTGGCTCTGGGGTTCGACTTTGCCACCATGGAGGCGCCCAAGCTGCTGGCCAAGGGCCGCAACCTGCTGGCCGAGGAGATCAAGGCCGAGGCGCGCTGGGCGGGCGTGCCGATCGTCGAGAACCCTCCGCTGGCGCGCTCCCTTTATCGCTCGGTCGAGGTCGGCCAGGCCATCCCCGTCGATCTCTACGCGGCCGTCGCCGCCATTCTCGCTTATCTCTACCGCCAGCGCGTGGAGGCTGAGCTGCGCGAGCGCCGGGCCCGCGAAACCGCAGCGCGCGCTCATGTCCAGGCTCAGGCCGCGCGCGCGGGATTTGCCGCCGGGCCGCGGCCTTCAGAGCCTGGCGCGCCGCCCCGCGGAGGTGCGCGATGAGCACCGCCGCTCCCGCCCTCAACGCCCCGGCCGCGCAGACGCTTGTGCAGCGGATGCGCGAATATGTGCTGCCGCTGGCCGCCATCAGCGTGATCTTCGTCATGCTGGTGCCGCTGCCGGCTGCTGCGCTTGACTTTCTGCTGGCCGTGTCGATGGCCGCTTCGATTATCGTGTTTCTGTCCGCCGTGCAGATCCGCCGTGCCGTGGAGCTCAGCGTCTTTCCGACGTTGCTTCTGTTGCTGACCCTGTTCCGGCTCGCCCTGAACATCGCTTCCTCGCGGCGCATCCTTCTCCATGGCTCCGAGGGCACCGCCGCCGCCGGCAAGGTCATCGAGGCCTTCGGGCAGTTTGTCGTGGGCGGCAATTACGTCGTCGGCTTTGTGCTGTTCCTGGCGCTGATCGCCATTCAATTCTTAGTGGTTTCTCATGGCGCCGTACGCACGGCCGAGGTCACCGCGCGCTTCACCCTCGACGCGCTGCCCGGCAAACAGATGGCGATCGACGCGGACATGAACGCGGGGCTGATCGACGAGCAGGAGGCGCGGCGGCGGCGCCAGGCCATCGCCCGCGAGGCCGAGTTTTACGGTGCCATGGACGGCGCGGCCCGCTTCAACCAGCGCGACTCGATGGCCACCATCCTGATCACCTCGATCAACATCATCGCGGGCCTGCTGATCGGCACTCTCCAGCAGGGCGTGGCGCTGGCCGAGGCGGCCCGCACCTACACCGTGCTGACGGTGGGCGATGGGCTGGTCACGCTGATTCCTTCGTTGCTGGTCTCGGTCGCCGGCGGCATTACCCTGACCCGCGCCAACTCGGCGGGATTGCTGGGCAACGAGATCCGCTCGCAGCTGCTGGCCAAGCCGGGCACGCTTTACCTGGCCAGCCTGGTTTCGGCGGCCATGTGCCTCATTCCCGGACTGCCCAAGTTCGCTTTTCTCTCGGTCGCCGCCGGCCTGTTCTGGGGCGCGCGGCGCGTGTCCGCGCACGCGGCGATTGCCCCGCCCGCCGAGCCGGTGGCCGGGGAAAAGAAAAAGGCCGCTGAGGCCCAGTCGTCGGATCTGACCCAGTTGCTCAAGCTCGAAGACCTGACCCTCGAGATCGGCTTCCAGCTCATCCCGCTGGTGGACGAGAAGCAGGGCGGTCAACTGCTCAACCGCGTCCGCTCCCTGCGCCGGCATCTGTCCGCCGAGATGGGATTCCTGGTTCCTCCCGTGCATATCTCCGATAACCTGCGCCTCAAGCCCCGCGAGTATCTGTTTTCGTTGCGCGGCATGGAGATCGGCCGCTGGCAGACCGAGGGGACGCAACTGCTGGCCGTCTCCGGCGACCCCCACCGCCGGCCGCTGGCAGGCCGCGAGGCCCGCGAGCCGGCCTTCGGCGTGCCCGCGCTGTGGATCGCGCCGGCGCTCGAGGATCAGGCCATCGCTGCCGGCTATTCGGTGGTCGATGCGGTCACGGTCATCACCACGCATCTCGGCGAACTCATCCGCCGCCATGCCTTCGAGCTGCTGGGCCGGGCAGAGACCAAGCGGCTGTTAGATTCCCTTAACGACACCCATCCGAAGCTGATGGAAGAGCTGGTGCCGAAGCTGCTGTCGCTCGGGGAAGTGGGCCGGGTGCTGGAGCAGTTGTTGCGCGAGCGGGTGTCGATCCGCGATCTGGGCACGATCCTCGAAGCGCTGCTGGAGACCGCGCCGGTCAACAAGAACATTGTGGCCCTGGTGGAGGCCGCGCGCCAGGCCCTGGGCCGGCGTCTGGTGCGGCCGCTGCTCGATGGCGAGGGCCAGCTGCCGGTGCTGCTGCTCGACCCGGCGCTCGAAGAGGAGATTCTGGCCACGCTGTCTCCGGACGGAGCCCAGCGGATGCTGGCTGCGCAGCCGGCGCCGGGTACCCCGGTCGTCCGCCGGCTTACCGATTCTGTGAGGCAACTTATCGGCGCCGCGTCGGCTGCGGCCCTGCCCGTGCTTCTAGTTCCGAGTCCGGCTCGCTATCACGTTCGCCGCTGGTTGGAGCCGGTATTGCCACGATTGGCGGTGGTGGCTGCCGGGGAGATTCCGGCGGAGATCCGGCTGCGGCCGGTGGGCACCGTGCGCTGACGAGAATCCGAGGTGGAGACGATGGGACTGGATACAGCGGCAGCCATGAGCCCGCCGGGGTCGCGGCACCGGACGGCTGCGCCCGGCGGTTATCCCCCATCGGCCGGAGGGGCTCCCACGCTCACCCCGGAGCAGGAGCGGATCCTGCTCGAGCACTTGCCGATCGTGCGCTTTCTTGCCCGCCGCATTCACGAGCGGCTGCCCCAGCACGTGGACATTGAAGACCTGGTCTCTGCCGGCGTGGTGGGGCTGATGGACGCGTTTGCCAAGTTCGATCCGACCAAGAAGGTGCAGTTCCGCTCCTACGCCCAGTTCCGCATCCGGGGCGCCATTCTCGATTCGCTGCGCACCCTGGACTGGAGTCCCCGCGAGCTGCGCCGCAAGGGCCGCGCGGTCGAAGAGGCGATCCGGGTGCTGACCCAGCGCATGGGCCGCGCTCCGGGCGAAGCGGAGGTCGCCGCCGAGATGACGTTGAGCCTGGAAGAGTATCAGCAGCTGCTGGGCGATCTGAAGGGTCTGGAGATCGGCACGCTGCACATGGAGCGCAACGAGGACTCGGGCGAAGAGGAGCTGGCCTACATTCCCGGCCGTCCCGAGGACGATCCGCTGTTTCACTGCCTGCGCGGCGAGCTGGAAGATCGGCTCACCGACGCCATCTCGCACTTGCCCGACCGCGAGCGGCTGGTGATGACGCTCTACTACTACGAGGAGATGACGATGCGCGAGATCGGCCTGGCGCTGGGCGTGGTCGAGTCGCGGGTCTCGCAGGTGCATGCCTCGGCGGTCGTGCATCTGCGCGCCGCGCTCAAGGACCTGGCCTCCCGGCAGAGCGCCGATCGAAGCAAAGCGCGCAAGCCGGCTGAGCGGGCGCGGAGTAGGGAGTAGGGACCAGGGAATAGGGACGAGGGAATAGGGAATAGGAAACACGGCGCCGCAGGCAGGAGACATCCCCTGACAACTGAAATCCGATCTCTGACAACGGACAACTGAAGAAGGACCATGGAAAAGACTCTCAAACAGGACGAGATCGATGCGCTGTTTCAGGCCGCGCGCTCCGCCGAACCGGAGGCCGGGCGGGCCGAGGTGCGGGCGCGCGTGGTGCCCTACAACTTTTCCTCGGCGGGCCAGATATCGACCGATCAACTGCGCGCCATCAGCATGCTCAACGACCTGTTTGCGCGCAATCTCACCCACAACCTGGCTGCCTGGCTGCGCACCCGGTTTCAGGTCAACCTGGTCTCCGCCGAGCAGATCCAGTTCAACGAGTTTCTGCTGCGCATCCCGGAGATCAGCTATGTGGCCTCAGTGCGCCTTGAGCCGCTGGGCGCGCTTTCCGTTCTCCAGCTGGACCTGGCCCTGGCCCCACCGATCATCGACCTGCTGCTGGGGGGCGAGGGCAAGGAAGGCGCGCTGCGCGAGCTCACGGACATCGAGGAATCCATCCTCGGCTCGGTGGTGGAGATCATCTGCCGCGAGCTGACCGCGGCCTGGCAGCCGGTGGGCCTGAGCTTCAACTTCGAGCGCCGCCAGATGCAGACCCAGGTGGCGCGCATCATGTCGGTGACGGAGAAGACCCTCTGCCTGAGCTTCGAGATCCGCATGCCCCACTCCTCCGGGTTGCTCAACCTGGCTTTTCCTGCGGTGGTGGCCAATACCATCCTGCGCAGGCTCACCTCGGACTGGGGCCGCAGCCGCCGCCACGCCGGTGAAACCCGTGCCCGTATGGAAACCTCGGCACGCATGATCCGCTTCGGCTCCAGCCTGCAGCTGCCCTCGGTGCGCATCTCCGCCAACCAGCTAGAGTCTCTCGAGGCGGGCATGGTTCTGCGCCTCGACATTCCCGCCAACACCGTGCCCGTCTGGCAGGTGGGCGGCCAGCGCCTGGCCCAGGCCCAGGCCATCCGCCACGGGCTGCACCGGGGGGCGCGCATCGAGCGGCCGATCGCGGAGGCTGAACGATGAAGAGTTATCTGGATTGCTGGACCGGCGCAGCCACGCTTCTTTTTCAGCAGGCATTGACCGGGGAGCCGGAACTGGTGGAGTCGCTGCCCAAGCCCATGGCAGCCGGCTCGTTCGGCTTTGCCGCCACGATAAGCGGCGATATGGCCGGGCGCTTTGCCGTGATGCTCGACGCGACCATTCTCGACTCGCCCCTGGTGGGCGAGGGCGTGGACCAGAAGGCGGGCTGGGCGGAGCTGCTGCGCGAGGTGGCGGAGTCGGCTGTGGGCGAGCTCCTGGCCGCCGCGGGCAAGAAGTGCCGTATTGAAGAGTTCCAACCCAGCGACGGGGAGGCCAAGGTATCGCGGGCCTTCCAGCTGAAATCCGGCGATCGCGCCTGGACGATCCTGGTCCGCGACGAGGTACGGACTCCCCAGGCCGCCAAAGCGGAGCCGGCCGCCAAAGCGAATCCCATTCTCAAGCCCGATATGGCGCTCAAGCCCGAACCGGCCCGGGCTGTCGCGCCGGCAGTGAGCGCCGGGGTCGAGTTGCTGCTCGATGTCGAGCTTGAGGCCACGCTGCGCTTTGGCTGCCGGGAGATGCCGCTGGGGGAGATTCTCGATCTCGGTCCAGGCGACGTGGTGCAGCTCGACCGCCACGTTGCCGATCCCGTTGACCTGATTGTGGGCGACAAGATCGTGGCCCGCGGCGAGGTGGTGCTGGTGAACGGCAACTTCGGCCTGCGGGTGACCGAGGTGGCCGCGCCGCGCAAGCGCCTGGAGAGCATCCGATGCCTGTTCTAAGCCGCGCTCTGGCGCGTGTTCCCGCATCGCCGAACCACCCCCCGCTGGCTGCCGGCGATGCACCGCGCGGCATCACAGAGGGCGAATCCAGGCCTGCGCGCGCAGGGTGGCTTGAAACCTGCTCCAACCCCGGTTGCCGCTCCGGCTGGCTGCACCTGTGGCGGAGCCGCTCAACGCCGGTGTTTGAAGGGGGATGGAGCTGTTCGCCGTCCTGCACCCGGGCACGGGTCGCGCAGGCGGTGCGTCGCGAGCTCGAAGGCCGCATTGAGCCTGCCGAGGTACGCCGTCACCGCGTACCGCTGGGCCTCACCATGCTCGAGCAGGGCTGGATCACGGC
>Ga0302283_1002512_pt1 | contig 14791 bp, 14 predicted proteins | sample III_Fen_E1_4_FD_198770 | JGI IMG/M metagenome (GOLD analysis project Ga0302283, IMG submission 198770) | Peat permafrost microbial communities from Stordalen Mire near Abisko, Sweden - III_Fen_E1_4 | ecosystem: Environmental > Terrestrial > Soil > Wetlands > Permafrost | place: Sweden: Abisko...
AGCGGCGGGCGCCCGAGGAGCCGCCGGGACCACCGGTGCCACCGGTGCCACCGGTGCCGCTACCCGTCCCACCACCAGGACGGAAGCCGCCGCCCGGTGCACCACCGGCACCGCCGAACCCGCCGGTGCAGCCGGTCGACGTGGCCTGGGTGATCCGGACGGTGGTGGCTGTGATCGCCGTCACGGGCGTGGCCGGGCGCGTGGTCGAGGTGGAGGTGGACGAACCGGCGGCCGGGATGGCGAAGGCCGAGACGCACGATCCGACCGTGACGTCGGCGATCGTCGCCGGAACGGTCTGGGTGAAGGTCGTGGTCGAGGTGTAGTTGACGGTGGTCTGCCCGCTGCTCGGGTCCTGGACTTCGAGGGACTGTCCCGAGATCGAGGCGATGGTCCCGAAGGCGCCGGGCACGGTGGACGGTGTGGGGGTGGACGACGGCGCGGCGGTGGTCGCCGAGGTCGAACTGGCGGAGCTGCTACCCCCACAGGCGGCGAGGACCAGTGCTCCGGCGCCGAGCAGCGCCAGGGGGACCAGGCGCCGGGCCCGCCGCGAGCGGCGACGGTCCGCGGCCTGGGCGGCCGGGGCGGCCGGGGCGGCCGGGGCGGCCGGGGCGACCGACGGGTCGGGGCGCGTGGGGTTCTCTGTGGCGGACATGGGAACTGCTCCTTGTGCTCGTGCGGGTCCCCGGACAGGGCTGCCCGGGGTTGCCGTGGTGGACGGAGGGAAGGTCGGTTGCATGGCTATTCGTTCCGGAGTGCGTCGATGGGGGCGAGGGCAGCGGCCCGACTGGCCGGGTACACGCCGAAGATCACTCCGATGGCGATGGCGATGACGATGGACCCGAAGGTAGCGGCCAGCGAGATGGAGATGGGGTCGGTGATGAAGTGCGGGATGATCTCCGCCCCGATGAGGCCCAGGGCCACGCCGAGGATCCCGCCGACCAGTCCCAGCACCGAAGCTTCGACGAGGAACTGCCGCCGGATCACCCGGGGTGTGGCGCCCAGGGCCTTGCGGAGGCCGATCTCGCGGATCCGCTCGGTGACCGACACCAGCATGATGTTCATGACGCCGATCCCCCCGACCAGAAGGGACAGACCGGCGATCCCGGCCAGGAGGACGGTCAGGGTCTTGTCCACCGAGGCGTCCGCCGCGGCGATGGACGACTGGGCCTGGATGGTGAAGTCGGCGTCGGTCGGTGTGGTGATGCCGTGGAGGGCCAGGAGTTCCGAGTTGGCCTCCTGGAGGGCCGCCGACACCGTGCCCGAGCCCGTGGCCTGCACGTAGATGTCCTGGATCTCGTTACGGGTGAACCCACCGAAGATCTCGTCGGCCGCCGTGGTGATGGGCACGATGGCCTGGTCGTCGGCGTCGGTCGACCCCGTGGATCCCTCCGAGGTGAGGACGCCGATCACCGTGAGCGGGGTGCCGTTCACGTTGACGGTCTGGCCGACGGGGCTCCGGAAGCTGCCGAAGAGCTCCTCGGCCGTCTCCGAGCCCAGGACGGTGACGGCGGCGTGCTGGTCGATGTCGGACTGGACGAGGAACCGCCCTTCGGACACCGACCGCGAGCGGACCGACAGCCAGTCCGGGGTGGTCCCCACGACACTGGTGGTCCAGTTCGACGTACCGGCGGTGAGGGACTCCGACTGGGTGGAGGTCGGGGCGACGCCGGCGATGTCCGGAGCCACGACCTTGGAGGACAGGGCGGTGGCGTCGGCCACGGTGAGCGTCGAGGCCGAGCCGAAACCGCCCCGGACCCCGCTCGTCGTGGTGGAGCTGCCGGGGGTGATGATCAGCAGGTTGGCCCCGAGGGAGGAGATGGTGGACTTCACCTGGGCCTGGGCCCCCTCGCCCAGGCCGACCGTGAGCATCACCGCGGCGATGCCGATCAGGATGCCCAGGACGGTGAGGCTGGAGCGCAGTCGGTGGGACAGCACGGCGGCCAGTCCCGTGCGCACGGTCTCGAACCAGGTCATCGCTTGGCCTTCGTGGTCATGGGCTCGGCCTGGTTCTGGATGCGTCCGTCCCGGATGAGGACCGTCCGCTCGGCGGCATCGGCCACGTCGGCCTCGTGGGTGATGAGGACGATGGTGCGTCCGGACCGGTGGAGGTCGCCGAGCAGGCCGATCATGTCCCGGGCCGCCACCGAGTCGAGGTTGCCGGTGGGCTCGTCAGCCAGGATGAGGTCGGGATTGGTGACCAGGGCCCGGGCCATGGCCACCCGCTGCTGCTGGCCTCCGGAGAGCTCGCCGGGCCGGTGGGCGACCCGGTCCTCGAGCCCCACCTTGGCCAGGGCCAGCAGGGCCCGGTCGTGGCGCTCCGACCGTTCCACACCGGCGTAGCACATGGGGAGCTCCACGTTCCGGAGCGCGGTGAGCGACGGCAGGAGGTTGAACTGCTGGAAGACGAAGCCGATCCGACGGTTGCGCACCTCGGCCAGGTCGACCTCGGTCATCGAGCTGACGTCCTCACCGGCCAGCCAGTACTCGCCCGACGTCGGGACGTCGAGGCACCCGAGGATGTGCATCAGGGTCGACTTGCCGGAGCCCGACGGGCCCATGATGGCCACGTACTCGGACTCCTCGATGGTCAACGAGACGCCGCGGAGGGCCTCCACCTCGAGGGTCCCGGCGTTGTAGACCTTGCGGACGTCCCGGAGGTCGATGACCGGTGTCCGGACGGCGGCGACCCGGTTGGTCCGGGAGAACTGCTGGGTGTCCGACAGCGAGGACCCGGCCCAGGGGTCGGTCATCCGAACCCTCCGCCGCCGGTGAACCCGCCGCCCCCGCCGAACCCGCCGCCCCCGGTGAACCCGCCGCCCCCGGTGAACCCGCCGCCGCCGGTGAAGCCGCCGCCACCGGTGAAGCCGCCGGCACCGCCGGTGCCCCCGGTGCGTCCGGCGAACCCGCCGCGGAAGCTGAGGACCGGGACGACGACCTTGTCGCCCACGTCGAGTCCGCTGACCACCTGGGTCTCACCGCCGGAGGCGATGCCGATGGTGATGGGGCGTGACGTGGTGGTGCCGTTCTCCGAGACCTTGACGGAGGTGGTGTTCCCGTCGTAGGTGATGGCCGTCGTGGGCACCACGACCACACCGACCAGCTTCTTGATGGTGATGGCCACGTTGGCGCTGGTGCCGCCGTAGAGACCCGAGGGGCTACCGGTCACGTCGATGACCACGGGGAACGACGCCACGCCGGAGCTCTGGGTGGCGATCAGGCCGATCGAGCCGACCGTCCCGTAGACCGGGGTGGTGGCACCGGTGGGGGTGATGACGGCCTGGTCGCCCACGGCGATCTCGGCCACCTGGGTGTCGCCGACCGTGGTGTTGACGATGTACGAGCCGGTGGAGACCACCACGACCTGGGCGCTGGTGGAGGACGAGCTGCTCGACGAGGAGGCACTGGTGGCGCTGGACCCGCCGAAGCCGCTGGTCCCCGTGCCCGAACCGCCCGTGGTCCCCGCGGACGAGCTCGACGACCCGGTGGAGCCGGACCCGCTGACCTGCTGGCCGACGGTGAGGTTCACGCTGGCCACCGTCCCGTCGATGGTGGACGTCAGGGTGGCGTCGGCCAGGTCCGTCTGGGCGCTGGTCAGCTGGGCCTGCGACGAGTCCACGGCGGCCTGGTCGGCGGCCAGCTGGGCGGCCGAGGCCCCGTCCGCCTGGTCGGACGCCAACTTCGACTGGTCGAGGGCCACGGTGGCCTCGGCCTGGGCCACGGTGGCCTGCAGGGTGGTGTCGTTGATGGTGGCCAGCGTCTGGCCCGCCGTGACGGCCTGACCGACGGTGGCGTCGACGGCGGTGACGCTCCCGGACACCCCGAAGGAGAGGTTGGCCTGGCTGGCCGGCTGGATCGTCCCGGTGGACGACACCGACTGGGTGATGGTGCCCGTGCTGATGGTCTCGATCTGCGAGGTGGCGACGGCGGTCGTCGTCGACGGCCGGGTGAGGAACCACACGCCGATCCCCGCGCCGACGACCACGATGACCGCTGCGGCGATGATCACCCGCCACTTCGTGACCCGTCGTCTGCGACCCACCGGTTGCTCCTTGTCGTCGTGCCCGTCGTGCCCGTCGGGCGCCGGGTCCCCGGTCCGGCATCCTGTCCGCCCGACCGGGTGGCTGCCCGTCCGCCGGCCCAGGGTGGACCGACGGGGCCATTGCAGTGCCCCTACCTTGGAAAGGTCATGGATTTTCCTTGGAAGAAGCTTGGAACGTGACGGAACCCCAGGTCGGCCGGGTACGTCGGGTCAGTCGGGTCGGGGAGGGACGGGGAAGGTCAGGACGGGACGGTGGGGTCGAGGGTCGTCCGTGGGACCGTTCCTGGGACCGCCCCTGGTCCACCGGGGGAGGTGCCGTGCCGCGAAGTACCACGATCCGCGTGGGGGAGGGGTGCCCACCGGGGATCGGCCGTCCCGGTGCACCGAGGTGGCCGACGCCGTCGGGTGGGCGGCCGTCCGGCGGACGGCGGGTGGATCAGGCCGGGATCTTCCGGACGGGGGGCTTGGTGACCTTGCCCGACCGGATGCACGACGTGCAGACGTTGAGTCGCCGCGGCGAACCGTCGACCAGTGCCCGGACCCGCTGGATGTTGGGATTCCACCGCCGCTTGGTCCGTCGGTGGGAGTGGCTGACGTTCATGCCGAACCCTGGCTTCTTACCGCATACCTCACACACCGCTGCCATGACGCGTCGACTTCCTCTCGCACTCCTGGGTGAACGGTAAAGGTTAGCATCCTGCACATGACGACCATGGAGACGATCGGCGCGGAGGACCTGCGCTCGGTCATCCTCGCCTACCGCGACGTGCTCCGGGCCCACCAGCAGGTCATCAACCGGCTCAACGTCTTCCCCGTGCCCGACGGCGACACGGGCACCAACATGGCGCTCACCCTGGAGTCCGTGACCGCCGAGCTGGCCGGGCTCACCGACGCCGGGGACCCGGACATGGCCACCACCTGCAAGGCCATCGCCCACGGGTCCCTCATGGGGGCCCGGGGGAACTCCGGGGTGATCCTCTCCCAGCTGCTCCGGGGCATCGTGGAGGAGTTCGACGCCTGTGGCGGCCCCCCGGGGCCGGTCGACCTGGCCCGGGCCCTGGCGACAGCCGACCGGCTGGCCCGAGACGCCGTGATGCGTCCGGTGGAGGGGACCATCCTGACCGTCGCCCGGGGGGCGGCCGACGGCGCCCGGGACGCCGCCGAGGCGGGCCGGTCGCTCCTCGACGTCCTCGAGGCCTCGCGGTCCGGCGCCGCCGAGGCCCTGGCGTCCACGCCGGCGCTGCTGCCGGTGCTGGCCAGGGCCGGGGTGGTCGACGCCGGCGGCTCGGGTTACGCCCTGCTCTTCGACGCCTTCCTCTCCGTGGTGGAGGGCCGCCCCCTCCCGGCCGCCCCCGACGTCGCCGACGTGGCCGACGTCGCCGATGGGTCCGACCCCGGCGGCCCGGGGCTCCCGGACCCCACGGCGGACCTCCACGCCCTGGGGGTGGCCGCCGGTGGCCACGGTGGCGAGACCGCCCTGGCCGATCTCCGCTACGAGGTGATGTACCTCCTCGAGGCCGACGACGAGACCATCCCGGCCTTCAAGGAGGTCTGGGCGGGCATCGGGGACTCCATCGTGGTGGTCGGGGGGAACGGGCTGTGGAACTGCCACATCCACACCGACGACATCGGCGCGGCCGTCGAAGCGTCGCTCGACGCCGGCCGGCCCCGGAACATCCGGGTCACCGATCTCATGGAGGAGGTCGAAGAGGAGCGCTGGGTCCGCGTCGGCGCCGAGTCGGTGGGCAGCGGGCCGTCCGACACGCCACCAGGGCCGCCGCCGGCCACCGGCGTGGTGGCCGTGGCCACCGGTGTGGGCATCGGGCGGATCTTCCGTTCCCTGGGCGTCCACCACTTGATTGCCGGCGGGCAGTCGATGAACCCGTCGACGGCCGAGATCCTGGAGGCCATCGAGGAGCTGGGTTCCGACGACGTGGTGGTGCTCCCCAACAACAAGAACATCCGGCCGGTGGCCGAGCGGGTCGGCGAGCTGACCACCAAGCGCATCCGGGTGATCCCCACCGACACCATCGCCGAGGGGTTCGCCGCCCTGCTGGCCTACGACCCGGCGGCCGACGCCGACGTGAACGCCGAGGCCATGGAGGCCTCGGCCCGACGGGTGGTGGCCGGCGAGGTGACCCAGGCCGTGCGGGACACCGACAGCGACGTCGGGCCCATCAGCGTCGGTGACTGGCTGGGGCTGTCGCGCCGGGGGATCGAGGTGGTGGACGCCACGCTGGTGGGCGGGGCCACGGGCCTGCTCGGCGTGCTGGTGACCGACGACCACGAGCTGGTGACCCTGATCGAGGGCGAGGGGGCCACGGCGGCCGACACCCGACGGATCACCGAGTGGCTCCACGAGCACCGGCCGGGGGTCGATGTCGAGGTGCACAGCGGCGGGCAGCCGCTGTACCCCTACCTCTTCTCCATCGAGTGACCGGCACCGGGCGCAAGCTGCGTCAGCTGGCCGAGCTCCCGGTCGCCGTCCTCCGGGGGGTCGGCGCCTCGTCCGAGCGCTCGCTCGGTGCGCTCGGCCTCGACTCGGTGCTGGACCTGGTGACCCACTATCCCCACCGCTACATCGACGGCACCCGCCTGGTCCGCCTCCGGGACGTGGTGGCCGGTGACGCCGTGACCGTGGTGGCCGAGGTGCGGCGGGCCCAACGACCACCGGCCGGACGACGCCGACGCGGCCCGGCGAGGGTGGAGCTGCAGGTCGACGACGGGTCGGGTGCCACCCGGGTGGTGTTCTTCAACCAGACCTGGCGGGCCAGGCAACTGCCGGTCGGCACCCTCGGCCTGTTCCACGGCAAGGTGAGCGAGTACCAGGGGGCCACGCAGCTGGTGAACCCCATCGTCGAGGTCATCCGGGGCCCGTCGGCCGGCCCGGACGCCGACGGGGGCGACGGGGAGGTGGGCGGAGCCGGGGTGGGCGGCGGAGCCGGGGTGGGCGGCGGAGCCGGGGTGGGCGGCGGTCCGGGTGGGGACCCGGCGTCGGGCCGGATGTACCCGGTGTACCCCCTCTCGGAGAAGGCCGACCTCACCTCCGTCCAGCTCAGCCGCTACGTGGGCGAGGCCCTCGACCGGGCGGGCGAGTTCGCCGACCCGCTGGACGCCGTGTGGCGCCGGCGGTTCACGCTGGTCGACCGCACCCGGGCGTTCAACGACATCCACCGACCTCGGAACTACGGCGCCGTGGAGCCGGCCCGCCGCCGGCTGGCCTTCGACGAGCTGTTCCGGCTGCAGCTGGCCCTGGTCCTGCGCCAGCGGCGGATCGAGGCCGACGCCCGGGGGATCCGCCACCGGGTGGGCCCCTCCGTCGGGGGGGATCCCGTCGGGGGGAGCGGGGACGACGGTGTCCCCGACCTCCTCGACCGCTTTCTGGCCGGGTTGCCCTTCGCCCCCACCGACGCTCAGCGCCGGGCCGTGGCCGCCATCTGCGCCGACCTGGCGGGACCGTTGCCCATGCACCGCCTCCTCCAGGGGGACGTCGGCTCGGGCAAGACGGTGGTGGCCCTGGCCACCCTCCTGGTCGCCGTCCAGGGTGGCTACCAGGGCGCCCTCATGGCCCCGACCGAGGTCCTGGCCGAACAGCACGACGCCGCCGTCCGGTCGCTGCTGGACGGCCTGACCGTGCCCGATCCGACCACCCTGACGGGTGAGCGTCCGCTCCGGGTGGCCCTGCTCACCAACCGGACGGGGGCCGGCGAGCGGACCGGCCTCTACGCCGGCCTGGCCGACGGCTCGGTCGACCTGGTGGTGGGGACCCACGCCCTCCTGACCGACGAGGTCCGGTTCCATTCGCTGGGTGCGGTGGTCATCGACGAGCAGCACCGGTTCGGGGTGGAGCAGCGGGCCGCCCTCCGGGACAAGGGCCGCGGGGAGGACGGGACGGGACGCGACCCCGACCTCCTGGTCATGACGGCCACGCCCATCCCCAGGACGGCGGCCATGGTGGTGTTCGGCGACCTCGACATGACCACCATCGACGAGCTCCCGGCCGGTCGCGTGCCCGTGGCCACCCACTGGGCCCGGTCCCCCATGGACGTCGACGCGGCGTGGGAGCGGGTGCGCACCGAGGTGGCCGCCGGCCGCCGGGCCTTCGTGGTCTGTCCGCTGGTCGAGGGCTCGGCCGCGGTGTCGGCCACCTCGGTCACCGACGAGGCGGCCCGCCTGGCCGACGGGGAGCTGGCCGGATTGCGCGTGGGGATCCTCCACGGGCAGCTGCGGGCCGCCGACAAGGAGCGGGCCATGGCCGGGTTCCGCAGCGGGGAGATCCAGGTACTGGTGGCCACCACGGTCATCGAGGTGGGGGTCGACGTCCCCGAGGCCAGCGTGATGGTCATCGAGGACGCCGACCGGTTCGGGATCGCCCAGCTCCACCAGCTGCGGGGCCGGGTGGGGCGGGGAGGGGAGCCGTCGTGGTGCTACCTCCTCTCGTCGAGCGACGCGCCCGAGGCCGAACAGCGCCTCGGGGCCATGGAGCGCACCACCGACGGTTTCGAGCTGGCCGACGTCGATCTCGAGATCCGGGGTGAGGGGACGATCCTCGGGGCCCGCCAGAAGGGGCGCAGCGACCTCAAGCTGGCCCGACTGCTGAAGGACCGCGACCTCGTCGAACGGGCCCGGGAGGTGGCCGAGTCGGTGGTCGGCGACGACCCCACCCTGTCGGCCAACCCCTTGCTGGCGGACGAGCTCCGGCTGTTCATCGACGACGACGAGGAGGAATTCCTCTTCAAGAGCTGACGGTGCCCTCCGGGGCGGCCGGTAGAGTGCGGCGGTGCGCGTGATCGGAGGGACGTCCCGGGGACGACGTCTGCGGGCACCGGACCTGCCGTCGGTGCGCCCGACCTCGGACCGGGTGCGCGAGGCCGTCTTCGACATGCTCTTCAGCCAGGGGGGCGTCGACGGGCTGCGGGTGGCCGACCTGTTCGCCGGGTCGGGGGCCATGGGGATCGAGGCCCTGTCGCGGGGGGCCTCGTCGGTGACCTTCGTGGACCTCGACACCCGGTGCCGGGAGGTCATCCGGGAGAACCTGGCCGCCGTGGGGATGGGCGAGGCCGAGCGGGACGGGGAGGCCACCCTGGTCCGGGCCGACGTCCTCGACTGGGTACGGTCGACCGTGGCCCGCTACGACGTGGCCCTGTGCGACCCTCCCTACGACTTCGACGGTTGGGAACCGCTGCTGGCCCTCCTGCCCGCGGACCTGGCCGTACTCGAATCCCGGGTCGAGCCCCCGGCGGTGGACGGGTGGGGGGTCCTCAGGTCCCGGCGCTACGGCGGTACCATCGTGACGGTGCTCCGACAGGATCGGGACATCCAGAAAGGTGCTTCGTGAGGATCGCACTCATCCCCGGCTCGTTCGACCCGGTTCACAATGGACACCTCGAGGTGATCGAGCGGGCCTCCCGGCTGTTCGACGAGGTCGTGGTGGCGGCCCTCCGGAACCCCCAGAAGAGCGAGGCCCTCTTCGAGCTCGACGAGCGTCAGGAGATGCTCGAGGAGTCCCTCGGGTCGCTGGCCAACGTCCGGATCGTCTCGGTGTCCACCCTGGTGGTCAACGTGGCCCGGGACGTCGGCGCCACGGCCATCGTGAAGGGCCTCCGGGCCGTCTCGGACTTCGAGAACGAATTGCAGATGGCCCAGATGAATAAGCAGCTCTCGGGGGTCGAGACGATCTTCATCCCCACCAGTTCGGCCCACTCGTTCATCGCCTCCCGTCTCCTCCGGGAGGTGGCCCGCTTCGGCGGCGACGTGACCGAGTTCGTCCCCAAGGTGGTAGCCGACCGGCTCCAGGAGAAGTTCGCCGATGAGTGAGCTGTTCGACGATCTCGAGGCCCAACGTGAAGCCGGTGAGGAGCCCGACGCCGCCGCCCTCATCCGCCAGGCCCTCGACCACGTCCTGACGGCCAAGACCATGCCGTTGTCGGCGTCGGTGCTCATCTCCCGGGAGGAGGTCTCGGAGCTCCTCCAGGCGGCGCTCGACCGGCTGCCCGACGAGCTCCGCGAGGCCCGGTGGCTGCTGAAGGAGCGCCAGGACTTCATCGACGAGAAGACCCGGGAGGCCGAGGCGCTGCTCGAGGACTTCCGGGTGCAGGGCGAGCGGCTGGTCCAGCGCACCGAGGTCGTCCGTCAGGCCAACCACGTGGCGCAGCGGATCCTGAACGACGCCAACGAGGAGGCCCGCCGTCTCCGGCTCGAGGCCGAGGACTACGCCGACGCCAAGCTGGCCAGCTTCGAGATCGTGCTCGACCGCACCATGAAGACCGTCCAGGCCGGCCGGGAGAAGCTCCGGGCCACGCCGACACCGTCCTCGGTGCCCCGCGACGGCGGCGACGCCGGCTCGGTGGGTGCCGGCGGCGACCGGTCGGCGGGCGATCCGGCCGGGTTGGGGTCCGACGAGGCCGACGCCTTCTTCGACCAGGACCTCGACTGAGCACTGCCCCGTCGACCGACGGTCGCCCGCGGTCCGGCCCACCGGGTCCGGACGGGGGATGGCGGCGGCCGCACCCCGGCGGACGGGGAGCGGGTCGATGACCCGGGAGCCGGCGGGCCACGTCCCGAGCGGAGCCTTCGTCGTCCACGCCGCCAAGCTGCAGAAGGTGGCCGGGACGACCCGGCGCGAGCACCGCCACGGGGTGATCGAGGACCTGGCCACCGTGGGGGCCGCCGTGCCCGAGGGTTCCGAGGTCGACGCCGATCTCACGCTGGTGTCCTACCCGGGCGGGGTGTCGGCCTCGGGCGTGGTGAGCGCGCCGTGGCAGGGGGAGTGCCGCCGCTGCGGCGGCCCGGTGACCGGTGAGGTCCGGGTGTCGGTGCGGGAGCGCTTCGCCCGCAACGGGGGGGAGGCGGCCGACGAGGACGCCTACCCGCTCGACGGCGACGAGCTCGATCTGGAGCCGCTGGCCCGGGACGCCGTGCTGCTGGAGCTGCCGCTGGCCCCCCTGTGCGACGAGGGGTGCCGGGGACTGTGCCCGGAGTGCGGGGCGAACCGGAACGTCGAGTCGTGCACCTGCGGCGGTCCGGTCGACCCCCGGTGGTCGGCCCTCGACGCCCTGCGGTCCGAGGAGGGCCCCGGGTCGGCCTAGACTGTCGGCCCTATGGCCGTCCCGAAGAAGAAGACCTCCAAGGCGAAGAGCCGCAGCCGTCGTGCCTCCAACTGGGTGCTGAAGGCGCCGGCCCGCTCGGTGTGCCCCCAGTGCACCTCCGCCAAGCTGCCCCACGTCGTGTGCCCCACCTGCGGGTGGTACAAGGGTCGCCAGGCGATCGACGTCGACTAGTGGCCCGCGGAGGCGAGCGGCCGACCGGTGAGGCGTTCCGTGCCCTGCCGGTGGCGGTGGACGCCATGGGAGGGGACAAGGCACCCGGTGAGATCGTGGCCGGGGCGCGGCGCGCCGCCGAGGAGTCGGGGATCGGCATCCTGCTGGTGGGCCGTCCGGGCGAGATGGGCGACACCGGCGGACTGCCCGAGCTCCACGCCAGCGAGGTCATCGGCATGGACGACGACCCCGGCCAGGGGGTCCGGCGGAAGAAGGACTCGTCGCTGGTACGGGCGGCCGAGGCCGTGCGGGACGGCACTGCCCTGGCCATGGTCTCGGCGGGCAACACGGGCGCGACGATGGCCTCGGCCCTGTTGCGCATGGGTCGCCTGCCCCACGTCCTCCGCCCGGCCATCGCCACCCCGATCCCCAACCCGGGGACCGGGCGGCCGCCCTCGGTGCTGCTCGACTCGGGGGCCAACGCCGAGTGCAGCCCGGCCATGCTGGTCCAGTTCGCCCAGATGGGGGCGGCCTTCGCCTCCCGCCGCTACGGCACCGAGCGCCCGACGGTGGCCCTGCTGTCCATCGGCGAGGAGAAGTCCAAGGGCACGCCCCTGGAGAAGGAGACCCACGCCCTGCTGGCCTCGGGCGCGGGCGGCGACGGGTTCGAGTTCGTGGGGAACGTGGAGGGCCGGGACTTCTTCCACGCCGCGGCCGATGTCATCGTGACCGACGGGTTCACGGGGAACGTGGCGCTCAAGACCATGGAAGGGTCCATGAAGTTCCTCATGGGGGCCCTGGTGGAGATCCTGGGGAGGCCCGAGGTGGCCGACGCCGCCGGGGTCCTCATGACCCACCTGCTGCCGCTGGCCGCCGAGCTGGACCCCGAGGGGACCGGCGGGGCCATGCTCCTGGGTGTCGACGGCGTGTGCGTGATCAGCCACGGCTCGTCCTCGGCGGCGGCCATGGTCAACGCCATCACCGTGGCCCACGACCTGGCGGTGGCCGGACTGGTGGCCGACGTGGCCCGGGCCGTGACCGAGGTCGTCGTGGCCGGGGAGCCTGCGCCGAGGGGCTGAGGCTGTACCTCCCGGGCCGACGGTCCGGATCCCCTTCCCGAGGAGGACGGTCCGATCACCTCAGGTCATCTGACCGGCGCCGTCGCGCCGCGCTCGTCGGTGCGGACGATCTGCTTTCCCAACGGGGTGACGCAGACGGGGATGAGTTTGACGTGGGCGAGGCCGAGGGGGACGTCGAGGGAGACGCCGATGATGGTGCAGCACGACAGGACGCCGGCCACCAGGCGGCTGATGGCCAGCCGCAGGCCGGCCAACAGGAACCGGATCACGTGCAGGACGAACGGGCCGGCACCGGCGTCTGGCCCGGGCACCACGGTCCGCCCGAACGGCCACAGGGAGTAGTCGGCCATCCGGGTGCGGCCACGCCGAACGGGACGGTGACAACGAGGATGCACATCACCACGCCGGCGGGGAGGTACCCGAGGGCTGGGAGGAGGCCGCCGAAGACGAGCCACAGGACGTCCAAGAGGTGCCGCACCCGACCAGGGTTCCCACCAGCGGCACTGGTTGCTGGACCGGAAACAGCGCTCCTCGTTCGCTCCCAGTGGGGCGGGGCAGTGCCTGGTCGCCGCGTCCCGCCGGAGTGGCCCACCGAGTGGTGGACCAGTCTCGACGGGCCGCGACGACCGAGGCCGGTCAGGGGGCGGTGAACGTCACCGCGTTGCTGTAGCAGACTCCTTAGGGGACCTGGATCTGATACGTACCCGCCGCCAGCACGAGGTCCTGGGCGTTGTACTCGGCGTTGGCGTTTCCGTAGAGGAGGACGTTGCCTTGGACGGTGATGCCGTTCTGCGTGATTTCACCGGCCGACGTCAGATTGGACCCGGTGATGTTCAGGACGACGTTGCTCGACGTTCCCGTTGCCGTGGCGCTCGAGATCACCGGGATGTTGGATCCGGTACAAAGTGGGGACAGTCCGGAAGACGGCGGCGTGGTCGTCGTCGTCGTGCCACTCGCCACGTTGTTTGGCGCCGAACCCCAGCTCTTCCCCCAGCTGAACGGGTCGATAGCGAGGCTGGCCTGGCAGTCGGTGGCGTTCTGCTGCTGGGCGTAGAACGTGCCCGGGGTGGTGGCCCCCGAGGTGGACGTGAAGCTGGCCGAGTCGGTGCCGCCGATCTCGGCGTTGGCCGGCGTGGCCTCCAACTGGGCCACGTACCAACAGGTCTGGGTGCACTTCGAATAGGCGGCCAGCACCAGGGCCAGGTTGTCCCCCGACGTGGCGGCATCGCCCACCCAGTAGCTCACGGTGCTCCCACCGGCATTCACCAGGTTGGTGCCGCTGCCCAACGTCGCCGGGAAGTCGGAGCCGCCGGCGTCGTTGTTCCACGTCAGCTCGGGACCGGCGGCCTGGAAGCCGGTGGCGAAGGACTGGGTATTGCCGTAGACCCCGATGGCCTCCTTGACGGCGGTGTCGAGGTTGGACTGGGCCGAGCGGTCGGATGCCCCGCCCTTCACCCCGAGGAAGGTGGGGATGGCGATGGCCAGCAGGATGGCCATGATGAGGAGGACCACCATCAATTCGATGAGGGTGAAGCCCTCGTCGGCCGGCCCGTACCGCCCGGGATGGCCCGAGAGGTCGCGCGCGCGGGCGCGAAACGCTTGCACGAGGCGTGACACCATGTTGTCTCCTTGATCGTTGTTCGGATACGGCAATGTCCCGGCTATGGCCGGTGACATCTTCGTCAGATCAATGGAGAGGAAACTTGAGTGACCATCGGTGGGTCGGTGCTCCTGAGCGGGCCGTTCGTTCCCCCGGGGAGCGCGTGCCACCGTGTCCGGCCGTGCCCGGCCGTGCCCGGCCGTGCCCGACCGTGTCAGGCCCGGCCCGGTCCGGTCGGGTCGGCCCGGTCAGGCCCGGTCGGGTCGGCCCGGTCAGGCCCGGCTGAGGAGGTCCTTGGCGATGTGGGTGATCTGGATCTCGTCGGTACCGGCGTAGATCTGGAAGACCTTGGCGTCCCGGGCCAGCTGCTCCACCCGGAACTCGGCCATGTAGCCGTTCCCACCGAAGAGCTGGACGGCCTCCATGGCCACTTCGGAGGCGGCCTGGGCGGCGTAGAGCTTCATGGCCGAGGCCTCGGCCAGGGTCAGGCTCTGGCCCGCCTCGGCCATCTCGATGTGGCGGAACACGAGATTCTGGACATTGAGCCGGGCCACCTCCATCTTCGCCAGCTTGAGCTGGATGAGCTGGCGGTCCCCGATGGGCTTTCCCCACAGCATGCGGTTCTTCGAGTACTCGACCGAGAGGGAGAGGCACTCCTCGATGAGGCCGAGGGCCATGGCGGCCAGGCCGGCCCGCTCCTGGACGAAATTGTCCTTGGCCGACTCCCGGCCGCCGCCGCCCTGCTCGTCCTCGGTCTCGCCGAGGAGGCGGTCCCGGCCCACTCGTACATCGGACAGGAACAGCTCGCCGGTGG
>Ga0302283_1002514_pt1 | contig 14785 bp, 25 predicted proteins | sample III_Fen_E1_4_FD_198770 | JGI IMG/M metagenome (GOLD analysis project Ga0302283, IMG submission 198770) | Peat permafrost microbial communities from Stordalen Mire near Abisko, Sweden - III_Fen_E1_4 | ecosystem: Environmental > Terrestrial > Soil > Wetlands > Permafrost | place: Sweden: Abisko...
AGCGTCGGTAAGGTGACGCGGGTGACTGTCATTCGTCTGGTAGGCCGCCTTCAATGATGATGCGCGGGCCTTCCGGATTGTCGGACCTAGCATCCATGTCAGCGATCCGGTCACCGTAGTTGTTCTTTGCGATCTTGGCGGCGCGCCATTTGCGAGCGTCGAGCTGGAGTCTGCTGCGCTCAACCATGTCGCCACGTGTCACTTCACGAATTGATCCGCCGCCTGGAAGCTCTTTGACTGAGACCTTGACGCCGATCCTCGCGGTGTCGGCAATTGATCTGATCTCGTCGACCTCTTGCTCTATCTGCATGGCACGCGCGCGTGCGTACATTGCGCTAAAACCAGGGAAGGGGCTGTTGTCAGGATCTGACTTGTCTCTTAGGTCCCAGCCGCGAACGGTTGCTGTGTGCGGGATCCAATCGTCCTGGCAGATGTCCATAAGGAGTTCGCCAGCGGCGATGCGGCTGCAAATCTCAATGGCAAGCTCGACAGAGTAGGCACTAGGTCGGCCTGTCCGAACAGGAATAGGAGCAAGTATTTTGCCTTTAGGTTGTCGGCCTTTTTGTCCTTTGTTCGGCATTCATGTAACGCAGCCCCTTGGCTTGAATTTAACGCAGGAGCTTCGGACCCCTCCGTTTGGGTAGAAATAAGCCCCTCATCAGGGCGAGAAGGATGCGCCCAAGCAGCGCAACATCTCCGGATCCACCCATATGGCGGGTGAACGCAATCAATCAAGCAGCAGCGGCAGCACTCAACAACGAAACCAACGAGTGCGGCACGACAACCTCACGCTCCCCTCCGAACATTTCGACCCAAGCCGAAATTGTCCCTGTGTCATCAAGGCGAGCGATGGAACTGATTCGGCCGATCAACCCATTCAGGGGCGAGGCCTTCTTGAATGCAAAACGGTCGCCAATGCGACCGCCAAATGAGAAGCTGATTTTGCTGATGTCGCGCGCTGAGACCATTCCTGTCTGGTCGGCGGCGGCGCGCAGGAGGCCTATTACGGCCTCAGGGACCACCAGGGGGCAGCCTCGCGAGGCCACCATGTGGGAAACGCCCACAACGTCTTCGGCGACCATGTAGGCGTCCGTCTTCACGAAGAGGTAGTTCGGGAACACGGGGCGCTCAACGGTCTCAAGCCGGAACACGCCACCGCGCAGTTTGCGCCGCTGCGTCAATCGCTCAAATGGGCAGAACACTTCAAGGCCAAGGGCCAACAGGCCATCACGGGCCTTCATCTCACGGCGGCTTTCGCAATATGCAGCATGCCAACGCAAAGTAGCCACCCCAAGGCAGAAGCTTGAGCAAGAAGCTAAACCCGATTTTGCGGGGTTTGGAAAGGGGCGGTCCGATAACAATCCGATGTGGCTAAAACCAATTTGTTTTTCTAGGCCATATCTACCTTCTAGGCTTCTTTTTTCTTCTTTTCTTCTTTTTCCTCGCGCGAAAAGGGAGAGATGAGAGAAAAAAAGGAATTGGTTTCTTTTCGTCCGACAGGAAAGATTTCGCTTTGTTGTCCTCGCTTTTTGGGCTTTTCTGTCTTTCTCAAATACCACCGTCCACCGTCCCCCTTCCCTCAACACCAAACCAAGGCCACCAAACAATGACCCAAGCGTCCTTCGTCCACCAGCTCCGCCTCGCCCACCATGCAGCAAAAACCTCAGCCCAAAGAGAAAGCGATTCAATCAAAAAACAACGCCAAGACCCGCAAAAAAGATTAGCGCTCCGAAAAAAAATTCGCCAGAACGGGTCCGTCCTCGTCGTCGTCCAATCGCCCCCGTCCTTCGTCGCATGGTGCCTATACAAATCCCCAACATCTCCCCTTTGGTTCGGCTTCCCATTCGAAGGGCACGTCGCATTCACAGGATGGACCAAATCGACTGACATTTTCTCTTCTCTCCCTGCAGCAAGGTCCTTCGCCGAAGAACTGCAGAAGCGCCTGCCTGACTCTGACCCATCCATAACCTTGACCCTGGGCAAACCGTGTTTCTTCACTGACACGTCCCTGCGGAGCCTGACCCCAGAAGGGGAGCTAGAGCAACTCCGCCTGGACTTCATCGGTCTGCCAAACTCAGAAGAAAAAACACGCGGCCTGCGCTCCCTAAAGCTCGCCCTCAAGTCCGGAGGTGAACGATACATCAACTCCGCCAAAACAGCCCTGGCCACCGCCCCTCTTTCCCGGACGGAAGCCCAGATCCGCCGCGCCATCAGACAAAAGCAGAAAAAAGCGCTGGACAAATAAAATCACTTTCTTTTTCCCCAAACATGGCGCAGGCTCCTCCTTGAGGCCCATCACGCCTCACATCAAAGGAGAACCGGACCACAATGACCCCCACCCCTCAGCAACGGGCCTTCCTCACCGCCCTGACCACAACCACCGCCAACCTGGCCCTGGTCGCTCGCGCCGGTTGTGGCAAGACCTCCACCATCCTGCTGGCTGTGGACGCCGCAACGCAACAAAACCCACGCGCCGAGATCCTCGTATGCGCCTACAACAAAGCCATCGCCGATGAGGTTTCCCAGAAGCTCAAGGAACGCGGCCACACCGACTGGCGCACTGTTCAGGCCAGCACCGCCCATGCTCTGGGCTTCGGCCTCCTGAAGTTCGTCTTCAAGCCGCAGGTTGATGATAAGAAGGTCGCCAACCTGATCGCTGCCCAGAACGAGGAAGTCTTCAGCCAATACGGCTCCCAGATCGCCCAACTCGTCCGCTACGCCAAACAGGCCGCCTTCGGCTTCTTCGCCGGCATCGGCGACGCCTCAGCCTGGTACCATCTGGCCGATCACTTCGACATCAACGGCTTCGACGATACCAGCTCGATGGACGAAGTCATCCAAGCGGCCCAGACCATCTACAAACTGTCCCTCAACCAAACCGATGTTGTAGATTTTGACGATATGATTATTTTTCCCCTGATCAAGAACCTGCGCGTCAAGTTCACCAAGGACCTCATCTTCGTCGACGAATACCAAGACATCAGCCCGGCACGCGCCGCTCTCATCCGTAAGTTCCTCGGCACCAAGGGTCGCATCGTTCTGGTCGGCGACGACCGCCAAGCCATCTACGGCTTCAGCGGCGCGGACGCCCAGGCCCTGCCAAACGGCATCGCCCACCACAACTGCACGGTCCTCCCGCTGTCCGTAACGTGGCGCTGCCCACAGGCCGTCGTCCGCCTCGCCCAAACCCTGGTCCCGGACATTGAGGCCGCTCCCGAGGCCCCGGAAGGCGAAGTGAACCACATCGCTGGATTCGACGATGAAACCATCGCATCCATCACCAAGCAGGACGCCATCCTTTGCCGCAACACTGCGCCCCTCATCAAACTGGCCTACAAGCTGATCCGCGCCGGCAAGCCCTGCAAGGTCGAAGGGCGCGCCATTGGCGACGGCCTGGTCGCCCTCGTCCGCCGTTGGAAGGTCACCACCATCGCTGCCTTCCTGACCCGCCTGGACGCCTACCAGGACCGCGAAGTGGGCAAGGCTCTGGCCAAGGGCAACGACACCAAGGTGGAGGAAGTCGAAGACCGCTGCCAGACCCTGCGCGAGATCGCCAATGCCGTCCAGCTCCAAGGCAAGCAGCAAGTAGCCGACATGGTGATGTTCATCCAAACCCTGTTCGCCGACGGCGCGGAAAACGTCACCGTCCTGGCCACCTATCACCGCAGCAAAGGCCGGGAATGGCCGCACGTTTACCTCTACGAGCACCGGACCCGCTGCCCGTCCAAGGCCGCTCGCCAAGAATGGCAGAAGCAACAGGAAGCCAACCTGGCCTATGTTGCATTTTCCAGAGCAATGGAAAAATTGACGTTCGTGGGGGCCTAAAAGAAACAGTTTCCAGAAGCCCGAAAGAAGGGAATAAGAGTCTATGCCCAAGCCGAAGATCACGATGGCGTTCAGCGCTCCTCAGGTCGAGTATCTGAGGAGCGAGGCCGCGCGCCTCGGCATTTCCGTGGCCGACGTGGTCCGCCGGATCATTGACAAAAAGAGGGAGCAAGATGAACTACGCCCGAGTCTACGCTGAATTCATCGCGGATCGACGAAAGAAGGAGCCTGCCAGGGGCAAATCGGACCGGCACCATATTGTCCCAAGAAGCATGGGCGGGTCCGAAGCGAACTCCAACCTGATCCGTCTTTCCTATCAGGACCACCTTTTTGCTCACGTCCTTCTTTGGAAGATCCATGGAAAGGACGCAGCCCTTGCCGTCCGGTTCATGCTTAATTGCAAAAAGTACTCTGGCCGCCACTCAAGGGGTGAATATCAACGCCTTCGCGATGATTTCAGCGAAGCCTGCAAGGGCAGGTCAATTTTAAGGGGAGAGGACCACTGGATGTTCGGCCACACACCTTGGAACAAAGGCTTGAAAGTCCCAATTGGGGAGAAGCATCACCTTTTCGGCAAGCCAGGCTTCATGCTAGGGAAAAAGAATCCCGGAGCAGCTGCTGCCGCGCGTGCAAGGCGCGGCCAGGAACGGCCAAGCATTCAAGGCGAGAACCATCCTCTCTGGGGAAAGCCTTCTTTCATGCGCGGAAAGCCAAACCCCGGCGCTGCAAGGGCGGCTTCTCTGAGGCGCGGGCCTCTTAATCCTCTTTACGGAAAGACTGGCCCAGATCATCCTCTGTTTGGCCGCTCGCGGCCTGACATTGCAGCCAACCTTAAGGCGCGTCACGGCCTGCCAAAGCTAACGCCCGAGAAAGTTCAGGTCATTCGCCTGAAGGCCTCCGACGGCCAGCCGCTGCCCTCTCTCGCAGAAGAGTTCGACATGGGCCTAGAAGCCATCAAGCGCATCGTCGATCGTCGCACGTGGAAGAGCGTCCCAGACCTAGGCGTCGTCAACCACGACCACACAATGATAACAGCATGACCGAAGACGAAGCCCTAACAAAGACCTGCCACAAGACCCTAAGCCCCCCGGCAACTGACTGGACAAACCAGCCGCACGGCTCCAGACCTCTGCCTCGCCTCCCAATGCATGGCTTGGCGCTGGTATGTGGACAGAAGCTCGCCCACCGCCGTCTTTGGCTACTGAGGCCTCGCCGGCAGCCCCACCCAAGTCACCTACGCCCAACCGGGCAGCGTGGAGATCAAGCTGTGACCTGGCGCCAAGACCGCAAGCGCGACCGCGCGAAGGAGCGCTTCTACCTACGCAAGAAGGTCTACTTCTGGCGCAAGCTTCTGGCAACCCCTCCACTCAAGAGCATCGACTTCGCCTTGAAGTTAAAGCCACCCACCGTCCAAGGCCCCATGGACCACAAGGGCCAACGGCCATGACCCGCCACTCCCACCGCCTCAGCTCGCGGTCCCCCGCCCGCCAACCACCGACCGCTCCCCCAGCCCCACATGACAGCCTGGACACCACCTCAATCTTCGGTTGCCCATCCGAGGCCGAACGCATCGCCGCCCGCCTTCTGGAAGGCCGCATCGTCGCCGGTCGCCACCGCGAACCAAAGCCCATCACCATCCGCAAATTCTCCTGGGAGGACGACAATGAGTGAACTAGCCCCCGGCACATGGGTTGAATACACCGGCCCATTCACGGACCAAGCTGCCCTTGAAGGACTTTTCAAGGGCGCAGTCTGTTTAACCCACTCTCTTGCCGGCCTGATCATCAAAGACGTAAGGTCCAGGCAAGGAGAAAGCTGGTGCATCAACCACTGGCGACCGATCTTAAAGGACCAGCAGGGCACCACCGCCACCCTCACAAAGCTCCTGGACGTGCCCACCCCGACCCTGTTACCAACGCCATGACCCGCGAGATAGAAACCTTCGCCCTCGTCACCGCAGCCTTCATCCTTGGCCTCCTCATCGGCTCGGCCAACCCCGAACCAATAATCGCTTTCACCGCCAACATAGGAAGAATCATATTCCAATGACAATCAAGATGGAAGGCTACGTCTTCCCCGACGTAGACTGGACACCAATCCCTCAACACATGCGCGAGGGCCTGTTCAACTACATCATGAACGGCGTCCCCACAGGCAGCTTCCTGACCGCCGTCCTCTGCAACAACTTGCGCGACAGTTTCGCCCATGCAGACGACATCAACCGTCACGCCATATACGCTTTCGTCAAGTTCCTCTACAATGACGTCCCGTCCCAGGCCCATGGCTCTCCGTTCAGAGTCAGCGATTGGATTAAGCAGGGCGGAGGCAACCTTCGCGTAAGGGAGATCGCCACAGATGCCAACTAAGACCAAACCCTACGGCCTAGCCGACTTCAAGTTCCAACAACAGGCCCTGGAGCGCACGCAAGACCTGCGCGACGACACAATGTCCCTCGTCCGCAACTCACCGTTCACCTTCGAGGACATACACGCCCATTGCGGCCCGCACCCCCGCACCCTTCAGATGTGGGACGAGAAGATCACCCAACGCCCACAGATGGGCAAGCGCAAATGACCCGCACCATCCGCAAATACAAGCTCAAAATCGACGCCACGCTCACCCTTCCTCCGGGAAAGCCGGTCCTGGTCGTAATCCAGGACGACTCCCATGCCCCGACAATCTGGATAGAGCACACCGATCAGGATCTTGACTCTCCCGGTGCTAGCGTCATCTATCGCCTAGCCGGCACCGGCCTCCCGTTCGAGGGAACAGCCACCCACGTCGGCGCCTGCATCTGCGGTCCCCTCGTCTGGCATGTGTACAGGGAACAGCCATGACCAACACCCCCTTCCGCCGCGCCTTCATCCACCGCCCATCGTCCCGCGTCGGCGTCGAACTCAACAACGGCTTCACCTACACCCTCCCCAACCCAACACCGGAGGGCAAGACCTACAACCCCGACCTCGTCCTCCTCCGCCTCACCCAACAAAAGTCCATCGACCTCTCAAGGTGGGAGAGCATGCCGGACGAACACGGCTTCCTTCCCGAGCAATACCTCATCAGGGTCAAGGCCCCGTACAGGAGCGACGACGTATGAAGGCCAAGCCAATTTACATCGTCACCCGCCCAGACCTCCGCCAGCAGTGGCAGATCGACCAAGGCAAGGCCTGCGGCTGTCGCGGCACAGACGACATGTGCGCCTGCCAGAACGAAAGCCCTCAGGACCGCGCCGACCGCGCCGAGGCCGTCCTCCACAACGTCACGATGCACATCGCCCAGGAAATAAGGACACAAAACTCGAGACACGAGACGGCGGACTACATAGCCTTCTCGCGTCGCCTGGCTCAAGTCGCCATCGCGGCCTACGAAGAAAGGAACAAGCAATGACAGAACCCATCGGCCCCGGCACCTGGATAACGCCCAAGCCTGAGGTGAGCGCGAGATGGCCAGAGCTCCCGCCTGGGTCGGTTTGGCTGTGTGAGGGTCTCGGCTCTCCGTCCACTAAGTGGTGCGGCTGCTGCCTCGTTCAGGGCATCCCCCCTCCGCATCAAAGGTGCCCCAAAATTGGGTCCAAAGTCAGAAGGCTGGTGCCCCAACCACTGGACGCCCGTCTACCGCCAGAAGGACCACGCCTTCGACCACATGCTCGCGCCGCCCGGCACAACAATCGTGAACGACATCGACGAGGCCATTGAACGCATAAAGGAGACTGTCCGTGCATTGCAACGCTGAAACTTTTTGTTGGCTATGCAAGATCATCGTCCTCTTCTTCACGCTATGCGCCCTGGCATTTGCCGGCCTGACTCTTTTCTCACCAAAGGACCCAAACGAATGATCAAGTGCGAAGACTGCCAGCAGGACGCCTTCCCAATGGCCAACGGCCGATGCCTGCCGTGCTTCAACCGTTGGGCCACCGCCAAGAACCAAAGCTACGAGCAGGGCCGCCGCGCCGCCAACCCTCCGCACCCGATAGAGGAAGGAATCACACGCCAAAAATAAATCATCATTGGCGTGTGATTTCACTTTCTTTTTCCGCGAAAAGGAGCGACAAGAGGGTCGGGCCTATCACGCCCGCACATCAAAGGAGACACGAAAATGACCAACACCCTCGAAGCCGGAACCTTCCTCAAGGCCGCTGGCTTCAGCCGCGCCTTCCCGCTCGACTCCGTTCAGTCCTGCGCCCGCGAATACGGCGAAGACGAAGTCAAGGCCTGGGATCGCGCCGTCGCCAACCGGCACGAAACCGCCTACGCCATCAACATCGGAACAGCTCTGACTGACGAACCCATGGCCGTTAAGGACGCCAAACGCGCCAAAGCCGCCTCTGACTTCGCGAACGCAACCGTCGTCGCAACCGGCGACGTCTTCCTGATCGAGGGCGTCGAGCAAGTCTGCCGCGTCAACGGCGAAAAGTTCTCCGACGCGATCGTGTTCCGGCCCCTCTAATGGCCAAGAAAATGACCCCCGCGCAGGAAGCCACCCTTGAGGACATCTTCAAGGGGGGCGACCTCCCGCCCCAGGCCCGCATCCTTGCCACCCGCATGGGCTTCGACAAGAACATCGTCATCTGCCACCGGATCGTTACCACCCCGGTCTGCCCGGAAGAGATCCAGGCCTACCGCATTTTCACAGACGGAAGGAGGGTGCGGGTATGACCCACAACCCCTACAGAGAAGCCGGGCACCCAACCCGCGCCGCCTACCTCCAATCCCTAGCGGATGAACACGACGCGCCGCTGGACACCGTCCTCATGCTGGCAGACCTCTTGGGTCCTTCCGAAGACTTCGACGGCCTCGTCGTCGCCCTTGAGGACGAATTCACATAGCAGCCCCATCCTTCATAACGTCCAACGGCATCCGCCGTTCGGCCGGATCAAGTTCTGCCCCGCCCAAGGACCCTGGATTGGCGCTCGCCACTCCGGGGTCCAAGGCGATGATCTTAGCCCCAACCGCCTGAGGCCCCCAGGTCTTGATCTGGCAGCGCGCCTCGCCGACGTGCCAACCCAAAGTCTTTGCCAGCGCCCTTATCGTCGCTGGCCGCTCCAGGAACTCAGAGTGTCGCCCGTCGTAAAGCTGTTCGCGTATCATCCCTACAAGGGATGAGTCCAACACAAAGACGTCCGTTGGCAACTCACCCTTGCCGACGGCCTCCTTGATCTCCTCCAGCTTGTTCATCACCAGCGTCTGGCCCGGTGAGTAGCCTTCCTCCACCATCTGGCGCTTCAGGGCCGTCCAAGGCGCGTCGGCTCCCCAATGGACAGGCTCGTTGTCCTTCAACCATTCCTCCAGCCACCACCGGACGATCTGCAGGCCTCCTTCCTGCGTCAGCCAGTCGTTGAGTTTCAACCAGAAGGCGGCAGGCCTCTTGTCCTCACTCGTGCGCGGGACCAGCCAACGGCGGTCGTCCGCCGACAACTTCAGAGCCCTCATCGAGTTGGAGCAGGCGAACACGTGGATCCAGTTATCAAGGTTGTAGGGCGCCATATATTTCTTCTGGACCGTCACATTCTTGTCGGTGATTGTGCTTTTGAGGGAGTTGTAAGCCTTGCTGCTGTGCCCAGCGTAAATCTCATGCACCACCGCCAGCCGCTTGTGTGCCAGCCAGTAGTTGAAATTGGACTCAACGAGCTCCTGCTCGGAGGGGTAGGACACATTGCTCTCGCCAATCAGGGGTGCCAGGATTTTCTCACCCAGCGTGCCCTTTCCGACGCCTTGGTTCTCTGACACCATCAAGACGCCGTAGTTGATCTTGATGTCCGGCCTACACACCAATGTCGCGCACCACCTCAAAACCTCCTCCCGGTCGCCTTCTTCCGGGAGCAGATTTTCTATGAAGTCGACCCAGAGCGAAGCGTCGCCTTCTTCCGGCTTGATGGTGCTTGGCTCAAATGTGTTGATGTATGTGCCCAAGGCTGACCCGCTGTAGATGCCGGGCGGCTCGCTGGGTATGTATTTCAACACCGAAGCCTTTGACGAGAACTCCCTGCGCAGGAGCTTCGCAGTATCATCAACATGGCTGAAGGGCGAAACGGCTGAATTGAACTCAGTGGTTCCTAACTGCCGGTTCGGCCAGTCCTTGTGGACGAACACTTCCGGAGTGACGCTGTGCAACCACTCCTCCGAGAACTCAGCCTTAATGGCCGCCGCAGGACGCCCCTTGCCGTCTGATGGGGGGATGAGTTCCGTGGCCCATGTCGCCGGCACCAACAGGGACGGGATGCTGGGGCCGACATAACGTCCGCCGCGCGCGAACAGTCCTTTTGGCATAGGGTCTGCCATGTCCCAAGACCCTGGGAACGCCTTGCCGAAGGTCAAGCCCTTCAACCCCTTGCCCCAGAACCGTGCGAAGTTCTGCAACACAGAAGTGCCAGGCGAGTCATTGTCGCAGGCGTAGACAACATCAACGGGCTTTTCGTCCCTCAGCTCTTGATAGTCTGTCCTGTGGGGAGCGAGCGCTCCGCCTATCATGCCCCAGTGCTGATAGTTGGCCAGGTCTTCTGCCCACGGATGATCCTTGCCCGCCGCCAGCAGGGCCTCGACAAAAGCAGCAGCCTTGGCCCCTTCGTGGATCATCACCTTTGCTGGGGCGGCTTCTCTCTTCTCGGGCTTCCAGAACGGGAGGTGTCCGTCCGGCTCCATGGACAGCCACTCGCCGGTGTCGAACATCACCCATGGGATGTAAGCCTTGACGCCGTTCTTCAGCATCCTTCGTTCCTGGACCATGATTATTCCGCCCGTCGCCCGGTCTCGGAACTCGAACAGTTCCCCGCGCGCCAGGGGCTTCAGGTCGTCAATGTCCCGCGCCTGGATTCCTTTGGGGAAGACGCACTTGATTAAGTCCTCCTTCATCGCCTTGGCTTCCTCGTCCGTCGGGGCGAATTCCTTCAATGAAGAAGTGACTGTGCCGTCCTCTTGAAGTCGTATCATTGACCTTTCTATGTAGTAGTGTCCTCTGAAGGTCTTGATCATTGCTCGCCGGAAGTTCAAAACTTCAGCATTGACACGAGCAAAATAATCCAACACTGACTTTGGATGAACGGACTTCATTATTTTCCCCGACTGAAGTTTGTTTTGGAGCGCGAAAGACAAACTTTCCTCTTAAATCGCCAACAGAAAAGTGTTTTTATGGACTGACCCGATAAAAACAGTTTTCTTTCTCTCCGGCGTGGGGCAGACTCCCTAAATCGCAAAGGAGATAGCCTTGAAATCTGACCTAACCGACGTCACCGTGCAGCTCGTCCATGAGACGGAGGCGGCCATTCTTGTAAGCGACGGCGACAACCAAGTTTGGCTGCCAAAGTCGCAGTGCGAATACCGCACCACCAGCCCTGGAATCATCGAGGTCACGCTCACCGAGCGCCTCGCGACCGAGAAGGGATTGGTGTGATGACGGACGTTGCACCCAGCTTCTTGGCCGACGCCGTCAAGGCAACGCCGCAAACCACGTCTGAGGACCGGCTCAAGGCGTTGCGGGCCGAAGTGGCCCGCATCCGCGACCTGCAGGCCGACAAAGGCGACCTTGAGGATAAGCTCAAGGGGGTCAACATCGCCATCAACAAGGCGCAGTTCACCACCCTGCCGGACCTGTTTGACGAACTCGGCATCAGTGTGATCGAGCTAGCGCCGGAAGGCAACCATCCGGGGGTGAAGGCGGAAGCCAAGCCCTACTACCGCGCCAACATCGCGGCCGACTGGCCGGAGGAAAAGCGCGCTGCCGCGTTCAAGGTTTTGGCCGACGAAGGCAGCGAAGACCTGATCAAGACCGAGGTCATCGTCCAGTTCCCGCGCGGGAAGCTTAAAGAGGCCAAGGAATTCGCTGCCACCGCCGAGGCCGTCGGCGCAGTCGCAATCGTTAAAGAGTCTGTTCACGCCCAAACGCTGCAAGCGTGGCTGAAGGAGCAGATCGAGAAACTCAAGAAGGTGCCTAACAAGACCACCCTTGAAGCCCTAGGCGCTGCCGTCGGCCGCGTCGTCAACCTGAAACCATTGAAGGAGACGTTCTAATGGCTGCCGCCAAAAAGGCCACGGGCCTGAAGGTCGTGGAACCTGAACAACTGCCCACCGCCGCCCTACCATCGTTCCTCGCCGCCCGCGCCAAGGAGGATGCCGGCAAGGGCGTCTCCCAGGCCGCCGACGACAATCTCGTCCCTCTGGCCTACATCCTCCAGGCCCAGTCTCCGCAGTGCAACAAGCGCGGCGCGGACTACGTTGAAGGCGCGGAAGCTGGCGCCATCTGGCTGCGCAACTCCGGCCTGCCGGCAATCAACGGCGAGGAGGGCTTCCTGTTCCAGCCCTGCCACTTCAGCAAGGACTGGGTGGAGTGGATACCCCGCTCCATGGGCGGTGGCTTCGCCGGTCGTCACGATGAGCGTCCGGCCGACGCGGTCGAAACCCAGGACCCGCAAAACCCGGACAAGATGCAGTGGATCCTGCCCAACGGTCACCAAGTCAAGGAAACTCGATACCACGTCGGCTACGCCATCATCGGCGACCAAGCGTTCCCCTACGTCATCCCGATGTCCGGCTCAGGCCACACGGCCTCCCGCGCCTGGATGTTTCTCATGGGGACCAAGACGATCGGCGGTGAACGCGCGCCGTCCTGGGCGGCACTCTACCGCGTCAAGACCAAGTTCCGCACCAACGCTTCCGGCGAATGGTTCACGTGGGACGTGCACGATGCCGGCTGGGTCCAGACTGAAGCCGAATACAACCGTGGCGCTGCCCTGAACCTTTCCTTCGCAACCGGCGAGAAGTCGATCGCGGCGGAAGACGAAGAGCAGCCCGCCGGGGACCCCGACACAGCCGCCATGTGACCCCGGCCTCCCCCGTTGGGGGTTGCGCGGCGATGTCGTAGCGGTGCTTGAAGGGCTTCTCCTTGTCCAACGAGCCGTAAGTCGGGGGTGATGCCCTGGGCCGCTGCCTATTTTCTGAGGGAGGGACCATGTCCGTAAGAATCATCGGAGCCGGAATGGCAGGCCTGCTGGCCGCCCACATGCTCCAACGGCGAAAGCCCGTCGTCTACGAACTGGCCAAGTCCCTGCCGAACAACCATTCGGCTGTCCTGCGCTTCCGGTCCGGCATCGTCGGAGACACCTTGGGCATTCCCTTCCGCTCCGTCCAGATGCTAAAGGCGACGTTGCCGTGGCGCAACCCGGTCGCCGACATACTGGCCTATTCCTACAAGAACACCACCGTCCGCCGTTCAGACCGCTCCGTCACTCAGGGCTTGGTCACCGACACCCGGTGGATGGCCCCGACCAACCTGATCGAGCAGATGGCCGATGGCATCAATATCGTTTACGAATTGAACGGTCTTGATGCCATTCAGTGCCAGAGCGAACACGAAGGCCCAATCATATCAACCCTCCCTCTAAGCGCCGTCTTGGCCACGCTCGAATACCCGCGCCTGAAGGAGGTCAACCCGGACGCCTTCGTCGCCCGCCCCGGCATCAACATCACGGCGACGATAGCCGATTGCGACGCCTATGTGTCGCTGCTGGTGCCGGACCCCAATTTCATCTTCAGCCGTCTTTCCATCACCGGCAACGAGATGATCATAGAATGCCCAACGCCCTTCGTCAATGAACCGGAAGTCATCGAGGCCGCCTGCCATCTTCTCGGCATAGCGCCGTTCGACGTCACCAACACCACCTCAAAGCTCAGCCGCTACCAGAAGATCCTCCCGCTCGACGACCACTGGCGCAAGGAGGCCATCTTCTGGCTGACGGAGCAGCACAACATCTATAGCCTCGGACGTTTCTCAACACACCGTCCGGGCCTCCTCCTCGACGACCTGGTCCCTGACATCAGGCGGATAGACCAATGGATTGGCAAGAAGGACGCTTATGCGCGGAGCAAGTCCCGATGACCCACGCAGGGGGAGCGAAGCCATTCAGGCGTGACGCGGTACTGGCGTACCTTTCCCGTCTGAAGGACCCGGTGTCATCCGAGGTCCTGCGCGACAAGTATCGCGACACCAACATGGGGGCCTGCATGGCTCACTGGGAGAAGAGGGGCTTTGTCGAGCGCAAGGGCAAGGACGGTTACTTCGTGCTCTGGCAGATCACCGACGCAGGCCGCGCAACTCTCATCAAAGGAGACTGACCCAATGCCCACCGTCAACCTAATCAGCTACACCGGCCACGGCCACCCGGACCCACACTACGCAGCCAAGCTTCTGGCCTACACAAAGAACACGCGCCTCAGCCTGACGCCGGACGGCCTCCAGTCCTTCATGCAGAAGCCGATGAGCGACATCCTGCCGGAGCTGGACTACATGGCGACAACCATCGCAAGCAGCTGGGAGATGCTCGACCTGGTGTTTGCGATAAGTAACCTCAGTCGCGCGACAGCGCAACAAGTTACGCGGTCGCGCGATGTCTCCTTCGGTCCCGAAGTCGAGAAGCGCGCGTCCTTCGCCATGAGCTCCCAGCGCGTGACCGACCTCACCGACGTGACTTGGGACGTCCCACCGACGGTGAAGCACCCGGAAGCCTTTGACCGCGCAATGCGGACGGCGATAATGGAATACACAGACCTCATCACGTCCGGTGCCAGCCTCGAAGACGCGCGCGACGTGCTGCCCATGGGGGTGCACTGCAACCTGATCGCCAAATACAACTTCCGGTCGCTCGTCGAGATGATCAGGGCGCGGGAGAGTCTCCGGGTGCAAGGCCCCTACGTCAGCATCGTCCAGCAGATGAAGCAGGAGACGCTCAACGTCTGGCCGTGGGCCTCGAAGTTCTTCGAGGCCAAGAACGCCAAGGCGATCCGGATGATCGAGGAAGTCGCCCTGGCCCTCCGGCAGAAGCCGGGTGCTATGTATCAGGGCGAGGCCGGTACCCTGGCCAAGGCGGCGGACCTGCTCAAATGAGCCACGACTTCATCCTCGTCGACATCGACCACACCATGGCGGATGCCTATCCCCGCGACCACATGATCGGCGTCGAGCCTTGGGACTC
>Ga0302283_1002535_pt1 | contig 14715 bp, 12 predicted proteins | sample III_Fen_E1_4_FD_198770 | JGI IMG/M metagenome (GOLD analysis project Ga0302283, IMG submission 198770) | Peat permafrost microbial communities from Stordalen Mire near Abisko, Sweden - III_Fen_E1_4 | ecosystem: Environmental > Terrestrial > Soil > Wetlands > Permafrost | place: Sweden: Abisko...
AGTTCGTGGTCCGCGGCGCCACCATGTCGGTGTGCGTGAAGGCCGCGCTGGAGCACTTCGCGGCGGCGCATCCGCGGCTCGCTCCCGACGAGGGCGTCCTCCTCGCCACCGTCCGGAGCACGGGCTCACCGAAGGTCGTCTGGGAGTGGCCCGACATGCCGCTGGACGAGCGCTGGAGGAGGCGATAGCGCTGGCCTCGGCGCGATCGGCGCCCCCGTCTCGTCAGCGGAGACACCGCGCCTCGGCCATTGCCGTCGACCGATCCTGCAATGCCCCCCCGCCCAATCTTGCGTCGCGGTGGCCGGCGGAGGATGGTCCCCGCACGACGATGGAGAATGCCCGCCGGCCCGATGGCCTGTCCTGTCTCGCGAGGGTCTGTTGCGCTCCAGGAGCGTGATCTCCATCGGCTGGGAGCTGGTGCGCCCGTTCACGCTCGTCGCGCCTGCCCTCGGGGTGGTCAGCGGAGCGGTCACGGCCTACGGAGCGCGCCCGCGGCTGGTGCACAGCCAGGGCTCGCTCGCCGCCTGGGGGGCCGACGTGGCGCTGGGCGCGCTGGCCGCCGCCGTCCTCAACGGGGCGTCCAACGTCCTCAACCAAGTCTACGACCTCCCCATCGACCGGATCAACAAGCCGTCGCGGGTGCTCCCCCGCGGCCTCCTCTCGACCCGCGCCGCGCTCGTGCTCTCCATCGTCCTCTATGCGCTCTCGCTCGCGGCGGCCGCGCTGATCAACACCGCGGTCCTGGCGATGTTCGCGCTGGGGGCGCTGGCGACGGTGATGTACAGCGCGCCGCCGCTGCGCACCAAGCGCTTCGGGTGGTGGGCCAACGTGACCATCGCCGTGCCGCGCGGCGTGCTCCTCAAGGTGGCGGGGTGGTCGGTGACCAAGTCGATCCTCGCCCCGGAGGCGTGGCTCATCGGCGCGGTCTTCGGCCTGTTCCTCCTCGGAGCGACCACCAGCAAGGACTTCGCCGACGTCGAGGGCGACCGCGCCCACGGCTGCCGCACGCTCCCCATCGTGTACGGGCGCGAGAAGGCGACGCGCCTGATCTACCCGTTCTTCACGGTCCCCTTCCTGCTGCTGGCAGCCGGCGCGGCGGCGGGCGTCTTCAGCGGCAACCGGGCGGTGCTGATCGCCCTCGGCCTCGGGTGCGCCGCCTGGGGGCACGCCGTGGTGCGGATGCTGCAGCGCGATCCCGAGGCCCAGGTGACCGAGAATCACCCGAGCTGGCGGCACATGTACTACCTGATGTTCACGCTCCAGGTTGGCTTCATGGTCGCGTATCTGGTGTGACGGGTGTGACGACGCGGGAACGGGCCGTCAAGCCACGGCGACCTCGCCCCGACGCGGCTCGTCCACGCGGGTCGTCCGTCGCAGGACGACGACCACGCCCCACAGGACGAGGCTGCACCGGAGCACCAGCCAGCCCGCGAGGATCAGGTTCCCGTTGTTGAGCGCAACTCCGACGAGCACGAAGGCCAGCGAGACGAGGCAGTCCACCCACAGCGGCCACGAGCGGTAGACCCCGGCGGTGAACGCCACGATGGGAAACAAGGAGACGAGGGCGAGCCACTTCGAAGCGACGGAGATCTGGATCACGCAGACGCAGACCATCGCCAGGAGGCCCGCCGCGACGGCTCCGTTCCAGCGCGGACGACGCTCGCGGAACAGCTCGGAGCTGGCGGGGAATGGCAGCCTCCGGCCGCGAGAGGCATACAGGATCGAGAGAAACGGGAGGCCGGGCACGAGCACGAGCGCCCAGAAGGACATGAACAGGGTGACGCGTGACAGCTCCAGCAGCGCGGCCAGGCCGCCGAGGAGCACCAGCAGGCGAGCAGGGGTCCACCGGCGCGGCAGGTCGGTGGCAAGCAGCATGAACCAGAACGTGCTGATGAAGTAGCCCCACGCCGTCGTGATCGGCCGCTCCCACGGCAGATCCACCAGCGGCGCCCCCAGCATGTTCGGGTAATACCACCACGACGGCATCGCCCAGGTCCACCAGTGTCCGATCACGCCGGTGTTCTCCATCAACATCGAGAATGCCGAGGTGAAGTACGCCACCAGCGTCACGAGCACCGCCGGATGGCGACCCAGGCCGAGCTTCTGGATGTGCAGGACCGCCAGCTGCCAGGTCATCAGCACGATGAAGAGATGCCCGAGCACGATGAACGGAGGGACGCCGGCGAGCTCGATCCAGACCTTGTGATTCGCGTGGTAGTAGTGATGCAGGAGCCAGTTGCGCGACTGCAGGTATTCCTTGACGAAGAAGAAGACGAGGGTGAGGGAGAACAGCTTCGCGAGCGTGCGGATCCCGTACGCTTCCCGGTACTCGAGGTACGCGTACACGAGCACCACGGCGACGAGGGCGGTGAGGAAGACGAACGTCATCGCCCCGCCTCCGCCCGGCGAACGGGATCCGTCTTTCGCCGCCCGGACCGTTCCCACGCGTCCCGCGCCGGGCGCAGATCCCACACGTAGACCGAGTCGTCCCAGTCTCCGGCGGCGGCCCAGTTGCCATCGGGGCTGACATCCTCGCACGAGGTCGTGCTGCGCGGTCGCCATGGCGTCGAGTAGGCGTGCACCTCCTCCCCCATGGTCAGGTCCCAGAGGCTCAGCGACGCGTTGCTGTTCACGCTCACCCCCCACTGGCCGTCGGGCGTGGCGCTCACCTCGTAGACCATGCCGCGACGCCCCTTCATCGTGCTTCGCGTCTCGCCCGTGGCCACGTCCCAGAGGCGCAGCTGCTGGTCGTACCCGCCGCTCAGCACGCGTGTCCCGTCACCGATGAACACGCCCGAGCGCACGGGCGCGGTGTGCCCCTCGAGCACGCGTTCGGTGGCCCCGGTACTCACGTCCCACACCCTCAGGGTCGAATCGACCCCGGTGGTGAGCAGCCGGGTGCCGTCCGGGCTGAAGGTCACGCGACCGACCCAGGAGTCGTGCCCGACGAGCGTGCGGAGCTGGCGGCCGGAGGGCAGCTCCCAGAGCTTGGCCGTGCCGTCGTCGCTCCCGGTGGCCGCGAGGCGCCCGTCCGGGCTGATGTCAGCTCCGTGCACGGCGCCTCCGTGGCCCGCCCAGTGGTTCAGTAGAGACTGCGAGTCGAGATCCCAGAGAGCCAGAGTCCCGTCCTCGTTGCCCGCCAGCACGACGTGACCGCCTGGCCCCACCGCCAGGCTGTCAATCGGCGTCGAGCTCGCCAGGGTCGCCGTCTGCCGCCCCGTGGGCAGGTGCCACACACGGATGATGCCGTCTCCCGACGCCGTCGCGACGTGAAGGCCATCGGGCAGAAATCGCACCGCCGACAGGTGCGCGCGGTCGCCCGTCGAGAAAAGGAACACGAGCGAGTCCTGTCCGACCGTCTTCGAGCACCCCGAGCTCGGAAGAAGGGTGAGGATGAGCCCCGCGGAGGCTGCGACGCGGGCCCACGGGACGGCGGGGATCATCGGCGGATTAGACCACAGGGCCCAGGCGAAGCCAAGGCCGCCTGGCGACCTCGGTCGCGCTCTTCACTCCACGGCGATCGCGCCATCGCACCTCCGTTCGAGCCAGTCGAGGCAGGCGTGCAGGCTCTCGGCGCCCTGGAGGTCGGCGATCGTCCGTCGCGCGGCGCGCAGCAGCTCGTGCGCCTCGGTCGCGGCGCCCGCGCTCCCGACCAGGCGCGCCAGGTTGACCCCTGCTTCGCCGTGCTCGTGCTCGTCCTCGAGGTCGTCGATGATCTGGTAAGCGCGCCCGAGCAGCGTGACAAAGCGCATCAGGGGCTCGGCCACGCTCGGCCGCGCCGCGCCGGCCGCAACCACCAGGCTCCCCACCAGCCCGAAGAGTGACGCCGTCTTGCGCTCGTGGATGGTCCGGACGCGCTCGGGCGAGAGGCCGTCGCCGGGCCCGAGCTCGAGGGCCTGGCCGACCGCCATCGCGCCCGCGACCGTGTCGCACGCGAGACGCGCCATCGCCTGGTTCACCTCCGGCCGGGCCACCGGCGCGGCGAGCAGGAGCGCGTAGCTACGCGACGTCAGCGCCACCGCGGTCAAGATCGCCGCCGCCTCGGAGAAACGCACGTGGGCCGGGGGAGCGCCGCGGCGCACGGAGGCGTCGTCCATGGACGGGAGATCGTCGAGCAGGATCGAGGCGACGTGCAGGTACTCGACCGCGATCGCCACCTCGGTCACCGCGGCGGGCGGGGCGCCCGCCACGCGCCCGACGAGCTCGGCGAGCAGCGGGCGCAGCCGCTTGCCGCCGGCCAGCGCATACTGCGCCACGTCGCGGAGCGGCGCGTCGAAGCCGAGGTGATCGACGAGCAGGGGGGCATACCGTACCTCGAGCGCGGCCCGGTAAGCGGAGAGCTCGACCCCAGCGTGACCCGCTTCGTTCACGAAGCTCGCTCCGCCGCCTGGGGACCGGCTGGGTCGGGGGTCTGGGCATCTCCGCCATCGAGACTGGCTCTCCAGTCGGCGTGGGGGGGCCGGTTCTCCACGAACCATTGCCAGAGCAGGCGCCGATAGGTGGTCGTCACCATTCCGCGCTCGGCGAAGAAGGGGCGCAGCCGGAGGTGGAGCGCCCGCAGGTTGTAGAACGGGACGCCGGGGAAATAATGGTGCTCGAGGTGGTAGGTCGACCACAGGTAGAAGAAATCCCAGAACCGCGACGGGGCCATCAGCGTGCTCCAGCGGGCAGGATCGGTGGGATCGATGTCGTAATGCTGCCCGAGGCGGTTGAGCACGAAGGCCACCGGGAACACCAGGAAGTAGGGGACCATGTACACCTTGAAGGCGAGCCACGGCCCGGCGAGCGCGATCAGCGCCCCCAGGATCGCGAGCTGGCCTCCGATGGTCACCAGCCGCTCGCGCCGGATCCGGGCTCGCAGCTCGGCCGGGTAGGTGGCCGTCTCGCGTGCGGCCGCCCGGAAGTAGATGAAGAAGAGCGCCGGTGTCGGGTAGAGCGCCTTCAACCAGCGCGCGTTCCGCTTGGGCGACAGGTGGTGGCGCTTCGGATCCGCGAGGGAGTCGCCCAGCTGGGCGTGGTGGTCGAGGTGCCACCGCGTGAACTGGCCCCGGGAGATGCCGCTCGGGAACGCGTATAGCCAGCCGAGCACTCGGTTCACCGCGGGTTTGCCGGCGACGACCGCGTTGTGCACCACCTCGTGGAGCAGGATCGTGAAGCCGAAGATGGTGAACCCGGAGACGATCGCGCAGGGGAGCCAGAGGTACCACCGGTCGAACCACGCCGAGCCCGCCACGCTGGCCGCGAGCACCGCGAACATCCGCGCGGTGACGAGGAGATGCCGCGCTGGCCGCCGCCGCGTCAGCTCGCCCAGCACCTCGGGAGGCAGAGCGTGTGCCAGGGACCGGCGGAGATCGACGCTGGCGCGCCCATAGTACGACGTTTCGGTCAAGGTGCTCGGCGCGAGGCTAGCACGACGGGGGCGCGCGCCTCCACCGGCTCCCGGCGCTCTCCGAAGGCTGCGAGCCCTCGCCCCTGCGCGGGCTCGGCGCGTCCGCGGGCCGCCGCACCCGCGTGCCCCGCGGACGACGACTCTGGTAACATCGACCAATGCCGCCGCCGCTCGGACGCCGCCTCGCTGCCCTGACGCTGGGCGGCCTGTGGGTAGCCTGCTCAGGGGACGGCGCGTCCCCGTGACGACGTTCGACTCCCTCCACGTCGTCGCCGCGGGCCGCGCGCCCATCGATCTCCCCAGGGAGGCGCGCGACCTCGCCATCGCCGTCCCTCTTTGAGCCGACACCGATGGAAACCTCCGAGCCGAACGTGCCTGCCTTTCCCCGCACCGTGGGGGTGATCGGCGGGGGAACGGCGGGCCACTTCGCGGCGCTGGCGATCAAGCGGCGCTTTCCCGAGCTGCAGGTGACGCTGGTCGAGTCGAGCGCGGTGCCGATCATCGGCGTGGGCGAGGCGACCACCTCGCGCATGCCGCCGTTCCTGCACGCGCAGCTCGGGCTCGACATCGTCGAGATGTTCCGCGCGGTGGGGCCGACCTTCAAGCTGGGGATCAAGTTCGAGTGGGGCCCGCCCGAGGTCTCTTCGTTCACGTACCCGTTCGGCGACGCCTGGCCCATCGAGTCGTTCGCGTACGAGCGCGATCTGCGCCCCCAGTCCCTGGTGTCGATGCTCCTCGGCGACGGAAGCGGCCCCGTGGTGCGCGCCCCCGACGGGTCGTTGCTGTCGCTCCTGCCGAGCCTGAAGTTCGCCTACCACCTCGACAACCAGCGCTTCGTCGCCTTCCTCGCCGAGGCGGCGCGGCGCGCCGGGATCGAGCACGTGGACGCCACCCTCGACCGCGCCACGCCGCTCCCCGACGGGGCCGGCATCGCCTCGCTCCGGGCCGCCGACGGGGGGGAGCTCGCGTTCGACTTCTACGTGGACGCCACCGGCTTCCGGTCGCTGCTGCTCGAAGGGGCGCTCGGGTCGCCGTTCGAGAGCTATGCGTCGAGCCTGCTCTGCGACCGCGCCATCGTCGCCACAGTCCCCCAGCCCGGCCCGGTCGAGCCCTGCACCACGGCCGAGACCATGGACGCGGGCTGGTGCTGGCGCATCCCCGTCGTCGGCGAGGATCACCGCGGCTACGTCCATGCGTCGGCCTTCCTCGACGAGGACGCGGCCGCGGCCGAGATGCGCGCGAAGAACCCGGGCATGGGCGAGCCCCGGGTGGTGCGCTTCCGCTCGGGGAGGCACCGTGATTTCTGGATCGGCAACACGGTCAGCCTCGGCAACGCCTACGGCTTCGTCGAGCCGCTCGAGTCCACCGCGCTCCACATGGTCATCCTCTCGCTCGCCTACGTGCTGGAGGGGCTCGCGACCCTGCGCGAGGGGCGGGGCGATCCGGGTTTCCCTGCGTTCGCGAGCCGCTCGGTCGGCGCCCACTGGGACTATCTCCGGTGGTTCCTCGCGGTGCACTACCGGTTCAACAGACGGCTCGACACGCCGTTCTGGCGCGCCGCGCGGGCCGAGGTCGACGTCTCGGGGGCGGCCGAGATGCTGGAGCGCTTCCGCCTGGAGGGCCCGTGGGTCGCCGATCACGATGCGACGCGCGTTCGCTCCCCCGGCGAAGGGAGCCGCTTCGCGACCGCAGATCCCACCTTCGGCTACAGCGGCCTGATGATGCTCCTGCTCGGCCAGCGCGCTCCGGGATCCGAGCGTGCGCGGCCGGCAATGGATCGCGCCGCGTGGGACGTGATGGCTGCCCGGCACCGCGCCGTGGCTGCCCGCGCGCTGCCGCACCGCGAGGCGCTCGAGGCGCTGCTCGCGCACCCCGAGATGCTGGCCAGGTTCGTGAGCGCGCCCTCCTCGTGGTGCCACGCCGAAGGCCGGCTGCCTGCGCCGCTCGCCGCGCGCGTGTCGAGAGCATGAGCGGACACGGGGTCCCGGTTGTCGCGTGCGGCCGAGCCGACCTATGCTGCCGGCGGATGTCCCGCCCGCCGCGCCTCGCGCTCCCCCTCGCCGCGCTCCTGCTGATCGCCGCCGTCTGCGGCGCCACGGGTCCGGCGCTCGCGGGCGATTGCGTCGAGGTGATCAGCGGGGACAACGCGCAGAAGCTCTTCGACGCGCTGAAGAACGCCCGGCCGGACGACGGGTGCACGCTGGAGGCGGTGCGCACCGAGGTCTCCCGGATGACCGTCGTCTGGACGAAGGGCGGCACCCTCCAGGACGGCATCCTGGTCGCGCCGACCTCGTGCGTGCAGGTGCCTACCACGCGCGGCGTGGTGCTCTCGACGATCGTCCCGCCCTCCACCGCCACGGCCTGCCCGGCCGCCTCCGAGGCGCTGTCGGCGGTGGTCCGCGGCGACACCTTCGGTGGGCTGAGGACGGTCGTCCCCGCGGCGACCGTGGTCGACGACCTCATCGCGCCGCCGCCGCCGCTGTATGTGCGCTTCGGTCCCGCGGCGCTCGAGGCGCTCGCGGGGGCCCTCGCGGCGGTGCTGCTCCTCGCGCTCTGGAGGGGGTGGTCGCGGGGCGGCGGGGCGCGTGCCCGAGCGCTGGCCGCGGCGATGGGGCGGCGCGTGCGTGAGATCGGGTCGGCGGCGCGCGCCAAGGCCCGCGGGCTCTGGTCGAGGATGATCCGCCCCACGCCGCGAGGCCTCGCGCGCGCCGGGTGGGGGGCGGCGATCCTCCTCGGACCGCACCTGCTCCTCGGTACCTGGCTGCTCGTCGTGCCCGATCACCTCGCCTTCACCGCGGCCCAGGTCGTGACGCTGGCCCACGTGGGGCTGGCGGTGCTCACGTTCCCGCTCGCGGGCGTGTGGATCCTCTGGCACATCCGCGGCATGCGCGGGTCGCGTCTCCAGGGGAGCGCGGGAGGACGCCTGGTGCGGTGGCTGCTCACGGCCGCCGCGATCGTCGCGGCCGTCACCGGGCTTCTGGCCCTCCGGGCCGGCGATCTCGCGTCGACCGCCGTGGTGCACGCGGCCTGCGGCGTGGCCGTCGGTGTCCCCCTCGCGCTCCACCTCTGGCTCTCCGCGCGGCGGTGGCCGGCGATCGCGGCTGCGGGGCTGCTCCTCGCCTCGACGGTGGGCGCGGCGGCGGCGCGGCGCTGGTTGCCGCCGGCGTCGGTCGCCGCGGAGGTGCCCGCGTTCGCCTACGAGACGCGCGCCGCGAGCCTCTACGAGCCCGCGTCGAACTGCGCCGAGTGCCACGTCGAGGACTACCAGGACTGGAGCCGATCGGTCCATGCTCGGACCCTTCAGATGAGGAACGTCCAGGAGTCTCTGTCCCGCGCCAGCGATCTGCTCGGCGAGAACCTTACCCACATCGGGCAGATCCTGGCCACGCGGGACAGCGACCGCCCCGTCTCCGCGGCGCTGATCTTCGGCGCCTGCGGATCGTGCCACGCACCGTCGAGCTTCTACGGGGACGGCAACCCGTCGCTGCTCCGCCCCGAAGGCGTGGTGGCCGAGGGCACCGGTTGCTCCTTCTGCCACACGCTGCGCGAGGTCCGGCAGTCGACGGCAGCGCCGAGCCCGTTCGATGCTCGCCCGGCTCCAGCCGGTCGCAGCGGGCCGTCGGTCGCGGGGGCGAGCGGCTCGAGCCCCTCCGGCTCGGCGCGGCCCCAGCCGGGAGAGCTGTCCCGCGCCGACATCTTCGCCACCATGGCGCGCGCGCCATTGTTCGTCTCCGCGCCCGAGACCGTCCGCCGTTACCTCGGGCAGGGCAGCAGCAGTCCCCTCGCCCGCCAGATCGCGAACTGGCTGATCCGCTGGCGTCCCCAGGTCCATGCCCGCGACTATCACTCGCCGGTGCTCGACGACTCGCGCGCGTGCCTGCCGTGCCACTCGCTGGGGATGGACTCGCCCGACGTCCCCCACATGACCTACTACGGCTGGGAGCACAGCTCCTTCAACACGGGCGACCCGAAGACCACCGTCGAGTGCCAGGACTGCCACATGGCGCGGCACGCCACCGGCCAGCAGGTGAACGAGTGGGCGCGGATGGTCCCCTGGGGCCCGTCCCGCCCGCACGCCCGCTCCCACCTCTTCCTCGGGGGCAACGTCGCCGCGGCCCGCACGCTCGGCGACGCCGAGCTCGCGACGCAAGAGCACGAGCTGAACGCGGGCGCGGCGTCCGTCGCCGTCGCGCGGGTCGCGCGGGAGGGCTCCGCGGTCACCGTCACCGTCACCGTGCGCTCCGAGCACATCGGGCACTACTTCCCGGCGCTGGAGACCAACCTCCGCTACGGTTGGGTCCAGCTCCAGGCCCTGGACGCCGCCGGCAACGAGCTCGCGCACACTCCGCGCCCCAGGGACAGCGAGGACTACGGCTGCGCGTCCCCGCTCATCATGGCCTCCGTCACCGACCCGAAGCCCGACAACCAGCGCCTCATCGCCGCGGGCGCCTCGCGGGAGCTGGTGGGCCGCCTGACGGTCCCCGCGGGCGCCACGATCGACCGGATCGTCGCCGAGCTGCACGACGTCATCGATCCGCAGCCCCTGGCGACGGCGACCTGGTCGGCCCGCGGGGCCGGCGAGGTGCTTCGATGAGCCGCCCCGGTCGCCTCCGCTTCTTCAAGGACCTGGTCCGCTTCGTCTTCTCGGGCCGGAGGCTCTGGCTGCTCCCCATCCTCCTCGTGCTCCTCGTCGTCACCGTCATGGCGGCGACGGGGGCCCTCGCGCCGTACTCGCTGTTTCTCTATCCGCTCTGAGCCATGCGCCTGCCGAGCCCCGCCCGAGTCCTCGCCTGCGCCCTCGTCGCGGTCGGTGCCCTCGTGATCCTGGCCAACCGAGCCTTCCCCGACGAGTCGCGGGTCCTCGGCATCGCCTTCGTCCTCGCCGGCGTCGCCGGCATCGCGGTGGAGGGGCCCCGCCTCCGCCCGGTGGTCGAGGCGCTCGCGGTATTGATCCTCGTCTTCGCCGGGGGCGAGTGCGCAGTGCGTCGTGAGAACGGCATCGCCGCGCGCGCCTACTCCGATCGGCTGATGCACTTCGTCGACGACCCCCTGCTCCGCTACGAGATGCAGCCCGGCGTCAACTGCGGCCAGGAAGTCACCAACCCGTCCGGGATGATGGACGTGCCCCGGCGGCTCGAGAAGCCTCCCGGCACGCTCCGGGTCGCCTGTCTCGGGGACTCGGTCGGCGGCGACTGCGACCTCTTCCACACCAACGTCTGCGCCACGCTCGAAGAAATCCTCGGCGCGGCGCGCGGGGGGCGCCCGGTCGAGGCGCTCAACTTCTCCGTCCCCGGCTACAACACCATGCAGGAGGCGCGCTCCCTGGAGATCAAGGCGCTCCCCTTCTCGCCCGACGTGGTCGTCGTGCTCTACGTGGTCAACGACCCCGCCCCCGACCTCGCCATCAGCCATTTCCTCCCTGGCCACTTCAAGTTCGAGCACCTCCTCTGGAGCGGCGCCGACCTCGCGGCCTGGCGGATCGTGGGCCCCCCGTTCGATCCCTTCGGCGCCGTCTTCCGCCCGTTCTACGAGAGCCCGGAGGCGTGGGACGCGGTCGTCGTCGCGGGGTTCGATCGCATCCGCGCGGTCGCCGAGGCGCGGCACCTGCCGGTCGTCGTCGCGGTGTTCCCGCTCTTCGCCGGGCCCCCCGAGTTCTCGGCGCTCTACGCCCAGGTGGTACGCGAGGCCGAGCGCCACGGCTTCATCGCCGTCGATCTCTCGCAGGCCGCGTACCGGGACGAGCCGCTCGCCGCGCTGCTCAAGCCATCGCGCGACGCCATCCACCCCAACGCGCGGGCGCACCGGCTCGCCGCCGAGGCCATCGCCCACGCCCTGGTCGAGCACCACCCCGCGGTGCTGCGATGAACGAGCGAGCATCGTCGGCTGACGGGGCCCCGTCGGCGTGGACCGTGCGGGGGTTGGTCCGCGCGCTGGCGATCGCCTGCTTTGCGGCCTCGGTGGGGGCTGGCCTCGGCTACCTGATCGCGCACGAGCCCCCGCCGGGCTCGCGCAGCAAGCAGCAGGAGACGCCCCCGCCCGAGGCCTCGCCGGCCAGCGAAAGGGAGCCGGCCGGCGAGGCCGAGCTCGCGCTGGTGGCCCCGCTGCGGGAGGGTGGTCCTCTCGAAGGCTTCCGGGTGACCGAGATCCACGCCGTCGACGGGGACGGCCTGCTACGGCTCGTCTGTCGCAAGGGCGGCGCTGCGGTCAAGCTCGACGTGGCGCTCCGGAGCGAAGGCGGGCCCGAGCCGCCGGCCTTGGCGGGGCGCTATGCGGTGTTTTACGCGACCGAGGCCGCCTCGCCCGCCCAGGGTGCCGTCCTGGCGCGCGCCCTCGCGGCGATCCTCGCCGCCAATGCCGCAGTGCCGGTGCCACCGAAGCTTGGGCCCTTCGTGCCTCGGGGGCGCTAGTTTCGCGGAGCGCGGTGCAGGAAGGGATGCTCGCCGGGCGCCTACGGCGCGCAGATCGAGGGGTTGGCGCCGCAGTACGTGGCGCTGCAGTCGGAGAAGACGGTCGTCTCCGTCGTACACGCCTGCGAGGACGACGAGCAAACGAACGCCGGGGTCCGATCCAGGCAGCTCAGCAGCGCGTCGACCTGGGCGGAGCACGCGCCGCTCACCTGCAGGGCGTCGAGCTGCGCGCACTTCGCCGCGCAGTCCACGGTGGCGCCTGGACAGGCCGCGACGATCTTCGGGCACACCGTCTGGCACGCCAGCCCCGCGCCTCCGTCCGCAGGACCGTCGATGACGACATTGCCACCGCACGAGGCGGCGGCGCACACCAGGGCGATGCGCGCGACGCGGAGCATGCCGATCGATAGTCGCCGCGATGCGGACGCGCAACCCGGCCGCACGCTCGTTGCCTTCCGCGCCAGCCCGACGGAAGATGACGCTCATGACGGTCGAGCCGAGCATCGTCGAGCGGGTCTCCTCGCAGTCCGAGCGCGTGCACATCTCCATCGGGGCGGTGTGCAACAACAACTGCGTCTTCTGCATGGAAGAGGACCGCGACGGCCGCTACGTCAACAACTCCGCCATGACCGCCGAGCGCGTCCGCTGGATCCTCGAAGAGAACCGCGGCGCCGAGGAGGTGTGCTTCACCTCCGGCGAGCCCACCACCCGCCCCGAGCTCCCCTCGTTCGTCGAGCAGGCCCGCGCGCTGGGCTACCGCCGCATCAGCACCATGACCAACGGCCGCCGCCTCAGCCACCTGCCCTACGCGGCGCTCCTGGCCAAGGCGGGGATGAACCGCTTCTACGTCTCCATCCACGGCCACACCAAGAAGCTCCACGAGGGCCTGACCCGCACGCCCGAGAGCTTCGAGCAGACCGTCGCCGGGCTGGCTTCCGTGGTGCGGCTCAAGCGCTTCGGCGTCGAGCTGCACACCTCGACCGTGGTCACCGACCGCAACCTCCCCCACCTGCTCGACATCTACCGCTTCCTCCGCGAGCACGGCGTCGATCAGGTCGTCTTCAACGTGATGCAGGCGAACGGCCGGGCCAACACCTACTTCGAGCAGATCTTCCCCCGCTACACCGACATCGCCGCGGCCTTCGCCAGCTTCTGCCGCGAGGTGGGTGAGGCGAGGCCGATGGCCTTCCTCGTCGACATCCCCCTCTGCACCACCGAGGGCATCCCCGACTTCAACCGCGGCTACGTCGAGCGCTACCGCCACTTCGATCTGGAGTCCCAGGCCCAGATCCCCGCCACCCAGCGCGCCGAGCGCGCGCAGCAGGGCAAGGGCAAGGGTCTGGTGCTGGTCCTGCGCGAAGACCTCGACGACGCCCAGCGCGAGAAGCGCGCCGAGTGCGCGCGCTGCCGTTACACCGCGACGTGCGAGGGGGTGTGGAGCAACTACCTGAAGCGGTATGGGTGGGACGAGCTCGTGCCGGTTCCGACCGGCTAGAGGCGACCGTATGGCGGCCCGCGCGCGACAGAAGACGGTTGGCAGCATCTATTCTGACGCTCCACGGCACGTGGGATCCGCGCTCTTCGAGTGGCGAGGACGGCTTCTCCTTGCTGCGGGTCGGGTGGAGGCAGCATGGCGGAGTCTGATGGTCGCGCTGGAGATCTATCCGGAGACCGTCCTCGTCTACGCCGACGGTGCCACCGCCGACTGCGCGCGGAGCGGCTTCTGGCTGGGCCTCGGCGCGCAGCCCGATGCGCAGGGGCTGCTCACCCGGCTGGAGGTCGTCCAGGCCCAGAGGCCGGATTGCGCCCCCGCCTGGGCCTGGTCGGGCGCGATCCGCCGGCGCAGACTCGACAACCTCGGCGCGTCGCGAGACCTGGAGCGTGCCCTCGCGCTCGGACTCCGGGAGCCCGCTGTGCTTGCCTGGCTGGGAGAGACCCGTTTCCATCTCGGCGACGCCGCGGGAGGGCGGCTCCATTTCGACGAGGCGCTGGTTCGAGGCGCTCGAGGCGGTCGAGGCGGTCCGGCCTGGGTGCTGGCCTGGTACGGGCGTTGCGAGCTGAACAAACAAAGAGATCCCGTCGGCTTCGTGCACCTCGACCGCGCCATCGAGCAGCGCCCCGATTTCGGCTGGTGGTATGCCTGGCGCGGCGAGGCCCACCGGAGATTTGGCCGCATCGACGAGGCCTTGGCCGATTTCGACGCGGCGCTCGCGCGGCCCTCCGGGATGGACGCCTCTCGCAGGGCCGGGGTCTGGGCGTGGCAAGGCCTCGCCAGGCTCGACGCCGGTCAGCCCGCGCAGGCGATCGAGGATTTTGGCCGGACGCTGGCTGCCGACCCCCACAATGTGCCGGCGTTGATGGGCCGGGCGGCGGCTTGGCGCACTCTGGGTCGAACGAGGGAGTGGCTCTCGGACCTCGACGCGGCGCATCGGGTGGCCCCTCGCCTGCTGGATCGGTGGGTGGGGGCGGAGGCGCGCGTCTCGGCGCGGGATGCGCTGGCGAGGCTCACCGCCGAGTGCGATTCCGGCGCGCCTTGGCCGCTCGGGCTCGCCTGGCGTGGCCTCCTTCGCATGCGCCTCGGCGACGCCGAGGCTGCCCTCACGGACCTCGACGCCGCGGTGCGCCTCGCCCGGGATGCCCCGACCCGACTCTGGCGCGCGGAGGCCCGGCTCGCGCTCGGAAGGAACGTGGAGGCGCTGGAGGACCTCGACGCGTTCGTCGCAGCGGCACCGTCGAGGGTGGACGGCCGCGTGGCGCGTTCCCGCGCGCGGTCCGTCCTCGGCCGGTTCGATGAGGCGGAGAGCGATCTCGACCAGGCCCTCCGTCTCGACCCGGGCGACGCCCGGTCATGGGCGGAGCGCGGCGCTCTCAGGCTCCGAACCGGCCGGGCGGCGGAAGCCAAGGAGGATCTGGGCCGGG